>Ga0265780_10004060_pt1 | contig 19035 bp, 16 predicted proteins | sample P1T30metagenome_FD_192432 | JGI IMG/M metagenome (GOLD analysis project Ga0265780, IMG submission 192432) | Plant litter microbial communities from East Loma Ridge, Irvine, California - P1 T30 | ecosystem: Environmental > Terrestrial > Plant litter > Unclassified | place: USA: California...
CTCATCGGCCTCCGGCCGTCATTCGGACCTTCCCGTTCCGACAGGCCCACGAAGTGTCCAGCAAATCCGCCCGAGACACGGCGCCATGCAAGGACGCGCTCATGCAGTCAGCCCCATCCCATATTTTCACTCCAACCCATCTCTGCTCTCTCTCGAACGTAAGATTTGTAGAATTTCGATTCGATTCGATTCAGCACGCCCACTACTCCTAGTAGAACTACGGGTTTAAACCATGGGTATCTTACACATTCCGAACGCAGTAGAAAAAAGGAAAAACAAGGGGGGATAAGACTTGACGCTTTCTTGGTGTGACAACAGCTCCGAGCTCTCACGCATCCATACGCATGTCGACGCGCGGATCTAGACAACAGCCTTCTTCGTCCTCGGCGCGCGCTTCGTCGTCATGCTATCCGTGCCGCGAGCTTTGCGCGTTCCAGCAGCCTATTCACATGTATTAGCCCAATCCCACATCCACAAAACCCTCTCCTCAGAGTAAATCAAAACATACCTTCTTCCCCGGCTTGCCCGTCACTTCCCCAACCACCTTCTCCCCGGTCCCCACAATCTTGTCCACCACCTTCTCCGTCTTGGTGCGCGGCTTCTTGGCCTTGACGACGCCCGCGCCCGTGCCGGCTTTCGGCTTGGCCACCTTTGTGTCGCGCGGCTTGGAGGTGTTGGCTTTGGCCTTTGTGGTAGCAGAGGAAGGGGTGAGGGCCGCGATGACGCGGGGTTTGGAGTTTCCTAGAAAGGTCAGGAGGGGACCGAGGGGACAAAGTGGGGGGATATACCAGTGCGGGCGCGAGTTGTAGCCGCCATTTCGTATTTGGACTTGGGGGTTGGCTGGTTGGTTTGAGTTTGAGTTGGGTATCTGTACTTGTACTTTGCAGTCAGTCCCCGTCGCGTTGACTAAACCAGTGCGCGATATCTGGCGCCTCAACACCTCTCCTGCCCTCGCAGTAGCTTCAAGTAGTAAATCAAGCGCACGCGACTGCCCTCTCAAACAAAATTAACAACAAACGCGCGCCGTGCGAAGCGCGCACACTTCCATATCCAGTATCCATCTCTTCCTCACTCCAGCGGCAGAAAACACAGCACAGCGCGCGTGAACAAAAAAAGCGCGAGGAATCAAAAGTATACACATGCGCGACCAAGGAATAACTCACCAGATGATTTCTCAAAGCCTGAGCGTGGAATGCGAACAAATATAAAAAAAGTGGCGCGGTGTTGTTGTTGGGAGCTGCGCGGTGGGGGATCGAGCACGGCTTTAATACTTTCTACTGTACGCCGGCGTGTGTCTCGGATCAACAACAACACACACACACCTCACATGCGCATGGCAGGTGAGCCAATAGAAAGCGCGCTAGTCAACTTGGCTTCTGTTTTGCTTTGAGTTCCTTGTTTTTTTGCCTTTGCCTGCGGGATTAAATGTGCTGCTTTGGAAGGTGGGTGCGAAATGCGTACGGCACGGTGAATCGGCCCAGGTCCTTCTCTCCCTCCTGCTAACATGAGGATGAGGACTCTACGCGCCGCGTTTTCACCAGACTCAACCTCAACAAACATATTGAAGCCATGTACTAATTGATGCAACAACGAGATCGTAATTAATCTACCCACTTAATCAAAGTAGGCCAGCAAACTAGCCGCCCAGTTTTAGATACTTTAAGCGCCGTGGTGCACATGCCAGTGACACTCTCCATCCAAATGTATGTAATCGGACTTTTTAGATACCTCCCCATAGAACACACAATAAACGCCTTCCATGTTTGTTACTCACAGCCTCAACCACATCAGTGACCATTGCTGTTGGGCAGCTTCGCCATGCGCTTGCTCATAAAGTCGAAGAAAGCGAACTGGCTGGCCGATACACCGTACTGGTACACGAAGCGGCTGGCAAGGTAGCTGCCAAAGATGGCGCGGAGATAGTTCTCAGGTACCTGATTATATTAGCATGCGTCCGGAATTTTGAATTGCGTCTAGACTCACCCTCTCCATGATCTTATCCATGCCAATCTGCTCAAGAAGCAAGTTCGGCAGCGCCTCGCTGAGAACCGACTTCCTGAACTCAACCTGGTTCCACAAGTCGGTGTTCTGCAACTCCTCGTCTAGCTTGGTAATCGCGTTGCTGAGCGTGTCAGATAGGATGCTGCGTGGCTGACCGGTAACTTGGTGCTCTCTCCAGATAGCCTCGAATTCAAGGCGCGCATTGTTCTGGATGGTCTTCTGCACCTGTCGGACGTAGTTGTTGTAGAACTCGGGGACGGTTCCATCCTCGCCAACACACATGTGCTTCAAGAAGCTCGCGTCATCGAAAGACAGCGATGCGAGGACTTCAAGAGACGAAGAAGTAACACCACCCTTGTTGGCTGAAGCATCCTTGTACAAGATGCAACCGGCCTTCTCCAGGCGCAGCTTGGCATCCTGAGTGATGAACAAGTTGGCGCCCTCAACAATGTATGGAATGACCGACTTTCCATCAACAATGAGCTTATTGGCCGACGTCAAGTCGATGGACTCGGGTCGTCCACCACAAGGAACAAAGGTATCGTACTGAATGTCGCTGCGGAGATGGAAGGTGTTGCGGAACGTGGTGCCGTTGTAGACAAGGTCACCATTTGGCAGTCTAATGTTGTTGTCATCAACCAGGACACGGTAGCCTTCTGCTGAAAGCTTCGAGACATCAAACTCGCCAATCATCTTGCGCTCCTTTGCCAGTCGTAGCAGCTCTTGGTGGTTGATGCCCTTGGGGTCAACCAGGACACCTGATCCATCAACGATGGAAATGTACTTCTCCGTGCTGAGCAGAATCTCGTTTGAGCCAAGATCGCCATCTGGACCTCCGGTCTGCAGCTTCTTGACTTTGCTGGGGTCGAGGTTGAGCTTGCGGTAGATGCCGTTGATGTACTCGCGAACCGAGAGCGTGGTCATGCCGTAGCGGTCGTGAGGAATACCACCAAGCTTGGGGCTCTTACCAGTGAAGAAAGACTTCCACCAGGGAGCACCACGGGCGCGCGCGTGCTCAGTCGCCCAGTCGACAAGGTCGGCAGTGTTCTCATCCGGACCCATGAATAGAATTTCTTCCTTACCGTGCAGGTCGACAATAGGGTCCTTGATGCCAGGACTGGTGGGCGGCAGCAGCAGATCGATGATGCTGTCAATGTACTTCTCGAAAGCACCCCGTGCCTTGTCTTGGTGGTTGAAGTCGAGCAGCACAACACCCTTTGAGCCTCCTTCAGGAATATCCTTGTTCTTGCGCTGCTGCGTGTTGGCCAAGTTGTAGTTCTCGTCAAACAACGAACGAGCGTTGATGGAGTACGCTTCCTGACTCCTGGACTTGACAATACGGATACCACCGCGAGCAATGTCACGGAATCGCAGATGGAAACCGCGGAACTCGGAACCAATGACCAAGAACATTCCGTACAGCGGCTGAGGGTACTCGGACGCCGGCAGGAAGATGGGGTTCAGGCGGAAGCTGATGGCAACCTTTGTGGGTGTGAAAAAGTTGGTCTTCAAGATGCACTTGTTGAAGATGCGGAAAGAGTCCATGACCATAGCGTGATGCTCGTTAATAGCGGCCTTGTTGATGGTGTCCGTCAACTGCTCATCGGTCTGGACCTTATCAAAAGTCAAACGGAGGTAGCTCAACGTCGGGATGAAGTCGTCCTGCTGTCCACGAGTCTGCACATAGTGTGCCTGAGCGAATGAGAGGTATAGAGTGTGCACCAACTCAGGGTACATGGTGATGATTTCAAGGATGTAGTCGGCAGTGAAAGTCTCAGCACGCAGCCTTCGCTTCAGCTTGCTAAGCAGTTCTGCGTGGGCGCTGTTTTCCGTGTTCAAGATGCTCGCCAGAGCTGTGTACTCGTTTCCGAGGCGGTTGAGGAAGTGCGTGACAAACACCCACACGCAGTGCGCGTAGACTGTCTCCTGCAGACTCAGCCTACTTGTAGCAAACAAAGTCTGGAACTTTGTCTGCGGGATGCAGTATAGCAGCGAAACCTCCTTGATGATCTGGTGGATACTGGCTTCGATGTTGGGGTGCTTGCTCGCCTCGGTGCCGGGCAGCTGACGCAGATACAGCGACATGACTGTGTATCCGTTGGAGAACTGCTCGACGTACTTTCGGGAAGTAGTCAGACCATAGTAATGGTAGAGGTCGCTGAGTGCGCTGAAAAGACCCAGCGCTGAGCCCTGCTTGTAAGCCACGACCAATCGCTTGTCCCTCGAGCCCTCAATGTCGAAGAACTCAATGACGGGACCTGTTCGTGTGCTGGCGATCTGCAGGATCTCCTGGTAGATGGCGCGGGTGTTCTTAGTAGCCTTTTGCAAGAAGCGCTTGTCTCCAATAACGTCGATGTTCGTCTCGGTCGCAGGAGCGTTAGGGACCTCAAATTCGCACTGGTAGATGAAATAGCATCGCAATTGCTGGTCTTCACTACCAGGCAGTGGAGTTTCCGAGCGGAAACTCTCTACGCGGTATGTTGTGTTTCCCTTAGTGTTGAGGTACTTCTTGTCGATGCGCTGCTCATACTGTGGGCCGCCTATGACCGAAATACCGGGCTTGCTAGTATCAATGTACACCGCATGGTCCTCGGCTTCCTTGTCGAGCCGGATATCTGGGACCTTGTCGTCTCGGGCGTATGCGGCTATCTTTGCAGCGTATAGCGAGTGGATGTGGTTGCAGATTCTAGCATTGTTAGCGGACTTGATTTCATGTCTTGCTCAATACTTACGCCTCGACCGTCTCAGTAGCAAAGTACATGTCGTCAATGCCTAGCTGATCGTAGAACCACCGCGTCTCGGCTTCCACAAGCTCCGGTGGCATGAAGCCCTTCTCCTCGATGCCGTCCATGACAGCCTCCATCTGCTTCTCTTTGCCCTCGAAAACGGGCGCGACATAGCCTGAACCGCCGGCGCCTTCTTGTGGGATGATTCTAGGTGTGCTGTTTCCCGAGCCGGGAATGCTCAGATGTGTGGCATGGGGCGACGGCCCGCGAGTTTGCCCTGGCAGGTTCTGACCGAGCAGCTTGTGGGCAGCGACCTGAGCTCCGGTGGGTCCGCTGCCGTTGAGAGGTGTTGATGAAGCCATGGTGGGAATTGTGCTTGGAGCGAGAGTCGGGGTGAGGTTATATGCTGATATAAAGATACAACGAACGCAGCTCTCTTCAGCTTTGTTTGCTTAAGAATGAGCAATCAGTCCTGTGAGACCTCAAGCTATGATGCGTCGTCTCGCGAAGAGAGTTTGGGCGCGGTGGGGCACGCGCGACGGGAGGGGCAGTTGGACCGAGACCACCAAGGCAGCAGGAGCGATTGTACCTGGCAAACGAAGTCAATACCAGCAACGTATATATCTCCAAGTGAGGCGGTCAATGGCACGGATATGTAGGCAGCTTCTCTAGCTGAATTCTTACACGACGCCGACGTCGATCATTCGCAACAGCCCAGCTATTTTAGGCCGGCCCAATGACGCAGGACTAAGCTCACCTGGACGCTGAATTCCTTTCCCTGCTCGATACGATATTGCTCAGGTTACTCTCCCTCGACAATGCTCAGGATAAGGCACCGCTCTGCAATTGGCTCGCTGCCACCGCTTTTCTGCGGAATGCTGGTGTTGATCGTCTCGTGGACCTGCGTCAAGCCGCTAACCAGACGATGAATCTCGGACTGGTGCGACGCTACAATCTGAGGAATCTGGTGTGAAACCGTAACACCGAGATAAAGATGCAGTGGCTAAAAGATAAGGCACACGAAAGCCTGGAGGTATACGCAGCATCAGAGCGGGGCGCGGAAGAGGCCTTTTATATCTCGCTGACATGGGCGGCGTGTGGTCTGGCATCATGGTACCTGATGGTAGACGACGCTTGAGCCGAGCGTTGCAAAGCCGAACCTAGCTGACCTCTCTTCCCCAGGAATTAGCGCCATGCACCATTTGGTAATAGCACACCCGTCCGCCATGCATGACCTCTCAATAACACCGCAGTGGACCGCAGAGTTTTCCTCTCCATGCATCCAAATCCTCCATCCTACCAATCGCCCGGCAGCCCGTCCATAATCGCGCAATTGGCCCATCGAAGATGCAATCGAAAACCCTTTGCGGCGCCCCAACCTTCCCTCTCCGCGCGTCACGATCCTTGGCAGCGTCTCAGGGGTGCCTTTTCTATGACTGTGCATGGCTCCGGCGTTGCACGTGGACTTGCTCGTGTATCGAAATAAGTCGTTGGGGCGTAGCATCGTGACATCGTGACCTTCCGCGCTTCCGAGCAATGGCCAGCTAGTGGTGGCAACACCAAACTGCAAAAGTCACGATGCTCCCCGTAATCGGTCTAAATTGCAACACACCGCCGACTTGTCACGATGCTTCGTAATCGGTCTGGATCTCACCATCTTCGCCACGTAGGTATCTGAGGTGCTTGTCAGTTGCAAAAAGATATTGCACAGACGTCACCGGGTCATGCTTTGGAATATGCTGTATATCATCACACACCCATAAAACACCAACTGACGCTTCTCGTACCATTGAAAACCTCCAAGCACCTACTCCTCCTCCCCATACGCCCTCCCATCCACCGTGACCTCAACCTTATATCCGCTCCCACTAACCCAATTCTTCTTCTTCCCACACTTGCCCACCATCCGCAAACTCCTATCCAGCCCCTCATCCAACTCATCCACGCCCTTCCCAAATCCGAACTCCACGCAAAGCTTCTCATTTCCCTTCTTCGTCACCACCCACTCTGCGCCCACACGGACTCTCTCCTCCCTCACGGTACCAGCTGGATACACAGCAGCGAGTATCGCAGCGACCCGGCCCGCGTACATGCACCACCACTCCATCCCAGCGGGAATAAGCTGGGCCATGCGCCGGTAGAAGTCCTGCTCGGTTGGCGAGATGGATGTGTACCCGCCATACCGCTCACACAGCAGGATCGCAAGAAGAGCGCGCTCTTCGTGGCTGAGTCCATGGGCCGCGGAGAAGATTCCCGTCGTCGTGCTACGCAGCGCCGCGCCGCCACGCACGTCTTTGACATTGGCCATGTGGGCGTACATGGCTTGCACAAAGGCCGTGAGTAGAGTTTGAGAGAAGATGGGAGTTTGAGCAAATGATGGTGCAGGCTGCAGGGCTTTGAGGAGCGTTGAAACAAGCTGTAGTGTTGATGCCGGGGCGTGTGCCTTTGTGACGGTGACCAAGGGACTTTCCGCTCTGGCTTGAGGACTCATAGCGGCGAAGTGCATGCCTTCTCGCACGCCGCCCTGGCAAAAGTAGACGTCGAGGATGCTGGGTAGGGCTTGCGCGAGGCAGGTGACTAGGAAGGCGACTGCTGGGACCTGGGTTGCTCGTCGTGCTGAGACGCGGAAGATCTCGGGTGTGTCTTCCTTGAGGACGGCAGCTTGCACAGCCTTAGTATCATGGAAAATGTCTTGGGTGGTTTTGAAGCCATTGATGATGGGAATCGGGTACGGTCGGATCGCATTTTCGCTCATGAGAACGAAGCCCCAGCCGCGGAAGCCACCTCCTGATAGATAGAGATGGATGCCTTCAGGGGAATCGAGAAGCTCTTTTGGTATGTCGATGGCTTGAACTGCAGCTTTCAGATCCGCTACAACCTCATGCTCGAGCTTGATATGCTGAGCGTATGCTTCATTGTGTCTTTTCGCGCCAATGTCCTCGAGTTTCTTCGACAGTGCTGCAGCGCCATACGGCAGACTTGCGCTGCCCTTCTCGCTCATTCGTACTTCACCTGCTTCAGTGATAATCCAGGTGAGCTGAGTGCTGCCACCCCCGAGATCCATCATGAGGCCTTTGACATTTTCATATGAGGATGCTGCGCCTAGCGCACCGATGCGACCTTCCATCTCTTTGGGCAACAGTTCTACTGGCCATCCTGTAGCATCATTGATCTGCTTCTGAAAGTCTTCTGTGTTGATCGCCTTCCGCGTAGCCTCAGTAGCCACGATGCGGACCTGCTGATCTGGCACACTGAAATCCTTACACGTCGACTTGAAGCGCAGCAAAGACTTGATCACTTGCTTGATGGTGGTCTCCGGGATGGGTTGAAACTCCCCATTTTCATACTGCGCATCATACAGCGATATAGCCGCGCGATCCAAATAGACTGTTGGCAAAATACGTTGTGTCTCCGGCGTCAGGTCCGTGATCGAGAACCGAATGCCATTGCTGCCCATGTCCACGAGGCCATGGTAATGCTTCGATTTCTCCATACCCGCCATGTCGCACACACCCCAGATTCTCCGGATTTGCAGCACAAGCGGTCCGATTGACAGCCAAGGAAAAAGGCTGCAGTTCGGTACGACCCGCAAAAAGACTATGGTGTGACTATGCGGGTTAGGTCGAGTCTGGCGTTTCTGTTACCCCCGCAAAATTCGATTGGGTTTCTATGACCAAAATTAAACGTAAGCGGTGTCCAGAACGTCAGAGTTTTATTATTCTTACCCCTAGGTAACTCGAAATCGTAGCTCGTGATGCGCAAATTTATCGATGGTGAGGAGGGAAGGCAGAGAATGACGTTTTGTGGTCTGGTTGAGTGTCATTGCGCTAGACAGGGTGCGACCAATGAACCGAAGTCGGGTGCCTTGTAAGCCGGCAGTCAAAAACCGACGGGCAACGACAACGGCGTGAGAAGTAAAAGGATGTAACAGGAAAACCTAGTGAGTACCTCCAGGCGCTTCTTCTCTTTCAATTGCGAAAATCGTAGCCTGCGGTATCGTCGGCGCAAAGAACTGTGTTTGCGGATGGCATCGCATTGGGCTGCATATTGAGATATATCGAATCCTCTTTGCTCTTGAGCCTCAATGGAATCCCTCCGAACCAAGTTGAATAATGGCGTTTAACCAATTCAGAGTATGTAGGCTATGTCTGAGGTGCGGCAGGAGATCGTGATGGGCGAAGCATCCGGTAACAGTCCAGCAGAAATTCCCTCTCGAAGAAGAGCACATGTAGAACGTACACGCCCCCAATCGCACCCATACTGACAAGCTCTCCAAGCACACTGAATCTCTTGAGGAAGCCAATGCCTGGCCGCATTTGCATCAAGGTGGGAACGATGACAGCCGGCGCGAGGGAAGTCAGTGAAGGCAGCGTCTCCGGCAGCTTGAAGCTCGATCCCCTTTGGTTGAAAAACTTGTTGATGAACCAGGTGTTCCAGACTATGCGCAAACCCATGTTGACTGTGTTAGCAAGCACCACGCCGCTGCCCCCGAGTTCCAGTTGGCCAATGAAGAACCATGCGCTGCCTGCGAATAAAGCGAAGAAGACTCCCATGGCGACGGATTGCGCGTAGAGCTCTTTACTCGTGGCGACGGCAGCGATGAATGCCTCAGTTACTCCGTTGATAGCCAGAAATGGGATGTAATAGCAGTAAGTAGATAATACTGTAGCTGCAGACGTGGCAGACCATTTCTTGCCTGCTACAATGCCGAGAAGGAGAGGAGCGAGTGTCGGCCCAAGGGTGATGGCAAATAAGGAGATGATGCCGTACAGGCGGAGGATGGTCGTCAATACTCGGGATGCTTGGGCAAGGTTCTGCTTCTCTTCGTTGGCTTGCTTGGGGTCATTCTTCTCCTTGGTGTTCGACTTCGCTTCAGAGCCAGCACATAGTTTGGCAAACATGTTGCGACTACTTTCTTCAATAGGTTGGAACAGCATACGCGCGATGAGGCCTCCATAGTTGGACGCGAGTGCATATGCACCTTGGTCCGCGAGCGATGCTAGAGATGTGATGAGAAGTGAGTCACCCTGCGTCAAGATATACTTGAGTGTCGACTGGAGAGTAAGAGATCCTGTCAGCCGCAGAAGAGGGGTCGAAAAGTAGTTCAATACTGATGGACTGTCTTTTGTGGAGGGAATTCTCTCGGGGAACAATGAGAAGCTATCGGCCTTCGAGACAGGCCATGTATTGTACGTGTATACAACAAGCAACGCCAGAGCATACGCCAATTGGCCAACGGCGAAAGGTAGCACACCAATGTCCAGGCCAGCTCGACTAGCAACAATGGCAGAGCCACATGTTCCGACGCAGCGAAGCAGCGTCGCAGTGCTCTCAGCCGAAGCTCGAATCTTGTAGAGCATCTTCTGCTGCACGACCGAAAATGCAGGCTCAGATACGAGCTCAATGAAGGTAGCGAGGCAATACACGATCAATGCTTCCACAAAATACGGGACAGCCGGCGTGTCTGAGCGCAGCCAAAAGAGCGCCAATGAATAAGCCAGCGGTGTGCCAAAGAAGACCGCTAGGTACGACAAATTGACAATAGCCTGAGTTCCATGTGCCTGTCGCTGCAGGGCCACTCGCAAGCTCTCTCGCGCAAAGTAGAGCACAGAGATGGAGAACAGCTCCAGCTGAGCTGAAACGCCTAGAAGCTCAGGCGACAAGAACCTCAACAAGATTTGATTGACCGCGAAAGTGAGCGCCCGGGATGCGACCTGCAGCAGGATAAGAAAGGTGGCCCCTTTCGCGGAAGCGGAAAGAATCGTGTTCGACATGGCCGGGCTGTCTGAAACTTGTAAAGACGGTCAGACAAGGTGGCAATGGTGTCTGTGGATCACTCAAGTCGCCATGATGATTGGATCGTCGGATGTTGATGCGATGAGGCGGATGGTTGTGGTTGGAGGTTTGACGTGTTCGATGTCCAGACGGGCTAGCGTCACTTTTTCCCAGGCTGCTATGAACAGCACGAGCTTACTGACCGGTTGAGTCTTCAACAGCGCACACCGCACTGCAATATGGCTTCTCTCTATCCTTTCCTCGCTGTAGCTGCAGAGAATGGTTGTCGTCGATCCGAAGTACGTCTTGAAGACTGAAAGGCTGCTTCTGCGGCCTCTCAAGCTCGAAGACGCCGAAGATGTGGTCCTGATGCGCAAAGATCCGGAGGTGATGAAGCACACGTGAGTAGCTTCAAAGAGCCAAATGACGGCCAATTGACGCGTCTACAGATCTCTACTACCTACAGATGACCTCCGAAAGACGAAGGAATGGATTCAAGGAAGCTTGGATACAGGTTAGCTGCATTCTATTCAACTAGCTGCTGCATCGTGCTAACGTCATTGCTCAGACAACAGTTGGAATTTTGCAATCGAACTCCTCAACTCCAAATCCTCACCGCGCGTCATCGGCCTCGTAGGCGCCGTTCGTACCCCCGAGATCGGCTACATGTTCAACTCGTCCTACTGGGGCAAAGGCTACGCGACAGAAGCATTGCGTGCCTTCATACCGCTCTTCTTTGAGCACTTCTCCGGCAAAGAGGGCCAATATCTGGACTACACAGAAGCTCTGACAGACCCGGAGCTTGTCAGCAGTCAGAACGTCCTGGTGAAAGCCGGGTTCAAGCTATGCGAGCGAAGAGAGAAGGACTTTGAGAATCCTATCCTGGGCATCCGAGACACTTTGGTATACAAGATGGAGAGGTCAGCCGTGACGGGAACGCCGAGGCCGATGTGAGCAGTATGAGCAGGATTTCTAGACTTGTATATTATGGGAGTCATGTATCGGCGTTACGGATACAAAGCTGGCGCGAAACTTTTGCAGGATCTCTTCAAGACTAAACCTTCTGTCGAGGTCTGATATTACAGATCGTTCAGACACCGAGTGCTTGCATGCTACGATTCGAGACAAGTGCATTGACGGCTCGGAAGGCATGTCACAGTATATAAAACGTTTGAATTGCTTTTTCAGTGCTAGAATACACAGTACTCAAGTATAAATTTCCATTAAATTCCAACTTTGAACGACAAAGTAGCTGCTTCTATCGTACAACTCCACATGTTTAATTACAAGAAACATGCAGCAAGAACAATCGGCGCAACCAAGAGAACACCCGCGTGCTTGCGCATCGCAGCGCCTGTGAACGCCGCTGGCTCGGGGGATGTGGGCGTAGCACCGCAATCGCTGCCTGAGCATCCATACACGCCGGTGGAAGGATTCCACGTGAGTAGCGCTGGCTTGGACGAGGTGGGCGCGGGACCGCAGTTACTTCCCGAGCACGCGGACCCGTTGATCGAAGCAGGACCTGGTACCAAGGGAACTGGCTGACTGTTGATGATGGTTGCATTGTATCCACCGGCAACGGATAGCTGGGATGGTTTTGCGGGGGCGTTGGCGGGTTTGGAGGGAGCTTCGATGGGCTTTGGTGGAGCATCTGCGGGTTTGGAGGGAGCATCTGCGGGTTTTGAAGGAGCATCGACAGGTTTTGGGGGCGCATCGACAGGTTTTGGAAGGCCCTCGACAGGTTTTGGGGGCGCATCAGCAGGTTTTGAAGGGCCATCGACTGGTTTTGGGGGAACATCGACGACAGGCTTCGGGTCGTTGGGCATCGCAGGAGCGTCAGGGATGGGCTGAGCCTGAGGCTTGTAGACAGGGCCTGATGAAACCTGCGCAGGATAGACTGAAGGCTGTTCGGACTGAGCGGGCTTTGCCGGAACGTAAGCACAGGCGGTGCAGATGGTGACTGTCACTTTAGAGGGGGTAGCGCAGGCTTCGCAGTATTTCACTGTAGTGGTATAGCCATGCGGAATACCTGTTGGCTTCGCCGTGCAACCGTCTTTGCATGTCTGCGTTACAGTCACGGAACTCGTCGTCAAGCCAGTGGAGCAGACATCTACGATGCGAGTCGCATAGACGATCTTAGTCGGGACAGCCACTACTGTTGTTCCTGTCTTGACATCCGTGACGTATGCAGTCGGTGTAGCCAAGTTTAAGGGGCAGTACTTTCCATCGCCGTCGCACTTGGTAATTGTCTGCACCGCAACTTCGGTGTAGATCTTGGTGATCGGCACGTGACCGGGCTGATATGCCCAGGCTGGAGTTGGCCTGGGAGTAGGGCTGCTTTTCGTGAAGCCCTCGTAGCTATCTTCATAGCTTCCCTCATGGCTATCCTCATAGCTATCCTCATAGCTGTCTTCATATTTATCGTCGTAGCTGTCTTCATAGCTGTCGTCGTAGCTATCATATGAGGCTGAGCTACTAGCTCCGTGTGATCCATACGAGTGAACTGGGTACGAAGTGTGCGAAGGTCTAAACTTCGAGGTCTTACTAGAAGCAGAGTTTGCTCCATACACGGATTTTGACTTGTAAGGAACGCTAGTCGTCATAGCACCGGGGCCCACGATAGAGCGTATTGAGCTTACAGACGATGAAACATCTGATGTTGACGCGCCGATTGGATCAACAATACCAGTCGGAGCAGAGATGCCACTCGAGGAAGAGGTAGCACTTGAAGTTGAATCACTGCTCGATGCTAGTGCCGAAGACACAACGTCTTGCATGGAGACTGAAGAAGTGAAGTCTGAAGATGTAGAGATACCCGTCTGGAGCGGGTCAAATGTGAATGAGACTAACGACGAAGAAGCAATCTGGCTAGGGCTCATGGATGCCGTTGCTGAACTGATATCCGAAGAGACGTCGAGTATTGTCGATTCGATAGATTCAGAAGAGCTTCCAGGAACTGACGATTCGGTAGACATAGAAGAGCTTTCAGCAGGAACTGAAGATGCGATGGGAGTCATATCGGACGCCGACGAAGCAGCTGGAGTCGACGATATAACGATAGTCGAAGATGCAACTGATGACGGCGAGGCGGAAATTTGAGTACAGCCGTCGGGAATGTTGTCTTGTCGCTTCACGACAACAGGTTCGTTGTTGAAGAAAGCGGGATATTCAATATCGCGGTTGACTATAGTTGGCCCATCTACCGGTACCTTGGGATCCTGAACTTCATCGAAAACGTTCGTAATATCTGGCTTATAGACGATATCCTCGGATGGAAAGGTTCCATTAACCAAGTAGTTCCGGATTTGTTCGTCCAACTGGGGTGAACTGTTGGCGGTTGAGCAATGCTATAGTAGTCGCATTAGTTTGTAATCCATGAGGGCTTCGTTTCGGCATCACTTACTCCGACACCTGAGCTAACCAGCACCCGAGCTCCTACGAAGCCCTTGGCAGAATTTTGTGCAGATATGAGCGGTGTCACAGGATCGTACTGTGTGTTCACGAAGAGGATGGGGTTTTTCGTCCGGATGTTGCTGAAAGGACCAGTGAACTTCTCCTTAGCGTCATAAGCCCAGACAGAGCACGAATAGAGAATGCTGATGGCAAGATCACCTCCGTACTTGCTGGTACTGTTGTATATATCCAGCCATCTCTTGAAGTTGACTTCAGAGCCCACGTTCTTCTCTACGACGTCACCACAGGTAATTCCAGTAAGGGGAATGTCGGTCTTATCTTCAACAATGTTGTATGGGCTCCAGTCTAATTGACGACGTTGGACAGGGGGTGGAGTTTTGTAAAAGCCGCTCAAATCGGCGGCGAACGCTTTAAATTTCGACCCAGCATATAGTGCTGACTGGAACTGGTCTCGAACCTGCCTGCCCTGGTCGTACTCAACTCTGGCCAAAAAAGCATTGAAAGTGTCCAGTAGTTGTTGACCAGTTTTTCCGACCTCTGAAACGGCACAATTGCTAGGATTAGCGGCGGCACATAAATCGAAGAAGCGAGCGACAGCGCGGTCAAAATCGGTGGAACCTTCTGCTCCTCTAACCAAAACTGTCAGTGGGATGATCAAGCATCGCCAGGTTTGACTTACAGTCCGCGATAGTAGTCGTTAGGGTTGATATTGCCATCAAGAATGAACTTGTCAACTTTCTCTGGAAACATGGCCGCTAGAGTCACGCCCAATAGTGTGCCATAAGAGTAGCCCAAGTATCTGATCAGACCGTCCTCCCCAATAGCTTCAGCGATCGCGTTGATGTCCCTCGCAACGAATGCAGTTCCTATTAAGGTGATGTAATTTGCCCCAGCACAAAGATCAGACTGGTTCTTCTGGGCCGTGAAGGCATCTGCAAGACCTTCCTCCGTGTTGTAAGAGCCCCCAGGTCCAGCCTTTGGGCAAGTGAATGGTGTGGTCAGACCAACACCACGGGGATCGAAGCTGATGAAGTGGAAGTTGTCGCCAAAAGTGGATTGATAATCGCCTTCTACTAGGTTATTGATGCCGCTCGCTCCGGGCCCACCAGGATTGGTAATGATCGATTTCGGATTTTCGGTTTCGTTAGATGCTGGGCGACGGACGAGCCGCAAATTGAGTTTCTCGCCTGCAGTCGGGTTCGTCCAGTCCATGGGAACCTCGAGAGTCGCACATTGGAGCGTATCGTTCTTAGCGCTATCACACTTGACCCAGTTGATGCTTCCTGGTCTAGCATAGCCGGGAGGGCATTCCTGAGCAAGGGCGAGTGTAGCACTGGACACAACTGCCAGTGCCGTGGAAAGGTGATGCATGCGCATAGTAACGACTAAGAATATATAGAAGAACGATTGTAGTAAGTATAGACCTCAAAAAACCAATGATCAGGGTCGAAAGGCTGTAGGAGACCCCTGTGATGGCTGCAAGAGCAGCAAAAGCGAACATTCATATAGATTCATCATGGTGAATTTGAAAGCTGACTATCGTGGCTCGCAGGAACAGCTAATCCGAGGTCAGCGGAATGTTCGTTGAGCATCTCCAAATTCGGTCGTTCAATTCTCTCTGAAGTCACAGACAAAGAGCAGGATTTCGAGAAGCCGGAACCGGCGAGGATGCAAGTTGTGGTAATCGGGTCGCGTCAAGAAGCCAAGACCGTCTAGCAGATTCCGTACGCGGGCAAGGCTGAGCGATGAACTCTAATCCATATTCGACTGCTGTTAGTACCTGCTTTTTGTGCATCTATGGCTCGGTTTCACTGGAGATTTGAGCACGATCGTGTCAGGCACGCGCCTGGGATACTCTAAGCTCAAGGTAGAGTGACACCAGGTAGTGCGAAGATTCGTGTCCGCTCTGCATCCACAAGATATCAGCTGACAGCCTTTAGTGGTATACTTATTATACGTTTAGCTTAACGGAGCCTACATGTATTCGCACCTCTAATGTACTCTACCTATTCTATTAGAATGTTTTGAGTATATACAGGCTACCTCTTCACCTGTCCTCTTCAGTAAACGGCAGGCGCGAATTTTGCCACTGCCTGGTGGTACAAGCGTAGGAACTTTAGAGTTGTTGAGATCCAGTGCCGTGGTACGAGTCGTCGTAGTGAGTTAGTCGCTTGCTCTCAGCTGAGGCTGGCGTATGGTAGCATTCGCAGTCGCAGAGAAGCTGGGGCGGGAATGCATGTACTTTCGACTCTTAGGCCGACGTACGAAGAAACTTGGAAGCTCGTGTCTTCCAAGGTTCTAAGTCGTTCATCTCAACCCCGACAAGTACACGTCAGTTTGGAAATCATTAGTAACAGTATGAAGAGTGCTTGTCTGTTTATGGAGGACGCACGGCTTTAGGGATTGTTGCGTTGCGTTGCTACTGCGTCAGGTCGGGGCTGCATCCCTTCTCAGAGCCCGTTGAGGTTCGCGAAATCCCAGGGTCGCGTCGGGCCTAGGCGTGTGACCCCAACATTGATGCTTTCAACCAGACACCACCACGTTGAGGTACAGCATTCCCAGAATCATTGGCTCTCGTATCCGTCCGGGAGCAAATCTCGGCGTGTGCTTTCTTAAATTTGCCTTGTACCTACTCGTCCCTTCGCGCTACAACCCCCCGCTATCCGTTTATTCTTGCCCTCGGTGTCGCATCGAAATGACGATTCTTCATACTACTAAGCGGTGATGTCATGCACGTACGAGTCTTGCCCAACCATGATCATAGAAGTATCCGTTGATTAAATACTACATACAACCCAATCCTCGCTAGAACGCCGGCTAAGAACCATCACATCACAATCTAGTAGAATGCAACCTTGACCTCCCTCGCAGGCTGCAGAACAATATCCGCATGCAACCCGGGATGTCCTCCATCCATTCTGTTTTCAATACCCTGATACCTCTGCAGTAACCTCACCAGCGTGTATCCCATCTCCGTCAGCGCGAATTGCTGACCGATACAAATTCTTGGGCCACCGTTGAAGGGCACATATGTCCAGGTCTTGGGCGTCCAGTTGTCCCATCGCTCGGGTACGAACTTTTCAACCGCGGGGAAGCCGGTGGATGGGTCCGGGTAGATGTCTGCGCGGCGTTGCATCACCAGGGTGGAGTAGGCGATGGGCGTGCCCTTGAGGATGCCGATGGGCTGTAGGCCGTCTTTCCCGCCGCCGACGGGGAGTGTGGTGTCGTTCAGGGCAAAGCGGACGTTGAAGGGCACGACTGGGTATAGGCGAAGCGTCTCGTTCAAGACGTGCTGGAGGTACTTCATGTTCTTGAGATCCTCGTAGGTGGGTGTGCGGTCGAGGCCAACCTTGTCGATGATTTCCTTGCGCAGTTTAGCAGTGATGGTCGGGTCGAGAGAGAGGTGGTAGATTGCCCATGTCAGAGTGCATGCGGTTGTGTCACGGCCAGCGAGCAGGATTGAAACAAGCTGGTCACGTAGCGTCTGGCGGTCGCGTGTGTAGCCAGCAATAGCGTGCAGGAAGGTGTAGCCCTCGTCGTGGTTGGTCTTTTGTTCGAGTTCCTTGTCCGACAGCCTAAGGGCTTCTTCGATGTATCGGTCTACAAAGTCGTTGATTTTCTTGATCGAGTCGTAGAAACCCATGCGCTGACGAGGGACCAGCCAGTTGAGAGGTCTAATGTGAGATTAGCCAGGACACCTTGACGAGTACTAAATTGCTTACCCAACTCGAGCAATCAGACCTTGTATACGTTGCGCGTTGCCGAAAGCATCTGCGAATACTGTTTGAGGGTTTTGTAGGCTGTCGACACTGGTACCCTATGGTACTCAAGTCAGCGATCGTTTCAGCGTAGCAACGATTAAAGCTTGACTCACCAAAAGGAAATGTGTAGCGGCATCAAGAGTGAACCGGAACATCATATCGAGCGTGTCGATCTCTTGGCCCTGTCCAATCTTTGATATCATGACCTGAATGTGCTCCTCGAAGATTTCGATATCGCTCAAACGATCCTTCACGAATTGAGGTCGAATCAATTGTCTTGAGTTGTGCCACAGCTGGCCATCCGTTGTGAAGATGCCGTTGCCCAAAAAGGCATGCCAGTCCTTCCTAAACTGCTCGCCCTTGCCATAGTCCTTGAACTGTGTCGCCAATATCGCCTTGATGTTCTCTGGTTCAGCGGTCAAAATGACTCTTTCTCCAATGCCAGCTTCGACTGTGTATTGACCAGGTCGAGCGTATTTCTTGAACATGCTGGTCCAGTTCTCGTGCAACAGGTCATTTTTTGCGGCGGAGATCATGTCGTATGCCAAGTCCACACTCCATGGTAAATATGCTTTTCGGACAGGGCCTCGAGCGCCCAATTTCCGGATTCGTGCATGATTGTGGATTCTGACTGCGGCGTTGTAGACGAAGTACAATACCCCAGCAGCCACGATCAGATAAGGTAGCGGTATGTCGTTGTTTGCGATGTGGACCATTTTGGGCTGTCGGAGGTTGTGTCGAATTTCACGATCAGAGGCACGCCATGTATAAGTAGTCCATGGCGCACATAGCATCCGCGTGCCGCCTGTTTGGTAGAACGTTCGACTCCACAATGGGCTCGGCAGACCAAGTGGTCCGACTCGTACAGGGCATACTTGGAGTGCCGCGGGGTTCTCGTCCAATGCGCTGCGGCCGATTAACACACAACGATGTCTCCCGTGTAATTTCGGTGCTGTCTGCTTGCTCGATGTGGGAGAAAAAGGGTCTTCATGTGCGCGCAAGGCTACCTCGGTATCACAGAAATCGCATCGGCACCGCAAACTTTCCTGCTTCCGACATAGCAGCCTGGGCTAGTTGTGCGTTTGCGAAGCGGGGAAGACCGTCGATGATGTCGAGCTTTCTTTGTTTGTGGGAAGGTCGAATTGTCGGAAGCCTTGGCTGCCGAAAAGGCCGAAGTGATGGAATGATCCTGCTACATACAATTTCTGGACGAAGGACGAAGGATCGTGATCCTTTGCCGTCCATGGGTTGGAACAGCCTCAATCTCGTCCCGAATTCTGCAAAACTCACCTTCGATGATGTTGTTCGACGCGCACATGGTGTCTCAGCGGACAAGATGCTTCACTGACCTCGGGATC
>Ga0265780_10004061_pt1 | contig 19031 bp, 20 predicted proteins | sample P1T30metagenome_FD_192432 | JGI IMG/M metagenome (GOLD analysis project Ga0265780, IMG submission 192432) | Plant litter microbial communities from East Loma Ridge, Irvine, California - P1 T30 | ecosystem: Environmental > Terrestrial > Plant litter > Unclassified | place: USA: California...
AGGCCGAGGAGGATGTGCTCGGTGCCGATGTAGTTGTGGTTGAGCATCTTCGCTTCTTCTTGAGCGAGGACGACAACACGACGGGCTCGGTCGGTGAATCTCTCGAACATGTGCTCTCCCTTGCCGAGCTCGTGGGAGCCCGGTGACGTACATCGAGACTAACCACCGCACCCCCGGTGGTCTGCCCCTGTTCGCCGTGGGCGTGACCTTCGCTCCGCCTTCCGCACGGGCCGCGTCCGACGGCTCGTCACGGTGGGCGGACGGGAGGCCCGGCGGCCGTCGACGAGGCCCGCCGACGTCCCCGGGTGGCGACGCCCGCTACGTGCGGCGCGCCGCCCGTCGCAGCGCGCGCCGGAAGCGTCGCGGCTCCACCTCCAGCTCCCGCAGGACGTCGTGCGCGGAGCCGGCGAACGGGTCGTCCGCCGCGTCGAGGACGGCCAGCAGGACGTGGTGCGGACGCAGGCGATCGGCTCCGGCGATGAGGAGGGACCGGGCGAGGACCCTCGCCGCCGCGGGCGTGCAGGCCACCCGGTCGGCGTGGTGGGGCGCGGGGGTCCCGGCACCGACGAACGCCCGGCTGGCGGAGCGGACACGCTCCGGGGTGAGCCCGTGCGAGTCGAGCACCTGGCGCAGCCGGGGCACACCACCGCAGAGCATGACGGCGGCGATGAGCAGGTGCTCGGCGTCGAGGTGACCGAACCCGGTCTCCATCGCGTCCTGCTCCGCGAGGAGGACGATCTCGCGGCCGTGCTGGAGGGCGGGGAGGGCGACGGAGAGCGCGACGGTCTGCATGCATACAGAATACCGATTGTCATGCATATCGGCCAGAGGGTGTTCGGCGACGACGGGTAGCATCCGGGCATGGAGCAGCCCGTCGTCGGCCTCGTCGTCCACCCGACCAAGAACGTGCAGGACTCCGTCCTGACCCTGCAGCGTTGGAACGCCTCCGGGCTCGGCCGCCTCGTCGCCCGGCGCGCCGACGCCCAGCGCCTCGGCGGCATCGTCGACGTCATCGGCGACGACGACTTCATCGAGCAGGTCGACCTCGTCGTCGCCCTGGGCGGGGACGGCACGATGCTCGGGGCCATGCGACTCGTGGCCAAGCGGCCGGTACCGGTGCTCGGGGTGAACTACGGGAACGTCGGCTTCCTCGTGGAGATCGAGCCGCCCGAGCTCGAGGTGGCGCTCGAACGGCTGTCCGCTGGCCAGTACCAGCTCGAACCGCACCACGCGCTCGAGGCCCGGCTGTCCTGGAGCGGCGCCCGCACCGACTACCTGGCGTTCAACGACCTGACGATCGTCCGCCGTCCCGGCGCCGGGCAGGTCTCGGCGGACCTCAGCGTCGGCGGCCTCGGGTACGGGTACTACCGAGCGGACGCGATCGTCGCCGCGACACCGGCCGGGTCCACCGCGTACAACTACGCCGCGGGCGGTCCCGTGCTCTCGCCGGCGCTGTCCGGCTCCGTCGTGACCCCGGTCGCCCCGATGGCCGGCATCGACCGCTCGGTCGTGCTCGCCGCCCGGGAGCGCTACCGCTTCGACATCGCCGAGGGCACGAGGAGCGCCGCCCTCGAGGTGGACGGCCTCGTCGTCGGCGAGGTCGCGACCGGGGCGCAGATCGACGTGCGGCTCCGCAAGGACGCCGGCAGCGTCGTGCGGCTCGACGCCGAACGCCACGGACGGACCGGCCGGGTGAAGCTCAGCCTGCTCGACCTGCCGGTGCGCCCGGACCAGCTCATCGAGCTCATCCCGCAGGACCTCCGGCAGAAGCTGGACCGCGAGGTCGAGGACTGACGCTCCGGCGGAGGTCGAGGCCCCACGCGACGACGCACCGACCCCGGGAACGGAAATGGCCCGTCCAGGCAGATGCCTGGACGGGCCGTCCCATCACCCCACCGGATCGCCTTCCCACAGGACGACCCGGTTCCCCGTGCCGGCACGCACGCGCCGGCCGAAGCCACCTGACCTAGTCGGTCAGGTACAGCTGCATGTCCTGCGAGACCGCCTTGGCGAACAGGCGGAGCTTCGCGCGGGACTCCACCCGGCTGACCGCCTGGCGGGTCGTGTGCACGATCTTCGAGATCTCGTCGAGCGTCATCGGCTTGTCGTCGTCCAGGCCGTAGCGCATGCGGATCACGTTCGCCTCGTCGCTCGGCAGCTCGGCCACGATCGACCGGATGTCGCGGTGCAGGAGCGTCGTCTCGGTGAGCTCGTTCGGCGACGCAGCGTCCTCGTCCTCGATGAAGTCGCCGAGCTCGCTGTCGTCGGAGTCGCCGACGACGGTGTGGATCGACACCGGCTCGTGCGAGCGGCCCTTGAGGTCGACGAGCTCGTCGACGCTCATGCTCAGCTCGGCGGCCACCTCGTCGGGCATCGGCGCGCGGCCGAGGTCGACGGTCAGGTCGCGCTCGGTGCGGGAGATCTTGTTGATCAGCTCCACGGTGTGCACCGGGATGCGGATCGTGCGGGCCTTGTCGGCGAGGCCGCGCGAGATGGCCTGGCGGATCCACCACGTGGCGTAGGTGGAGAACTTGTAGCCCTGCGTGAAGTCGAACTTCTCGACGGCACGGACGAGACCGAGGTTGCCCTCCTGGATGACGTCCATGAACGGCAGGCCGCGCTGCGAGTAGCGCTTCGCGATCGACACGACGAGCCGGAGGTTCGAGGTGATCATCCGCTCCTTGGCGCGCTCGCCGTCGCGGACGAGCCAGCGCAGCTCGCGCTGCAGCGTCTTGGGGAGGTCGGCCTCGGTGTTGAGCTTCTCCTCGGCGAACAGCCCGACCTCGATGCGGCGGGCGATGTCCGCCTCCTCCTCGGCGGTCAGGAGCGCGAGGCGCCCGATGTGGCGGAGGTAGTCGCCGACCTGGTCGACCGAGGCGCCGCGGACGCCGGCGAGCTGCTCGTCGGCCTCGACGTCGGTGTCGAGCGTGGTGGTCGCGACGGGTGCGTCTGCGGTCTTCGCTGCTGCCTGCTTCTTCGTGCGGCGCGCGGTGGTGCCAGTGGTCGTCGTCTTCGGTGCTGCGGTTGCGATCGTCATGGTGACTCTCCCTGCGTTCGACGGGTGATGGCCTCGTTGGGGGGTGCTGATGAGTAAAGCGGTGATCGGGTGTACCCCACAAACCGATGGGAGCGATTCCCAGGCTTCTTTCGTGTTCACCCCCGGAACCGTCCCCCACGGGGTACAGCGTGTCGGCACCCCGAACCGGCCAAAGCCCCATGGACACACGGAACTCCCGATGTTTCCGCCGTTTCGTCCGTGTTTCGGACGGGCCACCGCCGATGTACCCCGGGTGACCGCGCGCCCCGGACAAGGGAAAGGGGTACGACGATCCGGATCATCACGAGCCGGTCGCCGTACCCCGAAGGAGCAGCGGAGGGGGTCACCAGGAGGGCTCGAGCCACCCCTCGCGGCGCTTCGAGACCTCGAGGTCGGCGTCGCGGTCGAACTCGTCGTACTCGCTCTCGATGTCGCCGACGAGGCTGCGGCCGGTGAAGGTGTGCGCGGTGGACATGCGGACGATGCTGACCCGGGGACACGACGCGCCGGTGAACGCGCGGTGACCGGGCGCGGACGGTCAGACGTCGATGTCGTCCTCGTCGCCGTCGGACCAGACGGCGGTGTCGCTCGCTCCGCCCGGGACGGACGGGTGCCCGAACGCGTCGTCGACGTCGAGCTCGTCGGCCATGCCGGCCTCGCCGGGCACACCGGCGGCACCCGGGCGGACGGGACCCGCGGCGTCGGCGGGGTCGGGCGTCGCGGTCACACCGCGCAGCGTCCCACGCGCCGGTGAACGGGAGGTGACGCGGCTACTCGGCGGAGGTCGGCGCCGGCGCCGGGACCCCGTGCTCGCGCTCGAAGCGGGCGCGCTCCTCGGCCTCGACCTTGGCGTAGGCGGAGCGCTCGGTGCGGTCCGCCCGCATGATCGCCCGCATGACGAACCAGAAGATCAGACCGACCACGACGGTCGGCGTCAGGGCGAAGATGATCCCGGTCACGACTCCATGCGGCACCGGAGCATCCTAACCCGCGCCGTCGGGAGGCAGAGGACGTGGCTGGTTCCCGGCGCCGAGCTCGCAGGCTCGCTCGGGGCTGGCGTCGCGCGCCGCTGGCGCGTCGCTCTAAGCTCCAGCGCCCTTCACCAACGGGAAGAGGATGGTCTCGCGGATGCCGAGACCCGTGATCGCCATGAGCAGGCGGTCGACACCCATGCCCATCCCGCCCGACGGCGGCATCGCGTGCTCGAGCGCGCGGAGGAACTCCTCGTCGACGCGCATCGCCTCCGGGTCGCCGCCGGCAGCCAGTCGGGCCTGCTCGACGAAGCGCTCGCGCTGCACCACCGGGTCGACGAGCTCGGAGTACGCCGTCGCCAGCTCGAAGCCGCGGACGTACAGGTCCCACTTCTCGACGATGCCCGGCCGGGTGCGGTGCTGCCGGGTGAGCGGGGACGTGTCCACCGGGAAGTTCATCACGAACGTCGGCGCGTACAGCTTGTCCGAGTTGAAGTGCTCCCACAGCTCCTCGACGTACTTGCCGTGCGTGGCGTGCGCGACCTCGACGCCCTCGGCCTCGGCGAGCGCCTGCAGCTCGGACAGCGGCGTCTCCGGGGTGATCTCGTGGCCGGACGCCTCGGACAGGGACTCGTACATGTCCATCCGCGCCCAGTCGCCGCCGAGGTCGTACTCCGTGCCGTCGGGCAGCGTGACGACGAGCGATCCGCCGGTCACGGCCTTCGCGGCGTTCTGCACGAGCTCCTGCGTGAGGTCGGCCATCTGCTCGTAGTTGCCGTACGCCTGGTACGCCTCGACCATGGCGAACTCCGGCGAGTGCGACGAGTCGGCGCCCTCGTTCCGGAAGTTCCGGTTGATCTCGAAGACCCGGTCGATGCCGCCGACGACGGCCCGCTTGAGGAACAGCTCCGGTGCGATGCGGAGGTACAGCTCGGTGTCGAACGCGTTCGAGTGGGTGACGAACGGGCGCGCGGAGGCCCCGCCGTGCTGGGTCTGCAGCATCGGCGTCTCGACCTCGAGGTACTCGTGGGCGGTGAAGGTCTGCCGGAGCGACGCCATCACGGCGGCCCGGGCGCGGACCGTCGCGCGGGCGTCCTCGCGCACGATGAGGTCGAGGTAGCGCTGGCGGACCCGCGTCTCCTCGCTCAGCTCGTTGTGCAGGTTCGGCAGCGGCAGGATCGCCTTCGCCGCGATCGCCCAGTCGTCGACCATGATCGACAGCTCGCCGCGACGCGAGGAGATCACGCGGCCGTGCACGAACACGTGGTCGCCGAGGTCGACGAACTCCTTCCAGCGCGCCAGCGACTCCTCGCCCACCTCGGCGAGGGACACCATCGCCTGGACGCGGGAGCCGTCGCCGGACTGCAGGGTCGCGAAGCAGAGCTTGCCGGTGTTGCGGGAGAACACGACGCGGCCGGCGAGCCCGACGACGTCCTGGGTCTCCTCACCGGTCTCGAGGTGCGCGTACTGCTCGCGGACCGCGGGGATCGTCGAGGTGATCGGCAGCTCGGCCGGGTAGGCCTCGATGCCCGCGTCGAGGAGCTTCGCCCGCTTGTCGAGCCGCACCTGTCGCTGTTCGCTGGTCTCCGCGGCGGCGAGCTCCTCGGCGGAGGGGCCGGCGCCGGAGGGCTCGGTTGCGGGTGCGGTCTCGTCGGTCATGCTGGTGCGGCTCCGATGGGTCGTGGGGATGCGTCGATGGTACCGGGCGCGCCGCCGCCACCCGGAACCGGGCGGGGCAGGCTAGAGGGCTGCCTGGCCGTCGGCCGCGGCGAGCGCGTTGTCGACGGCCGAGCGGACCAGCGCGCCGAGGACCCGGCCCGGGTGCTCCACGCCGATCCCGGACAGCGTGCCCGCGGACTGGTCAACGATCGCGGTGGAGAACGACACCGCGGCGCGCACCGCGTCGGCGTACGCGGGCCGGTCCTGCTCGGCCACGACGAACGGTTCCGCCCCCATCTCGACCACGAGCGCCTGGGCGATGGGCAGCACGGGCGCCGGCGCGGTCACCGCACAGTAGGCGTCGCGCAGCCGGGCGAGGTCCACGCTGGTGCCGGTGAACGCCATCGCGGGGTGGATCGCCAGCGGGATCGCCCCAGCGGCCAGCGCCGGCCGGAGCACCTCGACGCCGTGGTCCGGGCTCGTGTGCACGACGAGCTGGCCCGGCTGCCAGATGCCGGCGTCCGCCAGCCCCTGCACGAGGCCGGCGAGCTGGTCGTCCGGCACGGCGAGGAGCACCAGTTCGCTCCGCTCGACGAGGTCCGGGGTGGCGAGCACGGGAGCGCCGGACAGCATCGCCTCGGCGCGGTCGCGGCCGGCGTCCGACACGGCGGTCACGCCGACGACGGCGTGCTCCGCGTTCGCCAGCGCCGCACCGAGCACGGGCCCGACGCGGCCGGCGCCGACGACGCCGACGCCGAGTCGCCCCGCCCTCACCGTGCGGCTCCTGGTGGCGGGACGTCGTCCCAGGCGCGGCTGGGAGGCACGGGGCCGGTCCCGACGTCGGCCGACGCCCCGGTGGTGGGCTCGTCCACGTGTCGGGCCGCGGCGTGCCCGCCGGACGTGTACCGGGCCTCCCGTTCGCGCCACCGGTGCGACGTGTCGGCGGCGGCCGCGGCGACCGCACGCTCCGCCGTCTCCGCCCACAGGCGCTGCGCGTCGCGCGCGTCGAGCGCGCCGACACGGGCGGTGACCGGACCCTGCACCGTCTGCACGTGCACCGTGGCGAGCCGCAGCACGCGGTCGAGCGGCCCCTGGGTGACGCGGACGCTCTGCACGCGCGGCAGCGGGACGATCACGAGCGACCGCCACACCGCCCCGAGCCGCAGCAGGACGGCACCGGGCACGAACCGGTAGCCGTTGCGACGGAACGCGAACGGACGCAGCCAGGCCCCCCGGCGCGGCGAGTGCACGAAGCCGCCGCGGTCGCCGGTCGTGGTGAGGCTGTCGTCGACCACGTCCACCGCCTCGGAGGACCCCTCGCGGAGTTCCTCGCGCGACGCCGCTGGCCCTACCACGGCCGTGCCGACCAGGCCGGGGAGGACGATGTCGAGGACCTCGCGGACGTCAGCCGCCGTGCCGACCGGCAGCAGGATCGATGACACCTGCTGGTTGTTCGACGCGCCGTTGCCCGCGTTCGTCGCCCGGTTGATGCGGACGTCCCACCACCCGAACGGACGCCAGAGCAGGGGCTGCGCCACGCTCACGGCGTGGATCCGCCCAGGGGGCAGGGTCTCGTTCGACGTCGACACGAGGCCGAACCCGATCCGGATGCCGTCCCGCGTCTCGGCGATCGTGTACTGCAGCGAGCGGGAGAACTTGCGGACGTAGTAGCCGCCGGCGCCGATGACCGCCGGGAACAGGCCGAACAGCACCGCGTACTCGCCGGTGAGGGCGATGCTCACGACGATGGCTGCGACGACGAGCAGGATGAACACGGTCGCGCCGGACAGCAGCATCGAGGCGATGAGCCGGCCCGGGTGCACCTTCACGACGCGGGTCGCGTGCACGGCAGCGGGGTCGAGCTCTGGCGAGAACATCTCGTCGACGCGGTCCTGGAGCACCCCGTTCGACACCCGCTGATGACCGCCGGGGGCGTCGTCGTCCTTCGCACCCGACGCGAGCACGAGGATCCGCTGCCGCAGGTCGTCCGCCGCGCGCGCCCCGAGGTACGCGAGCTGCACGTTCGCGTCGTTGCCGGCCTGGGCGATCTCGAGCCGTGCGGTGCCGAAGACCCGCGCGACGAGCGGGCGCGAGACGTTGATGCCCTGGATGCGGTCGAGCCGCGCCTTCCGGTTCGTCCGGAACAGCACGCCCGAGCGGACCTCGACGATCTCGCCCGTGACGCGGAACTCGTGCATCCGCCAGGACAGGGTGAACAGGCCCAGGAGCACCAGGAGGAGGACCGCCACCCCGAGCAGCACCCAGCCCACCGCGCCGTGCTCGTACACGTAGCGGACCGGGTCGCCGTCGTCACGCGGACCGCCCCCGGGCACGAAGAACTCGACGAGCTGGTCCCGCAGGCTGTTGAGCACGTAGCCGAGGAGGACGATCAGGAAGATGCCGCCCTTGAGCAGCGGCGTCAGCGGGTGCAGCCGGTGCCACTCGCCGTCGGTGAGCGGGGCGGCCGCTGCGGCGTTCCCGCGGGCCGGCGGTGCGGGCGGCGGCGGACCGGGACGGAACGTCACGCGGACCCCCTACAGCCCGGCCCGGCGGGACTCCGCGAGCTCGACGAGGCGGTCGCGCAGCTCGTCGGCGTCGGCGGCGGGGATGCCGGGGACGCGGACGTTCGTCGACGCCGCGGCCGTCACGAACTTCAGCTCGCTGATCCCCAGCAGGCGGTCGAGCGGACCGCGGTTCACGTCGACGAGCTGCATCCGCCCGTACGGCACGGCGGTGAAGCGCTGCCACATCAGCCCGCGACGGAGCACCAGGTCGTCGTCGCGCAGGGCGTACCCGATCGCCCGGACCCGGCGCGGGGTGAGCAGCGCGGTGACGAGCGCCACGACGCCCACGATGATCGCGACGGACGACCAGATCGCCCCTGCCGGTCGGACGAACCCCCCGCTCACCACGCCGATGAGGACGCATCCGGCCGTGACGACGACCCCGATCACGACGGTCGTGATCAGTTCGGTCCACACGAGCTTCGGCGACACCCGGTGCCAGGTCGTCCCGCCCAGGCCGAGTCCCGGCTCGTCGAGTCGTTCGAGCGGCGTCACGGGGCCTCCTGGTGTCGTCAGTGCGTCGAGGTCGTACCGCCCCGGGGCAGGTCGTCGTCCTCGTCGTCACCCGGCGGCGCCATGCACATGCGTTCCGCGACGAGTGCGCACACCGTCAGGACGAGCCCTCCCCCGACCGCCACGGCGTTCGGCAGGGTCGAGCCTAGCGAAGGGACCACGGACCGGGTGAGGAGGTACGCGACGAGCCCGAGGGCGAACCCGCCGAAGAGCACACCGCACAGGCTGGACGCCTTCGCGAGGACCACGACCCGGGGCGCGTAGAGAGGGTCCACCGGGTGCTGCCGTGCGGCGCCGTCGCGCGTGTACCGCCGGATCGGCCGGGCCATGAGGACCACGGCGACGCCGATCAGGGCGAGGGTGACGCCGAGCGGCACCGAGAGCAGCAGGGTGGGCGCCTGCCGCGAGGCGAGGACGGCGTCGAGGGCGAACCCGGCGACGGCCGCCACGACGGCGACGCTGATCAGGGTGGAGGCGCGGGTCGGCTTCACGGTCGCGCTCCGCTGGTCGCGTCGCTCGGGTCGGTCGCGCCGCTCGGGTCGGTCGCGCCGCTCGGGCCCGTCGCGCCGCTCGCGTCCGTCGCGCCGTTCGCGTCGGCCGGTCGGGAGGCGCGGAGCGGCCCGTCGAACAGGCGCGGCTCGTCGACGCGCTGCGTGTCGTCGCCGAGTGCGGCGAGCAGGCCGGCCACCGGGCCGGCGCCGGGCAGCACGGCGTCCGGGTCGGCGTCGGCCCACGGCGCGAGCACGAACGCCCGCTCGCCGGCGCGCGGGTGCGGGACCGTCAGCGTGTCGGTGTCGATCGCCAGGTCCCCGTACGTCACGACGTCGAGGTCCAGCGTGCGGTCGCCCCAGCGCACCTCGCGGGTGCGTCCGTGCCCGTCCTCGATCCGGTGCAGCGCGTCGAGGAGCTCCTGCGGACCGAGGTCGGTCTCGACGACCACGACGGCGTTGCGGTACCGCGGCTTCGACGCGTCCGGGCCGTGGAGCGTGACCGCGACCGACTCGACCTCGCGGCTCGACGCCACCGGGCGGACACCGGGCAGCGCGGCGATCTCGGCGGCGGCGGCGCGCAGGGTGCTCCCCCGGTCGCCGAGGTTGGCGCCGAGCGCGACGACGGCCCGGGTCACTCTTCTTCCTCGTAGGGGAGCGCCGCGCCACGCGTGCGGCGGATCGTGATCGAGACGTCGGTGAACGGGACCGTGATGGGCGCCTGCGGCTTGTGCACCGTGACCTCGGTGGCGATGGCCGCCCGGTGCCCGAGCACCGCCGCCGCGATCCGCTCGGCGAGGGTCTCGATGAGGTCGACCGGGTCGCGCTCGATCTCGGCGACCACCTGCTCCGCGAGCACCCCGTAGTGCACCGTGGCGTCGAGGTCGTCGGTGCCCGCCGCCGCGCGTGCGTCGACCTCGACCGCGACGTCCACGACGAAGTCCTGGCCGTCGGCACGCTCGTGGTCGAAGACGCCGTGGTGCCCACGGGCGCGCACACCCGTCAGTCGGATGGTGTCCCTCATGGTCGTGCTGCCCTCCAGGCGTCCCAGACGTCGAGCACGGCACGGGTCGGTGCCGGGTCGTGCACGCGCACCCCCCACGCGCCGCGTTCGGCGGCGAGCAGGCTGATGGCGGCGGTGGCGAGGTCGCGCTCGGCGGGCGTCGCACCGGCGGCGCTGCCGACCCCGTCGAGGAACCGCTTCCGCGACGCCGCGACGAGCACCGGGAGCCCGATCGAGGCGAAGCGCTCGTACCCGGCGAGGATCTCCCAGTTCTGCGCGCCGCGCTTGGCGAACCCGAGCCCGGGGTCGATGACGACCTGCTCCTCGCGCACCCCGAGGACGATGAGCTCGGCGACGCGGAGCTCGACCTCGCGGCGGACCTCCTCGACCGCGTGCGAGTACTCGGCGTTGCGGTGCATCCGGTCGCTGTGGCCGCGCCAGTGCATCACCACGAACCCGGTCCCGGTGTCGCGGACGACCCGCACCATGTCCGGGTCGGCGAGCCCGCCGGAGACGTCGTTCACCACGGCCGCACCGAGCTCCACCGCCCGCTCGGCGGTCGAGGCGTTCATCGTGTCGACGCTCACCGTGATGCCCTCGGCGACGAGCTGGCGCACCACCGGGAGCACCCGCTCCTGCTCGACGGCCACCGGCACGCGCTCGGCGCCCGGACGGGTCGACTCCCCGCCGACGTCGACGATGTCGGCGCCCGCCGCGACGAGGTCCCGGGCGTGCGCCACCGCCGCGTCGTACGCCTGGTGCAGGCCCCCGTCGCTGAACGAGTCGGGCGTCACGTTGAGGATCCCCATCACCCGCGTCCGGTCCGACGCGGTGGAGCCCTGGGCGGTCCCGCCCTGTGCGGTCCCGCCCTCCGCGGTCTCGCCCGATGCACCGTCCCGCCGACCGCCGACCACGATCTCCGGCACCGGAGCCGGTGCCCGGAGGTCGATCGCGACCGTCGGCGGTCCCGCGGCTGCTGCGCGCGCTCGGCTCACCTCGGCGAGCCGACGCGACCGTCTCGTCGGCAGGTCCGTCATGCCGGCCTACGCGGGAGCGATACCCGGGTTGCCGAACGGACGGCGACGCGGCTTCGAGGACTCGGTGTCGGAGGGCTCCGACGCGGTGTTCGCGGCCTTGCCCGAGACCGAGATCGCCGGCAGGTCGCTGACCGGGCGCTTGTCGCTGGACAGCCACTGCGGCCGCTCCGGGAGCTTGCGGACGTCCTTGAAGATCTCCACGAGCTCCGGGGCGTCGAGCGTCTCCTTGTCGAGCAGCTCGCCGGCCAGGCGGTCGAGGATGTCGCGGTTCGCGTTGAGCACCTGGTACGCCTCGTCGTGCGCGGCCTCGAGCAGGGCGCGGGTCTCGGCGTCGACCGTCTCGGCGATGTTCTCCGAGTAGTCGCGGCCGTTCCCGCCGCTCATGTCGCGGCCGACGAACGGCTCGCTCGACCCGCTGCCGAGCTTGACGGACCCGACCGCACGGCTCATGCCGTACTCGGTGACCATCTTCCGCGCGGTGCCGGTGGCCTTCTCGATGTCGTTCGACGCACCCGTGGTCGGGTCGTGGAAGACGATCTCCTCGGCGACGCGGCCGCCCATGGCGTAGGTGAGCTGGTCGAGCAGCTCGTTGCGGGTGACGGAGTACTTGTCCTCGAGCGGGAGCACCATCGTGTAGCCGAGGGCGCGACCGCGCGGCAGGATCGTGATCTTCGTCACCGGGTCGGTGTGCCGCATGGCCGCCGCCGCGAGCGCGTGACCGCCCTCGTGGTACGCGGTGATGAGCCGCTCCTGGTCGGACATGATCCGGGTCCGGCGCTGCGGGCCCGCCATCACGCGGTCGACGGCCTCGTCGAGGGCGCGGTTGTCGATGAGCTGCGCGTTCGACCGGGCGGTCAGCAGGGCGGCCTCGTTGAGCACGTTCGCCAGGTCGGCGCCGGTGAAGCCCGGCGTCTTGCGGGCGAGGAGCTCGAGGTCGACGCTCGCGGCGAGCGGCTTGCCCTTCGCGTGCACCTCGAGGATCTGCTTGCGGCCCTGCAGGCTCGGGGCGTCGACGCCGATCTGGCGGTCGAAGCGGCCCGGACGCAGCAGCGCGGGGTCGAGCACGTCCGGACGGTTCGTCGCGGCGATGAGGATGACGTTCGTCTTGCCGTCGAAGCCGTCCATCTCGACGAGCAGCTGGTTGAGCGTCTGCTCGCGCTCGTCGTTGCCGCCGCCGATGCCGGCGCCGCGGTGGCGACCGACGGCGTCGATCTCGTCGATGAAGACGATGGCCGGCGAGTTCTGCTTCGCCTGGTCGAACAGGTCCCGGACGCGGCTCGCGCCGACACCGACGAACATCTCGACGAAGTCCGAACCGGAGATCGAGTAGAAGGGCACCCCCGCCTCGCCGGCGACCGCACGCGCCAGGAGCGTCTTGCCCGTGCCGGGAGGGCCGTACAGCAGCACGCCCTTCGGGATCTTCGCGCCGACCGCCTGGAACTTCGCGGGCTCCTTGAGGAACTCCTTGATCTCCTGGAGCTCCTCGATGGCCTCGTCGGACCCGGCGACGTCGGCGAAGGTGACCTGCTGGTTCTCCTTGTTGTTCATCTTCGCCCGGGACTTGCCGAACTGCATGACCTTCGAGCCGCCACCCTGCGCGCTCGACAGGAGGAACCAGAACAGGGCGCCGATGATGAGGAAGGGCAGGACGATGCCGAGCAGCGACAGGAACCAGTTGCCCTGCTGCACCCGGTCGTTGTAGCCGTCCGGCAGGTTCGCGTCGTTGACCGCCTGGATGACCTCTTCACCGCGGGGGGTCGAGTAGAAGAACTGCTCGCGGACGTTGCCGTCCTTGAGGGTCAGGTCGACGCGCTGCTCGGTCGAGTTCACCACCACGGAGGAGACCTTGCCGTCGGCGAGCTGCTCGAGGCCCTTCTGGGTGTCGATCTGCGACGTTCCGGACTGCGCGATCACACTCCAGCCGATGAAGATGCCCGCCAGCGCGATCAGCACGTAGAGGTACGGGCCGCGGAAGATGCGCTTGAAGTTCATGTGATCCGGGCGCAGATGCCCGACACCTTTCTCTGCCGAAGTTGCGTGGAGGTCAGCATACGGCGGTGACTCTGTGGCGAGAATGGGTGTCCTCTGCGGGCGAACTCACCGTCCGACCGGAGCACGCCGACGGCCGGGTGCACGACCGCGGCGGGTCAGGAGTAGACGTGCGGCGCCAGCACGCCGATGCCGCGCAGGTTGCGGTAGCGCTCGTCGAAGTCCAGGCCGTACCCCACCACGAAGGCGTCCGGGATCTCGAAGCCGACGTACTTCACGTCGACCTCGACCTTGGCGGCCTCCGGCTTGCGGAGCAGCGCCACGATCTCGACGCTCGCGGCCCCGCGCGACTCGAGGTTCTGCTTCAGCCAGGACAGCGTCAGACCGGAGTCGATGATGTCCTCGACGATGATGACGTCGCGGCCGTGCAGGTCGGTGTCGAGGTCCTTGAGGATGCGCACCACGCCGGACGACTTCGTGCCGGAGCCGTACGACGACACCGCCATCCAGTCCATGCGCGCCTGCGTCTTGAGGTGCCGGGAGAAGTCGGCCATCACCATGACCGCACCCTTGAGCACACCGACGAGCAGCGGGTCCCGCCCCGCGTAGTCGCGGTCGACCACCGCGGCGATCTCGGCGAGCTTGTCGTCGATCTGCTCGGGGGTGAAGAGGACTTCGGACAGGTCTGCCTGGACGTCGGAGAGTTCCACCGGACCAGGGTAACGGTCACGCCGTGGCGCTGAACGCCACGCGGTCGCCGTCGCGCACGGCTCGGACGCCGGGCAGGTCGATGGGCCCCTGCCCGTGCCAGTCGGTGACGAGCCGGCACACCTCGAGCGTCTGCACCCGGGTCAGGGTCACGCCGAACTCGCTCTCCACCGCGAGCCGCACGAGCCGCTGCCGGAGCGCCGGCGGGTTCGCCGCGAGCTCCCGCACCGACAGCGCGATGCCGGCCTCGGCGTGCTCGGCGACGTCCTCCGCCATCTCCGCGGCGAAGTGGTCGAGGGCGGCGGAGTCCTCGCGGAGCTGGTCGGCGGTCCGGGCGAGGGCCTCGGGGACGCCCGCGCCGAGCTCCCGTTCGAGCACCGGCATCAGGGTGTTCCGCACCCGGACACGTGAGAACGCGGGGTCGTCGTTCTGCGGGTCCTGCCACGGGACCAGCCCGGCGGCCGCGCACGCCTGCCGGGTGGTGTGGCGCCGGAGCGCGAGCAGCGGGCGGCCGTAGGCCGGCCCGGCGACCCGCGTCGCGAGCGGCGCCATCCCGGACAGGGAGTCGGGGCCGCTGCCGCGCAGCAGCCCGAGCAGGACCGTCTCCGCCTGGTCGTCGAGGGTGTGCCCGAACAGCACCAGCGGTGACCCCGTGTCGGACGCGACCGCCGCGACGGCCGCGTGCCGCGCCTCCCGGGCGGCCCCTTCGGGTCCACCGTCGGTCCCCACCGCGACCCGACGGACCGTCACCGGCGCCAGTCCGAGCTGCTCCGCCTGCCGGGAGGCGCGGATCGCCACCGCCTCGGAGCCCGCCTGGAGCGCGTGGTCGACGACGACCGCGCCGGCGCGGAGGCCCTGCTTCGGCGCCTCGAACGCGGTGGCCGCGGCGAGCGCGAGCGAGTCCGGGCCGCCGCTCAGCGACACGAGCACGAGGTCCCCGGTGCGGACCGTCCGTCCGTCGAGCGCCTGCGACAGGAGCGCCCGCACCGCGGAACGGGTCGCTGCGACGGCGGGGTCCAGCCGGGGACGCGGGGAGTTCACCCGGTAACGTTAGCCGGGCTCACCGAGCCACCGACAGATCCACTGGAAGAGGAGTGCACATGGCCGCGTACGACGTCGTCATCGAGATCCCCAAGGGCAGCCGCAACAAGTACGAGGTCGACCACGAGACCGGTCGCGTCTACCTCGACCGCGTGCTCTTCACCGCGTTCGTCTACCCGACCGACTACGGCTTCTTCGAGAAGACCCTCGCCGACGACGGCGACCCGGTCGACGCGCTCGTGCTGCTCGAGTACCCGCTGCACCCGGGCGTCGGCGTGAAGGTCCGCCCGGTCGGCGTCTTCAAGATGACCGACGAGGCCGGCAGCGACGCGAAGATCATCTGCGTCCCGGCGAAGGACCCGCGCTGGCAGCACATCCAGGACATCTCGGACGTTCCGCAGGGCCAGAGGGACGAGATCGCGCACTTCTTCGAGCGCTACAAGGACCTCGAGCCGAACAAGTGGGTCAAGGCCGAGGGCTGGGGCGACGCCGCCGAGGCCGAGGCGATCGTGCAGGCCGGCCAGGCCGCGTACGTGCCGGCCGGTCACTGACCGCACCGAACGCGACGAACGGCGCCCGTCCTCCTCGCCAGGTCGGGCGCCGTTCTGCGTGCGGCGGGTCGGTCCGGGCGCGGTCTCGGTCTCGGCTCGGCTCGGCTCGTGCTCAGCTCGGCTCGGGCTCGGCTCGTGGCCCGTCCCGTCCCGTCCCGTCCCGGCTAGAGGGAGCCGCTCGGACGGGCCACGTACGGCAGCAGCTCGCTCGGCGTCCAGATCGCCCGCTCGAGGACGCCACGCTGCGGGTTCGCCGCCTCGACCATCATCCCGTTCCCGGTGTAGATCGAGTCGTGGTACGCCGAGCTCACCGTGCCGTTGTGCGAGTAGAAGAGGATGTCGCCGGGCTGCCGCTGCGACAGCGGCACGAGCCGCCCGATCGACTTGAAGTGGTTGTACTGCCAGACCACGTTGTGGCCGCCGGTCGCGATGCCCTGCGAGCTGTACGCCATCATCACCAGGCCCGAGCAGTCCCACGTGTTCGGACCGGCACCGCCGAAGTCGTACGCGTCGCCGATCTGGGCGCGGGCGTAGGCGATGGCGCCGGCAGCGCGGGAGGGCGTGCTGGGGGCCGGGGGCGTGCTCGGCTTCGGCGGGGTGCTGGGCGTGCTCGGCTTCGGCTGCGTGCTCGGGGTGCTCGGCTTCGGCTGCGTGCTCGGCGTGCTCGGCTTCGGCTGCGTGCTCGGCTTCGGCGGGGTGCCCGGCGTGCTCGGCTTCGGCTGGGTGCCCGACGTGCTCGGCTTGGGCTGGGTGCCCGACGTGCTCGGCTTCCCCGACGTGCTCGGTGCGGCAGCGCCCCCGGCGCCGGACGCCCCGGTGGTCCCGGTTCCGCCGGACGTCTGCGCAGCGAGCTGGGCCTCCGCCCGCTTCGCCTGCTGCTCGTTCCAGTACGCGGTCTCGGTCGCGACGCTCGTGCCCTTCAGGTACGCGAGCTGGTGGAGGACCTCGTCCTGCTTCGCCTGCTCCCGCTGCACCCGGCTGCGCGCGGTCGCGACGGCGTCGTTCGCGTCGTCGAGCGCCCGTTCGGACGCGTCGGTCGCCTCCGCCAGCGCGCGGGTCGCGGCCGTCTGCTGCGCGGCGATGGCGTCGACCGTGTTCTGGTCGGTCCGCGCCTGGGCCAGGGCCGTCGCCGACCGCTCCGACAGGTGCGACATCGTGCCGACGCGGTAGAGGAGGTCCCGCGAGTCCGACGCGTCGACCAGCATCGACGTGGACAGGTCGCCGCCGCCCGTGCGGGACAGCTCGACCACGAGCCCGGCGACCTGCGAGGCCGACTCGTCCGCCCGCGCACGCGCGCGCTCCGCCTGCGCGGTGAGGTCGTCGAGGGTGTCCTTCGCCTCCTGCTGCTCGGAGGCCGCCATCGCGTAGGTCTGGCCGGCCCGCAGTTCGGTGACCTGCGCCCGGTCGGCGGCGTCCTGGAGCGTCTGCAGGCGCTCGTCGAGCTCGTCCACCGTGGCCTGGGCCCGGGCGGTGTCCGCCTTCGCGGCCCGCACGTCGTCCCAGCTCGGCGCCGACGGCGTGGCCTGGGCGGGACCGGCGACCACGAGGGACAGGCCGATGCCGAGGACGGCGACGATCGCGGTGCAGCCGGACAGGGTGCGGGCGGAGGGCTTCATGTCGTGCTCAGGGCCTCTCGACGGCGCTGTTGCTCATACCGAGATCCCCCGCGCTGCCATGAAGGGGACCGGGTCGACGGCGGCGCCGTTCACCCGGGTCTCGAAGTGGAGGTGGCACCCGGTCGACCAACCGGTCGAACCGATCTTCGCGATCTGCTGACCGGCGCTCACGTGCTGCCCGACGGAGACGAGGATGCCGCCGTCGACGATGTGCCCGTACGCGGTGGAGATCCCGCCGCCGTTGTCGAGCACGACCTCGTTGCCGTAGCCGCCGCCGTTCGCCGCGAACGTCACGGTGCCGGAGTGCGCGGCGTAGATCGGCGCGTAGCAGGCCGGTGCGAGGTCCACGCCGGCGTGCAGCGCGCGGTAGTGCGTGTACGGGTCGACCCGGTAGCCGTAGGGGCTCGTCTGGTACCCGCCGGACGGTCGGACCCACCCGGAGGAGTTCGGCGTCCCGCCACCGGTGCCGCCCTGGCTCGTCGCCGACGCACCGGCCGCGGCCCGGGCCGCCGCAGCGGCGATCGCCGCCTGACGCGCCTTCTCGGCACGGACGCCCTTCTCGTAGCCCGCCTCGACGTCCTCGGCGTTCGAGGTCAGCAGGGTGAGCTGCGCCTCGAGCCGGGCGCGGTTGTCGTCCTGGGCGTCGACGGCTGCCTCGGCGGCGTCCGCGGCGGACTGCGCGGCCCGCATCTTGTCCTGCGCGGCGGCGGCGAGGTCGCCGAGCGCCCGCTTCGCGACGTCGGCCTTGTCGGCGAGGCCCTGCGCGACCCCGCGGTCCTGCGACGCCTGCGAGTAGATGCCGTCGGCCTGCTCAGTGAGCTTCGACATCGCACCGAGCTCGTAGAGCAGGTCCCCGGACTTCGTCGGGTGGGTGAGGATGTCGGTCGTCACGTCGTTCGCGCTCGCCCGTCCGAGCTGCGCGGCGAGCTGCCCGGCCTGCTCCTCGGAGGCGGCGGCGGTGTGCTCGGCGTCGTCCGCCTGCGACTGCAGCTTCTGCTGCTTGAGCGTCGCCTCGTCGTACTTCGTCTGCGCCGTCTGGTAGGCCGTGCCGGCGGCGTCGGCGGCCTCCTCCGCTGCGGACGCCTTCGCGGACAGGTCGGCGATGAGCTCCTTGATCTGGGTCACCTTCGCCTGCTGCGCGGACTTCGACGCCTTCGCCTTCTGCACGTCGTCCCAGCTCGGGTACGACGCGGCGCTGGCGGTGGTCGCCGGCGCGAGGGCCGCGAGGGTGCCGGTGGTGAGCACGACGGCGACCGCTGCGGCGACCAGGCGGCGGCGGGAGTGGGAGCGGAGGAACTGCGGGAGTGAGGTCGACATGTGCATCTCGATTTCGTAACAGCGCGGCAAGGCTCACGCACGTAACACTGTTAACAGTCGCAACAGTAACAACAGGGGCCGCAAGCTCGCATCCCCTCGCACGAGGGGCGCGGGTCCCGGGACGATGCTCTCACTGGTTCGCTAGCGGTACGAATCCGCGGGAGCGCGACACGCCGGGGATGCACCCCGGGAGGCACTCGATTTGTGAATCCCGCGAGGCGTCCGTATGCTTGTCCATCGGTAGCGCGAAGCACCGCTTGCGGCCCTATCGTTTAGTGGCCTAGGACACCGCCCTTTCACGGCGGCAGCACGGGTTCGAATCCCGTTGGGGTCACTCCACGTGAGTGAGCAGGCGAGCAGAGCGAGGCCACAGCAAGATCGAGTAATTCAACATGGCCCTGTAGCGCAGTTGGTTAGCGTGCCGCCCTGTCACGGCGGAGGTCGCGGGTTCAAGTCCCGTCAGGGTCGCCACGGCTGGATAGCTCAGTTGGTAGAGCGTTCGACTGAAAATCGAAAGGTCCACGGATCGATGCCGTG
>Ga0265780_10004062_pt1 | contig 19030 bp, 24 predicted proteins | sample P1T30metagenome_FD_192432 | JGI IMG/M metagenome (GOLD analysis project Ga0265780, IMG submission 192432) | Plant litter microbial communities from East Loma Ridge, Irvine, California - P1 T30 | ecosystem: Environmental > Terrestrial > Plant litter > Unclassified | place: USA: California...
GCTGAAACAAATCCGCCGGGATCTGCCGATTTAGTCCAAGTTCATGGGCCATCATGATCGCCCTCGCGACGTAATCTCTGGATCTCCTCCCCATCGAGGTGTTGCTGATGAAGGTGTGAAGCACAAATAGCGCCTGTACCGCGATTTCGCTAGGTTGATCGATACTTTCTAGCTCGTCTTGAGCTAGCCGGAACAGGCATTGTGCTGTCGTTCTTGAGTGGAAAGACGGGAGTGAAGCAGCCGATAATGGACTGGTGGCTGGTAACTCGTCGAATCCGGCGGGTTTGCGAATAGCTCGATATCGTTTTGTCTGAGAATCGTAGGTCTGTTCCCGTAGACTGCCTAGCGCCAAAATGGAATAGAGTAAAGCAAGGTCATCGTGCTGCGCTCTAGGTCCGGAATGCGACTGAGGTGAGCCAAATACCTTCGAAGCGGTTTCTAGTACAGCGGGAAGGCTTAGGAAAGGGGTATTATGATGTATTGCGCCGAAATGGGTATTTATCCAATGATGCGCTTGTTGTTCCGCTGTCGGGTCGCCTGGTGTCAAGCCGATCTCTTGTAGACTATGCCGGGTGAATTGTACCGAATCGAATATGTTTTCTGGTTCAAGAGCGACGTGGAGCTCGAGGCCTAGATCATTAGCGATGACTACAGAGTGGCTTGGCAGTTGTGGGCTAGCGATAGGGATAGAAGAGAGAATGTGGATGACTAGATGTAGGCGAGGATGATGTGGACGGTTTCCAAGAGCAGTGTTTGCTGGCTTTTGTTACTTACCTTTACGAGACAATGCTTCCTCCTCCAAGACGTTCTCCACCATCAGAGGGCCCGAAACCGGCCTGGATCCTCCCACATGCGAAGGCACAGCGATAGGCAATCTCCTAGTATACCCGTCGGTGGAGGGCGAAAGCTGATTCGGATAGGATGTGAAACTGACATGACGACTAGGACCTGGCTGATTGAGATCCGGAACAATGCTGAGGTCCCTTGTGGGCGTATTGACCTTATCCAGAGAAGGGGAGCGCGGCCTCTTGTCAGCTGCTTTGGCCTTTCCATTCGGTTTCTGAGGTGCGGGGCTGAGTAGATCAGCAGGTGCAACGATGACTACTTGGACGTACCGGCTTGGTCGAGCTTTCTCCCTGATCGTACATTCTGCGGCTTGATCACGTTTCAGACACTCAGAGCAGACTGCCTGAGTTGCTATATCGCATCGAGTCTTTCTGACCCTACATGGATCGCCTAATTGGTCAGCCTTGATACTGATTGGGAGGTGTATGGGCTAACAAGCTTTCGATATTCGGGTGATGCCCGTTGATCCTGGTTCTCTAGGCTCCATGTATCCCGACTGCTATCTGCTATGCTTCCTGGTATATAGTCGCTGGTCTCGTCCGATATGTGCCGGGTCCTGTGGTCATGTGGGCCCCCTCCTTAGGGCGCTCAGGTGTAAAGATAGGTGAAAGATGATAATCGTTGAAATGTTGTGGTGAAGCGGAACCGCGTAATTCCGGCGAGAACGCAATTTCTGCGTTCCAGCTTACAGAGCATTCTTCCCCTTATGAGGCTGAATCAAGCGGTCATTGAACAAGGTCATCGACGTTCGAAAGCATCACTCATGAACACGGAACTAAATATTGCGACACGAGGATCACGATCAGTCAGCACAGCAACAACCCCATATGAACAATGAGATGGCAAAGCTGTCCCGGGTGGATTACCACCTCTGACAACCTGATCGCGATGCATCTTGATGACGATGATGGCCCATCAACCTATCTATGCTCTGGGACTATATTTGGCAGGCTTTCATCTTTGAGAGCAGCCATGATGTTATCTAACACCATTAATGCCATTTTGTTTCGACTGTCCCATGTCCTGAACATCAATTTTACTTCTATCGATATGGGTTGTCACGTACTCAGTCCCCATGTGAGGTAAGAGGGTGACGTTCGAGTGCTTGAATAGCTCAGGGTTGATGTTTGGCTCATCAGGAAAGACGTCCAGACCGGCACCGTGTAGTTTGCCGGAGCTCAGAGCAAGTAGTAAGGCTTCTTCGTCGATTAGGCCACCTCTAGGTTGTCAGCCTTTTCCTGTATCACTGACCTACCTTGCGGTGTTAATCAGCACACTGCCCTCCTTCATCGCATCGAATTGAGCTTTACCAAACAGGTTCTTGGTTTGGGCAGACATCTGTACATAAGCGGTATCTCAGCCAGTTACATACGGGAATGTGGAGAGAAACGATATCCGAGTCGGCCAACAATTCCTCCAGACTCGACTTGTATTCCACCGCAAAGTCGGTCGGCTCCTGTGCTGACTTCGAACGGTTGTGGTATAGTACTCTCATTCCCCATCCAAGGGCCATACGTCGGGCCACCACTGTTCCGATTCCTCCCATTCCGACTATCCCAACAGTCTTTTGCTCTGGGTCTCTGGCAAGCGGTAGATTCTTCTTCCATTCTAGGTTTCTGCAGGCAACCTCGGCTTTGGCGAATTGGCGCATCGCTGATATGATCAGGTAGATTGCTACAGTAGCTGTCGCATCGTCGACTGCGCCGGGGGTGTGAGTGACCTGCCATCAGCCTTAATCCCGACAATGCAGCACAAACTCACCGTGACATTATACTTCCTTGCAGCGGCAACATCGATGTCGTCATACCCAGCTCCCACTATACATCAGCACAGACCATCAACATCCACTCACGATGCGAGACAACCTTGCATGACGAAGGTACGCGTTTGAAGAACTCCTCGCCTAAACTTCCCCAGATCGTCCCGGGTGCTCGGCATCGATATATAGCTTTCACGCCAGCATACTTTGTCTTGAAGTCTTCCTCAAGATCCTCGAAACTAGTTGCTGTGACCTCGACGATGTCTGCGTATGGCTCTACTTTGGCATAAAAGGTGTCTTTGACATAAGGCATAGGGCCTAAACGTCAGCTTTGTTTACTACATCGGAGATGGCCGATCTACCCATCAGAAGGACTTTGGGTCGAGGCATCGTTACGTTCAATATACCGCCTTATGGGAAGACATGCATACACCAATTCTCTTATATTCTTATACATAACACTCTCGCCAGTATGCATAGTGCGATCCATCCCGACTACCATCGGAAGAGGACACGGACTTAGAGATCACCGGAATTATCGAGTTTCCGTCCGGAGAATAAGCGAGCGATTGCGAATTACATGATAATCGCAATTTCGGATTGGTGAGTCTCATCAACTCGACATCACGATGCTAAAGCTAGCTCAGCAGGGAGCTACACTACTGCGAACATGTCGTATGAGGAGGTGCTTTGCTACTAGCTCGCACAGTTCACGGCCAGCAAGAGGAGCTTGGGTAGCATTAGCTGGGACGGCGACCCTTTTGGTGAGCTCCTCCCAAATAGCCTGTCACTAATTGATAAGGTGGCTCATACAGCCTACCGCGATCGAGTGGTCATGGAAGAGGAGTCTCCTGTAACCACTGAGACATCAAGAGGGATTGTCATGCGGCCTAAGAAGGAAGCATCAGGAGCCGGGGAGCCAGAAGAGTATATTACTCTCAAAGAGGTCGCCAAACACAATCTTTCACAGGATGCTTGGGTGATCATCGATGGCAAGGTCTTCGAGTGAGTCATCTCCAAAAGGGGCCTCGTATGTGATCGTTTGGTGACTAACGTTTCAGCGTCACCGATTTTCACAAGAACCACCCAGGAGGATCTGCCATCATCGTCTCAAACGCAGGAACCGATGTTTCGTGAGTCGTGCATGATAACAGGATGTTGATGATAGATCGCTCTTCAATCCCCTCCATCCTGCCGGAACACTAGAGGGTAATCTCGCTCCGGAAAGTTACAAGGGTCGAGTAGATCCAGAGATCACGGCAGTCGCAGCAGCCAAACAGAACGCCGAGAGAGCTCGTATAGCCAGTGCGAGAGCTGCTCTACCTCCTGTAGAGACGATACTGGGGATAGATGAGTTCGAGGTATTTTCGTGTTCCTCTGACGTTCGTCAATTCTGATGGGGCAGGATGCCGCAGGATCAGTTATGAGTCACCAAGCTTCCCTTTACTATCACACTGGATCGCTCGATGGGATATCGATGAGAGGGAACAAGGACTCTTTTCGGAAATGTCGAATAGTTCCCCGGATAATGCGAAATGTCACCTCCATCAGACCGCAGACAACGATATTTGGCCTGGAATCTGCGTTACCAATCTACATTTCACCCTCGTCGAATGCAATGCTAGGCCATCCTGATGGAGAGCTGAATATGACTCGAGGTGCAAGTCGACATCAACTTGAATGAAAAGTGAGCTGACGGTATAGGCAGCCAAGACGGGTATAGTACAGGGTATATCATATGTCGCATCGTACCCGCTATGTGATATCTTAGCCGAGAAGGAAGAAATGGACGAGCAGTTGGGCGACAAGATGGGTATGGTATTCCAGGTGTATGTTAGGAAGGATCGGGAGAAGAATAAGGAAGTTATACGGGAAGCTATCGATGGGGGATGTCGGTAAGCAGTTAGAACATGGCTGGCATGATATACTGATGTACAGGGCCTTGCTGCTGACCGTCGATTCGAATGTCGGTGACCTAAGACAAGAGGTTGAGAAGATGAAAGGCATGACGTTATCTGCTGAACCGGGGAAGAAGATGGGCCCATTCACCGAGTTCACCCTTACCTCTCACGACCCAGCATTAAATTGGGAAGATCTGAAGTGGTTGCAAGAAGTAGCTGGAGATGTGCCCGTTTACCTCAAGGGCGTCTCAAGTATTGAAGTACGTCGATCTCGCTGATCAAGGCTGACTGAATAGGACATCCGTATAGCAAAAGAGCATGGAGTTAAGGGTTGTATTTTATCAAATCACGGGGGAAGACAGCTAGATCGGTACGTATCAACATTATCATCGAGCTGATATGTAGCGCCAGAACAGGCTTTGATAGTCTGCGACAAATCACCCAACAAGACCCCACAATCACGAACCAAATCGAAATTTACGTTGATGGAGGCGCAAGAAGAGGGACAGATGTCTTGATGGCTCTAGCATTGGGAGCCAAGGGAGTAGGATTAGGTCGACCTTTCTTGTTTGCTCAAGCGGCATATGGTGAGAAGGGTGTCATTCGGGCTGTCAGAAGTAGGTCAGCAAGGTATTCACACAGGACGTTGCTGATATTTAGTCTTGGAACGAGAAATCGTCACAGGCATGCAGCTCATGGGAGTTACGAAGCTAGATGAGCTGAAGCCAGAGATGGTGGAATGTCTGCAGGAGATGTGGCGTTGACGTAGATGTATGCTAGGATCTATGTAACCGGATGTTGTATCGTAACTCTGCCAAATGCAACCTCACACCCTCCAACCCACCCTACACAAAGGCGGAGATAGGCCAAACCCGAAGACGTCCTTCGGTACACTTATGTCTGCATCACAATGAACACCAACGCATCATGTCATCTGGCTCTAGATCTCGTTTATGCTCTATCATCACAGATGCGCTGAAAGCACCTTCCCTCAATGCATGCATGGGTAGCCCCTGGTAATCAGGAGTTCACGGAGATAGCCAAGCGACGGCAGTCAAGGTAATACCGGATGTCCGATACTGCCCTGACCTTAAACGACTTATATATCTTGGCCCATACGACCTGCTCGACCTAGACACTCATCTATCTACTGTTCCAGCAACAATGACTCTTGAAGAAGGTACCATCAACCCCCATATCAATGGCAACGGCAGCACAAATGGTGCTACCAGCAAGAAACTCCGGATTGCGGTCATTCCTGGTGACGGGATTGGTAATGAAGTCATGGTGGAAGGTCTAAGGTCTTTGAGAGCTGCTGCCAAGCGGTGAGTACCCCGTCATCCATATATGATACGTCTGCTGATCATCTAGATTCAACCTGGAGCTGGACCTTGATGAGAGCTTCAGCGATTGGGCTAGCTGCGATCGATATATGGAGAAGGGAAATATGTTACCTGAAGACTGGAAACAGCAGCTGGATGGGTATGATGCAATCTACTTTGGGGCTGTCGGTAAGTCGATTCCTTGTGCTACGTCAAGCTACGCTGATCTTCAGGCGATCCAACACGAGTTCCGGATCACATCTCCCTATGGGGCAGTCTGATCCAATTCCGTCGAGAATTCGATCAATACATCTCCCTAAGGCCTTGCCGTCTGTTACCCGGTATCGCATGCCCATTAGCGAACAAGAAGCTTGGCGATATCGATTTCTGGGTCGTCCGAGAGAATACCGAAGGAGAATACTCGTCCATCGGAGGGAAAATGTTTCCCGGTACCGACCGAGAGTTTGTGGTCCAGGATACAATCATGACTAGGACCGGTGTTGACCGAGTCTTGAAATATGCCTTTGAACTCGCTCAGAAACGACCAAGAAAGAAGTTGACCAGTGCGACCAAGTCGAATGGAATCTCGATCTCGATGCCTTACTGGGACGAACGAGTTGTGGAAATGGCCAAGAATTACCCCGAGGTAAAACTTGATAAACAGCATATCGACATCTTGACTGCTTTCTTTGTGCTCAGGCCAGAATCCTTCGATGTCGTCGTTGGTTCTGTGAGTCTCTTCTATATTCTTCGAGCACATCGCTGATGTATAGAACCTATTCGGAGACATCTTGTCCGACCTGGGACCCGCATGTACCGGTTCAATCGGAGTAGCACCATCAGGCAATATCAACCCGACCGGTAAATGGCCATCCCTCTTCGAGCCCGTACACGGTTCCGCACCCGATATTGCGGGTAAAGGGATCGCCAATCCCATCGGCATGATCTGGGCAGGTCAGATGATGCTCGAGCATTTCGGATTCAAGGAAGCAGCCGATACCATGATGAAAGCGATTGAGGTCGCTTTGGAGAAGGCTGGACCTAGTGTCATTACTCCAGATCTGGGAGGGAAGGGGAACTGTGAGGGGCTTGGAAAGCATATTGCCGAGCTTATTGCTACCTTGTAGGTCTCCATCCCGGCTCGGGATTGGCGTTGTAAACATTTGCAGATAGATATGTTATACGATCCTCAATGTCGCGGAGTGGTAGCGGTGTGCTCAGCTTACACAATGTCTCTCTGAGCCCTGCATCACCAGTATAGCTATTGAATTGAGCCTTGCATCTCTACCTGATCAGACTCCCCTTCAATCCGTAACGGCGCACCAGGAATCACCTGATCAGCTGCCTAGTCTGGCATTTCTGAGGTTTTCCCGACATTCCGCCGGCATTCTGACTTCATCAGCCTCACATTGTCATCTGTACTCCAACTTCTCGGTCAAGAACACTTCCAATAATTGGCCACGTATAAGCGTACAACATCCTGTCCAGGATTGCTTGACAAGATCGCTTCCTTTCCGCGACAAAAGCCCCGAACAGAAACAACATGTCCCGACTGTGAAGGATCAATCATATCTTCGACAAAGTTGAGATCCTGTCCCGTCATACATCAATTTTTGCACCCACAACTGGGATGGATGCTACAAGCGGCGGTGGTTTATCAGGAGCCGGACCTAGCCGTTCAATGCAAAGTGAACTGTCCTCGCCCAGGTGACCATGGCTTTACTTGCTGACATATAGACCATCAAACCCGAAATAGGAGAGTACCGGATGACCTTCGGCAACGGAGTGAATCAAGCTGCGACCGATGCAAACAGCGCAAGCGTAAGTGCGTGAGACATACGGGTTCGGAGGTCTGTACGGCATGTCAGGAAGCTGGAGCGGAATGTGAAGCAACACTACCACGTAAACGGCGATTGACTACTTCTCACCCATCGGATCGTTATGCGATCCTAGACGCCATTGTCCGCAAGCTCTATCCCCATGCAAATATCGATACATCAGCTGGGCTGGCAATAGTAGCGAAGGAGGCCGGGATAATACCGAGTAAAGCAAGGAAGCGGGATCTGCAGGATGAGAACGGGCACGAGAAAGCTGGGAAAAGGGAACTGGATGTACTTGGTCCGCTGGAAATACCAGAGGGATGGCTAGTCCCAGCTCCTAGAGGAGGATATCATTACGTTGGGCCATCTTCTCTTGTCTACTTCGCACGCTGTGCCCGACAACTCGTCGCGAAATCGAAAATTCACAAACACCCTAATTTCGACGATGCTGGATTGCGCCGGTATCTTCAAGCTGCCGCATTCACGACTTACAAAACGAGTCATACCATCGAAGCCAATCTCCAAGATCATCCAGCTACGTTTGCGGCTGGTACAGAGCAATCGCCCTCAGCAGCCGTAGTAGGGGAAACAGAACGCTCACGACCATCGCCAGGCGGAGATGGATTCCGCCAAATTCGCCTTCCCGGTCGCCAGACGGCCGATCGCCTGATATCTGCTTTCTTTGATCGAGTTCATCCTAACATACCAATACTGCATCGTGGGGCCTTCCATGTCTTGTACGAACAGGCATTTCGGCATGATATTAACCTCGCTCTGGAACCGGGAAAAGCATGTACTCTGTACATGGTCCTCACGCTGGGAGCTCAAGCGCTTGAGGGTAGCTTGACCTCGGCAAGAGCTACTCAACAGCAATACCTGGCGATAGTCATACGGGAAGGACTGGGTCGATTGGTCTTGACGTCGACGCTCGCCAATGTCCAAGCTTTAATCCTGCTGGCTCTATACCAGCATAATGCAGGCGAAAGGAATACGGCATACATCCTTATCGGTCAGGCAATCAGAGCTGCCGTCTCATCAGGACTACATAAGGACGGGGATAACCACCAATTCGACGATCCTTTCGAGCGCAATAGCCGTCGGACTGTATGGTGGTATCTACATTTATTTGAACAAATTGTTTCTCTCGCTTTGGGCCGGCCCTCGTTCACGGATGCCATACACGTCAATACCACTCTACCGGATACATCTTTCGAAGTAAGCATCGGTCTACCATTAGGATACCTGGAAGCATACGTTTCGCTATCACAATTCATTGTCCAAATTAAACAAGCGGTGGGGATTATATCGGTCCATTACGAGGATGCTGCGAAGCTAGTGGAACACTATGATCTCGTCCTCAAACTTCACACCAATCTTATTGGCTGGAAGAAGAGTCTACCAGCGGGATTGTCACTTGGGCAGGCATTCGCCAGTCCCGAACACCGACGCTTGATCATCTTACTACAAGTTTGGGCGGACTACCTTGAAAGCGTATTATGCCGACCTTACCTGCTGTGTCGAGTCAACCAAGACCTACAAGACGGCTCGCGAACCGCCGAAATAGACGAGATCGCAGAGTACGCCGTATCTGCTGCCCATGCCTCTGTGACCAAACTTCTGCTTCTGTCGGACCATGGGACGCTCGAAGGATCAGTCTGGCTGGACTTTTATGCCGCACAACATGCTATAATGATATTGTCACTCCAATTCCTCGGGCAACCTGGCTCGACCGAATGGGAAGAATCTCGCGAGCCTGTTGCCCGGTTAATTGCGGTCTCTCAGAAGATGCGACTCGCGCCTACCTATCGGATTACGATGAACGTAGCTCTCCAGTTAAGCTGTATTAGTGGCATCGGTCCCGATGTTCCCGTCAGTCTCGATGCGCCGACAGCTGGTACGCCTGACCGCGCGGAAACCACTCAGCTGGCGTTAGGGAATCCGACGGTACAGCTTTTTGGACCCATGCCTCCAACGGTGCACCAAGCGTCAGAACAGGCGATATTCAGCGATCTTTACAATTTGGACTATAACGACGACTCCACAAATCCGTGGGATTTCTTCGGCGTCGCCGGATACGCAGATGACTTCTTCCACTCGGCGCCCAATATCGCTCCTGGTGATTTGAATACATAGCTCGTAGCATGGGCCATGCCGACTCCGAATGCATGCCTGTCTAGTGCGAAGTGTATCCTAAGATGTGCCGGCGGAATTAACGTCAATTACCCGCCTATCCCAAGTCCGGTCCTCGCCGGCCTGTCATTTCTTGGCGTCAGGTCCGCTTTTGGGACGCTACGGTATTTTCGAACAATCACCCGCCGTCAGGTATGCTGCCACATGCGGTTTAGGGTGACAATCTTTCTATATAAAGATGGCCCAAGTTGGTCGTCATTCCCAATAAGTACAAATTAGTCGCAATCTATCTTCAAGCCTTCACATATCATCTAGTCAAACTACGCCATGGCTCCCATCGCTCTCGACAACGTCACCAACGGCTCTTCCACCTCTACCCCCATGGGCTTTGATCTCTGTGGTTTCTCCCCAGCTGCCGTTACTCCTTTCACTCCAGAAGGAGCGGTCGATTACGAAGCCATCCATCGGATCGGCCAATTCTTCCTTTCGTTTCCCAACATCAAATCGATCCTTGTCCTCGGTCACGCCGGAGAGGGCACCGCCCTCACGTCGGATGAGAAATCGGAATTGATCAAGGCGTATGTGCGGGCCACGGAGGGCAGGATTCCCATCATCGCCGGTATCACATCTGAAGGCAACTACGTTGCTGGCATAGAAGCTAAAGCTGCCAAAGACGCTGGAGCCTCCGCCGGTCTCGTCTATCCTTCTCACGGCTGGTTGAGGTTCGGTTATCAAAAGGGTGCTCCTCAATCTCGTTATGCAGATATCTGGAACGCTAGTCAACTCCCCCTCATCTGCTTCCAATATCCCCAAGCGACCAAAGCCACTCTAGATCTCCAAACTCAACTCGATATTCTCGCTCAACCTTACGTTTTCGCTCTCAAGAACGGCGTAAGGGATATGTCTAGGTGGGACGTCGAAGTACCTATTATCCGAAAGCGAAACCCTGGGAAACCGATTCTTACCTGTCACGATGAATACCTCATCCATACTTCCTGGAACTGCGATGGGTTTTTGGTCGGCTACGGTCAGATTGTCCCTGAGGCGATGCAAGAACTACTCGATGCTTGCCACGCCAAAGATGTCGATGCGGCTTACGCGGTTCACGATCGATTGATGCCGCTTACAAAGGTCGTTTACCATCGACCATCGCATATGGAGGGTACCGTCGCTCTGAAACATGGATTGATCTCAAGGGGTATCCTGAGCCACGCTACCGTTCGGGCTCCTCTCTTATCGCTTCCGGAGAACGCACATGATGAGATCGATGCCGCGATGAAGTTGGCCGGTGCGGCATGAGAATTCATATGACCGGTCTTTTTTTGCCAGGTAGCGTAAGATAGAGAGTATCTGGAAGATCTTTTGTACACTTGTATATGTCACTTTGCCATGCATGCTTTGGTTCTCGTCTGTCTTCTCGGCTCTTGAGGATCATACGAGGCAGCCTTCGGCCCAAACCAAGTGCGGGATCGATAGAGGTGAGCGGACGTATCTGACGCTAAATAGAAACAACAAAAATCCCTTATCCCAAGACAGACTGGCGGGTCCCGCTGCAAATGCCGTGGAGATATTCGCAAACGGCCTATGCTAGCGGAGAACGTGATATAGGTAGCTGACAATACATGCACACTATACTGTGGCCTTTAAATGTCGTGTCTCCATCCAAGCATGCTCTCAGCTTTCGAGGTATCAAAGAAAGAGCGTCTCGGATTTCCCTCCCACCAACCCTCATCGATCTTCTTCACCCGTCCTTTCCAATGCTTCTCCAACAGCTCCAATGCTGGCACCTCCACTCCCTCAGATAAAGCAGAAGGGTAAAAGATCTCTGGGGAAGCGACGTGGAAAGCCTCTGCTCCGCTCCAACCTTCAGACGTGAGACCTAGAATACAGGCTCGTAGAACTGCATCCACCGATGACCAGGACCAGAGTCCGGTATGTTTAACGCTCGAGGTAGTCTCGTTGATCGACGAACGGGTGAAATGCATTCGGATAGAAGCTATGCGTGTGCCGGGGAAATAGCGGCATATCGCTGCTGCCTGTTCTTCGCAGGCACTGCTGATCAGTGACTCGATGTAGGACGGACATACAGCTTTGACAGACTATATGGGTCCTCCTGACCTATCAGTGAAGTCCATTCAGAATGGAAGAGGGCTTACTGGACGCATGGGATGGGTTTCGTTGATGGGGACGAAATCCAATCCCCAATGTTCCGGCATCGTCCAGCTCAATCCTAGCGCATTGCAAGAGCTTGCCTGTACCATTCTCCTGACTCCCCTCGATGCAGCAGTCTGCATGACGTTGTACGCAGCAACAACGTTGATACTATGTACAAGTCGAGGATCGAAGCCAACCGGGCTGCGAATGCCGCCAATGTGCATGACTCCTTCGATAGGCGATGGGGCGGTATCGAATAGCTCATCGACGAATTTGACATCGCATAGATCACCGGTGATAACTGTGACCCTGTCGAGATGAGCCTCTATCTGATCGGTGACGACGGTAGGAAGGGGATTGATATCGGATGCTAGAATCGAGTGACCTTCTTTCAGAAGAGCTATCATGACATGAGACCCGATCAGCCCTGCAGCTCCAGTAACAAGGACGAGCATGGTGGTTGCTGGAGTGTGTAAACGCTACTTCGGGGCGGTATTGAGCAGTCTCATCGCGACGAGGGACCTATGCCAATGGCATGACTTCCAATGTTCTGCAGGGTCAAGGTGATGCTTGTGACTAACCGACAATTGTTTCCGTGCCGGCCTCGAGGGACCGGAGACCGGATCTCAGATCAGATCTTTGTCGTAAATCCGCCGCCCCATGTGCAGATAGCCGCAGCGCCGAATGTTAGCCATCCGACATTTGCGGATACCGTTGTCTTTTACCACTCCACACACTGGATCATGAGAAAGCTGAATGTAGTGTTGCATTCACTCCGGACATACAACGATCGAAAGGAGATACCCCATGGCTTGGCTGAGAGACGTCGAGCCCCGCAAAGAATCGACAGATAACTATATAGGGCACCCCTTGTAGCCCCAAAAAGAATCTTCATCGAGTTCTGTAATACGGGCAGTTCAAACACAAATCATTCGAACTTCCTCGCCACTCCTCTATTTATCAAGACCTCAGTCTACGAGTAAAATGTCGGCTCAAGCTCCTGCCGTTGTACCTGGTATCGATGATAAGCACGACATTAACGGTGTCGAAGACATCGAGCAAGATGGCAAGAATGAGGGTCTCAATCAGAACGTTATTGTCACCGAAGAAGACGTGAGTTCTCTGAGCGGTATCATTCAGCTTATACTGACTGCCTCAGAATAAGCGAATCCGACGAAAGACTGATAAATACCTCCTGCCTCTTCTGGTCTGGGTGTACTTCTTGCAAATCTACGATAAAACAGTCTTTGGATACGGAAAGTAAGCTCTTCACTGCCACACCTGAAGTTCATCTGATGAGCAGCACCTATGGACTGTCCAAAGATCTCGGTCTAGAGAAGAAAGACTATTCGGTCGCCTCGTCCATGACCTCTATCGCGACCCTCGCATGGCAGCCTTTCTCTGCTTACTTGATCGTTCGAGTCAATCCACGAATTTTAATGACTGTAAACGTTTTTTGTTGGGGCACTGCGGCTGCCTGTATGGCTGCTGCCAATGGCAACGCCTCGCTCTTGGTCACTCGGTTCCTGCTTGGCTTGTTCGAGGCTGCCAATATACCTTTATGTTCGTATAACGGCGAGTTGCAAGTAGAAGTTCTGCTGACCATCAGTCTCGATGTTGACCGCCACTTGGTACCGACGAGCTGAACAGCCCCTTCGAGTCTGCGCCTGGTTTATCACCAATTCTGCGGCCACCATCGTAGCCGCCCTCGTTTCGTACGGGTTTGGTCACATCGTTAACGATAATTGGAGGCCATGGCAGTCGATTTATCTTTCCGCCGGGCTCATTACCGTTCTGACCGCCCCAGTCGTATGGTGGAAGATGACTGCCGATATTTCGACCTCTCGATTCTGGTCCGACGACTATGAGCGAGACCAGGCTGTTGAGCGATTGAGAGCGAATCAAACCGGTGCCGGTTCCCGAGAATTCAAGTGGCCACACGTCAAGGAGATGTTCCTGGATCCTCAATCTTGGTTGTTTGCCGCTTGTATCTGTATTCCCAACATTACTGCCCATGTGTAAGTCACTTCATCGTCTGTAACACAGAGACAGGGCTGATGGTCAGTGCCAACACTTTTGGACCTACTTTGATCAAAGGTCTTGGTTTCTCGACCCAGAATAGTTCCCTCCTAAACATCCCCTTTGGTGCCGTTCAAGCTATTTCGATCCTTGCTGGCTCATACGCCGCTGCCAGATTCAAGATCAAGTCGGCTATGCTTGTCGTCCAGTGCGGCTTCACTTTGGCGGGAGGTGCCATGATGTATGTCGCTGAATCTGGGGAAAATCGACAACAGACTCTTGCTTTAATCGGATACTACTTCCTCGCCTTTTCTTTCGGTTGTTCCCCTATTGTGTATTCTTGGGCTATTGCCAATGTTGGAGGGGTAAGTGTTGTATATTACACGAGTGACAGCCGCTGACAGTGATAGCAAACCAAGAAATCTACCATGTTATCATTCATGAATTGCGCCACTGCCACTGGTCAGCTTACCGGAGTGAGTAGAGTATTCGTCTATAATTGGGAGCTGGATTAACGAGTAGCCTCTTCTTATGGATGCTCGAGACGCACCTCGATACCTCCCTGGTCTCAGATCCCTCATGATTGCCCAGTCTGCTCTAGTCGGTATCGTCCTCCTTCAAGTCGTCAACCTCTATTTCCTGAACAAGCGAAAGAGGGCCCACAGAGTTGCCATCGGTAAAGCTGCCGATGTTGTCGATACTTCCATGGGTCGGACATTTGTCCAGATGGACGCTGCCACCCTCAATACCGACGGAACGGTCATCGACATGGATAGGACCGATAACAAGAACGAAGATTTCGTGTATCTGTATTGAGCGTATTCTGAGTCAGTATTGGAGGATTATCGTGAGGGTCTGAAGTACAGCTCCAGGGGAACCAAATTTGTAGTCAACTAAGATGTTACACGGGTATGCATCGCATGATCTCTCTCCGCCGTCTTTATGCGGTCTTCTCCTTCTTCTTTTTCGGCTGTCCATCAGCTCATATACATGTGCAATGGTACGAGCCTATACTTACCACTCTGACCAACCAGTATAATCCCACTGCAACCACGATGTTGAACAGGACATAAGCCCACAGCAATCCGAAATCCCTCCACCGTGTCGCGTAACTCAATCCAAATTGACTGAGCAACTCATCGGTCGTACTAGCCGAGCAGTATTCACATTCGGTGGTACTCTCGGGATCGACGAGATAGCCCCCGGCCGTGTTGAGGAACTCCGACATATACTCACCGCATGTCTGCGATGAGGGAGGCGCGAAGATGACTAATTCTTTCTGGGAGCAATCGATAGGCGACATAGCTACCCCCGTTGGAATCATGCCCCCGACAATATATGTGAAAGGTGAGATCCGATACATGAATATCCAGAATTGGGGGAATGAGCCAGGTGGGGCCAGTACACTTGTCGTTAGCACTATACTGCATGAATCAAGAAAAAGGGAAGACCAACCCGCAGAAAATCAAACACAGGATGAATAACAAGTTTGCGGTATTCCCGGCAGTCTCCGCCAATTCGAAACACGTCACGCACATGTACCCGAATGTCGAAGTGAACAACATGTACATGAGGACAAAGAGGAACATCAAACCTCCCCGCTGGTGGACAGTATCGGTGAGCTGCGCATTCCGGAAGAATCCAGCAGGGTAGTACCAAGTGACGAAGAGCGCTATTGCCGAGATGAATGCCCAGGGTAGCTCGGTGAGGATATTCGATAACATGAATACTTTCCAGGAATAAATCTTCGAGGGTCGTTCCCTAACTTCGTAGATTGCTCGAGACATGATGAAAATCGGAAACATCTGCTCGAGCAGTTGGCCGAAAAGTAGGAAGAGCTGATGTCAGGTGGCTTCCCCGGGTGTGTACTTAGACTTGCCATAAAGACGGAGAACAGCTGACTCTGAACACCCTGTTGCGATCTATCCGCGTTAAAGAACGAGAATCCGATATAGAGTCCCTGTCGAATCAATATGACTTTTACGTTCATGGAGAGTGACTTACCGATAGGGCACAAAGAATGATCTTGGAATAAATATAGCTCGGCGACCTCCAAAGCTGCCACCAAGACCGTTTAAGAGTGACAATCAACTGCTCCCTAAAAGGCGCCGCGAATTCGCTATAGGCCGAATGGTCTTGGTTGGACTCCACATCCCTTGTGGATCGCTCCATTTGATCCAATTCTTCCCTGACGGCAACTCGCTCGGGACTGTCCAACCATTGTCGATGCCAATCCACATCGGATTTGGTCCCGGGCGCAGCTCCGATGACCTCCAGCATCCATTCGGCGGGATTCTCTCCTTCTTTGTATGACTGGGCTCCATTTCGCTGGAAGTAGTCGATGAGGATACGAGATTGTTGGCCGACTTGACCGTAGTATACCGTTTTACCACCTCTGGCAAGGAACAAGAGCCGATCGAACTGTTCGAAGAGAATAGCAGATGGTTGATGAATAGTACACAGGATCGCTTGACCATGAGCTGCGAGTTTTTGGAGGAGTTGGAGAATATTCCAGGACGTTTGAGAGTCGAGACCGGATGTAGGTTCGTCGAGGAACAACAGCAGAGCCGGTCTTGCCACAAGCTCTACACCGATACTGAGCCGTTTCCTTTGTTCCACATTTAATCCTGAGTGATTAGCTTTTCTCCCCTCTTAGTCTCAGAAGGCGGACTAACCTTCTCCTGGCGCTCCAATGACAGCATCGGCATAGTGTTCCATCTCCAATAACTTCAAAACTTCATCCACGTAAGCGACCTTCTCGGCTCTGGGCACATGCCGAGGTTGTCGAAGTAAGGCCGAGAATTCAAGTGCTTCTCTAATAGTGCTGGTCTCGAGGTGAACATCTTGCTGTTGGACATAACCCGTTTTACGCTGAAAGGATTCGTCTCGGAGTTTACCATCCACAAGTACTTTTCCGCCTACTACACCCATAGTGACTCGAGTCGCGAGGACGTCGAGCAGTGTGGTCTTTCCGGCACCCGATACCCCCTAACTGTTAGCCTCGCTCCATCTACAACTGAACAGATTTACCATCAAAGCGGTGAGAGTACCCGGTTTAACCCATCCATCCACATGATCCAGAATCCGCCTCTCTTCCCCTTTAATCTTGATATCGTAAACGACATCTTTCCATGAAACGATAGAAGTTTGTCGCTGAATGTTGACTTCTTCCGTGCCCTCTTGCGTATTTGTCTTAGGTTTTTCTGAACTGGATCCAGATTCGACATCATCTTTGCGACCTTTCATCTCTGCCGGGATCGCTCCTCGCTGATAAACCAAGACTTCTCCTTTTGACTTTTGAGCAGTAATGATATCTGTTATCAGCACAGTGCACAGAAGAGGACGAAGGAATTTACCAGAGGCAACAATGTAGAAAGCTCCCAGACCAATGGTGAAGGCGATCAAGATCCCAAAGTTGCTCCATTTGTTCGTCACATCCGCCTCATACATCGCCTCAATGTATCTTTGCCCATCTACTTCCAGTGATCCCGCTTCCGATCCTAGAGCAGAGCAGCTTATCTGGAGTCCCGCTGCATCTCCATAGCCGGGCCCTGAAGGTATTATTTCTGTGCAAGCGAATGTCCTCCCGCTGAATTCGTTGATGACTAGTGATTCAAAGGCAAAGTAGATCGGGTTTAAGTATCGCATCCATGCGGCCCATCCTCGCATATATGAGACTGGAATGGCGAAGCCAGCGTACATGACCAAGCCTATCATGACCACCGCCGTAGGAAGGAGAGCCTGGATGAGAGTCCGGGACGTGGCCGCCACGAGACGGAAGAAGCTCGACATGGCAAGCGTACAGGTGAAACTGATGAGAAGGTAGAAAAAGAATGGGCCTAAACCATCAGTATCTCAATTGCGATGAGCTGACATGCAAAAGATTACCGGCTTCTCTCCTCAAATTGATCATGAAATACAGTGGAATGTTCGAGGTGAAAGCGTTGATGAACTTGTATGGCAGGTCGGTCAGTACCGATGCAATAGCCTCGCTGGATGGTCGGTAGAACGCATAGCCAGTATGCTTTTCGACAATAGGTCGTTGAGCGTATAGTGTCAGAATCTAGGTTTCAGCGCCCGCCGTCATCAATACCGAAACAGAATGAGCTGACCTCGAGAGCGGCTCCGAACGCGTTGATCAAGATTGCGAAAAATACCGCTGCACCTCTTGATCTGAGACTCGCAGTTGTTTCATCTATTCGTCAGCTCGATTGATGGAACGAAAAAGAAAACATACCCAGACCGTAGAATACAGATCCGATGACGAGCGACATGATCAAATTTCCAAAGAGCTGGGTCAAGGTGAGGGTCGGTTCGGCTTTCAACCGCCAGAATCCTCTCTTCAAACAAAGCTTGGTCTGCCCCACGAACGAAAGTGTATACGGTGATTTCGTCGAACTGATGATTAGCCACATCAAAGAAAAGCGACTGACCTATGTTTCGATTTCTCCCATTTCCGACTCTGCACAAAATCCTCATAGTGCTTTCCCTCGAATGGATACTTCTGACCAAACGAGCTGATATCTTTTCGGAGTTGTCCATATTCCTCACTGGTCTTCCAAGCTTTGGTGAATTCACTAGGTGATCTGGGGACCTTGTTCTCGAATCCAGCTCTTGGTGTGCGTTCAGAAGCTGAAGTGAGGGAGGTCAAGAAATCTGGGGTAGTTTGCTGAACAGGACATTCAAATCCCATATTGACAAAGTAGGCTTTGGCATCGGTAGTCCGGCCGTAGTAGATTTGTTCACCTTCATATAGAAGTGATACCTATTATTAGACGAAGATCCTCTTGATGTTTGCGTGAAAGACTTACCTTGTCGAATTGATCATAGGCCGATTGAGGTGCTTGATAGATAGCCACAACCGATGTAGTTCCAAAGAATTCCGCAGAATTTCCTAATGTTTTACAGAATTGCACAGCATTGGCAGAGTCGAGACCACGAGTCGAGTTGTCCCAGCATTGCAGTGCTGCTCCTGATAGGGTAGCTTCGGCAATCGTTACTCGTTTTCGCCTATGATTAGTGAATGTCAATCACACCATCTTTGGAGTCAGACTCACTCGCCCCCCGAAACACCCCTTA
>Ga0265780_10004063_pt1 | contig 19029 bp, 22 predicted proteins | sample P1T30metagenome_FD_192432 | JGI IMG/M metagenome (GOLD analysis project Ga0265780, IMG submission 192432) | Plant litter microbial communities from East Loma Ridge, Irvine, California - P1 T30 | ecosystem: Environmental > Terrestrial > Plant litter > Unclassified | place: USA: California...
ACGTGCCAGACCGACAGCCTGTCTATCCCCTGGAGCCCGTACACACCCGGGCAGATAACTACGACGCTCCTTACCACTCCTCGCACCGTGCTAGCACCCACATGCCAGACCCTCGCGTTCCTGTGGTCGACAATCGAGCACCTGACCCTCGGGCATCGGAACCTCGTGTGGCTCGCCCACGAGAGGCTGCCCCGCCACCCACCTACGACAACTATGAGAAGCGACCTCGTGAGCGCGAGCGTGAGAGTGGCTCAGGATTCGGATCTGCAGTTGCTGGTGCTGCAACCGGTGTGGCTGCTACCCTGGGTGCTGCGAACTACATGAAGAACAGAGACAAGGACCGCGAGGAACGCAGCTCTTCCGAGGAGCGCGAACGCGAGCGGGAGCTGGAACGTGAGCGTCGCAGAGCCCACGACGAGCGTGATAGCCGTGACAAGGTCGACGATCGCCGTGAACGCAGGTCCGATGAGCGCGAGAGGGAACGCGAGAGGAGGCCCGAAGAACGCCGTGAAGTTCCCGCGATCCCACCTGCCTATCCTCCGCGACCAGATGCCGAGCCAAAGCCCCGAGAACTTCGCTATGAGGACGAGCAGCGTGAGAAGCCTTCTCGCAAGAACGGGTCGTCCGAAGGCAGTGGCGACGAACGACCCCGCCACTACGTCGACCGAGATGCAGACCGCCGCAGAGAACCAGCACCCAAGGAGGCTGCGATTGATCCTGATGAGGAATACCGCCGTCGTGTGCAGCAAGAGGCAGAGCGGAGCAGTCGCTCGACGCGCGATCGTGATGATGAGACTGATCGTGAACGGCGGCGACGCAAGGATGGCCGAGACAGCTCCCGTAGCCCCGAGGAGCGCTCACGTGCATCTCCACCCACCCGGGACGGACCCAGTGCCCGGCCTGACGAGCGCTCTGGCTCTGGCAGCATCTACGATGCAAACATGGTGCAAGAGCCGGAATCGTTTGACAAGTTGCAGGCAGACCAGCCGAACAAGAGCGTCACCATTGTCACGCCTCCCAAGGAGCCCCAACCTGCCGTCAAGGGCATTCTCCGCAAGCCCACTGAGAAGTTTCCCGAAGAGCCTGAGCCCATTCGCGAGGGTGTCGCACCGCACAAGGATGCTCTCAAGGGCAAAGACATTCCTATTGGCGCTCGATGGACGAGAATCGACCGCCGTCTCGTGAACCCACAAGCACTCGAAGAAGCTAAGGAGCGCTTCGAGGAGCGCATGGATTGCGTTATTGTCCTCCGTGTTCTCACCAAGTCTGAGATCCAGAAGCTCGCCGATCGCACCAAGAAGATCCGTGAGCGTCGAGGTATGTTTATTGTGAACCCCACATCTGACCAAGTTGTTAATGCGACATCAGAGGACGAATACGACGAGCATGATAAGGATGACCGCGATAAGCGAAGCCACCACAGCTCCCGTGACGACCGGGACGATGATGACCGTGACCGAGGCCAAGGCCGAGAGCGCCGCAGCAGACGCTACGAGGATGAGGAAAGCGAATACAGCGACCTCGACCGCCAACGGGAGCGCGAGAGGGAGCGTCCCAAGATGCTGGAACCTGCAAGGTAGATGATGCATGAGCCTCGCTTAGTGCATTGTTGTCTAGCTTTGAAAGTGTAGCAAACCCAGTTTCTTACCTGTGACAAGTAGGAGACCAGACGAGATGAGAGAGTACGTCGCAGCTGATAGCGGAAAAGTCTCCGCGAAGGAAGAACTGAGAGGTCAATTTCGAGAGGCTAGCTCGAAACGCATCGGAAAGGAGTTTTGGGATCAACAACACAGACGTGATGAGGATCATCAGCGCCGCGCTCGGCACGACGAAGCATCGCAAGACAGCAAGGCCAAACCTGCCGCCAAGAAGAAGAGCCGCATCAGCAAAGTTTTGGACTGGCTTTGATGACAGGCGCCACGCGTTGTACACATGGGGATCTGAACATGGGCACAAATGCTTCACATGGGCAACGGGCGGAATGAAGGGGGAGTGTAGGCTTGCACAACCTTTTAGCACGCTCACACACATTCAACCTAGAAAATGAAAACACGAGACATGCGCACAATGGGGTGGATCTCTCTGGCTTTGTTGTGTGCTGTGGTGAACGTAGATCAACGCGTACTGTTTGTTGTGCGAGAAGAAGAGGTTCGCAAAAGAAAGGACCGTGTGGCAGATATTCTGACATGCATGCCTAACTGCAGACTTTTACCCTTATCGTTCGCAAACTCTCATTCTTCTCGCCTGCACACCGCTAGCGGTACCGGTTGGCCTCTCGACGCCCTCATCCCAGTCGCTGTTGCAGCATCCCTATGGTACATGTGTGAAACGCTCCCCGACCGGTCGATCCTAGTTGTGCTGTGACAGCGACGTGCCAGCAAGACTGGAAAAGCTGCATACATCTAGCGTGTCATGCGCTAACTACGGTACTAGCATTTCGCCCCTTGCGAGTGTATTCATCTCCAGCCCATCCCATACCACAAGACCGTCGATTCCGCCTAGAGGTTATACCTAAACAACGGACTGCGATCGCCCATCTTCTCCAGCTGCGCCTCGGTGTACAGCGCGCGCCACTCGTCCTCGGTCTTCTGCGCATTCCTAGCGTTAATGCGCGCGAACAGAAACTCGAGCGTGAAGGCGGCGACCATGCCCGCGGCCGCAAACGACAGCGACGAGCCGAAACCCGTGGGGTACTTTGGCGATTCATCCTCTTGGAAGATGAAGGAGCCTACGATGCCGCCGAGATTGCCGATGCAGATCATCGTCGCGATGCTGTGTTTTTGTCAGTCGATTTCGAATGGGAGGATGGAGTAAAACTCACCCTACGGCTCTCTTCTCGGGCCCGGCGAGGTTGTTGATGGTCCATGCGTTGCACCCGGGCAGGATTGGGTAGATGCCGATACATGCCATGTGCACGGCGAAGTAGCATAGCGCGACGTTGTCTTTGATCTTCTCTGCTTTTGCGAAGAGGATTGAGTATGCGACGATGAGTAAGGCCTGCGCGCTGGCGATGAAGGGCATGCGCCATGTGAACCTGTCGGCGAGCAGGGAGGACACGAGGGCGGAGATGGCGCCGCAGGCGTATGGAGGTGCGGTCATGAGTTGTGCGGTTGTGCTGGTGAAGCCCACTGCATACGATGTAAGCACCCATCTCAAAATCGCATGGTTGTAAAGATGTCTGGACTTGCTGTTCTTCAGAATCTGCGGCATGGTGAACTTCAAGCCGTAATTCGGCACTGCGTTGCTCGCGAAGATCATTGCTTGCAGGTAGATTTGCCAGTCCTTTGCTACCTGGCCGATTACACCCCATTTCACGCGCTCTTTCTTGCCGTCGGCATTGATGCGCCTCTCCCGTTTGACACCGCGCGTGTAGATGTTTGAGAGGCGTAGGAAACGGGCTTCGTCATGCGTGAGCCAGCGGCCTGCGGCATGGTCTGGGCTGTCGGGCAACAAGAAAAAAACTCCTACGCCCATGGCTACTGTGGCGATTCCTTCCAGAATGAAGATCCAGCGCCATCCTTCAAGGCCTGCTGTGCCTGTGCTCGAAGTTTAGCTATAGTGTCTCGTGTGTTCGAGATTCGCCTACCGTTCATCTTCGCAATGGCTGCAGCCAACAGCCCTGAAAACGCTCCACTTGCAGCCGATGCACAATAGAAGAGTGCCATACGGAACTGCGTGCGGTCCGGCGGGTACCATTGTCCAACAAGGTAGATAGCTAGTTGGGTGTCAGATTTGTGAGCCAAAGTGCGAGCAAGAAATATTACCTCCAGGGAAGAAACCAGCTTCAAATAGACCCAAGAAGAACCTCGTCGCACACAATCCTGCCAGATTCTGCACTAGTCCCATTACGGTCATTACTGTTCCCCAGCACAAAACCAACAGTCCCATGTAATATGAAGGACGTTTAAATTTGGCCAGAAGCATATTGGACGGTACTTCGAAGAGGACGTATGGAACGAAGAACACCATAAGTGCGACATTGTAGTCCGTACCCTTCATACCTAGCGTCTTCTCCAACCCTTCGATTTTAGCATTGCTTATTGACTATTAGTGAGGCTTGTGCTATCTTCGAACAGACTACTTACCCAATATTTGCTCTGTCGAGATGCGAGATGAGATATAAAACCGCAAGCATAGGACACAGGCGCCAGTCAACTTTGTGGAAAATCTTCTTTTGCTGGTCTTTGTCGATGCTGTGCAGGAACTCGGCATCTTCTTGTGTCAGACCGGCTTTCATGTAGTCGTGTAAGTGGTACGGAGATGCGGCCCATCGCGCCTTTTCGAGGGGAACTTCTTCCATGACGAGAGTCTGTTCTTTCGCCGTCGAGTCTTCCACTGCATCGCGCGCCATTTTCGAAACAGCCGTGAATGATGGAGCCAGGCAGTAACGAGGGTCGCTAGGGGTGCCTAGGACATGTCTTCAGGGTCTTATATACTCCCGCAAATCGTGTCCATAGCTGTGCCACAACTACCCCGGGACTAGGTGTATGCTGGACGTGGCATGTAAACCAGGCAGGCACTCACCAATGCTAGCCTGAGGATAACTGTAACCGAAGTCCATCACCTGCCATGTGTGGCTAGACGTATAACAACGTAGAACAAAAACATCATATTGTCATTGGGTATGGGGAGCCAAGACTGGGGTAAGGCGGGGAATTCGCATCGTTGTGCCTTGGCAACCTCTGGGCGAGCGTATCTTGGGAGTCTGTCGCTTCCGCTATAACTTCGGGTGAATTTCGTCGGTTGTCAACTACCGGCGTCTTGCTGAATTTTGTTTGATTGGTGGATATGTAGAGTTGGTTCCTTTTCAACATTTTCGTATTGCGGTATCGGATGGGTTTGACTGATTTGCTGCTCAGATATAGGCGCTTAAGGAGGCTGGACAGGTGCATCTTGCCTATCTCACTGTAGGGTCGCGGCACTCGTGACCGGACTGAAAGTCCCAAAAATGCCTCGTACGACATCCCAAAATACCTTAATGTATAGCGACCGTCCACTGATCCAGCAATATATCGACAATATCTCTCTCCAAGGTGTCTACGTTGTGGCTCGGAAGGACTTTTCTTTTCTTGCGAACGGCGTCGTTGGACACCGTCAGAGCCTTTATGGGTTTCGACCTTTTGAGCTTCCTAGGAACTCCATGCATCTTTTGTCCATTGTCAACGCTCCAAGCCTTTGAACTAGTCTCACGCTCTGTCTGGTGGAGACTTGCCGAATTCTGTGGCACAGAAGATGCAATGTCGCCATCATCTTGCTGGACTGAGGGCAAGTCATCTCCTAGGTCCATACATATATCATCGTCAAGGTCAAAGTCGAAGTCGCACAATTCCTCTTTAGCGTCAAGTTGTGGACTCTCAACCGCTTGACTGTTCTTTTCTTCTACCATATGTCGCGACGAACGCCTTCTCGGTGCAGACCTCCCTCTGCGTTTGGGTACACGCCTTGGTGAAAGAGGCCTTATATTCGGCGCCTCTGCCCTTGCACTTTGGCTGCTGTTCGACGACTTAGGTGGTAATAACTCTCCCTGATCGATGGTGCTCGAATGCTTTCGCTTACTTCGTGTCATTCTTATGTATAATGCTTCCGACACTGCTGTATCAGTAGGCGTACTGGTGGGTCTTCGAGATGCAATCTCTAGTCGTTCTGTCTTAGCCTTTGACTCATTCTCGTCAATCTCACCAGCTGTTATTGCTTGCGGCGTCGGTCCTGAATCAGTGTCTCGCTTGTCTGTTAGTTCACTCAAACTGCTGGAGCTGTTGCTGATAATGTCGTCGTCAGGCATAGGCTCCGTACATCCCCAACCACTGGAGTGACCACTGGAATAAGTGTTGGTGGACGGAAGAGGATCAAAGTCAAAGCTAGTGCTGAGTGCCGGTGTTGCCTGTTGCTAAAAGCTATTGGTGAAGTTTGGACCCAAGGCGCAGTTGTTAAAGACATCGTTGTGGTTAATGGCGATGTCTTCTGGTGTTACAGCATCATCGAATGACGTTGGCTCAATAGGCAAATGTCCGGACGAATATGTGAAGTGAGAGCCATCGGTGGTGATGGAATCGTGTCGGAAGTCATTCTGAAAGCCATTCATGCTGCTTGTAATCAGTAACGAACATGCGATTGTAAGATAACACCTACTGGAGTGCCTGATGCCTCCGCAGAACGTCCAGTCGGTAGAATGTCTTGCCGCAAGCTGGATAGTTGCATGCCAACGGATCGCTCTCAGCGCGATTCGCAGGGACAGTATGAGCTGCTTCATGAAATAGTTTTCCATGCTCTTGACCATGGACTGATTCAGACCCCTTGTTTTCATCGTCAACTACACGCAAGGGGTACCCGCTCGACGACGAGTACGCAGGTGAATGACTGTATTGTTCACCCCGGCCAATGGCTGCAGAGATAACACCGGGATGCACGACTGCTGGTGAAACTGATCCAGGCGCAATATCCATCGGCGCCATGGGCACTCGCAGTGCCGGCAGCATTGGCCGCCTTTCAACCGAACCCGGATTTCCCGCCGTGGGGTTCACATACGTTGGATCGAGTCTGAGTCTGGGCCTCCTTACCTCTTCCGCCTTTTCCGCCTTTGGCATAACCATTCTTGCCCTGGAATCATCCTGCGGTCCGGTGGAGATTCTACCGGCAAGAAGGGGCTCTGGCAAAGGCGGCAATGTTGACACTCTTAGGTTTTGCGATTCATTAGACTTGGGAGTGGAAATGAAGGGTTCAAGCCGGTCCATTTCCCTGTCATGCCTTAGAATTGGCTGCGCAGGTCGGGCCGCAGCTACGTCCGCCTCCCACTTTCGACAGAATCGATGATAAAGTTTATTGACCCTCTTCTTCTTGTGACCCTTGCTTTTTCCCGTGTTCTCAAATTTGTGTTGCAGCTTTGTGATGCGCTTGAGAAGTTTCTGCACGTGTCTCGCTGCCGCAGCGATTTCCTCTAGTGACAAATGCTCGCCTTCATCGTCGGTAGTGGTGACTTCACTGTCGGATGTGTCGATTTCTACATCCATGATATCTGCTGTGTTGACACTGCGCTGGGTCTGACCACTGGTATGTGTCGAAGGAAGCGCATCATTTGTCGGATTATGGAGCATGAGGTTGAGAGTTGGTACTCGTGAGGTCGTTGCAGATCCCGTTAACGTCACTTCGTCTTCAAGTGCAACCTTGCTGAGTTTAATTTCTAGCGACTGTAAGCACTTGATAGAGTCTTGCTGTCGCTGGTGAAGCTCTCGAATCTTGTCGCGTTCCTTTTCCAAAGTGTCCTTCTCCAGCTGCCTGTGAAAACGGTCAGCACAACGTCAATAACGAACTTCAAGCTTCCAGCGTACCCACAAGCCTGACCTTGTGCAAGTTGCAGCACATGAAACAATAACACAAGACTATTTTTCAGGCTGTCTAATCTTCTTCTGTGCAGCTCGACTCTTTGCTCCTTCATCGGCCACGCCAGCTTGCCAATGACGCTCAAACCCTTCTTTCCATCTTTCGTACTCTTCCTTTTCTTATCAACGAGCTTGGAAATATCATTCAATACAGCCTCGCAACGCTTTATGATGTTGTTTGCATCTTGTATAGCTTTTTTTGAAACCAGCGACTTCGCATCTTCTGTTTCGAAGACCTTGCCAACACTCTCGAGTGCGTTGGATGTCAGCTCAACATCGCTTGCGATATCGGTGATGTCCTGGTCCGCGCGCACAGCGGAGGTTGTGAAGTGGTAAAGTGCGGAGGACAGCTTGGCGCCCGCACCTGCGATCTGAATGATGCTAGCCGCGAGACCGATGACCTCTGCCATCGAAGCTGTTTATCTGGCGAACGGTGAGCAATGACGCGCGAAAATTGGGAAATGAATAAGGAGACATCGCGATGGGCACGGCGTTGATGACACTGGTAATGAAGAGGCGCCTGGACTGCACCGAGCGTGCCTACAGAAAACCGACCAGCGGGAAGCACCAAAGTGGTAATAAGCAGGAGATTGACAACACTACAGACTGGATTGGAGTAACTTAAGTCTGGTATTCAAGGAGACGTTTTTCGCATTGCTATGTTACCATACATTCGTGACGCAGCCTCATTCCCCTAACTTTCATCACTTCTTCTCCTTCTCATCCCTGCCCCTCTTCCCATACAATTCCTCCATCTTGTTGCTATTCTTCTTCCCCTCGATTCGGTCCAGCGCGTCTTCGATCAAACCAATATGACCTCTCAGCGTTCCTTCGATTTCGTCCAATCGTGCTTCTTGCTCTTCGAGGTTGTATGCAATTTTCGATTGCAGGTAGAATGTTGAGCCACCAATGGCTAGCATGGTTAGAGATATGGGGAGAATTCGCTTGGCTTTGAAAAGATAACTCATGTTGGCTCTGGTCTGGAGGCCGAAGAAATATGTGGAAGGGCTGTGCTTGCTTGATTTGATGTGATAACAATCAGAGATGTGCAGATGAAGCAGTCGAACTAGATCTCTCAGAGCAATGCTCTGAACATGTACTTAAGCGACCTGAGCTTTGACATTAGTATCGTTTCTAGACTATCAAGAAATCGATGACGACATGGCTGGAGTTCTTTGATTCTCAGTGCGCTTCAAGATCATCTCAACAACTCGATGCTCTAATGACTCTAACATACACAACATGCATTGACATTTATTAGTGTTGAGTACGAGATGTAGGACAGTGAAAACTGTTGCTACTCAGATCGAGCGTTGCCTAATGAGGTTAGCCAGATCTGGATCGGATGAATGACGCGCACGCACGGGAACGCGGGAACACGCGACGCGACGACCTGATCACTAGCAGTCCCACATATCAAGGACGTGTCGCAGCGCGTTTGTCAGTTAGCAATATCTATCACTGGCCTCGAAACGCTCAAGCATGGCGTAACTGCCGACATGTCCTCACCGGCGCCCAACTTTGCTTCCTCGCCCTTCTCCATCACCTCCCCGCGGCGCATCCCGAAATCCAAGTTCACGTACAAGCACCTCCAACAGCTGAAGTCATATAGCCCGCAAACACCCCTCCGCGTCATCGCGCACGTCGATCTCGATGCTTTCTACGCGCAATGCGAGACTGTACGCCTCGGTATCGACCCCTCATTGCCACTCGCTGTACAGCAATGGCAGGGCCTCATAGCGATCAACTACCCGGCACGAGCATTTGGACTGAGTAGACACGTGACCTCTACAGAGGCGCTGAAGCAATGTCCCGACCTCATACTACAACATGTGGCAACATGGAAGGAAGGCGACGAGAAATGGGCATATCATGAGGATTCTTTCAAGAACATGGCAACACATAAAGTCAGCCTGGACCCATACCGGTTGGAGTGCAGGAGAATCTTGAAATGCATTAAAGAGTCGCTACCTGAGAAGGAGCAACGAGTCGAGAAAGCGAGTATCGACGAGGTATTTATGGACTTGAGTGGCCAGATATACAATATACTGCTGGAGAGATATCCTGAATTGAGGGGACCGGCGCCATATGACGATCCAACAGAGCGATTACCCAAGGTGCCAACGACGGTCTTGGACTGGGCCGCCGATGCGCTGGTCGAAACAGGAGAAGACGACGGCGAAGATCGAGACCCAGATTGGGATGATGTTTGCACCGTCATCGCCTCGGAAATTGTACGCGACGTTCGCAAGAACATCAAGGAAAAGTTGGGATACACGTGCTCTGGAGGTGTAGCCAAGAACAAGATGCTAGCCAAGCTAGGTTCAGGATACAAGAAGCCAAACCAGCAGACCGTGATTCGGAACCGCGCCGTGAAACACTTTCTTTCCGACATGAAGTTCACCAAGATTCGAATGCTTGGTGGTAAACTTGGAGATGAAGCAGTCGCAATGTTCGGCACGGACATGGTCAAGGGTCTTATGGAGCAGCCTTTGGATCAACTGAAGAAGCTGGGCGATGACACAGGTAGCTGGCTGTACAACATCATAAGAGGCGAAGACCACAGCGAGGTCAATCCACGCACTCAAATAAAGAGTATGTTGTCAGCGAAGTCCTTCCGTCCTGCTATCAACTCTTTCGAACAAGGTGTGAGGTGGTTACGCATTTTCACAGCCGATATATTTTCGAGATGTGTTGAAGAGGGCGTACTAGAGAACAAGAGAAGGCCAAAGACGATCAACTTGCACCACCGGCAAGGTGCGCAGACCAGGAGCCGACAAGCACCTATTCCACAAGGAAAGCCTCTATCAGAAGCTATATTATTCGACATCGCGAAGAATTTGCTAGCACAAGTTGTGGTTGATGGTCGAGCGTGGCCTTGCGCCAACCTTTCTCTCAGTGTGGGAGGCTTCGAGGATGGTATCACTAACAACAAAGGCATCGGCGGCTTTCTAGTCCGTGGAGAAGAGGCGAAGGCAATGATGTCTACCGGCAGATCTATTAGCACTGGTGAACCACCAGCGAAGCGGCGAAAAACAAAGGGCAACATCGCACAGTTCTTCGGCCCGAAAGACGACAAAAAGAAGGACTTTGATGCTGCCAGAGCTATACTGTTGAAAGCGCACAGCGAGTCAACGAGGGAAGAGACAGAAGACGACATTGACGAGCCTGAAGATGAAGACACGTTTGAAGAGGCGCGGGATGAAGAATTTGAGAGGCCGTCTACCCCACCACTAGAACGACAGAGCTCGAATGTCGATATGTACAGATCAGATACGCCGCCATCCGCACAGCCTCCGCCCCGATTACACTCCCCACCTTCGTACCAGTCGTCCCATGACATTGTTAGTCAGTCGAAACCCCAACCTCCACAAAAAACCCTCGATACATATTTTTGCGCCCAGTGCAACATACATCTGCCCACCGATGAAAGGGCAGAGCACATAGACTATCACTTCGCTCTCGACCTATCGAAAGAGATCAGACAAGAAGAACGGAATCCTCCTGCTCCGCCACCTGTAGCTCAGAGTGGGCGCAAAACACCTGCGAGTGCGAAGCCGACCAGAGGTCGCGGTCGACCACCTGGCAGCAGTGGTGCTGGTAGGAGCAATGGCGGAGAGAAAGGACAAGCCAAGTTAGCTTTCGGCCGGCAAGGCTGAGCAATTTGAGAAAAGAGTTACAGCACCAGGTGCAGCAATTATTCGTGCGTGCTGTGCCCACGATCCCGAGCACCACGCAAGGGCGACTATGTTAAGCTACCTATCTTCAAAGATTTCTGTGTTATTCTCAACACGCTGATCAGCTATTGAGTCGACTCAGGCTTATGTACTAGGTCGCTCTCTGATAGTAAGTTGAGTCAAGCCAGAGCGCCCACGAATCATCGCTACACTTGGTGACAGTACTCTCTTCACGCACCCATGTTGGATTCACAATCGCTTTACGCAGAGTTCGAAGTGGTTGTACACGTTGTCTATGGAGTTCTAGTGGTCTGTATGGCTCACGTGACCCGAGGTTTTCCACCAAAGACCGACCCAACTATGCACGGAATGCCGCCCGTCTCCTAGTCATCGTCTTATTTGTAATCTTGAAGTCTACGCAGGACTCATAGCTCTGTCGTGCTCCTACCCCATACCACCACCATTGCAAGACCTATCGTCGTCGTTAGCATGAAGATGCATACATATCAAACGGGGGTTTGGTGGGTTGAATGGGGGTGAACTTACGCAAGCACCAGCGGTGGCGCACCTCGTCTCCAGACCCTCAGGCACCGTAACACTAAACACCTTCTGGTCTTCCGGCACGTCGCTCTCCTTCTTGCCCGGCGCGTATCCTTCGCTCCACACCTTCAACATATCTCCAACGATCTCGTTTGTTGCCGTGTCAACGATGCTCACGTTCGCACTTCCCTCGTGCGGGATCCGGATCCACACTTTGAGCGGGATGACTTGGCCGGCGTGCCAGGTCTGCGTGTTGTTCATGTTGTCGGCAAACTGTAGGCCTTTGCAGAGCCAGAGGTTGCACTTTTCGGCATTGTACGCGGTGTCCTTGGCGGCGAGCTCTGGGAGGCCTTCAACGTGCGAGGTGTTGTCGAGGCGGATGTCCTGCTCGACTTTGGGGCCGCAGTTTGCGATAATCGCGGGGCCGACGGGGCGCGAGGGAGGCGACTGGATCAATCCGTGGCCGAGGACAGCGGGGACGATGGTCAGGAGGGCTGCGATGGTGAACTGCATCTTGTGTGAAGTCGTAGCTGCGATAAAGATGGAGATGAAGATATTATTCAGACCATGCAAAGTGTCTTATATGTTTCCGAGCCCGGCAACAGTACCATGGTACCGAATCTGGCAGCACCAGTATTTGGAACGGCACCCTGAAAGTCGGAAAGTGCATCAATCTATCTGGAGGAACCATCGCTCAAGCATATGTGATGTTCATTGCGATGGAGCAGCCTCGTAGGGCTTGGAGCGAATGAGACAAGCTTTTGCATATTGCAGGCCTCGGTAGATCCGCAATTCCGATCCCGGGTGTAACGACTCAATATCGTCTTCGAGAAGTGCTATACATAAAGAAAAACTTGTTACCGACGAATGCCGAAGGTCGCCTCATTTGTTGTACACACGTGGAGTTGGGATGTGGGCTAGTGGAGTTGGGGTGTAAGATGTAAGGTAGCGAGTTGGAAAAGACCGGGGTTGATATGAAAAGAAGCATTGAAAAGTGGATACATCGGTCATGGGTATTTTCGCGACTGGGAAACTTTGGAAACGCGCCCGGTGACACGGCGCGCATAAATGCGGCCGTAAGGTACAAGCTTTGCGTTACTCAAAAAGTCAATCAAAGACTCGTGCGTAAGAGATGCGGTCGGCAGCGGCATTATGCTAGTCCGCGCTGCACCTACACAACATAAGCTGACAGTCTTTGAGAGTATACTTGTTGCAAGTAAAGAAGAGCCTGAATGTATGCGCAGGTCTAAGATACCCTACCTAATTCCATTAGGACTCTTGAATACATACAGGCTTCAATCATGCCTGTTGTTCCGAGACAGCATGCTGACGGCCACAATGCCAAAGATGGCAGCGCATATGAAAGCGATACTGAAAGTCATGGCCACCATGGTACAGCAATACTTCTCATGCTCTCGCGCTTGACGCTGTCGCGCAGCGGTTTGGACGTCGCATAGCTCGCAATGAACGTGTGATTTGGACCTGGGCGGCTCTGCAATATTGTCTATGGTCGATTCGGGCGCATTAGGCTCGTCGGCAGAAGGACTGTGAACGTGGTCATGAGCATGTGCGTGTAGCTCGACGTCGTCGTCTTGTGCGACTGCAGCATACTGAGAGTTGTCAATAGGTGGACCAACGATGCCTTGGGACGCAGGAGTGAAGTAACTTACTGCTGATGCCGATCCCGAAGGACCGTTTCTGTTCACTGGGTGGTTACCAAATATGTCATCGTAGGCTGGAGCCGGCCCTTGCGCGGTGGTTGGGTTGCCCATCGTTGTTTCGCTTCAGAAAAGAACCTGGGAAAGTTTGTAGAGGAGCGACAATCGCCAATCTGGTACAGTAGGTTTATTGCCTTTGACTAAAATCTCCGGTGAACTCCCTTCGACTTCAGCGCTGAAGCCCGATTGTGAATACGGGGTGCCTAGGTAGTGTGGAGGCGCAGTTGCCACAGGAGTGACGAGCGTAAGCCGTAGCAACATTTGCATCCTATCAAGCTGCTCCCAACAAAGCGACATAGACTTCATTGTGCGGTCATTGTTGGCGGGGTAGCCCTTTTATTCACAGCGGAATCTCGTGATGAGACGATTTGAGGCAATTATTGATTCTATGTGCCTCAAATCGCGAAGACGCGCCGTGCTTCATTTACGGATGCACCTGATTCAAAGCGTGAGTAAGACCGTACTATAGTGAAAATATCCCATCAGTCGCATTTTCATAAAAGGCGCTGCCCTGAGAGGATTGCGACCGGCACTCCCTCTGGCCCTCCGCCTTTATGCCGCCAGTCATAACGAGTTCCTTATCGTCGGGGCGGCCTTGCATGATTCCAGCACGCGTCATCAAGTTGCCAGGCCGCGATGCTGTCTTACCAATACGAGTCCTCTTCAAGCACGCCGCTACATTCAGAACACAATTTAACCACCACAGTCCTATCTTCCTCTGCGCGATTGTGCTCCAGTGGGGCACGCTCGGCCTAACTAAGCAAACATAAGGCTCGCTTCCGAGGCTTAATCTATCTTAACCCTAGCTCAAATAATGAACTAAACCTCCCCCGTATCAGGGATGTACAGTCATGAATCCGCTCAGATCCGCCGAGCGGCGCAGTGAGATGATGAACAAGAAGTAGGACGTTTCAGGAAGGTGCTTCTTCATGAAATTTGTTCCTGAATGCGTCATTTCCCAGCCATGTTGCGTTGCCACACCGAGATTGTGGGCAGACACCCGCCTAGTGCAGTGTTTCTAGCCTTAGCCCCGAAAAACGTGGACGACGAACAGCCTCCTTCTGCACTGGGGTAAGTGCCGGGGCCCGTGTACATGGATGCCGTCACACTGTTCAATCGTTCAAATACCGCCGTTGGGCTCGCGTCGTCTTCGCGTGAAGCTTCAAGCTACTTCGACCAGCTCATCTTACCAAGATGAAGCTTCTATCAATTGTCAGCGCACTGCTGTGTGCTTCCACTTCCCTAGCGGCAAGCTCCCCCCACAAGCTTGGTGTCTTCCGGCATAAGAAGCCAATTCTGGAGAAGTACGATGTGAACAAGCCTTTCACGCACCCGGAAATTCGCAAGCGTGCTACCAGCTTCTTCGCGACGAACAAGACAGAGCCATTCGCCGTCAACGGAACTGGTATTCCAGAGGTTCCGTTCGACGTCGGCGAGTCGTACGCAGGTCTTCTGCCTATCTCAGATGATCCGAGCGAGACCCGCAAACTCTTCTTCTGGTTCTTCCCGTCGACTCAAGCAAAGACCCAAGAAGAGGTCGTTATCTGGCTGAACGGTGGTCCCGGGTGCAGTTCGCTCAGCGGGTTCCTTACTGAGAACGGGCCGTTCACATGGGAGTCTGGCACCCTTGCGCCGGTTCAGAACTCCTACAGCTGGAACAACTTGACCAACGTACTATGGGTTGAGCAGCCAGTTGGTGTCGGGTAAGTCATTCATGATGATTGTGTGCTTTTCAGCTACTTACAATACGAAGATACTCCCAAGGCGTGCCTAACATCACAAATGAAGTCGAGTTGGGTAACGAGTTCCGCGGCTTTTACAAAAGCTTTGTTGACCTCTTCGGTATCTACAACTGGAAGACGTACATCACTGGCGAGTCATATGCTGGATACTATGTTCCGTACATCGCAGACAGCTTTATTCAAGCAAATGACACCAAGTACTTCAACCTCGCCGGCATTTCCATCAACGACCCCATCATTGGAGACGACACACTTCAGCAGGATGTTGTCGGCCTACCATACGTCGAGTACTGGCAAAATCTGCTGTACCTGAACGAGAGCTTTATGGACCGAGCCCGTCAACGCCAACATGAATGTGGTTATGACACATATCTCGAGAAGTACTTCACATTTCCCGCACCCAAGGAAACAGCCCCCGTTCTCCAGTCCCCGTACGATACCGAGGATGGCCACTGCGCTATGTTCGAGAGCTTGTACGCCGCTATTCTGCAGGTGAACCCATGCTTCAACATCTACCACATCACCGAAACCTGCCCCCACCCTTTCTCTCAGCTGGGGATAGTCAACAAAGGCGACTACCAGCCTCCGGGCGCCCAGGTCTACTTCAATCGTTCGGACGTCGCAGAGGCACTTCACGCTATTCCCGGAACCAACTGGGAGCAGTGTAGCAGCAAGAACGTATTCGGACTGGGCAACGACACCAGCGATGCTAGTGACGCTTCCAAGGGCCCAGCCAACACCGGTGTTCTCCAGCGCGTCATCGAATACACCAACAACGCCATCATCGGGTCTGGAGATCTCGATTTCCTCCTCAGCACCAACGGCACCCTTTTCGCCATCCAGAACATGACCTGGCACGGACAGAAGGGCTTCACCGAGTACCCTTCCACTGTTCTGTACGCACCTGACCACCCCGAATACAACGGCGGTTCTCTGGCCGGCTCTGGATACCAAGGTGTCTGGACGAAGGAGCGCAACCTGACCTTTTATACTGCTCATCTTGCCGGACACGAGCTTCCTGGATACACTCCCGGTGTTGCTTACCGCATGTTGGAGATTCTGTTGGGCCGCGTCAAGGACTTTAGCAGCATGGAGCCGTTCACGACGCAGTCGGGAAACTTCACTGGCACTACCCCGCTATACAGACGTGGTTCTATTGAGGGGTGGTAGATAATATAATCCAGTAGAATGTTTGGGAAATACATTACCCAACTGGAGAGAAATACATGCATTCAAACTGATGCTCAAGCACAACATCATTGCTGCTTGATGTTATGTATCCAGAATAAAGCTCACGGATGGACTTGAAAGCAATGTACAATACACTTACTGGTATTCCATTTCCCATCCGGCTGTTGCCAGTAAGCGTAGATTCCCGTGATGTTCGCTTGAAATGTTCGGGGTAAGTCAACGCACTGTCCACCAAACCGCCACCGGGCCCACAGCAGAATTTTATCACCACCACCACCACATCGCGTCCCCACCATGGCAAGTGTCTGATGACCGGAGTATCCAGCACCATCTTGCTACTGCGGTTAGATTGCAATTAAATTCGGATTCCTACATCAATCTACAAGATCTGCTCTTATGAGCACCGTCTCAGATCGTATAGTGGTCAGTATTTCTGCTTGTCATCGAGCAGGGACAATTCGCAGGAGGCCGGGGTTCGATTCCCCGTCTGAGAGACCTTTGAATAACTTTTTTTTACATTATTGTTCTTCTGGGGTGGTGGGAAAGTGTTGTGTTTTTAGACCTCGCCACGTCTACTCACTGGCCTCACAACCGACGAACGACTGTGTTTGACGCATTCCCATACGTTAGAATATCTATTTTTGCATGTAAAATGCTGCCACTGTGCGACTTTGTTCGTCGTTGGGTTGGATGAATGATGCGGAATCCAAGCAATTGGGACGAGCGAAACGATCCGAACAAGGTGACATCAGCTTGGAACCATGGGCACTTATATCCGCCGGACATCAGCACGCTCTACGAAGTACTTATCATCGGAAGTGTTTCTACTGGTTGACGGTGCTGTCGTGTGGAGGTGCTGGTCTTCTCCACGCGACCCCGCGCCCGCCTAATCGCTAAGACGGATACATCGTTCCGAGCCCAGTCAGCGATGATCTCCAAATCGTGCTGCATAATCCGGAATTGTTGTAAGTAAAGCTTTGTCATGTTGCAAAATAACATGAAGTGGTTTGCACAGAGAATTCACGTTCGTAAAAGCAACACCCCACATCTCGTGCAGAGAAACACGGAATAGCGGAATAGCGATCGCGAGCTTCACAACTGCCGAAGGATATGCTAAAGCTTTGAATACATCCTAACTTCAGCTATGTAAGCTATTGGTCCTTCAAAAAGACAAGAAACGATGCTATGCTGACTTCCAAATCTCCAGATTCCACAAGTTCGACTTCAGCATGACTCTTGAATCAATCGTCAAACTGCCGCCATACTTATGGGCGTCTTTTATTCTTGCAATCCCTCTCGTCGCTCTCCTTCACGATGTCTGGGTCTGGTTTCGCATGCCCCCAGGCCCTACACCTATCCCATTTCTCGGCAACAAACACCAACTACCACAATCCAAACCCTGGATACAATTTCAAGAGTGGTCTAAAACATATGGGCCCATTTTTGCAATATGGATCGGACGGAAACCCACAATTGTCATATCTGACCCGGTCATCGCAGTCGACTTGATGGAAAAGCGCAGCATAAAATACTCCTCACGACCGCGCATGGTGGCCATGGGCGAGATCCTGTGGGACGGAGCGAGTATCCTAGTGCAACCGTATGGCAAGGAGTGGAGTACAAGGAGAAAATTGCTGCATCAGGCTTTAACGCCCAAAGCACTGAGATTGTACAAACCAGTACAGACAGCTGAGGCGTCGAGGATGTGTAGCCAGCTCCTCGAGACGCCGGCGAACTGGGAGAAGCTTTTGGAGCGGTTCACGTCTAGTATCGTGTTCTCAGTCGCGTATGGACACCGCATTGATTCGCTGAATGCGGACGTCATTCACCAAAGGTTCAAGTTCATGCACGTCGCTGCATCACTCAACGTACCCGGGAAGTACCAGGTCGAGTCTTTCCCGATCTTGAAGCACATTCCCGACATGCTCGCGCCATGGAAAGCAAAGATCAAGGCGCAAGGAAGGGAAGAAGCCGCAGCCAACATGGCGCTCGTAGACGTCGTGCGCAACGACATGGCGCGCGCAAAAACCCGCGGCGAAGACATACCAGACTCGCTGTGCAAACTCCTCCTGGAGATGAAAGAGACGGAACATATACCGCTCTCCGACCGCGACTTTTCGTACATCCCTGCCTCATTGTTCGGCGCCGGATCAGACACCACCGCATCAACGCTGTGTACGGCTTTCCTAGCTCTCGTCACGCACCCCGAAACACTTCGGGCTGCGCACGCCGAACTCGACGCCGTAGTCGGGACCACTCGCTCGCCGACCTTCGACGATGAGAAAGACCTGCCATATCTCCGCGCGCTGGTCAAAGAAGTCCTACGCTGGCGTCCCGTCGCTGTGTTAGGAGGCACGCCGCACGCATCCACCGAAGACGACTACTACGAAGGCTACTACATCCCAGCCGGAACCACCGTGCTGGGGAACTCTTGGGCGATCAATTTGAACGAGGAATACTGCCCTAATCCACACCTCTTCGACCCAACACGCTTCCTCGATTCAAGCCTGAGCGAGAAGGCGAAAGCGTTGGCGGGTAAAGCGCATCCAGCCAAGGCGGGTCACTCATCGTTCGGCTGGGGACGAAGGATCTGTCCTGGTGCGGGACTCGCGGAGAATAGTCTGGTCATTGCGCTTGCGAAGATTCTCTGGGCGTTTGATATTTTGCCGTTGGAGGGAATTGAGTACAACACTTTTGCGTACACTGAAGGCTTCAATATTCGGCCGAAGAGTTTTAGGTGCGAGATTAGGATAAGGAGTGAGGCGCATCGGGAGGTGTTGGAGGA
>Ga0265780_10004064_pt1 | contig 19028 bp, 9 predicted proteins | sample P1T30metagenome_FD_192432 | JGI IMG/M metagenome (GOLD analysis project Ga0265780, IMG submission 192432) | Plant litter microbial communities from East Loma Ridge, Irvine, California - P1 T30 | ecosystem: Environmental > Terrestrial > Plant litter > Unclassified | place: USA: California...
CCCGGACGCCCGCTCCGCTCACCCGCTGGAAGTCATCCCCCTGTTCCGGCGCTGGCCGCGCTCGACGGCGCGCGACCTGGTCTACACCGTGCTGTGGAGCAGCCTGATCGGCCTGGTGATCACGCTGGTCATCTGCGCCGTGATGGGCAGCACGGGACCGGTCCTGTCCTGGCTCGGCATGATGCTGCTGAGCTCGAACACGATCGGCTTCCTGATCCACGCCATGCTGGCCGCCCTGCGCGTGGCGGCACCGCAAGCCTATGCGCGCCGCACCTGGCCGATGCTGCTGGGCCAGGGCCTGCTGATCGCCTGCTGCGCCATGCTCGGCCTCACGCTGAGCGACCTGGTGTTCCGCGGCCCCGACGCCTTCCTGCGCCACCCCGGCAGGCTGGCACCGCTGCTGCCCCTGGGCGCGCTGGTCGGAGTCATGATGATTACCGTGCTGGGCCTGATCGCAAGGCGCCAGGCGCGCGAGGCGGAAGCGGCGCGCCAGCAGGAAAAGATCGCCGAAGCCGGCCGCCTGATCGCCGAAGCCCGCCTGCGCGCGCTGCAGGCCCAGATCGAACCGCACTTCCTGTACAACACGCTGGCCAACGTGCTCGGCCTGATCGGTCCGGCTCCGGACAAGGCGCGCCACATGCTGGAGCGCCTGATCGACTTCCTGCGCGCCGGCCTGGCCGCCAGCCGCGCCGAGCATGCGACTGTCGGCGCAGAATTCGATCTGGCCGGCGCTTATCTGGACGTGCTGGCGGTGCGGCTGGGGGCGCGCCTGCGCTATCGCATCGAGCTTGATGCGGCGTGCCTGGGTCTGCCGATTGCGCCGATGCTGGTGCAGCCGCTGGTCGAGAACGCGGTCATGCACGGTATCGAGCCCAAGGTCGAAGGCGGGGAAATCGTGCTGCGTGCGCGCTGTGCTGATGGGATGCTGTGCCTCGAGGTCAGCGACGATGGCGCCGGACTGGGATCGGCGCCGCCGCGTCCCGGCGGCGGCGTCGGCCTGGCCAATCTGCGCGAGCGGCTGCGCAGCCTGTATGGCACAAATGCTCAGGTACAATTATTAGAAAACCAAGCCGGCGGCGTGACTTCGCGCCTGCTGCTCCCTCTTGTTTCTGCCAACACGGTGCCGCCATCGAACCCATCCGCGCCCTGATCGCCGACGACGAACCCCACCTGCTCGACTACCTGGCCGGCGAGCTGGCAGCCGTCTGGCCGGCGCTGCGGATCGTGGGCCGCGCCGCCAACGGCCTCGATGCGCTGCGCCTGATCGACGAGCTGGCGCCGGACGTGGCCTTTCTCGACATCCAGATGCCGGGCCTGAACGGCTTGCAGCTGGCCGAGCGCCTCGCCGCCGATGCGGCAGGTGCAAGCGGGGTGCCGCGCGTGGTGTTCACCACCGCGCACGAGCATTACGCGCTGCAGGCCTTCGAGCATGCTGCCTTCGACTACCTGCTGAAGCCGATCCGGCGCGAGCGGCTGGAGCGTACCGTGGGGCGCCTGCAGGAGGCGCTGGCTGCTTCTGCGCCTGCGCCCGCTGTCATGCCCGCGGCTGCATCGACAACCGAGGCGCTGGCCGGCCTGCTGCGCCAGCTCGGGGTGGCAGTACCCGTCCCCTCCCCCGCACCGGCAGCCCCGCTGCAATGGATCCGCGCCGCTCAAGGCCAGGAAACGCGCCTGATCGCCGTCGACGAAGTCATCTACTTCCAGAGCAACGACAAGTACACCAGCGTGTTCATCCAGGACGGCGAACACCTGATCCGCACCCCGTTGCGCCAGTTGCGCGAACAGCTCGATCCGCAGCATTTCTGGCAGATCCACCGCGGCGTGATCGTCGCCGCGCGCCACGTGGCCGGCACCCGCACCGATTTCCGCGGGCGCATGCTGGTCAAGCTCAAGGGACGGCCGGAAGAGCTGGTCGTGAGCCGCAACTTTGCCGACGTGTTCAAGCAGATGTGAGGCAGCACCCGTGTGGGAAAGTGCGCATTTTTCCAAAGCGCATCTTGCTATCCTGAACGGTTTCATCATCCGCGAGGCCAGGAACATGACGTCAGCACTGACATATGCACGTGCATTTGCGCACAGCACCGCACTCTCCCTCATCATGTCCTGCGCGGCCGCCGCTGCCGCGCCCACGGCCGCGCCCACACCAGCCACCGCCGCCCCCGACTGGGCGGCGATCGCCACCACCGATTTCCGCTTCGTCCTCGACAACTTCCGCACCCAGCACGCCGGCATCGCCGCCGGCGACCCGAGCGTCATCGCACCGCTGGCGTGGGGCGAGCGCGCCGGCCTGGCCGAAGCCGCCGCGGTGCGCACCGAACAGGATTACCAGCGCCTGATGAAGCGCTTCATCAGCAGCTTCGGCGACCCGCATACCGGCATCAACGTGCACCTGCAGACGCGCGGCTGGACCGGCCTGGTGCTGGATCAGGTCGAGGGCGGCTACCGCGTCGTCTGGTCCGAGCCCGGCTGGCCGAACGCGCTGCCGCCGGTCGGCGCCATCGCCCAGTCCTGCGACGGCGTCTGGAGCGGTACTTATTTGCAGACGCAGGCCGCGCCCTTCACCAGCCGCAGCGTCGAATATGCCCGTACCTTCAGCGCGCTGGCGCGCCAGGTGATGTTCGAGAATGGCCTGGGCTGGACGCCGAAGGCCTGCGTGTTCACGCTGGCCGACGGCAGCCGCAAGCGCTATGCGCTGCCGCTGCAGGCGGTGCCGGCACAAGTGAGCAGCGAGCGTATCGATACCGTGCGCGCCAAATTCAGCGCCGAGGCCAGACCGGTCGGCGTGACGCCGTTCGCCTCCGGCAAGTACTGGATCGGCATGCCCGACTTCGACGGCGCCCGGTCCGGCGCCGCCTACGAAGCCCTGTACCCGAAACTGGCTGCGCTGGCCAGGCCGGCATGGGTCGTGTTCGACCTGCGCGGCAATGGCGGGGGCAACTCCGACTGGGGCCAACGCGCGCTGAAAGCGCTGTACGGCAATGCGTATGCCGACCGGCTGGGTGAAGCAGGCGCCTCGAGCAAATACCTGGTCGCCAGTCCGGCCAGCGTCGACCGGCTCAAGCGCAACATGGGCATGCCCGAATTTGCCGACAGCAAGGAGAGCAACGGGCGCGACCTGGTGAAAGTCGAAGCGGCGCTGCGTGCCGGCCACAAGCTGGCCCTGGTCGACGGCGATGCGGATGCGCAGGCGCTGACAGCGCAGACCTGGCCGCGCCCGCATGGCCCGCGCATCGCCGCGGTCATCGACCGCACCTGCTTCAGCTCGTGCATGAGCTTCCTGCTGTACCTGCGCGCGGCCGGCGACACCGTGGTGCTGGGCGAACCCACCGCCGGCTACTCGCCCTTCGGCGAAATCACGGGCCTGGACCTGCCGAGCGGACACGGCCAGGTCGGCTTTCCGACCGCCTGGTTCAAGAGCACCCAGGGCACGCGCGAGCCCTTCAATCCGGATATTCCGTATCCCGGCAACATGGCGGACGATGCGGCGCTGATGAAATGGGTGAATACAACCCTCGACAGGCTGCCGCGTCACTAAAGCAACAACTATGTAGCCATGGAAACTGGCCTGACCAGTTTGCGTGGATTACGCCACAAACTGCTGTGCTCATTTAAATTGGCCCGACCAATTTAATATCTGCGTGCTAAGATTCACGAGCCTGACGGACCCGGCCACAAGCCGGTTCGGCGGGTAGCGTGCGCCATCCGGCGTTACGCCGCATCACGCACCATCGCCATTGCTTCACAGCTGTGCCCTCAGCTGCTTTCCTTCCGACACCCGCCCATGGCTGACGCCAGCCCTCGGCGTGCCCGCGGCAGGAAATCACCTAATGCGCAGCCAATGCGCCATCGGCAGCAACCACATATGGAACCATAATGAAAAAGATAATCATGGAGACCCTGGTCCTGGCAGCCCTTGCCGCCACCCAGGTACACGCGGCACCGCTTTCCCTCGACAATGCCAGCATCACCGCCACCTACAACGGCACCTCGGACGTGCTGGGCAACGACAGCGGTTATATGCCCGGCCCCGGCAGCAATGTCAGCGGCCTCGACCCGAGCGACAGCTACGTCGAATTCCTGACCGGCGATGCCCTGTTCGGCTTCGATTTCACGCGCGCCGGCCTGCTGTCGATCTACGCCAACATCGTGCCGCCGCTCGACGGCAGCTACCGCTTCATCTTCGATTTTGGCAGCTCGCTGGCGGCACCCATCGCCAGCTTCACGCTGGTCGACGCCAGCGCGGTGGGCGGCATGCCCGTGCTGTCGGTGCTGAACAGCCACAGCATCGGACTCGACTTGAGCGGCCTGGACTGGAATGGCGACTTCATCCCGCTCACCGCACAGATCGGCAGCGCAGACGCGGCCGACGTCCCCGAACCGGCCAGCGCCGCATTGCTGCTGGCGGGCGTTGCCGGACTCGCCATGAGCCGCCGCCGCAAGCACAGCGCGCAAGCCTGAACCCAGCGTTCCTTATCGGGAGAACCTACATGGCATACACAAATGTCAGGGCCGCGCTGCGCGCGTCGGTCCTGCTGGCGGCCGCCTTCTGCGCCGGCGCCGGCACCTTGAGCAGCACCGTCAACAGCGCCACCGTCGATGCGGCGCGCGCCACCGCCCCGCTCGACGGCTGGGCCAGCCAGGCTGGCGGCACGGGCGGCGGCGCCAACGCCGTCACCAGCCAGATCTACACCGTCACCAACCGCGCCCAGCTGCTGGCCGCGATCACGAATGGCGGCACCGCGCCCAAGATCATCAAGCTGGTCGGCACGGTCGACATGACCGAAGGCCGGCCCTATACCAGCACCGCCGACCAGTCGGCGCGCGGCGCGATCCGCCTCAAGAGCAACACTACCCTGATCGGCGACGGCGCCAATGCCGGCATCGTGAACGGCCACATCATCGTCTCCGGCGTCTCGCAGATCATCATCCGCAACCTGAAGATCGTGAACTCCTGCGACGTCGAGCCGGTATTCGATCCGACGGACGGCGCCACCGGCAACTGGAACGCCGCCTACGATGCGATCGGCATCACCGGCTCGGACCACATCTGGATCGACCATAATTCCTTCACCGATGCGCCGGTGACGGATAACTTCCTGCCGGTCGAGAACGGCCACGTGAAGCAGTGCCACGACGGCGCGGTCGACGTCACCAACGCCTCGGATTACGTGACGGTGTCCTACAACGTGTTCGGCGAGCACGACAAGAACAACCTGATCGGCTCGAGCAGCTCGGCCACCGCCGACGAAGGCAAGCTGCGGGTCACCTTCAGCAACAACGTGTTCCGCGACATCCAGTCGCGCGCGCCGCGCGTGCGCTTCGGCCAGGTCCACCTGTTCAACAATTACTACGTCGGCAGCAAGACGGCCTCGGTGTACAGGAACAGCTACAGCATCGGTCCCGGCACCAATGCCAAGGTGCTGTCGAATGCCAACGTGTTCGAGATCGCGGGCGCCGCCAACTGCGACGCCATCGTCAAGAACCCGGGCGACGCCACGGCCGGCAACTTCAAGGACAGCGGCTCGCTGCTGAACGGCGCCGCGCTCGGCGCCTGCGCGCTGCCGGCCACGCCGGGCTGGACCCCACCGTATGCGTTCACGGCGCGTCCGGCGGCGCTGGTGAAAGCCAGTGCGCTGGCCCAGGCCGGCGGCGGCAAACTCACCACCACGATCACGGGCACCGGGCCGGTGGTCGTGGAAACCGGCCCGACCCTGAACTGTCCAGCCAGCGGCCTGTACTTCTGCGACGACTTCCAGAACGGCGGCACCGCCAAGTGGAACCTGCTGCCTGTAAGCGGTCCGAACGGCAGCTTCCGCGTCGTCGACGAAGCGGCCGGCAGCCCTAGCAAGGTGCTGCAATACACGGCCGCGACCACCGGCGGCGTGCTGGCCCTGGTCAAGCCGGAAGCGTTCAGCGGCGTACCGTCGGGTGACTATTACGTCGAGGCGCGCATCAAGCCGATGACCAACAGCACCACCGGCAACAAGCAGCTGTATCTGATCACGCGCTACGTCGACGCCAACAACTGGTACGGCGGCGGCCTGAACGTCCAGAGCAGCACCAGCAGCACGCAAGTCGAAATCGCGAAAATGCTGGCCGGTTCGCTCAGCCGGCCGTTCCAGTCGCGCCAGCCGATTGCCATGGACACCCAGTTCTATACCGTACGTTTCGAGATGATCGGCAGCACGCTGACCATCTACCTGGACGGCAGGAAGCTCGGGTCGATCGCCGACACCGCATTCACGCAGCGCGGCCTGATCGGCCTGTACACGGCGAATAAATCCTTCCAGATCGACGACGTGCGCGTGGGCGACCCGCGCCAGAAACCGGTGCAGCTGACCCTCGATCCATCCGCCCTCACCTACAGCGCCGAAGCCGGCGACGCGCCGCTGCAGATCGCAGTCACGGCCGTCACCGCGGACAACACGCCCGACAGCTTCACGGTCGCCTCCAGCAACCCGAACGTGGTCAGCGCGGTCGCCAGCGGCAATAGCGTCACCCTGACGCCGCTGTCCGGCGGCAGCGCCAGCATCGTGTTCACCAGCGGTTCGGAGCCGGCGCTGACGCGCACCATCGCCGCCACCATCGGCGCGCAATTCGTGCAGCCGGTCCAGACCTACCCGCTGCAGGGTGCCAGCCAGCCGGCCGCGCAAGCCGGCGCGGTCAACATCGACGGCGCCCTCAAGCTGACCTTCGACCGGCCGCCGACGCTGGGCACGATCGGCAGCATCCGCATCTTCAGGAAGAGCGACGATGCGCTGGTGGACGTGATCCGCCTCAGCGGCGAATCGGATGCGATCGGTTACCCGGGCCAGGCACTGGTGCGGCGCGTAAACACGGCGCCGATCCGCATCGACGGCAACAGCGTCACCATCGTGCCGCACGCGAACAAGCTGGCCTACGGCAGCGAATACTACGTCGCGATCGCGGACGGCGTGTTCACCGGCACCACGCTGGGTGGCCTGCCGTTCGTGGGCATCGGCAAGCTGGGTGGCTGGTCGTTCAGCACCAAGGCGGCGCCGCCGACCGGCACCACGGTCACGGTCGACGACGACGGCGATGCCGATTTCCGCAGCGTGCAGGGCGCGCTCAACTACGCGATGCAAAGCATTCCGAAGTCGACCCCGGTCACCATCAAGGTCAAGAACGGCACGTATGACGAACTGCTCTACCTGAACGGCAAGGACAACGTCACGATCCAGGGCGAGAGCCGCGACGGCGTGACGATCCGCTACACCAACAACGAGACGCTGAATCCGGGCACCGGGTCCAGCCAGTCTGCCACTGTCGCCGGTTCCCCGGCCGGCGGCCGCGCGGTGATGCTGGTCGAAGCGGCGGACATGCTGGTGCTCGACAACCTCAGTGTGAAGAACACGACCATCCGCTCGGCCGCGATTTCCGGCCAGGCCGAAACCGTGTACTTCAACAGCGACACGCGCCTGGTGGCCAAGAACGCCAGCTTCTACAGCGAGCAGGACACGCTCAACCTGAAGGGCTGGGCATGGTTCTACAACACGCTGGTGGCGGGGAACGTCGACTTCATCTGGGGCAGCAGCCACGCGGCCCTGTTCGAGAACAGCGAGATCCGCAGCGTCGGCGACAGCACCAGCGCAACGAGCGGCGGCTATGTGCTGCAGGCGCGCGTGCCGGTGGCTTCCGACATCGGCTATGTCTTCCTCAACAGTTCGCTGACCCATGGTGCGGGTCCCGGTCCGAACCACGGCGACGTGCCCGCGGGTGCTACTTACCTGGCGCGCAGCCCGGGCGGCACCGCCACCTGGGACAACATCGCCTTCATCAACTGCCGGATGGACGGCCACGTCGCTACCGCAGGTTGGGCCGGCCTGGGCGTGAATGGCCAGCCGGCGCCGAATCCGGTCGTGCCGACGGCGGACGCCGGCTGGCGCGAGTACGGCAGCACCACGCTGGGCGGGGCGTCGATCGACTTGCGTTTGCGGGTGGGTGGGTATGCCTTGCGCGATGCGGAGGTGGCTGCCAGGTTTGCTACGCGCGCTAAAGTGTTTGCGGGTTATGGTGGCGGCGCGGGGTGGAATCCGCAGCCTTGAACCGTCGCCCCTGCGGAGGCGGGGGCCCATGCTGAGTTTCCAAAGTCAGTATTTCGGAAGCACAGAGAGGTTTCCAAGGTACTGAGTTCTGTTGCTCAGCATGGGTCCCCGCCTTCGCGGGGACGACGTTGGTGTCGGAAGGACGCGTTAGCGGCGCTCACTTCGGCATCAAATGCCGAAACGTCGGCTCGATGTTCTTCGCATGCAGGAAGCGCACGATATCCTCCAGCGTCGCATCCTTCAACAAGAGTCCTTCCGGCGCCGCTGCAGCCTGCAGCGCCGGCATCACCTGCACCTCCGGCACGCCCGCTGCCGGCACCGCAGCCGGCACCGCAGCCGGCAGGGCTGCCACCGCAGGCGCCGCCCCCTTCCCCCGCTGCAGCTTGTCCAGCGCCGCCTCGAACTGCGCCGCGCCGATGCTGTCCAGCCCTTCCAGGAAAGCCGCCTGCCCCGCCACCGGCGGCATCATCTCCAGCCCGGATTCGTCGGCGAACGAGGCCCCCATGCCGGGATGGATGAAAGCCGCCCACTTGCCCGTACGCGGATTCAGGCAGGGCGGCAGGTAGACCGGCGCGGTGGCGGCATCCGGTGCAATCTCGGTCTCCGGAAAGTAGGCCTGCTTCAGCGCCAACAGGAAATCCTGGGCGCGCGCGGTGGGCACCGGCGTCTCCAGCGACAGCCACAAATAATAGGCACTGGCGCCGTCGATGCTGACGGCCGGCGCCGGCAGCCCGAGTTCGCCCTGCATCGCATTCGCCACTTCGCACAGCCGGGTCCAGTGCTGGCCTTCGGTGGCAAACGCCAGCTTGCGGAATGGGATCGCCAGCGCGCGCGTCAGGTTGTCGGCCGTGGTCAGCTTGATGGCCAGCGTGGTCTTGCCTTGCAGGTGCTGGGCCAGCGCCTCGCGCGTCAGCGCTTCGGGCGCCAGGTACAGGCGCGTCAATTCTGCAATCAACTTGTCCACTGGATGCGCCATCAAACCAGTCCGCCGCGGCGCGCCGCATTCTTGCCCAGCGCCGCCAGGTCGAGGTCGGCGTCGCCGGCATCCACCGCTTGCTGCAGCACGCCCTGCAAGGCATCGCCGAAGGCCAGCGGCAAGCCTTGCGCACGGCCGGCTTCCACCGCCAGGCGCACGTCCTTCTGGCCAAGCGCGAGCTTGAAGCCCGCCGGGCTGTAGCGCCCCTCGGCGATCATGCCGCCATAACCCTTGTAGACCGGCGAGCCGGCGAACAGGGTGCTGGTGACCAGGTCGACGAAGTTTGCGGCCGGCACGCCGTGGGCACGCGCCAGCGCGGCGCCTTCGCCGGTGGCTTCGATGGCGCAGGCCAGGGTCAGGTTGCAGGCCAGCTTGACGGCGTTGGCCTGTTCCGGCGCCTCGCCGAAGCGCCAGGTCTTCTGGCCCATCAGGTCCAGCAGCGGCTGCACGCGCTCGATCAGCTCGTCGCTGCCGCCGGCCAGGATGTTCAGTTTGCCGGCGGCGGCGACGTCGACCCGGCCCAGCACCGGCGCCGCCACGTAGCCGATGCCGCGCGCCACGTGCAGTTCCGCCATCTCGCGCGCAAAGGCGACCGAGACGGTGGCCATGTTGACGTGGATGCTGCCGGGCGCCATCGCGTCCAGCACGCCGCCGTCGATCAATACGGCGCGGGTGGCGGCGTCGTCGGCCAGCATGGTGAACACGACGTCGGCGATGCCGCATTCGGCCGGCGTGGCGGCGGCCCTGGCGCCCTGCTGGGCCAGGGCCTGCACCGGTGCCGGGCTGCGGTTCCAGACGTGGACGATCTGGCCGGCACGCAGCAGGTTGGCGGCCATGTGCTGGCCCATGGCGCCGAGGCCGAGGAAGGCGATGGTCATTGTCGTGCTCCTGTATTGGGTAATGGCGCTATTAGACCAGCAATCCCGAACGCCCGCAGAACACGCCGGTGGACAAGCCTGCGGCGCGCCACCTGCTCCTTCTTCTTGTTAAGCTCCTAGTTCAACAGTACCTCCCCACGCCGGACAACCATCCCATGCCGCAGTTTTTCATCAAGCGCCCGATCTTCGCCATCGTCCTGTCCCTCCTGATCATGCTGGCGGGCGGGCTGTCCATCTTTACGCTGCCGGTCGAGCAATTCCCGCCGATCGCACCGCCTTCGGTGCAGATCAACGCCAACTATGCCGGCGCCTCGGCCTCGACCATGCAGAACACGGTGGTGCAGGTGATCGAGCAGCAGATGAGCGGGATCGACAAGCTGATGTACATGGCCTCGACCAGCGACGACAGCGGCCGTTCGACCACCACGCTGACCTTCGAAACCGGTGCCGATCCCGACATCGCCCAGGTGCAGGTGCAGAATAAACTGCAGCTGGCGATACCGCAGCTGCCGGCCCAGGTGCAGCAGGCCGGGGTGCGCGTGACCAAGTCGAGTCCCTCCTTCCTGATGGTGATCGGCTTCGTGTCGACCAACCACAGCATGAGCAAGTACGACATCGCCAACTTCCTGGTGTCCAAGGTCCAGGATCCGATCAGCCGCGTCAACGGCGTCGGCGACCTGAACGTGTACGGCACCCAGTATGCGATGCGCATCTGGCTCGACCTGTCGAAACTGAATTCCTTCCAGCTGAACCCGACGGACGTCACCACCGCGCTGACGTCGCAGAACGTGCAGGTCTCGGCCGGCCAGCTGGGCGGCCTGCCGGCGGTGGGCAACCCGCAGGTATCGGCCACCATCACCGAAGCGACCCTGCTGCGCAGCGTCGAGGATTTCGGCGGCGTGGTGCTCAAGACCCAGCAGAACGGCGCCCTGGTGCGCCTGCGCGACGTGGCGCGCATCGAGCGCGGTCCGGAAAACTTCATCGTCGACAACCGCTACAACGGCGAGCCCGCGTCCGGCCTCGGCATCCAGCTGGCGCCCGGCGCCAACGCGCTGCAGACGGCCGAGCTGGTGCGGGCGCGCATCGCCGAGCTGCAGCCGGTGTTCCCGGCCGGTTTGAAGGTGGTGTATCCGAACGACGTCACGCCCTTCATCCAGGTGTCGATCGAGGAAGTGGTCAAGACCCTGCTCGAGGGCATCGTGCTGGTGGTGCTGGTGATGTACCTGTTCATGCAGAACATCCGTGCCACCCTGATCCCCTCGATCACGGTGCCGGTGGTCTTGCTCGGCACCTTCGGGCTGATGGCGGCGCTCGGCTTCACGATCAATACGCTGTCGATGTTCGGCCTGGTGCTGGCGATCGGCCTGCTGGTCGACGATGCCATCGTGGTGGTCGAGAACGTCGAGCGCATCATGGGCGAGGAAGACTTGCCGCCGAAGGAAGCCACGTCCAAGGCCATGGGCCAGATCAGCGGCGCGCTGATCGGCGTGGCGATGGTGCTGTGCGCCGTGTTCGTGCCGGTGGCCTTTTCGCCGGGCACCGTGGGCGCGATCTACCGCCAGTTCGCGCTGACCATCGTGGTGTCGATGCTGCTGTCGGTGTTTGTCGCGCTGTCGCTGACGCCGGCGCTGTGCGCCATCCTGCTGAAGCATTCGGGCGTGCACGAGCGCGGCTTCTTCGGCTGGTTCAACCGCGCCTTTGAGCGCACCCGCGCCCAGTACATGCGCGCCGTGCAGCAGATCGCAAAACGCTGGGTGCTGTGGATGCTGCTGTTCGCGGCCTCGGTGGCGGTGACGGCGCTGCTGTTCCTGCGCCTGCCGACCTCCTTCCTGCCCAACGAAGACCAGGGCTACATGTTCGTGCAGGTGCAGACGCCGGCCGGCGCCACCCAGAACCGCACCGGCCAGGTGCTGGACCAGATCAGCGCCTACCTGCTGCGCGAGGAAAAGGGGATGGTGGATGCGACCTTTACCGTCAACGGCAACAACAACGCCGGCCGCAGCCAGAGCCAGGGCCAGATCTTCGTGCGCCTGAAGGCCTGGGACGAGCGCAAGGACGACGAATTGAGCGTGGAAGCGCTGTCCGACCGCATCAAGAAGCGCTTCAGCAGCAGCAACGTGGCCATCATCTTCCCGACCAGCCCACCGCCGATCCGCGGCCTGGGCAACGCCGCCGGCTTCGATTTGCAGCTGCAGGACCGCGGCGGCCTCGGACACGACGCGCTGGCGCGCGCGCGCGACCAGCTGCTGGCCGCGGCCCAGAAGCACCCGGCCCTGGCCCAGGTGCGCTACAACGGCGTGGCCGACAGCCCCGGCTTCAAGGTCGACGTCGACCGCGAACGGGCCGGCGCCTTCGGCGTGGCGCCGGGCGACATCGACCAGGCCTTCTCGATCGCCTGGGGCTCGCGCTACGTGAACAACTTCCTCGACCTGGACAACCGCATCAAGCGCGTCTACGTGCAGGCCGATGCGCCCTTCCGCATGAACCCGGAAGACCTCGGCAAACTGTATGTGCGCAGCCAGGCTGGCAGCATGGTGCCCCTGACCGCGGTGGCGAGCGGCAGCTGGACCAGCGGCCCGTCGCAGCTGCAGCGCTACAACGGCGTGGAATCGATGAACATCCAGGGCCAGGGCGCGGCGGGACGCAGCTCGGGCGAGGCGATGGATGCGATGGAAGAACTGGCGAAGGCGCTGCCGAAAGGGATCGCGATCGCCTGGACCGGCACCTCCTATCAGCAGCAGCAATCGGGCAACCAGGCGCCGCTGCTGTACGCACTGTCGATCCTGGTGGTCTTCCTCAGCCTGGCCGCGCTGTACGAAAGCTGGTCGATCCCGGTGGCGGTGATCCTGGTGGTGCCGATCGGCGTGCTCGGCGCCCTGCTGGCGACCATGGCGCGTGGACTGACCAACGACGTGTACTTCCAGGTCGGCCTGCTGGTGACGATCGGCTTGTCGGCCAAGAACGCGATCCTGGTGGCCGAATTCGCGCACGCGCGCCAGGGCGAGGGCCTGAGCGCGACCCAGGCCGCGACGGAAGCGGCCCACATGCGGATCCGGCCTATCCTGATGACCTCCCTCGCCTTCATCCTCGGCGTGCTGCCGCTGGCCATCTCGCGCGGCGCCGGCGCCGCCAGCCAGCATGCGATCGGCACCGGCGTGATCGGCGGCATGCTCACCGCGACCGTGATCGCGCCGCTGATGATCCCGATGTTCTATATCGTGGTCGACCGGCTGTTCCACGGACGCAAACACAAACAGGACGGCGCGCAGCGGGAGGCGCCGCCCAGGCCCGAGACGGTGGGCACGGACGGCGAACGATGAAAAACGCTTGCCAGATGTTCAATAAAAACGAAGGCGCCATCGCCTTTCGGCGATAATAGGATGATGTGTATTCTCGCCAAGATTATTTTCCCGGACATCGAGCTTCGACGGGGCCTGCCGTGCCCGGCGCCATGAAGCACCCGCACGGCTTTCCGATCGGCGGCGGCGAGACGGGTGCGGCGATCCGCGCCCGCGACTGGTCCGGCTCTCCGCTCGGCCCGGTCGAGACCTGGTCCACCACCCTGCGCGCCACGCTGAACGTGGTGCTGGCCTCGGCCTTCCCGGCCTTTATCGTCTGGGGGCCGGAACAGGTCACGCTCTACAACGACGGCTACGCCGGTGTCCTGCACGACAAGCACCCGCATGCCATCGGCCTGCCCTTCCGCGACGTGTGGCCGGAAATCTGGGACGTGCTGGCGCCGCTGGTGCACCGCACCCTGGTCGAGGGCGAAAGCTTCATGATGGAAGACCTGCCCTTGCTCATGCTGCGCAAGGGCTATCCCGAAGAAACCTGGTTCACCTATTCGTATGCGCCGCTGCGCGACAACGATGGCCCCATCCTCGGCCTGCTGTGCACCTGCATCGAGACCACCGAAGCGGTGCAGTCGCGCAAGGAGCGCGCCGCCAACGAAGCCGCGCTGCGCAAGAGCGAAGCGGCCGCCCGCGAGAACGCCGAGCGGGTGCAGCTGGCGCTGCAGGCCGGCGCCATCATCGGCACCTGGTTCTGGGACTTGCCGCGCGACCGCTTCACTGTCGACGAAGCGTTTGCCCGCGCCTTCGGCCTGGACCCTGCCCTCGGCCGCGAAGGCCTGAGCCTGGCGCAGGTAGTGGCCACCGTGCACCCGGACGACCAGGCCGGCCTGGCAGCGGCGATCGCCGACGTACGCCAGCGCGGCGGGCATTACGCCCACCAGTACCGCGTGCGGCGCGCCGACGGCCGCTATTACTGGATCGAGGCCAACGGCCGGGTCGACCTGGCGCCGGACGGCACCGGGCTGTACTTCCCCGGGGTGCTGATCGACGTCGAAGAGCGCCGCGTGGTCGAGGCGGAACGCGACCAGGCCATCCTCAAGCTGCGCGCGCTGAACGCCGAACTCGAACAAAAAGTCATCGCCCAGGCCTTCGCACGCGGCCGCACCTGGCAGCTGAGTCCCGACGTCATGGCGGTGCTGGGCGCCGGCGGCCGCTTCGAGGCCTTCAATCCGGCCTGGCAGGCGACCCTGGGCTGGTCAGAGGACGACGTCGCCAGCACGCCCTTCATCGACTTCGTCCATCCGGACGATGTCGCCAGGACCCATGCCTCCTGGAGCGACCTGATGGAGCGCAACTTGCCGGCCCTGCGTTTCGAAAACCGCTACCGCCACAAGGACGGCGGCTGGCGCTGGCTGTCCTGGGTGGCCGTGCCGGACGACGGCAAGGTCTATTGCTCGGCACGCGACGTCACGCTGGAAAAGGAATCCGCGGCCGAGCTGGAACTGGCACAGGAACAGCTGCGCCAGGCGCAGAAGATGGAAGCCGTCGGCCAGCTCACCGGCGGTCTGGCGCACGACTTCAACAACCTGCTGGCCGGTATCACGGGCAGCCTGGAACTGATGAAGATGCGCATCGCGCAAGGCCGCCACGAGGACATCGAGCGCTACATGACGGTGGCGATGGGCGCATCGCGGCGCGCCGCAGCGCTGACGCACCGCCTGCTGGCATTCTCGCGGCGCCAGACGCTGGCGCCGAAGCCGACCGACGTCACCGCCCTGGTCGCCGGCCTGCTGGACATGATCCGGCGCACAGTCGGTCCGAACATCGCGGTGGAAGCGACCTGCGTCGGCGCCGTGTGGCCGGCGCTGGTGGACCAGTCGCAGCTAGAAAACGCGCTGCTCAACCTGTGCATCAATGCGCGCGACGCGATGCCGGACGGCGGTCGCATCGTCATCGACACCGCCAGGCGCCGGATCGACCGCCACGCTGCCCGCACCCTCGACATGCCGGAGGGCCAGTACATCGCACTGAGCGTGTCCGACACCGGCACCGGCATGACGCCGGACGTGATCGCCAAGGCCTTCGATCCTTTCTTCACGACGAAACCGCTGGGCCAGGGCACGGGCCTGGGCCTGTCGATGATCTATGGCTTCGCCCAGCAATCCGGCGGCCAGGTGCGCATCCATTCGACAGTCGGCCAGGGCACGACCGTGTCGATCTACCTGCCGCGCCACCGCGGCGCAGCTGACATCGACGACGTCCCGACACAGGCGCCTCTGGCACCGCTGGCAGGCGCCGGCGAAGCCGTGCTGGTGGTGGACGACGAACCGGCCGTGCGCATGCTGGTGACCGACGTCCTGCACGACTTGGGCTACAGCGCCATCGAAGCCGCCGATGGCGCCGCCGGCCTCAGGATACTGCAGTCGCAGGCGCGCATCGACCTCCTGATTTCCGACGTCGGCCTGCCGGGCATGATGAACGGGCGCCAGATGGCCGATGCGGCGCGGGTCGGTCGGCCCGACCTGAAGGTGCTGTTCATCACCGGGTTCGCCGAGAACGCGCTGCTGAACAACGGACAGCTGGAAGCGGGGATGTCGGTGCTGACCAAGCCGTTTCCGGTGGAGTCGCTGGCGGCGCGCATCCGGGAATTGATCGTGAAATGAAACCCATCGTGCAATCCGGTACGCGTCCTTCCGCCCCCGACGCTTCCAGCCTGGACTTCGCTTCCGGCGGCGGCGAGATGGGCGCCGCGCTGCGCGCCTTCGACTGGGCGTCGACGCCGCTCGGTCCGCTGGCGTCGTGGCCGCAATCCCTGCGCACCGCGGCCAGCATGATGCTCAATGCGCGCCACCCGATGTACGTCGCGTGGGGCCCCGACCTGCTGCTGCTCTACAACGACGGTTACCGCCAGATCCTCGGCGCCAAGGCCGCCGATCCGCATCGGGTACTGGGCCAGCCCTTCTGCCAGGTCTGGCGCGAAATCTGGGACCAGGTCGGTCCCATGCTGGACGCCACGCTGCGCGGCGAATCGCTGTGGATAGAGGACGGTGCCTTTACCCTGAACCGCAACGGCTTTCCCGAGCAGGTGTACGCCAGCTTTTCGACCAGTCCGATCCGCGGCGAAAGCGGCGCCATCACAGGCGTGCTGTGCGTCTGCAGCGAAACCACCGATAAAGTCCGCTCCCAGCGGGAACGCGATGCCGCCCTGGCGGAGCTGGCGACCCATGTCGAGAAACTGCAGATCGCGACCGACAGCGCGGAGCTCGGCATGTTCGACTACCAGCTGGATTCCAGCATCCTTACCTGCAGCGTGCGCACCCGGCGTCAGTTCGGCCTGCCCATCGACGGGGAGATGTCGGGCGCAATGCTGGCCGCGGCGCTGCACCCGGACGACCGCGGCCGGGTGCTCGAAGAAATCCGGGCCGTGCTGGCATCCGCGCAGGAGGAGCGCTACCGCTGCGAATACCGGACCGTGGATGCGGGCGGACGAACACGCTGGATCGTGACCCGCGGCCGGGTGATACGCGACGACGCCGGCCGCCCGCTGCGCCTGATCGGCACGACGCTGGACGTCACCGAGCGCCGCCAGGTCGAGGCGCGCCTGCGCCTGCTCGACGCCATCGGCGAAGCGACCCGCGTCGCCACCGAATCCGAGACCATCATGGCGCACAGCACGCGCCTGCTCGGCGAATACCTGGGCGTGACCCGGGTCGCCTATGCCGACCTGGAGCCGGACAACGACCGCTTCACGATCCGCCACGACTGGCACGTCGACGGCGCTATCAGTACCGTCGGCGTCTATTCGCTCGATCTGTTCGGTTCGCGTGCCACCTCCAGCATGCGGCTGGGACACACGCTCCTGATCGACGACGTCGACAGGGAACTGGCCCCCGGCGATGGCCTGGAGATGTTCAACCAGATCGGCATCAAGGCCATCGTCTGCTGCCCGCTGGTCAGGCAGGGCCGCCTGGTGGCCATGATGGCGGTGCACCAGCAGCAGCCGCGCAACTGGAGCCCGGACGAAGTCGCGCTGGTGGAAGCCGCGGTCGACCGCTGCTGGGCCCACATCGAGCGCGTGCGTTCGACCGAAGCCTTGCGCGAGGCCGACCGGCGCAAATCCGAATTCCTGGCCACGCTGGCCCATGAACTGCGCAATCCACTGGCGCCGATCCGCAATGCCCTCGAGCTGCTGCGCCTGGGCGCGGGCAAGCCGGCCCTGATGGACAAGCTGCGCGCGACGATGGAGCGCCAGGTCGCGCACATGGTCCACCTGATCAACGACCTGCTCGACATCGCCCGCATCTCGAGCGGCAAGGTGGTCCTGAAAATCGAACGCGTCGACCTGCAATCCGTGATCGCCAGCGCGGTCGAGACCAGCATGCCGCTGATCGAGGCGTCGGGCCACCGGCTCGCGCTCGATCTTCCGGGCGGGCCGCTGTGGATGGAGGGCGATGCCGTCCGCCTCAGCCAGGTGCTGAGCAACCTGCTGTCCAACGCGGCCAAGTACACGCCGCACAGCGGCGGCATCGGCATCGGCGTGACCGCCGGGGACGCGACGGCGGTCATCCGCGTCACGGACACGGGCATCGGGCTGGCGCAGGAATCGCTGGAAAGCGTGTTCGAGATGTTCGTCCAGGCGCCGCACAGCATCGGCATCTCGAAGGGCGGGCTGGGCATCGGCCTGTCGCTGGTGCGCCACCTGGTCATGCTGCATGGCGGCGCGGTGTCCGCATCCAGTCCCGGCCCTGGCCTGGGCAGCACGTTCACGATCCGCTTGCCGCTTGCCGACGCGGCCCAGGAAGAGGCGCTGGCCGGGCTGAAGGACGCCGGCACGACAGGCGGCGCGGCAGCGGGCACGGTCCGGCCGCTGCGCGTGCTGGTGGCCGACGACAACATGGACGCCGCCGACACCCTGGCCAGCCTGCTGCGCGCGAAAGGGCACGAGGTGCGCGTGGCCTACGACGGCGAAGCCGCGGTACGGGCCGGCGCAGACTTCCTGCCCGACCTCGCCTTCCTCGACATCGGCATGCCGCGCATGGACGGCTGCCAGGCGGCGCGCGCGCTGCGCCTGCTGCCGGGCCTCGACAAGCTGCGCCTGGCCGCGTTGACCGGCTGGGGCGCGCGCGAAGACCGCGCCCGCACCGGCGACGCCGGGTTCGATCACCACTTGCTCAAGCCGGCTGCGCCGGAACAGGTCGACGCCGTGCTGGCCGCCGCCCGCCCGCCCGACTGAAGGCGAAAAAAAACCGGGACACATGGTCCCGGTTTTCACATCGAACGCAGTTGCCGATCAACGCTTGCGCGGCGGCGGCAAGTCCGTGCAGCTGCCTTCGTACACTTCGGCAGCCATGCCGATCGACTCGCCCAGCGTCGGGTGCGGGTGGATCGTCTTGCCGATGTCGGTGCCGTCGGCGCCCATCTCGATGGCCAGCGCGATCTCGCCGATCATGTCGCCGGCATTGGTGCCGACGATGGTGCCGCCGACGATGCGGTGGGTCTCGGCGTCGAACAGCAGCTTGGTGAAGCCTTCGGCGCGGCCGTTGGCGACGGCGCGGCCCGAGGCGGCCCACGGGAAGTGGCCCTTCTCGACCTTGATGCCCTTGGCCTTGGCTTCGTCTTCGGTCAGGCCGGCCCATGCCACTTCCGGATCGGTGTAGGCCACCGACGGGATGACCTTGGCATCGAAGTAGGCCTTCTCGCCGTGCGCGGCTTCCGCGGCGACGTGGGCTTCATGCACGGCCTTGTGGGCCAGCATCGGCTGGCCGACCAGGTCGCCGATGGCGAAGATGTGCGGCACGTTGGTGCGCATCTGGCC
>Ga0265780_10004065_pt1 | contig 19023 bp, 17 predicted proteins | sample P1T30metagenome_FD_192432 | JGI IMG/M metagenome (GOLD analysis project Ga0265780, IMG submission 192432) | Plant litter microbial communities from East Loma Ridge, Irvine, California - P1 T30 | ecosystem: Environmental > Terrestrial > Plant litter > Unclassified | place: USA: California...
CATGCTTCCCGGCGTTGACGGCGGCGGCGCCAAGAGGGCATGCGCGCTGATCGAGCGCCGGGGGCAGTGCGTGGCGGCACTCGAACGCTCGGCAGGCGCGGATTGAATCGCCGCCGGCACACAAAGCCCGTTTTCGCGGTCGGTTTTGCGCGCGCGCCGGGTGCGCCATCCACGCTTGCCGGGTGGCGAGCAAGGCCGTATGTGTGGTGCTGGCCCTGCTGCAATCTGGTAAGCTGCTTGTTTAACAAAACTACGCGTCCAATCATGGGTCAAACCGGTCAACGCCGCGACACCATTCTTAAAGCACTCACTGAACAAGCCTCGGTCCAGGTCAGCGAACTGGTGAAACAGCTCAAGGTTTCGGCTGTGACGATCCGCAGCGACCTGAGTGCACTCGAGGCGCAGGGCCTTGCCATCCGAAGCCATGGCGGCGCCATGCTGGCACGCATGCCGCCAACCGAACACACGGTCTCGCAAAAGGACGCGCTCAATCACGAACAGAAAGAGCGCATCGGCGTACTGGCTGCGCGGCTGGTCAAGCCGGGCGATAACATCATCATCGATTCGGGCACCACGACGCTCTCGTTGGCCCGCCACCTTCACGATGCCCAGAACGTGACGGTCCTGACCAATGGCCTGAATATCGCCTGGGAGCTGGTCAACGCACCGGGCGTCGACCTGATCCTGACCGGCGGCCTTCTGCGCAAGCAGTCGCAGTCGACCCAGGGATTGCAAGCCGAGGCTTGCCTGCAGGCCTACAGTTTCGACAAGCTGTTCCTCGGCGTCGACGGCCTGGACCTGCAGTTCGGCGTGACCACCAACCATGAAGCCGAAGCGAGCCTGAACCACAAGATGGTCGAGCGCGCCAGGAAAGTCATCGTCCTCGCCGATTCCTCGAAATTCGGCTTCATCAGCCTGCACCGCATCGTGCAGCTCGACCGCGTCAACACCATCATCACCGACAGTGACATCAGCCCGCAATACCGGGATGGCCTGCGCGACGCCGGGATTGAACTGCTGGTCGCCGATTAGTCAATCGACGCGGCAAGTTGGCCGCCATCGTCGGCCACGCCAAGGCCAGCTTGACGCGGGCGCCGCCACCTCAACGAATGTTCAGCGTGGTTCCGGCCCGGAACGCGCCCAGGGTTGCATCCCACCCCTGGCCGCTGGCGGCATCGTCGGCATTCGCGGGGCGCACGCTGTAGCGGACATCGCCGGCCAGTGACGCAGCGCCATCCGGCAAGGCAAGCAGCACATCGTAGGCGCCGGCGGGGGTGGCCCCTGGCACGGCAAACCGTGCGCGCACCTGGCTGGTGTGTCCCGCCAGCCAGGCGCGCGGGTCGATCGACGCCAGCGCAATGCGCACCACCGCGCCGCTGACCTGGTGCCTGAGCACGAGCTGCATGCTGCGCGGATTGAAGGCGCGCGCCCAGCCGCTGTTGCGTAAGGTCAGCGCCAGTTCGCCCGACTGGCCGGACGCGATCGCGGCGCTGTGCCGCAGCCTGAGCAGCTCGAACCGGTAGCCCATGCTGCGTCTGATCTGCGCCATGCAGCCTTGCGCCTCCCAGCGCGCGTGAAACAGGCTGCGGTAGTAACTGTGGTTCAGGTAAGTCAGGCCAAACTGCCGTCCTTCGCGCAGGATGTCGTCGCAGTTTGTGCGCGGCGTCGGATTGACCGCATCCGCGGGATTGCACGTCTCGCCGCCGAACGGCGCCGTGCGCGCCAGTGCGGCGACGTACTGGCGCTCGCGCCGCCGCAGCGCCGCATCTTCACTGTAGGTGCCGACATCCGTGCTCGAGGCCAGGAAGCAGTCGTTGTGCACGCCGATGCGCGAGGCGGCCGAGCCGTCGCGCCAGCGCGCCGGCTGCGGCGCCCACGCCAGCAGATAAGCGGGATAGCGCAATTGCAGGAACCTGTCGGGGGGAAGCGCGCCAAGCAGCGCGTCGCGAATCCGCGTGCGCGACGCCGGCACGGTGAGGTCGTTGGACGATGTGTGCCATTCGCCCCAGGCCCCGACAAAGCCGGCCTGCAGATAGGCGATGACGTCGGCATTGGCCGCCAGCACCGGCTTGAGCTGCCCGATGTGTCCGAGAACCCGCTCGAGCGGCGCATCCTGCGCGCTCCGGTAGGCGGTTTCGCCGGCTGGGTAGTTGTACAAGAAACGCGGTATGACTTTCAAGCCCGCGCGGCGCGCCTTGGCAAAGCCTTCGGCCAGGTCGCCGAGCAGCGTCGCAGGCAGCGCCTGGCCGGCATGCGCGTCCAGCCGCACCGGCGCATAGACGAGCCGGTAGCCGGCCGCGAACTGCGCATCGGCTTGCGCCTGGGTCCATGCCGCCAGGTCGTCGGCGGCCCAGACGTACATGCCGCGCTCGGGATTGGCGAAGTCGTCGTCGGTCGCCGCAAACGTGGTTTCGACCACGCCGCCCGGACGGGGCGTCGGCGCGGCCGCACGCTCCGGCAAGCGCCCGGCGTGGGCATGTCCCAGCAACGCCGCGAGCAGGGCGAGAGGACGCAGGCGCCGCATCATCGTGCCAAATTGCATCAGGATTCCCGTTCTCGGTAGTGCGCCCTGGCGCAGTCGCAGGCGACCCGTGCTGGCGCCAGGGCATCTGGCGCCACCTTGCATGGCGCCGCGTGCTTCATCAGAATCTCAGGCTTGCACCCAAGGTGACGGAGCGGCCGTAGCGGTAATAGCCGTTGGGCAGACTGACGCTGCCGTTGGTGAGCTTGGGCGCCTGCTCGGCATCGGTCAGATTGTTGCCTTCGATGCTGATGCGCAGCGACTTGTTCACCTCGTAGGCTAGCTGGGCCGTGAGCCAGGTGACCGAGTTGGTCACCTCGTTGAAGCCGGAACCGATCACGTTGGTGGCGGTGACGAACGAATCGGTGAAGTCGGCCGTGGTGCTCATGCTCCAGGGGCCGCGCTCGTACAGCAAGCCCAGCGATGCGGTCGCCGGCGCGATGCCTTCGAGCGGACGCTCGATCCCGGCGACCCAGCTGCTCGACAGGTTGCGCGTGTATTGGGCGCGCACGCCGAAGCCATTGTCGAACAGGTGCTGCAGGCCGATCTCCATGCCGCGCGCCTTGGCGCTGTCGCCGTTGATCGGGCGCTGCACATTGAACAGGCGTCCGCCGGGTGCACCGATGTCCTGGCCGGTCAGCCACTGGTTGGTGATCTGGTTCTTGATGTTTTTCTGGTACACGGCCAGGGTCAGCGCCGAGTTCTTGCTGTAATACCACTCGAGCGACACGTCACCCTGGACCGCGGTGTACGGTTTGAGTTCGGCATTGCCGCCGTAGATCTGCGTGAAGTCGCCCCACGAGATGCTGGCGGTGGTGCTCGACGGCGCCAGCCTGTCCACCGACGGACGCGCCATCGTCTTGGCGGCGCCGAGGCGCAGCTGCAGGGTGTCGGTGAGCGCATAGGTAAAGTTGGCCGACGGCAGCGCGAAGGTGTAGCTGGCATCCTGCTGCACGACCGACGGCTCGGCGTAGACGGCGGTGAAGTTGAACGCGCCGTTGTCCACGATGTCATCGATCTTTGCGTCCCAGGCCTGGGCGCCGGTCTTGGTATGCACCAGGCGCACGCCGAGGTCCGCGTTCCAGCGCTCGCCGGCCAGGTCGGCCTGCACGAACGCGGCCGAGGTTTTCTCGGTCACGCGGTAGCTTTCCAGCGGGTTGAAGGCGGGCGCCGACAAGGTCGAGCTGTAGACGCCGCCGCCCGGGCGCGGCTTGCCGTCGTAGCTGGCCAGCGCCTGCGCGTAGTTGGCGACGTCGAAGCCCAGGAAGCTGCGCGGGAAGTTGCCGCTCACGCCCGACAGGAATCCGCGCGGGGTCAAAGTCTGGTTGATGACGTTGCCGCCCAGGGTGCCCAGGTTGATCGCGTTGTCGCCCGAGTAGTGATCCTGGCCGGCATTGAACGCGTTGTTGATCATGTCGCGCGACTTCTTGCGGTTGGTCTGGCTCAGGCCGAATTTGAGCCGGTCGATGCTGTAACGGTCGACCTTCCAGTCGGCATCGACCGTCGCGCCGCCGATGCGGTCGTCGATGTTGTCGCCCGCCCGGCTGTAGTAGTGGGTGTTGAAGTCGCTGGCGTTGAACAGGCCCTGGGCCAGGCCGCTCTGCAGGTCACGGCCGTCGGCCAGGGTGGTGGTCACGTCGGGCACGGCGGCGCCGGTGAGCCGGATGCGTGTCACGTTGGGCTGGTTCATGCGCAGCACGACATAGGTGTCCTTGCCGCCGGAGTTGCGTTTCGACGTCGACAGGTAGACGTCGCCCGCCACTTTCAGCGTCGGCGAAATCTTCCATTCCGCCCTGGTGCCGAACATCGCGGTATCCACCACCCGGTATTCGGTCTGGTTCAGCACCTCGGGATTGAGCCGCAACTCGGGGTCGGTGCTGTTCAGGGTCAGGTCGGTGACCACGTTGTTGTCGACCTTGATGTCGGACCAGCGGCCCGGCGCGAACAAGGGGTAGTACGACAACTGGTAGCCGACCTGCGGCGAATCGAGCCGGGTCTTGAAGCCGTCGAAGACGACTTTCACGTCGCTGCTGGGGCGCCACTCGACCTTGCCCGAGAGCGCAATGCGTTCCTTTTTCTCCATGATCGAACCGAAGCGGAACTGCCCGGGCCCGACCAGGCCTTCTTCGCCAGGGTCGAGGACGCCATTGCCGTTGGGATCGATCGGGCCGCCCCAGGTGTTGCCAGATTCCCAGAACTGGCTTGGATCGCTCGGGATCGGATTGCGCGACCAGCCGCCATCGTTGCCGGCGGTGTCGGTGCGCACGTCGCGTTTGGCATACACGACGCCGAGCAGCACGCCCACCTTGTCACCGAAGGTATTGCTGTAGGTGCCGGACAGCTTCTTGCCGTTCAGGCTGCTCATCTGGTTGCGGTCGGCCTCCGCGCGCAGCAGGCCACGCTGGCCTTTCTGGTCGAACGGGCTGGCCGAACGCAGGTTCACCAGGCCGCCGATGGCGCCTTCGATCAACTGCGCCTGGGTCGACTTGACGACGTCGGCGCCGCTGATGACGTCGGCCGGCAGCACGTCGTACGCAAAGTCGCGGCCGGCGCCGTCGGTGCCCAGCAGGCGGCCGTTGAAGGTGGTGATCGTGTAGTCGGGACCCAGGCCGCGGATGCTGACCCGCTGGCCTTCGCCGCCGGCCGTGCGCGAGATCGAGACGCCGGTGATATGGCTGAGCGAGTCGGCCACGTTGTTGTCGGGGAAGCGTCCGAGTTCCGTTGCACTGATGCTGTCCTGCACAACCGCCGCGTTGCGCTTGAGCTCGAGCGACTGCTGCAGACTGGCGCGGGTGCCGGTCACGACGACCTGCTCCGGGGTACCGGTATCGGTCGCGATCACTTCCTGGGCACGGGCCGAAGCGGCGAGCGTGGCAAGCGCGAGCAGACAGGCAGACGTCAGCGGATGGAGTACAAAGCGACCATGACCATCAGCGCGCGAGCGGCATTGTGAACGAGAATTCATTAAACGCTTCCTTTTATTAGTTGTTGGTACAGCGTGGCAAATGCTGGCAAACGGAAAGGCTGTCTAGCTGCGGTCACTGCCTCCACGACGCGGAGTACGGACCAGTTGATGTGATTCGGTGGTTCTTTCGTTTGGTTTCGTATTGGCGGATTATTGATTACATGTATTTCGATTTGACGGAATCGAAAGTTTATTACAGGACTCGAACCGTCACTGTGACACCGAGTCTATAGCGAAATTCTAGCCAACACAAAACATCTTTCGCTTTTTCGAATTTCCGTTGCATACATGCATTCCGGTAAAAATCTTTCATTCGAAAGAAAGGTCTGCCATCCGGTTTTGTAGTTGGTAATAGGGAATTTCGGGTTTAGAGGAAATGTTTTCCCGTTTGTCGGCATGGATGCTTCGCTGAGGGCACGAAGCAGGGAGCTGGACAAGAAAACCGGCATCAGCAAGATGGATGCCGGGTAGCCGGGCAGGGCCAGCGTGTCATGGGTGCGCCAACCCGATGCGGATGCAGATGGCGCGCTGCCATGAAACGGTACGCCCCAGGCTGTGCTGCGTACTGGTGACGCGTCAGGCCTGCGCGCCGTACAGGGCCAGCGAGACCATCGTGGCGAGCGTAGCGGCTGCCGCGACCAGGGCCATGAACCGGACCCAGAAGCGGCGCACCGTCAGGCGCTCCCGCAGCAGTTTCTTCACCAGCCGGCGCTTTCCGCGGCGTTCGATGCAATGTTTGGCGTGCGCGCCGCTCTCGAGCGGCAAGATGGGTGGTCGATCGTTCATTGATGTGCTCCGTGACTGCCGGATGTGCCGGCAACGACATGAGAAAGCCGCACCGCCGGCGCGAAGCCGGCGGCGCAGGGATGCGCGCGGTGTGGCTCGGAGATGCGCCCAAGCCAGACCAACCGGCCAGTTGCACGCTCCGAGCCTAAGGAAGGCCGGCGGAATCTCTCGGGGGGCATGGGCAATCGCTGCCCTGGATCACGGTGCGAACGAGGCGTTGACTGCGGAGCACGCCCGGCAGCGCGCGGATGCCGGGGGCATCGCTACGGTCCGGGCCGGCTGGTCGCATGGTCATGTCGTTCTCTCGAAGAAAGCGCTCGCCTGGCGCAAGCGCTCGTAGTGCGGCCAGGATGGCCGCTGCGGGATAGTATAGCCCATCGCCTGGCCACGGCCAGGCGATCGGCCGCGCTGTTGCACCAGCAGGCCTCGGCGAGGGTGGGCAGGTGTTCAAGCCGTGTGAACATGGCGCTGTCACCGTTATCTATGGATGAGTAATGAACTGTTGAGCTGAGTTGCGGTCGAAACCTGATCGTCATCGACAGGAAACCACCATGAAGGCGCCACGGTTCGAGAAATGGTTTGCTGACCTGACGTTACTGAATCAGCCACAGCGCATGCGGGTTCAGCACGCGCTGCATCCCGCAGCAGGGCTCGAGCAAGTGATCGCGCTCATCGACAAAGTCCGGACGCAGGCACGCCGCTGTCCACGCTGCGATTGCACCCGGTGTTACCGCCATGGGCAGGCCAATGACCTGCAACGCTATCGCTGCCGCGATTGCGGGCGCACCTTCAACGACCTGACCGGCACCCCGCTGGCGCGCTTGCGCTGTAAAGGCAAGTGGCTCGACTACTGCGCAGCGCTGCTGGCATCCAGTCCCGTACGCCAATCGGCCGAACGCGTCGACGTGCATCGCAATACCGCATTTCGTTGGCGTCATCGCTTCCTGCGCTGGGTCAAGCTCGATCGACCGCAATGCCTGACTGGCATTGTCGAGGCTGATGAAATGTTCTTGCTCGAATCGCAGAAAGGTTCGCGCAAGCTCGATCGGCCGCCGCGCAAACGGGGCGGACGCGCACGGCGGCGTGGCATCTCGCGCGAACTCGACTGCATTCTGGTCGCGCGCGACCGCAGCGGCCAGACGATCGATGCCGTCACTGGCCGCGGCGCACTGACGGTAGCCCAACTGACGCAGCATCTGCTGCCGAAGCTTGATCCGCAAGCGCTGCTGGTGAGCGACGCCAACGCGGCTTACCGGGCCTTCGCCGGCAAGCACCGGATTGCCCACCAGGGGGTCAACCTGCGCGCCGGCCATCGGGTGCGTTTGAGTGCAGCGGGCGCCATCCACGTCCAAAACGTCAACGCCTATCACGCTCGTTTGCGCCAGTGGCTTACGCCGTTTCGCGGAGTGGCATCGCGCTATCTGCCGAATTATCTGGGTTGGCGCTGGGCGCTCGACATGGACCGAATTGCTACCGCCGAACAATTATTCAGCATCGCAGTCAAACTCATCCATATCTAACGGTGACAGCGCCTTCCTCTTAATCAGGACCCAGGAAATCGAACAGCGTCAGCGCCACCACCTTGGTGGCGCGGCGCAGGTCTTCCAGCAGCAGGCGTTCATCGGCCTGCTTGGCGTTCGACTCCTGCACCGTGCGCGGCCCGGCCCCATACAGCACCGTCGGAATAGCGCGCTCGCCATACAGGCGCGCGTCGGAATACAGCGGCGTGCCGACCGCGGGTATCGCTTGCCCGAACAGCGCGTGGCCGTGGCGCTGCAGACTCGCCACCAGCGGCGCCACGCCTGGCAAGGGGCGCAGCGCCTGCGACAGCAGCAAGCGCTTGATGGTCAGCGTGATCCCGGATGCGCCGGCCACCGCAGCTTCGATCAGGGCCCGTAACTGGGCTTCGACCTGGGCCGGATCTTCTTCGGGAATCATGCGCCGGTCGAGTTTCAGGGTGACGCTGCCGGGCACCACATTGGTGTTGGTGCCGCCGTCGATGCGGCCGACGATCATGGTCGGCGACCCGATGCCGGGCACCGTGCTGCGGATGTTTTTCAGCGCCGGCAGCTCGCCATAGATTGCGTTCAGGATCTGCGTGGCCGCCTGCAGCGCGTCGACCGCGGTCTCGGGCATGGCGCCATGCCCGGCCTTGCCGTGCACCGTGACTTCGAGCTGCAGGCAGGCGTTGTGCGCGGTGATGATCTGGTAGCTGAAGCCGGCCGCGATCACGTAGTCGGGGCGCGTGATGCCCTGTTCGAGCAACCAGCCCGGACCCAGCAGGCCGCCGAATTCCTCGTCGTAGGTGAAGTGCAGCTCGACGCCGCCCGCCAGTGGCGCGCCCACCGCTTCGAGCGCGCGCAGCGCAAACACGTAGGTGGCGAAGTCGCTCTTGGATACCGCCGCCGCGCGGCCATACAGGTAGCCGCCGTCGATCACGGCGCCGTAGGGTGGATGGGTCCAGCCGGCGCCGGGCGGCACCACGTCGCCGTGGGCGTTCAGGGCCAGCGTCGGGCCCGGGGCGTGGTAGCGCCGCCGCACCACCAGATTGGTGATGCTGGCCATGCCGCAGTCGCGCACCTGTTGCGCCGGCGGCGCATGGCGCTCGACCGGCCAGCCGCCCGCTTCGAGCAGCGCGGCCACCGCCTCGGCGTGCGCTGCGTTGTCGCCCGGCGGCGTGTCGGTGGGGATCCGCACCACCTGCTGCAAAAACGCCACCTGCGCATCGAAATGGGCGTCGATCCAGGCCAGCAGCGCGTCTTGAAAAGCGTTGTTCATTGCGCGCCTCCGGTGTGCGCACCGCTTTCGAACCAGGCCTGGACCTCGGCCCGCTCGGCGTCGGTCATGTGCGTCAGGTTGGCCAGCGGCATGGCCTTGAGTTGCACCGTCTGCTGATAGATGCGCGCCGCGTTCTGGCTCACCAGTTCGGGCGTATGCAGCATCACCCCGGCCGGCGCCGCGGCGAAGCCGGGCTGGGTCGGCTGCGCCGCGTGGCACGACACGCAGCGCTGATCCATGATGGTGCGCACCTGGGCGAAGCGGTGCGCCTCGCCGCCTGCCAGCTGCGGCGCTGCCCGTTGCGGCGCGCCTGGCGCCAGCAACACCGCCAGCAACAGCAGCACGGCCACCCCGGCGGCCGGATACTTCCACTCGATGCGGCCGCGATGGCGCAGGTTGAAGAAGTGGCGGATCAACACCCCGGCCAGCATGATCGCACCCAGCACCGCCCAGCCGTGGCGGTGGTTGTAGGTCATCGCATAATGGTTGCTGATCATGATGAACAGCACCGGCAGCGTGAAGTAGTTGTTATGCACGCTGCGCTGCTTGGCCTTGATGCCATGGTCCGGGTCGGGCCTGGCGCCGGCCAGCATGGCGTCGACCATCTTGCGCTGGCCCGGGATGATCAGCATCGCCACGTTGGCCACCATCATGGTGCCGATCATCGCGCCCACGTGCAGGTAGGCGGCGCGGCCGCTGAGCAACTGGCTCAGCACCCAGCCGCTGCCGACCAAAAACAGGTAGATCACGACGCCGAAGGCCAGCGGACGGCGCCCCAGCGGCGAGCGGCACAGCAGGTCGTAGACGATCCAGCCGACCAGCAGGCTGGCCAGGCCGATGCCGACCGCCTGCAGCGACGACAGGTCGGCCACGCTGCGGTCGACCATCATCGCGCGCGCATTGAGGTAATACACGATGACCAGCAGGGCGAAGCCGGACAGCCAGGTGGTGTAGGCCTCCCACTTGAACCAGTGCAGTTCTTTCGGCAGTTCGGCTGGCGCCACCAGGTACTTCTGCGGGTTGTAGAAGCCGCCGCCATGCACCGCCCACAGTTCGCCGGCCACGCCTTTTTTCGCCAGGTCGGATTCGGGCGCCGGCGGACGGATCGAGTTATCCAGCCAGACGAAATAGAACGAGGCGCCGATCCAGGCGATGCCGGCGATGATGTGCAGCCAGCGCACCAGCAGGTTGAGCCATTCGAGCCCGTAAGGCGCCAGGTAGTCGAAGTCCATGCGGTTCCTTGAAAGGAATTGATGAGGGCAAGCGATGCGTCGAAGATACGCTGATTTCAATTTCTACAACATGAAAATTAGCGTATATTCGACATATCCCCCTCGATATACACAGCGCATTCTTCGGATATGTCCAGCCTGCCCCAGCACCTCGACCTGCACCTGATCCGCATCCTGTACCTGCTGCTGGTGGAGAAGAACGTCTCGCGCGTGGCGCTCAAGCTGAATCAACCGCAGCCGTCGATCTCGGCCTCGCTGCGCAAGCTGCGCGACCTCACCGGCGACCCATTGCTGGTGCGCGGCGCGCGCGGCATGGTGCCGACCCAGCACGGCGAAAGCCTGCTCAAGCCGGCCAAGCGCATCCTCGACGAAGCCGAGAGCCTGTTCGTGCGCAAGGCGCCATTCGTGCCCGAGCAGGCCGCGCGCAGCTTCCACATCGCCGCCCCCGACTACCTCGACATGCGCTTCCTGCCCAACGTGGTGGCGGCGGTACGGCGCGATTCGCCCAACAGCAAAGTGGTGATCCACAGCCTGGGCCCCGGCACCGACTATTTGCGCATGCTCTCCGATGGCGAGATGGACCTGGTGATCGCCAACTGGGACGAGCCGCCCGCGCACCTGCATATCTCGAAGCTGTTCGAAGATCCGATCATCTGCACCATGCGCGCCGACAGCCCGTATGCCAGGCGCACCGCCAGCGACGCGATGACGCTCGACGACTACCTCGGCCTGCCGCACGTGGCGCCGACCCAGATGCTGCCCGGTTACCACGGTGTGATCGACGCCTTCCTCGAGCGCCAGGGCCTGCAGCGCAAGGTGGCGGTGGAGTCGCCCTACTTCGGCGTGATCCCGTACATGCTGACCCAGACCGACCTGGTGCTGACCACCGGCCGCCAGTTCATCCGCGCCTTCGAAAAGACACTGCCGCTGAAAAGCTACAGCGTGCCGCTGAAATTTCCCCCGATGCGCTTCTACCAGCTGTGGCACGGGCGCGTGCACCAGTCGACCGAACACAAATGGCTGCGCGACCTGGTCGGCGGCGCGGCGCGCGCGCTGACCAGGGATTAGCAGGCGCTCGCCATATCCGCGCGCGCAGGGTCGGCATGCGGCGCGCGATATGCCGACCTGGATGGGTAGCACGTATCATCGAACGCTTCATCACGGAGGTGGCATGACCACGATCTCGAGCCTGAACCGCTGCGACGCCGCCGGCTTCGCCGACACGCTGCGCGGCATCTACGAGCACTCACCCTGGATCGCCGAACGGGCTGCGGCGCGCCGTCCCTTCGTCAGCCTGGCGGCACTCAAGCTGGCGTTGCAAGACATCGTCGACGCCGCCGCGCCCGACGAACTCCTGGCCCTGCTGCGCGCGCACCCCGAGCTGGCCGGCAAGGCCGCGATTGCCGGCCAGCTGACACCCGAGTCGCGCGGCGAGCAGGCCAGTTCGGGCCTGGACCGTTGCTCGCCTGACGAATACGCGCGCCTGCAGGAACTCAACGCCCAGTACAACGAGCGCTTCGGCTTTCCGTTCATCCTCGCGGTCAAGGGCCCCACCGGGCGCGGCCTCACGCGCTCGGCGATCATCGATACCTTCGCCCGGCGCCTGCAGAACCAGCCGGCCGACGAACTGGCCGAAGCGCTGCGCCAGGTACACCGCATCGCCGAGATCCGCTTGAATGGCCTGCTCGGCGCCGAGCCGGCGCTGGGCGCGCTGGTGATGGACTGGGCCGAGCAGCTGGGCGCGATCAGCGACGACGCCACCGGCCTCACCTGCGCCTACATGACGCCGGCCCACCAGCGCACTGCGGCCCGGATCGCCGACTGGATGCGCGGCGCCGGCATGCGCGTGCACATCGATGCGGTCGGCAACGTGGTCGGCCGCTACGCCGCGGCCACGGCGGGCGCGCCGGTGCTGATCACCGGCTCGCACTACGACACCGTGCGCGACGGCGGCAAATACGACGGCCGGCTCGGCATCCTGTTGCCCATCGCCCTGGTGCGCGCGCTGCATGGGCGCGGCGAGCGGCTACCGTACGAGCTCGAAGTCGTCGCCTTCTCGGAAGAAGAAGGCGTACGCTTTCGCAGCACCTTCCTTGGCAGCAGCGCGCTGGCCGGCAGCTTCGACCCGGCGCTGCTGGATGCGCTGGACGCCGGCGGCGTCAGCCTGCGCGCGGCGCTCGAAGCGGCCGGCCACGACCCGGCGGCGATCCCCGCCATCGCGCGCGAGCGCGCCAACCTGCTCGGCTTTGTCGAAGTCCATATCGAGCAAGGCCCGGTGCTGCTCGAACGCGGCCTGCCGCTGGGCGTGGTGAGCGCGATCGCCGGCAGCTCGCGCTACCTGGTCGAACTGACCGGCGCGGCGGGCCACGCCGGCACCACGCCGATGCACCTGCGGCGCGACGCCGCCGCCGCCGCCGCCGAAATCGTGCTGCTGGTCGAACGGCGCTGCAGCGGCCACGGCGCACTGGTCGGCACCGTCGGCCAGCTCGAGGTGCCGGGCGGCTCGGTGAATGTGATTCCCGGCGCCTGCAGGCTCTCGCTCGACATCCGCGCCGGCGACGATGCGCTGCGCCTGGGCGCGGTGGACGAGATCCTGGCCGGCGTCAAGACCATCTGCACCCGGCGCGGCATCGACCAGCGATTGTGGAAACTGCTCGAGGCCGACGCCGCGCCGTGCGCACCGCGCCTGATGGACGCCCTGGGCGAATCGATCGAACGGGCCGGCCTGCCACGCTTCGACCTGCCCTCCGGCGCCGGCCACGACGCCATGCGCATGGCGCAACTGACCGACGTGGCGATGCTGTTCGTGCGCTGCGGCAATGGCGGCATCAGCCACAACCGGCTCGAAACCATGAGCGCCGACGACGCCGAGATCGCGGCCCAGGTGCTGCTCGACTTTCTGCACACCGTCAAATAAGCGCAGGTACCAGGGGTCCGCGTCACGCAAAGACGATGCAAGCACCACGCGACCCCGATCGGTGCGCACTGCAACGCCGCTGTTTACATGGCGCATAGCAATGGTATGCTAGCGCTTACCACATTGACAACGCCGAGCATGTCGACTTATTTCACCCCCGTCCTGTCCACCGCCCGCCTGGTGCTGCGCCCGCTGGCCACCGGCGACGCCGCGGCCCTGTTCGCCATCTTTTCCGATCCCGCCGTGGTGCGCTTCTGGAGCACCGAGGTGTGGACCGACATCTCGTTCGCCGAAACCGCGATCGCCCGCGCGCTGGAGTGCTACCGCGACGAGACCGACATCCGTTTCGCGGTCGAACTGGCCGAAACCCGGGAACTGATCGGCACCGTCAACCTGCACCACTTCTTCAACCAGAACCACCGCTGCGAACTGGGTTACGCGATCGCCAGTGCGCACTGGGGCAAGGGCTACGCCAGCGAGGCGGTCGAGGCGGCGCTCGACCATGGCTTCCGCGAGGTCGGCCTGAACCGGGTCGAAGCCGACATCGACCCGCGCAACGAAGCCTCAGGCCGGGTGCTCGAAAAGCTCGGCTTTCGCAAGGAAGGCTTCATGCCGCAGCGCTGGCTGGTGCATGGCGCGTATGCGGACACGGTGTTCTACGGGCTGCTGCGCAGCTACTGGGACCAACGCACGGCGGCAAGCCAATGACGCTACGGAGCACAACCATGAAAACACTGGCGGCATGCGCGGGCCTGACCTTGGCGGCCCTGGCGAGCGCCCCGCAATCGGTCGCGGCCCAGGCCACGGTGCCGAGCTGGCGCGAGGTGGTGGTGTACGCCGCCGACGGCGCCTATCCGGCGGCGCTGGCGCGGCGCGGCGTGCAGGGCGAAGTGACGATCGAACTGACGCTCGACGCCGAAGCGCGCGAGCGCACGGCCACGGTGCGCACCTCGTCGCGCTCGGCCGAACTCGATGCGCTGGCGATGACGATGGCAAGGCGCATGGACATCGCCGCCGCCGACGGCGCCAGCGGCCTGGTACGCATCCGCTTCAGCAAGGACCACAGCACGACGGTGGCCACCAAGACCTGCGCCGACTTCAATGTCGACGCCGCCTACCAGGCGGCCACCTTCCCCGAGCGCCGGCCGCGCGAGATGCCGGTGATGGTCGAGAGCATCAGCATGCTGGTCTATACCCTGCACAGCGCCAGCGCGCCGCGCACCTTCCCTGCGGTCGGGCCGCTGATCGACGCCACTTTGGCGGCCTGCGCGCGCGCGCCGGCGTCGGGCATGCTCGACGTGATGCGCCAGGAAGCGCTGAAGCTGATCGACGGCTAAGCAAGCAGGTATTGACGAGCACCGGCGCTTCCCCGTTCATCCCGCCACGCGACCGTTAAACCCGGCCAGCGCGCGCTTCATCGGATCGGGGTTGGCGCTGCCGCCGGCCGGGTCTAGAGTGGCCACATCGTCCACCAACCAGGATATGCCCGCATGAAAACCATCCATACCCCTTCCAGCCGCTTCAAGGCCATTCTGCAGAACATGGAAGTGGCCGGCCGCACCGGCTGGCGCCTGGCCAAGGCCGGTTCACGTTCGCTGGCCCGCATGCCATGGCCGGTGCTGCTGCTGGTCGCGATCGTCATCGCCGCCCTGGTGACCATCGTGCCGATCGTGCTGGGCCTGTTCATCGCCCTGCTGCTGCTCAAGTTCGTCATGTCGGCGCTGCTCGGCGCTGGCCCGCGCGACATCACGGTCTACCAGCCGCAGGCATCGCATCCGCATCCGCAGCCGCAGCCACACGCGCCGGCGCAGGAGTAAGCGCACCATGGCCGCCACCCAGCTCAATCGCGCCATCGACTTCGTGCGCGACGCCGTCGGCGAAGCCGGCGCGCTGTGGTGGCGCTTCTTCGACTGGCTGGCGCTGGTCGAATGGCGCCAGCTGTACCTGATCTGGTTCCTGGCGCTGGTCACCGGTTTCTTCTTTGCCGTCTCGGAGCCGGCGATCTGGTTCGTGCTGATCTCGTTCGCGGTCAAGGTGCTGGCCGGCGGCAAGCGGCGCGCCGAACTGCTGGCGCGCGAGGCGTCGGACAAGGCCAATGTCGCCAACCTCGAGCGGCGCCTGATGGAAGCGCAGATGGCCACGCTGCAGGCCCAGGTCGAGCCGCACTTCCTGTTCAACACCCTGGCCCTGATCGGGCAGTTGATCGAGACCGATCAAAAAGAAGCCGCGCGCGTGCACGGCAACCTGATCGAATACCTGCGCGCCTCGCTGCCGCAGATGCGCAGCAAGGGCGGCAAGGGTGTCGGCGGCACGCTCGGCAAGCAGGTCGAACTGTCGCGCGCCTATCTCGCCATCATGCAGGCAAGGATGAAGGAACGCCTCGCGGTGCGCTTCGAGGTGCCCGATTTTCTCGGCAGTGCGCCGTTTCCGCCGATGATGCTGCAGACGCTGATCGAGAACGCGATCAAGCATGGCCTCGAACCGAAGGTCAGCGGCGGCGCGATCATGGTCCGGGCGCATGTGGAGGGCGCCACCCTGCACGTGGACGTGTGCGACGACGGCGTCGGCATCGACCTGCATGCGGGCGAAGGCGTGGGCCTGGCGAATATCCGCGAACGCCTCGCGCTGTTGTATGGCAAGGCGGCCGAGCTGGCGATCGAGATCCCGCCAGGGGGCGGCGCCTGCGTCTCGATCCGGCTGCCGTACCGCATGACCGAGGATGACTGACGTGAGCGCGGTATCCTCCCCCACTGCCCTGATCGCCGACGATGAAGCGCCGATGCGCGACCAGCTGCGCGCACGCCTGCAGCAGGCCTGGCCCGAACTGCGCATCGTGGCCGAAGCGGCCAATGGCGCCGAAGCGGTGGCGCTGGCCGCCGGGCAGCATCCCGACATCGTCTTCCTCGACATCCGCATGCCGGGCATGGGCGGCATCGACGCCGCGCGCAAGCTGTACGACCGCTGCCACATCGTGTTCGTCACCGCCTACGACCAGTATGCGATCGACGCCTTTGAACATGGCGCGATCGATTATCTGCTCAAGCCGGTGACGCCGGAACGGCTGGCGACGACGATCGGGCGCCTGAGGCGGCGCCTTGAGAAGCAGCCACAGGATATCGGCGCCCAGCTGGCGCAACTGGCGCAGTTGAGCAGCCGTCTGCTGACCGGCACTGCTCCCGACGCGCGTCCCGCCTACCTGCGCTGGATCCAGGCCCAGTCGGGCCAGAGCCTGCGCATGGTGAGCACGCGCGAGGTGCTGTTTTTCCAGTCGGACGAAAAGTACACCCGGGTGCAGACCGCTGGCGCCCAGCACCTGATCCGCAAGACGCTCAAGGAACTCGAAGAAGAACTCGATCCCGACGAATTCTGGCGCATCCACCGCTCGACCCTGGTGCGCGTCGACGCGATCCAGGAAGTGCGGCGCGACCTGCGCGGGCGCCAGATGCTGCGCCTGCATGGGTACGCGGAAGAGCTGGAAGTGAGCCGCAATCACGGCGCGCTGTTCCAGCAGATGTAAGAACCAATCCCGATATCAGCCTTTGTCGGGCTGCAGATAGTCGTTCTTGACCCGCACGTAATGCTCGGCCGAGTAGCGCAGCCAGGCCTTCTCGGCATCGGTCAGGGGGCGCACCTTCTCGGCCGGCCGTCCCATGTAGAGAAACCCGCTTTCCAGAACCCGGCCCGGCGGCACCAGGCTGCCGGCGCCGAGCATCACCAGGTCTTCGATCACGGCATCGTCCATCACGATGCTGCCCATCCCGACCAGGCAGTCGTTGCCGATACGGCAACCGTGCAGGATCGCCGAGTGGCCGACGGTGACGTAGTCGCCGATGATCAAGGGTGAACCGTGCGGCTTGTGCGGCGTGCGGTGCGCCACGTGGCCCATCGCCAGATCCTGGAAGTTGGTGGCGCGGCCGATGACGATGTGGTTGACGTCGCCGCGCAGCACGGCGTTGCACCACACCGAGGAATCGGCGCCGAGTTGCACATTGCCGATGACCTGGGCCGAATCGTGGAGATAGACGCCAGCGGCCAGTTGCGGGGCGGCGTCGAGGTAGCGAGAAATTGGCATAGTCGGAGATATTGCCAAACAACCAGTTTTGAGACAAGCTGTACGCAGTCTTGGGATACCGGGATTGCCATCTTCGGCCATGGATCATGAACTGAGCGCGGTAACAATCAGCGTTCTTCAAATTAGGCGCCACATCTGTTCGACTACCAGGAGCGTCAAACAATGGCACGCCGCGGTCTGGCCCAAAAATTCGGTGTTGGTGTTTCCCCGACAAGTTGGCAGGAATGGGTTTGCGCGGCGTTGATCGTTCTGGCATTGACGGGAATCGTTCTGTATTTTTACCGGCGCCTTAAACCCCGGCACCGTCCGCTTGAACACGCACGCGAGCGGTCGCGCTAGCCAGGGCCATTCATGGCAAGCGCCGCGCTGCCCGCAGCCGCTCGATCGCACCGACAATCGTGGCCTCGGTCTGCACCGCCTCGGTAAAGCCGGCGCGCCGGATCTTGCCCATGTCCGACACCATGTCGAACTCGGTATTGAACACGAAGTCGCCGAACCACCACCCGACCAGCTTGTCGTAAGGCAGCGACTCAAGTCCATGCTGCTGCACCAGCTGTTGCCACGCGTCGGCCCTGAGCGGCATCTGCCTGGCCAGCGAGAACGGCTGCGGCGCGCCGACCTCCATGTCGAATGCGGCCGCCACATGGCGCCACACGCGCTCCCAGCGAAACGGCTCGTTGACCAGGTTGAAGGCCTCGCCGGCCGCCTTCGGATCGAGCGCGGCCCAGACGCTGGCGCGCGCCATCCAGTCGGCGTCGGTGGTCTGCGCCAGCACGCCCGAATACACCTTCTCGCTGCCCGGGAAGCGCAGCGGCACGCCGGCCGCCTGGCTCAATGCCGCGAACGCGCCCATCACCATCACGATATTCATCGGGTTGCCGGCGATGTCGCCCACCACCACGTCCGGGCGCAGGATCGACCATTCGAAGTCGCCGGCGGCGCCGCGTTCGCGCAGCAGGTCTTCCTGGGCATAGTAGAAGTTGGGCGTCATGTGACGCGGGTCGTCTTCATAGAATGGCGCCTGTACCGGCCCCAGATGCACGCCATACACCTTCGCGCCCTGGTAGTGCACGACGCGCTGCAGCGGCGCCCCGACCTGTTTCAGGCCATCGAGCAGGTTACGCAGCATGCCGCCGTTGATCCGTTCTTCGTCCAGCAGGTCGGTCCCGCTTTTCAGCGCCGCATAGAACACATGGGTGGTGTCGCGCGCGCTGCCCAGTGCCTGCGCCGTGGCCTGGGCGTCGGTGAGGTCGACCTTGATCGTCTCGACGCCGTCGACGAAAGTGCGCGGCATGGCGCGCACCTTCCAGTCCGGACGGCCCTTGAGTTCGCGCACGAGCGCGTTGCCAATGATGCCGCTGGCGCCGACCACCAGTGCGCTGTATGTATCGCCCATCGCCCTTGCTCCTCTTGAGATTGAGCACAAAAGGATAGCGCCATGCGATGGGCAGCGGCGTTCGGTATGTCGCTCGAATGTCGCTCAATTGAAACGCCCGCGTTTCAGATTAAAGATACAATTCGCGTAGTTTCTCAATTGCACCTACAATTTCCACATGACACCCCTTGCAGATCCATCCCTGCCCTCGCTCGGCGGCGCCACCTTGCGCCTGTCCGAGCTGATGAGCGCCTTCAGCTACGCGCTCGACATCACCGAAGGGCAGCCGGAAGGACATTGCATGCGCGCCTGCTGGATCGGCCTGCACATCGGCCGTGAAGCGGGCCTGTCGGCGGCCTAGTTGCGCGAGCTGTACT
>Ga0265780_10004066_pt1 | contig 19020 bp, 15 predicted proteins | sample P1T30metagenome_FD_192432 | JGI IMG/M metagenome (GOLD analysis project Ga0265780, IMG submission 192432) | Plant litter microbial communities from East Loma Ridge, Irvine, California - P1 T30 | ecosystem: Environmental > Terrestrial > Plant litter > Unclassified | place: USA: California...
AAGCACTGCCACCGCCGCGACCCATCAGTTTCGTACTGCCAGTGAGCGCGTTGACCCAAGCACTACGAGCCAAGGAGCAGAAGCCATCGAATCCGCTACAGCGCTTTGCCATGTGGAACGCTGCTAGCGAAGCTCAGCAGAATCCTTTATACATCAAACTTTACTGTCCATTCTCTTCGAAACCTTCAAAGCCTGTCGAGCTGCTGATCCGGAAATTCAGTGACAAAGGCGAGGGCCCTACTGTCGCAGAAGCAATCGGATATGCACTACATCGATATCAGGAAGAGAAGCTGGAACCGCCGCTATCGCACGAACAGATGAATGTTAACCGCTGGGTCATGCGCATGTACGATGACGGTGAGGTTGACGACGAGTTTCCACCTTTGACCAGGAACAAGCCATTGAAAGACTTCGCTTCGAACAACGCCCGTGGTATGCGACCTCGAGCACGAGATAAGCCATGGGACGAGTTCGCACTTGTTGAGGCATCTCAACGAGAGTTTGGCGAGAACGAGAAGCTCACCCCAATCTACAGTCAGGAAGCAGCTAGTGCAGTCGCGTCGCAAACCGATGGTCCTGACGAGAAGGAAGAGAAGAAGCCCCTCAAGCCTCTTCCAAGTCGCGCGAAAAGCTTCAGGAATCCCATTACCGGCCCTTCGTTTGCGCCCACTGCGACGCGCAAAGATACCAGTAACCTTGCCGACGTACCAAAAGTCCCACAAACACATGCTGCTAGCCGCACAGGAGCCCCCAAGACAGTCAACGTCCACTTCACCGACGAAAATTTCAACACGAAACACTTCAATATACCCTGCACCACTGACACTTACATTGCTGATATCTTCGATCAAGTATGCCACGACTTGCGCTTAGAGAAAGCTTTGTATATCCTCAAAGTTAGCGGCAGCACTACGGTAGCGCCACCTGATCGCACTGTAGAGGCTCTAGACACGCGTATGGATCTGGATCTTGTGCGTCGCCGTTTTGTTGGCGACGGTGTCTACGGGCTTTCGGGATCGCCAGGGTCATCATCACCCAATGCACCACTCATCATAAGTACCGGTGGCGCGCCAAAGAAGACAAAGAAGGGCGACCGAACCAACGCCGCTGTCTCTGGACAAGGTCTCATCCATCCACTCGCCAGGAACGGCGACTCTGGTGCTTTGGCTCTCACAGCAACCAACTATTACCGCCGCTATGCCGTCCTTCGCAAACAGCCCATGTCCTTTGCCTCTTCTACATCTCGCATCATTGCTCTCGATAATGAGTACATCCATATCATGCCCGGAGAGTCCAAGACAGGAGCACGAGGTGGCTTTGGTGTTGAAGGCCAGGGCAAAACGACCACTGTGCATTTCAGCAGTGTAGTCGGTAGCAAGGTCAGCAAGAAGCATCCCAAGATGTTCCGGGTCATCGTCTTCAAGGAGCGCGAGACGAAGCGATATGACTTTGAAGCTCAGAGTACCAATGAGGCAGTGGAGATTGTCAGGGAGATCAAGAACGGTGTTGAGAGATTCTCGCAAGGCATCGTATGATTATGATGCCGTACAGCTGGACTACGATATGCATAGCTTTTGTCTTCTTGATATCAAATTTGGGATGGATGCGATGGTGTTCTCGCCGATATCGATTTTCAAGCGTGGGTGGTTTTAAAATGGCGTTTGATTTGCGATTGCAACTTTGGTCTGCTCAAGGGAAGATACCTCAAATACATAGATATCCTGCTGATGTATATATAAAGTCAACCTCTCGTTCACGGCAGATCTGGCGATGTTCCTAAAACTATGCTTAAGAGTATGCCTCACGTTCGAGTCTCAAATTGGTGAGACGGGCATTTGGGTCATCCCGTCGTTGTTAGGGTCAAAATTCCCATTTACATGTCTTTCTGAACTTCCGAGGAAGGATAACTTGAAAACCAATAGGTCGTTCTACGTTCCAGCAAAATAATCGCCACACGAAACATGAGGGTGGTATTGAATGGCGATAAAGCCTCCCAAGCATAACCACGCGCACTTTGAGTTTTGAAATCTGAGAGGAGACCGGCAATCTTTGTAGCTTCCCTGGTTTTACATCGAAATTGGATTTTGTAGATGGCAAGCGAAGAGTCGAACAGGAAGCTTCATAGCAAGCCGACAAGGCGCACACCACTACATGGCGGGATTGAGACCCGTTTTGGAAGATCATAACATGGCATCTCTTTACAGTAATGGCCCCGATGCGCCAAGAACGTGTGGCTCATGAGATGCAGTACTGTTGGTTTGAAAGTACCATAGAACACGTCGCGTGCGTGCGCGAGATGAGACAAACGATGGGAGTGACAGGATATAAAACCTCTTCATCCACATTGCTTGTCTTCCAACAAGTTACTCCAAAAATCAAAAACACCGTGGGGATCGTTCAAAAGAGTCCACGGACTGCACGATGTCTGTTCGAGATCCTCAGAACGAAAATAATACGAGGCCTGTCTTATGTCTGCACGCTTGAACTTGCTTCGTAAGACTCGGATTTCATCTCACAGAGCATGTACGCACTTTTTGTGAGAGTTCGAAATTGGAAAAGGCTTGAAAACGATGAGCCCCTCCATGATCCCGTGCAACCGACAATGGGTATCAAAGTTTAGCCCTGCAATCATCCGTCCCTTCTATGCTCGCACATATTGTCTCTTGTATACTAAAACACACATGGCCGGAAATCATGTCTTCACAAAACAGTAGCGTCAAGAGTGACATATCGGACTGTCTATTTCATTATATACATTTCCAAAAGGTTCAACTTCTACGACATGGCCTTCCCCAGTGCCCTACATACCCCAACTAAACTCATCCGCACCATTCGCCCACATACCAAAGATCTGAATAGGGAACTTATCCGCAATGTATTGGTATCCAGCCGGGCCAGGATGAAGATAATCACCCGAGTCGTACAACGGGTTGAGCTGACTGGGGATATTGGGGTCGGCAAGGAACTGGTCGAAATCCACAACGGCGTCGAAAACACCCGACGTGCGAATGAATGTGTTGATGCGCTGACGTGTCTTCTCGCGCTCGGGATCGGAGTAGGGTTGCTGGGTGAAATTGGCTGGCGCGCTGAACGGTGTGATGGTGGCGCCGAAGACGGGGATGCCGTGGGCGTGGATGAGGGTCACCATTTGTTCGTATGCTTGAGTCAGACCTTGGTAGACTTGTTCTTGTGCTCCAGGCGTTGTCGCTGCGGTTCCAATATCGTTTACTCCTTCGAAAATCATGGCGTATTTGACACCCGGATGGGCGAGGACGTCGCGGTCGATGCGACCGAAAGCGTTGGGACCGAGACCGTCGGCTAGGATGCGGTTTCCGCCTGCGGCCAAGTTACCGGCTGAGATGTACTTGGTGGAGGGGTTCTTCTGGAGACGTGCAAGGAGGAGGTCGGGCCATCTGTTGTTCTGGTTGGTTGTAGATCCACGGCCGTCGGTGATCGAGTCGCCGACAATGAGAAGGGAGCCGACGCGTGGCTGTACCCAAGCTTCGATGGAGGAGAGGAAGTACCAATGCGCCACGGATTGTGTAGTAGAGTTGCTAATGTCTAGACTAGCCGAAGAGACTGCGTTGCCAAACTGGAACCAACTGGTTGTTCTGGAACCGGGGTGACTGGTGATGCTGTTGGTGGTTTGTCCGTTTGCAAGGTACATAGTGACAGTGATGATCTGCTGCGCCTTGATTTCGAAGTTGATGGGGTCGGACACTGCGAGTGCGCCATTTGGCACGCTAATACCATCCTTGCCTCCGAATGTTACTTTCTGGACGGTCTTGGGTTGAATCTGGTGGATGCCGGCGGTCTGGTTCAACGGAAGCGCGACTGTCACAGCGGTGATGGGAAGATTGGAGCCGCCAAACACGTTGGAGAATTTGAGACGGATTTGCTTGGCCGAAGTGGTCATGTACAGAGTCTGTCGAACTGTCGAGTTCACGAAGACTGCGCCTGTCTGGTTCTATATGATGTGTTAGTACAGAATCAGTGAAGACTTGATGGGTGGACGTACGAATGGAGCTGGAGGCAGGTTCGCAGGCTCGGTGAGCTGTGGCATTGATGCCCATGCATCGACCCAGTGGCCATTGGAAGGGTTAGGTCGAGTGGTGTGCTTGTCGGAAACCCTCTTCTCAACCTCAATGGCATGGCCCTGAACGGACACTGCAACGCCCACAAGGAGCACTGCTAACCTGGTGAAGATCATGCTGGTTCAATGCTCAATCGAAGGTTCAGAGAATGACAATCCTGCAGAGGAAAAGCGCTGGGGCTCATGCATGATTAATACTACATCGTGTACGGGCCCCAAATTACGGAGGTAGGGAAAGAAGAGAGGCTAAGCAGGAACACGAACATAGATCTGGTATGGCGCAGGAACCGATCTACAGGCTGTCCTGAAAGAGTATCTGGGGTGCCGTTAGCATGTGGGGATTTGCGGAGATGGTCGGGTAAATTGCGCGGGTGGAGGAAACCTGGTTGGTGGGCGCATTTCCTGCTTCGCCTTTTACCCATCGGCTGCAGAACCGCGTAAACTGCAATCGTGACGTTACTGCGCGCTATTCGGGCCGCGGGCACAATTGTTCCGTTAGCGACAGGAATGGGGGAAGAAGAAGCGAGTGGGAAGAATCATGCATCCGTATTCATTGGTATCGTGGTCCATGCAACAACAAAATAACGCCGCCCATGCAATGCCCGGGAGATAGTTAACGCCTGACAACCTGAAGGGTCGTCTTGATATGTCGTACCCGGCTGTGAAATGGAGTCAGCCAGACGTGCGACTGCAGAAAGAAAACTGTGGCGCCCGTCCATGTGAGACGGCAACCGTGTATCTGATCATGGCTAGGTGGGTGCCAGAAGGTGGAAACCTGGCGACATGAGCTCCCCCTAATATCGAGAAGACGTCGAGGTCCGTCACTACCGGCGCGCTCAGACTCAGAAGTCGTCATCGCTCTCTGCCTTCTTCTTTTTCCGGCTTGTCGTCTTCTTCTTCTTGCCATCCACGTCCATGTCGCCCTCACTCTTCTCGGGCGCGTCGGCGACCTTGGACACGATCTCGTTGAGGAAGTCGAAGCGGTCGGTCTTGGTGATGGCTTGCTTGAGGTGGATGGAGCCGACGCGCTTGGAGTTGCGCGCTTTGGCTTCGGCGGCGGCTTTGGTGACGAGGGAGATCATGAAGAGCTCGAGCGCTTTCGCTGTGGAGAGTTAGATATGCTGGAGAGTGTCGCGCGGGCAGTACGTACAAACGACGACGGGCGTGACCTGGGCGACCTTGCCGACATCGTCGTCGGCCTGCATGATGCGCTTTATGCGGGCGACGGGGAAGTGGTTCTTGATGGTGATGTTGTCCGTGTTGGGCGTGTCTGCCCCGCCTACGCCATTGCTCGCGTCTGGCATGGCGGGCACTGACGCGTCGGGCAAGTAGTCTGCATCCTGCATGCTCTCCTCCTTCTTGACGCCGCGAGGCATACGAGGCGGTGGCGCAGGGTCGCTCTGCAGCGGCGGATCGGTCGTGGGCGGTGGGAGGGCGGCGCGACGTTGTCGAGGGGGCCGCGGTGTCCTGGATGCTGGGGGTGAGTCGCTGTAGGCTGCTCGGCGTAGTACGAGCAAGATAAATCTGGCAACGGTGGAGCCCACCTGCCGTCCATTGGCCGGCGTGGGGCCCGTGCTCATGGCGCCTGTGCGACAAAACCACACGTCTGTTCCAAGCTTCTCTCTCCAGCCTCGTCACGTCCATCGTTCCGTTCCAGGGCCGGTGGATGCGCGTCGCCAGCAGTGGATGACGACACGAGCACGCCAGAGACCTCTCCGCCTTGTACAAACAGCATCGTGGTGCCTGCTCCGGTTCGCAACGACGAAACCCGACCCCAGTCGCCTGAGGCCGTGGTTGATCGGCGCGCCGGCGCAGAGTCGCTGATGGTGTAATTACTTGATCTAATCTGACACTCTGCCGCGCTTCTTTGTTGACGAGGCGTCTTGACCTGACCACGCTTCGGCTGGTCTGTCGCGTCCCCTGGCTTCGCACGCCGATGCTGGGCGTCGCATATACACAATACACATACCATACACCTCACACGCCTCATGTGTCTTTTGTGATGCTGCCATCCCTTTTGTGCCCCTCTCTGCCCGGGCCTTCTCTCAGCCATGTCTCTGCGAGGCCGTTCTTCGGGTCGTCTTCAGGGTAGCCTCGCTGCCGCCTAACGTCCAGAACCGCCTGTCGTATCCGCCGCGTGCACTCTTTGCGTATGCTGACGGCCTCGTCGGAATATTTCAGCGCATCATTGAGAACACCGACTTGCAGCTTTCCTCCCTTCCTCTCCTCGTTTGCACGCATCTGTTTCCAGCGTGCGCGCAAGTCGCCGAACACCTCCTCAGCATCCAGCTTCTCGCCAAACGTCACCCTGACGTTCTGGAACGGCCGTGGTATAAAGCGCGGGAAGGTGCGTGTCTCGTGCATGATGTTGTCGAAGCCTTCAATGAAGATTGGAACAATGTCTGGCATCGGCTCACTCTCAAGTACCAATCGTGACACTCCCCACTTGAAGTAGCGCATGATCCTGTCTTCCGTCTGGTGTATCATGCCTTCAGGGAAGATGTGCACCCACGCGTGCCGCCGATTAAGGTATGCCGAGGGCGCAGGAAATGTATCCTGTCCGTTTGTAGAGAATGTGAGGTGGCCGTCGGTAAAAGGATCGATGAGGTCTGGGCTCTTGAGCGATGTGGTAGGCTTTTCTGGTGGTTCTTGATCGTGGAACGGGCCGTGTGAAAGAAGACGGATCGCTTGCGTTACGGTGGGTTGGAATAGGCCGCCGAATTGGGAATGCGCCGAACGATGTGTGGGTAGAACTTGTCCAAAGGTAAAGAATGTCGACAGTCCTCTGCTTGGGCGTCAGCCGAGCTTTCTGTGCATTTCAGAGGTGACATACTTGTTGGTGAAGCATAGATCATAACTGCCTAATCCCCAGCGCAGATTGTCTGGGGTGAATATGTAGGCGAGTGGTAGTATGCCCCATAGTATGGGATCATCCATTCTGTAAAGATTGTGTAAGCGCAGTCCATCCATGACGATTCGGAGATTATGGCAAACGTACGTACACAGAGATGTGGTTCGAGACTGCACGCTCGTCAGTACTGAGCATTTCCTGGGTTTTTGATAGTACAAGCACTTACCAGTTATGAGGCCTCGTTGCCTACTCGCTGGATCCTCTCTTTCATCCAACAGCTTCAGGAAGCCCTCCATTCCATGCGTCTCAACCTTGCTTAGTCCATTCAGGAATCCTTTGCACAAGAGCCCGACAGCGCCCATGGTGAAGGCCGACGCGGCGCGCCATGGCCCGCTGGGGGCCTCCGGCTGCTCCTCTGGTCGCATTGGTGTAGGCGTGGGGTTGAGGGCGACATGTGAAGATTTCGCGCTCAATAGCTGGATGCCGCGGCCCACCAACGTCACTGCCAGGGACCGGCATTTTGGCGACACTGCTAGCGCGATTGCGGCCTGCACGTGCGCCAAGTGGATGGCTCTTCCGCTTCAACACGCCTTCTTCCATCACCACAGCAAGAGCTCGACACTTTACAAGACTAAGCTTGGACTTGCGAGTCTTGTGCATCATCCTCAGAGCTTGGACACGGGATCCCATAGCTGCGCCTGGCACTGTTGCTCGGATTGACCTACCTGCTGAGTCCATCACGAAAAGTCGCGTCCCGATTTGCGAATCTTGAATGCTGAACCTAGCAACATGCCGCCTCCAAAGACCATATTCACGTCATACGAGCGGAATGCCCTCAAAGATCGATGGGGCTCACAGGCTACGCGTCTGACCCGTGACTCATTTCTACCTTTTGGCTCCTGCCAACTATGTCTCCTTCCTTCAGTAGACCCAGTGTGCTGTTCACAAGGCGATCTGTTCTGTCGCGAGTGCGCCATGACCAATCTTCTGGCGCAACGAAAGGAAATGAAGCGACTAGAGAAGCTGAACGAGCGCCAGAAGTTGGAGGACGAGGACCAAAAGCTGCGAGAAGAGGAGGAAGCGCGGCTGCTGGCAGTCGAGGAATTCGAAGCTGTTCAGATGGGGCTTTCGGTCAAAGCAGGTGCATCAGCACGAGTCGTTGGAAGGCAAGGCAGCAAGATCATGGTCGAAGAAGAGCAGGATGCCAAGGCTGGACAGGCCAGAGGCACGAAACGCAAGTTCGAAATTGACCAAGAGGAACTCAAGCGCATCGCACAAGAAGAGCAGAGCAAAGCAAAACGCACGTTCGACGCCGAGCGCAAAGCAGCCAAGGGTCATCTCCCCAGTTTTTGGGTTCCCGGCGAGACACCCGACCAACACCACAAAAGCGTAGAGAAGGCGAAGCAAACGCCTGTATGCCCGTCAAGCCACCCAGACCAACTGCACAGCCTGTCGCTGAAGAGCTTAACGAGCGTCAACTTCCACGAAGAAAAGTCGTCCGAGACGGGGAAATCGGCTCGCACGTGTCCCAGCTGTCAAAAAGCGCTCTCAAACAGTACGAAAGCCATGCTCGCTATACCTTGTGGTCACGTCCTATGCAAACCATGCGTTGATAAGTTTCTCCGGCCAGAACATCGCCATCAGCGAGATGCACATGATCAAGGACCGGAGCCCGAGACTGTGCATTGTTATGTATGCGATGCGGATCTTACGACAGTTCCAGACGCCAAGGAAGGCAAGAAGAAGAAAAAGGACAGCGAGAAAGAAAAGGCGCCCAAGCCTGGTCTTGTGGAGATAAGGAGTGAAGGTACCGGGTTTGCAAGTGGTGGAAAGGCGATGGTCAAGAGAGAAGGAGTGGCATTTCAAGTATAACAAGTCTTTTCTGATCGGCCGAACTACGGGCGCGATGACGAAAGGCCAGCCACCATAGACTGCCAGTGCTTGAATGGTAGACCTCACGGTGTACATATACTTCCGATATATCTGCTTTGTGAGGCTCCTTGCTGGACAATGGCGATCACACACTCCACGATTTTATTCGAAGTTTTTTTTTAGACGGCGGCGGGATTACCAAAGTCTGCAGTAAGAGCTTGGAAGACGGAACCGTATTGGATTTCGGTCTGGCGTCATGTACTCAACAGTCACCGTTCTCGAACGCGATAGCCATCGCCCGGGCGAAGAGTTACATGTTCATCACACCCAATACGGAAATTCGGAGTCCACACACTGGCTAAGTGCAGCGTGTTTCCATCTCGCTGCCATTATATGAACAGGGCTTAGTATACTTAGGTAGTTGGAAGACTGGTAGGAAATTACCCAATTGTGCAAGGGCGAGAAAGCCACGCCGCTGTGCTGGGTCTCCATTATCGGTAATTTCCTTGCATCTCCCAACTCTGGGCATTATTGTTTCAAACGCGATCGATATGTTGTCAGGCAGTCTCGCCAATGATGCGCTGCTGCTGGTGTGTAGGTATGTTTGCGCCGTTTCACCGTATGCGGGAAAGAGCTCATCACCCACTCACAAGCCCCACTCTAGCGTGATTGCCAATACAGTCAGGGTCGATGTGCAGGATGAGCCGACTGTCCCCTATCAGGAACGAGGGATCCTACGAGCTGAACGCGCGCCGTGCGGGTGTGAAATGAGTGAAAGGTTTCCGGAGAATCTTTCGTTTGCGCCGCTAAGAAAGTTTTTAAACTTGCTCACCACGGGTTTTGTATTTGAACTCTCTGCGACAGCCGGAATCACAGCCGGAATCAATCTCTTCGCACGCGATTCTCTTCCCTGCGTTCCGAACAGCATGTTCAAAATCGTGTTGTTCAGTACGCTGTATGCTTACTTCGAGGGGCTTTGCAAGCAGTACCGCGAAACTCTGTCGGTATGTTTTTTCCGCACGGTTGACTCAACGCCGCTCGACACTCGACATTCAATGTCAACTATACTCACATCTTATCAGGGCTTCAAACTCATTAGGCCGTTCTTCAAACCATCCTTCGCTGTGCCGAATGAGCAGTCTGTACCGCCGATCCGAGAGAACTGGTGTAAGATCTCCCCTCCTCATGTCCAGTATGCAAGACGCGTACTCATCCTCCAATCCGTAGACTATCCCGCCGATATCGCCAACGATCTCAAGGACTTCGACCTTCCACGGCGCATCAAGGAAGAAGTATATGCATGCGCATGGGAGTACGCACGCTGCGTGATTCCTCAATACACCAATTGGAATCGCTATGTGGCCTTCATGCGTGTCATTGTCATCGGTATCGTCGCAGAGTGCAAAGGCGACTTGGTACAGGTGTCACTTGGCGACAATCTTCTGGGCTACAACCTCACTGCTCTTCTCGACGAACTCTTTCAGGGCACAACTGAACAGTAAGCTGACCCGTTCTCGAATCTCACAGACTGACACTGATGTCATCCTGTCTAGATACAGTGCGGCCATGGCTCGCGAGTTCCGCTGCTTCCTTCTCATTACAGCAGACAAAGCAAGCAAACGCCGTGAAGGCCTGTTGTTCAGACGTTACGTTACCGCCCTCGCCAAGTCGCCTCGACAATGGTTTCGCATGCGCGACACAGATGCTTTGATCCGATTTACCATGGGCGCAGCTCTGGTCTGTAACGATCTCGACGACGTACACTATACCGAAGAACAATTCGAGGCTTTGGATGAACTCGGCGCCACTCTCTACGACAGTGTAGCCTTCTACAAACACCGGTCCGAGGGCGAGACAGTGAGTGATATCTAATCAAACGTGATGCGATGGACACGGACTGACCTGGGACTTTTAGAACTCCACGTTCGCATACGCACCTACCAACATCCGTATCAAGGCTTTCCACCAGTCTCGTGAGTTGCTATGGGCTCTCGATGTTGCTTGGGCAGGCAAGCGAGAACATCTCGTCATCATCAATTTCTTACGCTTCTTCGGTGGTCCTATACATATGAGTAGGTTGATATCACCCTTCCCCACGATATACCGTTACTAACAAAGTTCTTTAGTGATGCGTCGCTACCGGTTCATCGAAGATGGAATGATGATTGGTCGACCTGAGACTACCGCCATCATCACACAAGCACGCCAACAGTTTAAGCTCTGGAATCGCGTCGACATGCAGGATGGCGATGCCAAGGACGTCGAGCGCTACAACCACTTGATGGAGAGAAGTGATGAGCTCATGTTCGACGGCCTTCGTGAGTTCCTCGACGCGAGCAGCGAGGATACTTGTAAGGGCTGTCAGCACCGTGAGACACATGGTGGACATACTTATTTTTCGTTTGGTGGAATAAAGCTATGCGACGACTGCAAGGAGTCTTGGGGGGCGTACGTCAAGTCTTTCTCGGCTCGGTTCGCGGATGTGTTTCCGGAGATCAAGAACGTGATGACAACTTGAGTCAGGTACTGAGTCGATCAGACATAAGAAGCGAGGAAACCGGCTCTCATCAATTGCGGGATGAGCTAAAACTCACAATGGTATTTCCACCTCATACAAGAAAAAAACTAAACAGGTTTGCAGGCTACATTAAGCCAAAACCTTACAAAGGCGGTGACCCAGCGCCAATGTAGGCTCCAGGCTGTTCAGTTTTTTTCTAGGTTGGCGTGTTACTGTAATTATCCATTGACTCTTCAATCAAAAACACTCCCTCGACTCCATTTGCTTGCCCTCCTGATCCTCTTGCCATATATGTAGAAAACGAAAGGCACTGGGATAAGCAGTGCCGCGAATCCACCAGTAATACTACTCGCGGGACCTACTCCAACGTTGTGATACAGCGGCGTCACTACCAATGGAAAAGCGCCCGCAAAGGCGCTTCGAAGAAAAGTGTTCGCTGCTACTGCACTCGCTGCATACAACGTAAATGTGTCGACCAGGTAATTCAGGGCAGCTTGAAAGATCGTGAAGAATCCAGTTCCCAGCAACACCAGCCCAATGACGGGAGCAATCCAATGGTATTGAGGGTCCGCTGTCCAGCCCATGATGAACTGACCGGCGGAGAAGAGTACCGAGCCGAGCATCATCGGTGGCAAACGCGCTTCCGGAACGGCACGATTACCAGCTGCGCGATAGACCTTGTTGTAAAGAAGCTGGTTATAGGCGTTGATGCTGCAGCCGATGATTGCGCCAACCAAGATACCCAGGAAAGGCAGCGTTGCGCTTACTGCTGGCCATCCCCTCATTTCGCCAAAAATTATGGGAATGCCTGAACGTGTCAGTACGTGTCTCACATGCACTTCGTATAGCGATATCTCTTACCTCCCAGCATCATGTATAGAATTCCGTAGCAGAAGCTAGCGTAGAGTGCGACAAGAAAACAGATAGGTGTCATCAGAAGCTGCAACGGCCGGAGCAGGAACTTCTTAGACAATTCTTTGATGCTGACATCCCACTCCTCGAACTTGGTGTGAAGGGCCCAGTTGCCGGTTTCGTGTCGCAGGCGACGTGCTTTGTAGACGAGGAGTTTCGGTGGGTAGCATTCGTCGATGAAAATTATGTCCATGAACAGGATGGTAGCCTGAAGTATACCAGTGAAGTATTCGGTCCACCGCCAGCCAAGTGATGGATTGGCGACAAAAGCTGCGGAGACAATTGGCCCTAGACAAGGGCCGCCAACGACCGCCATAGCGTAACCTGCCATGGCTAAGGCCCTCCATGCCGGACTATACAGATCGCCCAACACACCACCGGTATTCGTGACTGGTGCGCTAGCAAAGAAGGCACCGAAAAACCTTGTGATCATCAGTGTCTGGAAGTCCTTTGCTACGGCACTACCGAAGCTAAAGCAGATTGCAATGAACATGGGCGTTAAAACTGCCAAACGTCTCCCGTAGACTTCGGAGAGGGGAGCCCAGAGAAGCGGACCAAGTCCAAATCCAAACAGGAAGAGCGTAGTGCCCAACACCGCGACCTGGTTTCCTACGTCGAACTCGGCTGCTATCTGTCGCGTACCTGCAGAATATGCAGAAGAAGCCCATGTCGCGCTCATAGTCGTGAGGCCATACATCATGGTCGTTGTGATCTTCTTCTTTGTGGGCCAGTTCATCGGGCGATAAGGATCGTCGTCGCCCTCAAAATCTACTAGCACATCTGCAGTGGTCTGCTGGTGCGCCAGAGGATGGGAAAATGGCGCAACATTCGGTCGTGTACGTATTCGTGAAAGTGCGGTGTCGCGTCTAGATATTGTCCGGCTCAAAGGCTGATTCATACCACTTGCCGTGGCTGTCGCTCTTCTGTCTCTTGGTAGACTGCGTCTGCTGCGTGATCGCGAAATGCTTTCTTGAAGTTCTCTTCCGGATGGACGGTGGCCGTCATGGTCGGCATCCTTCTCTTCCTCATACTCCGACGATGAATCGGATGTTGACTCGCTCCGCTGTCTTGGTCTTGATCGCCTTCCACTCTCAAGATCTACGTCGGTGTTTGATGTCGAAGTGGGATTCGTGTCTGATGATCGTTCGTCTTTAGAATCCATGATTCCAGTAGTTCATATCTTGTCGCCTTTCTCAACGGTTTATTCTGGGATGCTTAAATATAAACTACGATCCCTGTTCTAGGTGCAGCTCCGTGGCTCGAAGAATGAGAAAGATTGCCGGAAACATGGCAAGTGCCGGACGCCTTTTGATGCTAAAGCCGTCAGCAACAATAGAGCGAGGAATTGATAGAACATCAGTAACGCTAAGCAATGACAGATGCCACAAAAATCTACTATCGCTGGGTATCTCCGGTCGATATGACGTAGATTTTGCGTACTAATGAGCTGCGCTAACCTCGAACGGTATAGTCCACGGGTACATTCATTGCTCGGCCTTCTCGAGGTGTTATTCCCAGACCTCAGTTCGGATAAATCTCCGGCTGACAGATTTTCAACAAGTATCGCTCGCACGAAGACAATGTGTAACAGTCGAGGAAAGACGCGTGCGCACCGTGAACGCCCCATTTTCGGTGACGCGACAACAATGACGTAACGACTTGCAGCAAAGACGTGCAGCGTCCTTCCGCCAGCTCTTCATTACATCTATAGCACGTAAGAAACATAAAATCTGGAATTGAGAAATTCTGTGTACATTGCTGACATTACGGGTATTACTCGACACGTAGTTATCATCTACCTATCCAACTAGATCGTTAAGTATTCTTACAAAGCTCCAGGGGTGTTCTTAATGGCCTGAGCAGCAGCCTCGCAGTCCTCGCCTAGCGGAACAACAGCGCCATATCCAACAGCCTGCCCACAGCCAGTGAAGCCATAAACTCCCTGGTAGAATCCGGAACCGTCTGGACTGGCCTTTTGCAAGGTAGCAGAGAAGACATCGGCACCTGCCGAAGGACCAAGAGTTACGTTGCCCGAGCGGTAAGTTGGCTGGGCGGTGGCGTTGTTAAAGAAGTAGACGTTGCGCTGGCACTTGGGTGAAAGGAGGCTTCCCACGCTGCCGAGCAAGAAGGGCTGGTTGACCATGCTTTTCCACATGTCGAGGGAGTATTTGGGTGCTGCTTGGTTGGGTTCGCTGACGAACTTGAGATCGAACGCCTCGGAATACAGGCCAGGACCGCTGATAGGGTTGGGTGCCTGTGCCCACTTCGAGTTGATGCCGAAAGATCCATCCCTGTATGATTGGAATGGTGCATTGAGTGGTAGAAATGCGCCGATTCTGGTTTGGATACCGCCTACAGTAGCTAAAGGGTCGCGTGTTAGCTATAACCCACAGGCTGAACTGAGTTCGCGTCAATTACTTACCAACTAGAGATGGGACAAGACCGGCAACATAACCCTGGGTTACTTCGTCCACGCCGGCAAGGTACGACACGAGGGGCGCATTGAGTGGTGTCTTGGAGCTACCGACGCCGACATAGGGGATCATAGAGCTGCCGACCATCAATCCTGTAGCAAGCTGGAGGCCGCCCTGGCGGATATCGGTGTTGGCTCCGGCGTTAACGATGACCGGGTGCATGCCCTCGGGAAATTTCAGCTCTTCGGGAAGAGATAGCAGATTTAGTCCGCCTAGGTTGACCAAGCTCGAGAACGACTCCTTGAGGGCCTTCATGACAGCATCCTTGGGCACCGGAACAAGGAACCAGTCTGCAACATGTGTCAGTACAAGATTTCCTTACTATTCAGAGAATTCCCACTCACTGCTGGTCGCACTCATAGTGCGATCTTGCTGGTTGTAGATGGCAACCTCATTTGGGCACGTTGTGCTTTGGCCAGCGACGAGGCTCGCGGCAGCAAGCAGTATTTGGAAGAAGAAGCGTGCCATGGTGTAGCTGATGGTTTAGGTGGATGGTTGAGTAGAGAGCGGTCTTACGGTGGCATAGGCCCGTTATATACAAAGATGCGTTCTCGTTTGGGATCGTCATCATACCCACGTAGACTAACATGGTGCTTTGCATCACAACAATAACTCATAGCTCTGTCAGCGCCTTGCTTCCGAGCCTGACCGTAGCATCCGGAGCGATTGGGCGCTCTGGACATTGAGATCGACTGCTAGCATTTCCATGCTCATTCGGTGGGATGGACATCACGGCTCCTGTTCTCTGCGCTAGCCATCAATTAGGTTTCAGTTCGCCCCGTTTCGGTCTTTAATGAACCCACTTGTAAATCAGGCTAGCTACAAGTAATCGCTCGGCACAAGAAGATCAACGATCGTCGGTACCAGCGCTTCCGGTCCGCTCCAATCCCTTCCAGAAGGACTCTTACATCGCGCGGCTACGAAGCTCCCGAATACCGGAACCTGTGTGATGCGGGCTATCTGACTCAACTCATCTATCTGAGCGTTTCGTTATACAACCGTACACAATGATGCTGTAAAATGGGATACAACTTGTGGGATCACTCGAGACTTGATATTTTTGGATTTGAGATACCCCTATTACGATGTAACCACAAACCCATGCGGCCACTTCCAGGTATGCGTGAGAGCTTACTCAAATGAGTACACTCTAGCGCTTATGGTAGGCTATGGGAGATGACGATGTGAAGCAGTTTAGAGTTTTCCATCCAGGAACAGGAAACTTGAAAGAACATAAAGTGATGCGGATGGCGCTAAGCTTTGTCTTCCGATAAACGTCTTCCAACTGGTATCTCCAACTGGTATCAAGTGTTTTGATTTTGCACGGCTTCATGACGAACATGCGCAAACCGAGTTATCAGCCTCAGGACCCTTGAAGCCGACCGTGCAGACGTTTGCATGTTTTACCGGATCGTATTTTCCCTGGAGCAGTATTCAACTCCCCGAAGGTTGACCACCCTTTCACGATGATGACACGAAAAGACTTGGCAGGTAACGTTTCGGGTACCTGGGTAGATAGTCAGCGCTCACCACCTCGAATGTGATGTCTACGTAGACGGAGAGTTCGAAGGAAGGGGCAGAATGCCATGATCGCTCGGTTAATGCAGCCCTCCCCACACGCGCCCAGGTGGCTTGCGGGACGTGTATGTATGCCAAGCCACTAGCACACGCCTCCAACGCGCGCGAACTTCCTCGAGGCGTGACGTTTGCGGTTCCTCAGCCTTGTCGCACCTTCTCATCCTCCCTTACTTATCATTCTTTTGGCCGCTTGTACAGGCGCATATGTTCAGCAATTTTATGCGACTCTACTCCCGCTATTTTTATTACAATTGAGCACGACACCCGGCCATGACAGATTATAGCAAACAGACAGTCGCGCAACTGCGGCAGGTGTTGAAGGACCGGAGTATACCCAGCACCGGCTTGACACGAAAGGCGCAAATTATCGAGAAGCTCCAGGAGGCCGACCTCGCTGCCGAGACTCCCAGTGCGCCAGATGAGGGTACCGAAAGCGCAGACGCGCCGCCGGATGCGGTAGAGCAGGTGAACACCGAAGTTGGCGACGACACTGCCACCAACGAGCGTGTCCCTGGACCAGCGCTCTCTGAGGCTGGAGGTATGCGCACCATGAGTACATCGCTGCCGCTAGATGCTGACCCGAGTCTAGAAGCAGAGCAGCCTACACGCGAAGCCGAGCCAGAGCCTCTACCCGTACCCGCAGCGACTACCGATTCCCTCACCGAGACAATTTCGCACATTGACAGCGATATTCCTCCACCAGACGAGATTAAAGCAATAGAGCGGCCTGCCGAAGACACAACCAATGTGGAGGAGCCCGGCTCAATACAACCGGCGGGAGTCTTCAATGCACCGCCCGCAGATGCCGACGATGTGATTGGCCCAACCGTGACGGAGCCTACGGATGCGGAAGTTGGAGACGTAAAGAAGGTCGAAGTCGCAGAGGGCGAGCTGCCAGATGCTCCAGGACCGGCTGCCGAAGCTCTGCGGTTGGCGCAGCCGACGTCTGGACTCCCCGAAGATTTGCAAGACACGAGCATGGACGCGAAGACAGCTTCACCTGTGTCCAATGAGCAACAATCCGTTGAGAAACCGGAATTGCTTAGCGTTCCAGAGCCCTCGACGACGGAAACATCGAGGCTCAACACGGAAGAAGTAGAAACAGACTCGAAGAAGAGAAAGAGGAGGAGTGACACTCCCGAGATGGCGGACCAGGAAATCAAGGCAAAGAAGCACAGGCCCAGCCAGGAACCGGCGCCTGGCGTTCACCTGCAGGAAGACGAGGACACCGTCATGGAGCAAAGAAGATCGGAGGAAGAGACCGCACCTTTAGCAAATGGTAATCCAAACGAAACAAACGACACTCGCTCTATACCAGCCGGGGAGGAGCCGCCAGTTGTGGAGATTGATACAAGACGCGAGAAAAAGGAAAAGGCCTCTCGGTACAAAGACCTCATGAAATCCAACGCAGATGACACACCCCAGGAAGCCTTGACTGATGACAGACCCACGGTACCCGCGCTTCACCCTGTGACATCTGCATTGTACATCCGCAATTTCATGCGCCCTCTGCGTCTGGAGCCACTACGAGCACACCTAATCTCTCTTGCCTCGCCGCCATCCACCTCACCGGACCCCACAATCGTGGAAACCCTTTTCCTGGACGTACTCAAGTCGCATGCGCTTGTACTCTTTAGCACTAAGACTGCTGCATCACGAGTGCGAGCATCTTTACACGGCTCCATCTGGCCACCAGAAGGTAACAGGAAAGAGCTCTGGGTCGACTTCGTCCCGGATGAGCACGTGAAGGATTGGATCAAAGAGGAAGAGGACGCTGCAGCTGCCGAGAAGGACGCTCGTGCAAACAAACGCTCACACAACCCCAAACGGTTTGAAGTCGTGTATCCAGAGTCCAGTGATGGCTCTGTTGTAGCTGTATTCCAGGAAGTCGGTTCAGGCGCTCCTGCAAACGCACCACGAGGCCCACGCGCAAGCGCAGACGCGCGGATGCCATCTATACAACAAGCACCAGCACCATCGCTCCCAACAGCCTCATCGAAAGATACCCGACAAAATACCGAAGCTTCTTTCAAAACACTCCACGATCTGTTCAGCTCCACAGAAGCGAAACCCCAACTCTTCTATCTCCCCGTTTCGGATGATATTTCCGATCTGAGGCTAAAGGAACTGGACGCCGAGACAAGCAGAGACTGGGCACCTGGCCAGACGAGGAAGGGGCGGGGCATCAAGACAGAGATGAAGTACAAATACAGTTTTGATGACGATGACAGGGTTGTCGAAGTTGGTGAAGAGCGCTCTGACTACAGAGGTGGCAGAGGCGGTAGTGGCTACAGAGGGCGAGGGAGGGGTGGATATAGAGGGAGAGGGGCAGACATTTGGAGAGGATGATTTACCCGAAGGGATGCAATCTTTGTGTAAGAAATATCGAAAGTCGAAGAACCGGGCCAGGTGCTCTGCAACAAATGTTCTTGGCTAAATCCTCCTTCCCTATGTCAGGCCGCTGCTCGAAATTGCAGCAGGCAAGAACGACGGCTACGGTTTGCTGTAGCTTCTTCATTGCAATGCTCCTCCTGCACCGACCTTGTTGCGCATGGTAGGGTGGCTCCCGACGTAGTCGCATACTGATTTTCTCATTCAATTCGCACAACTGACGACAATGGCCGCCCGGTGTCCAGGCGATCAGCTCACGAGCGACCTCATCGCCGAACAGGCTTTGCCCTTTGGCCATAAAGATATCACCTTCCACCTGCTGACTCTAAAT
>Ga0265780_10004067_pt1 | contig 19017 bp, 15 predicted proteins | sample P1T30metagenome_FD_192432 | JGI IMG/M metagenome (GOLD analysis project Ga0265780, IMG submission 192432) | Plant litter microbial communities from East Loma Ridge, Irvine, California - P1 T30 | ecosystem: Environmental > Terrestrial > Plant litter > Unclassified | place: USA: California...
GAGAGTGATAAATCGAGTAAACACATTCGAGTTTGCCCACCAATCTGAACAGAAGACTACAAGCACACCTCAGTCATTTCAACTCCCACACTAAACACTCCCCCCACCCCACAATCAACCCCAATTCAACTCCACTTAACATCACCCCCCGCCACCCCATCCAGCCCCCAATTCCCATACGTATCCACAAACCCCTCATCCGTCAAATACTTCTTATGCTCCTCGCTCCTCCACGCCAACTGCGTGCCCAGCCGCCAACTCGTATCCAGCTTCGGCACCACCAGCTCCACAAGCTGAACACACGTCGGATCCCGCACTTCATCCTTCTTCAAAATGTCCTCCAACTCCTTCTTGGTGGCTGCGCGGTGAAACGACGCTTCAGGACACGGGTGCTTGAACAGCGGAAGTAAATGCGCGTAGTCCGTCGGCACGATGTCGTTGTACGGCTGTTTCGCGCCCCAGATAAGACGCTCGATCGTGTACCCTTCGTTATTGATGACGAATATCACGGTCTTGAGTTGCGCTTTGATCATGGTGCCGATCTCCTGTATCGTGAGCGCCATGCTGCCGTCGCCTGTGAAGAGCAGCGTGCGGCCCTTGCCCGCTGCGCCCTTGGCTTGCAATTCCGAGCGCGCAACTTCGACGCCTAGACTCGCAGCTGTCGCGAACCCGATGCTGCCGTAATAGATCTGCGTGATGAGGCGGACGGAATGCGGGAAGTCGATGTCGGTGAGGCCGAAGTTTGCGGTGCCGGTTTCGCTAACGATGCAGTCGTGTGGGCGCAGGAAGGATTCGATGGCGGGCCAGAGTTGGGATTGGGTGAGGTGTGCGGAGTCCTTGTCTAGAGGGATGCGAGGCGGTGGGAGGATGGGCTTTGGTATGGATTGCTGAGGTTTTGGTGGGAGAGCTGCTGTGAGGGCTGAGAAGAGAGACTTTATTGAGGTGTTGGGGTAGGTTTTCCCTTTCACGACAACATCGTGCGGGTTGATGTGGATGGTGGAGTCGTCTGATAGTTTCCGCGAAAAGCCTGCTGCGTTGGTGTCGCACGGGATGAGGCCTAGAGTAATCTAGGTAAAGCAATCAGTTCGCACGTCAATTACAGAACTCATATGGCATATACTTACAACCAGATCTGCAGCTTTTGCTGCCTCCTTCAAGCCCGGTGTGCTGACTTCTCCATTCCACACACCGACATACATCTCGTCCGTCTCATCCACCACACCCTTGCCCATATTCGCCGAGTAGAACGGTACATGGAGCTTCTTCACAAGCTGCTGAGCTTCCTCTGCCGCTCCAAACCGGTGTGTCCACGCATCCACCAAAACAGAAGGTAGCTTAGCTTGCTTCACCGCATCGACAATCGCCTTTACCGCAGCGTCTTGAGCCTCCTCATCGACATCCGGCAGAACATTGATCGGCGTGTCCAGTAACTTCGCATCAACCATCTCAGCCGACAAATCAAGCGGCAAAAAGATATACACCGGCCCACTCTTCAAAAAGCACTCCCGAATCACACGGTCAATCTCCGCCGGCGCACTCGCAATATCCCACAACTCCGCAGCCGCGAATCGCAGTCCAGCAGACGCCCTGTTGTACAACTGGTGATCCGGCTTGTTTCCAATCGAGTGATGGATCATCATGTTGTTCTTCTGCATGCCCCTCGTTGTCTGGCCTACAATGTGAATAACCTTGACATGCTCGCTCATCGAGCCTGCGATGCCGTTGAGAGCACTGAGCTCGCCGACGCCGTGGGTGGTAACGAAACATCCTGGAACACCTTTAACGCGTGCGTAGCCGTCGGCTACATATGCTGCGTTTAGTTCGTTTTGGTTGCCCATCCATCGCAGGCCGTCGACGTGGAAGAGGGAGTCGAGGAATTGCAGGTTGAAGTCTCCTGGTACGCCGAAGATTGTGTCCACGCCGATTTGGTGGATGCGTTCCCACATGTAGCGCCCGAGGGTTATCTTTCCTGATGGCATGTCTCCCATGGCTAAGGATGTGTTGTTGAGTAGGATACCTGATGGTCTGGATATTGGTGCTCGAGTGTCAGGAAAATAGTTGAGCACCAGCTTGGTGAGGTTCGTATTTTCCAAGGTCGATCGAACGTATAGCTATGTGATTGGAAAGCCTCGTATGCCTTTCTCGGGAGTCGAATCTCTGATCTGCGGTGTGACCCTTCAAGTCCTAAACAACCATCAGCCCACAATCCCTAAGCAGTAACCACTTCGCATCAACACACACGCGTACTTTCAAAACAGGCTTGTGCTCGGCCGAAGTTGCTAGCGTGCCGAGGGAGGATGTATGGAGGCTCGGTGATGTCGATGCAAGGGAGAGCACGTAAGTCGTCGTCAATTCGCACCGCACCTAGCCATTACTTGAGTATGTTCGTGACAAGGCGTTGCAAGGCGTACACGACAACCGCGGTTCGGTTGCATACGGCTAGAAGAGCATCGTCGTGCGGGGATCGGCGAAACCAACATTCGACCTTCGGAATAGAGCCGGTTGTTACTCCACTAGTCTAGTCGTGAGTTCCTTCTTCAGAATCATAACTGACAGTAGTGCCTTTCTACATTATGAACGAGAAAGCTCATTGTTGGCAGAGAAGTCGCTCGTATTCATTGTGCCCCATTTCAGGACAGCAATTCGAACACCAAAACTTGAACGAACTCGCTATGCACTTGGTTCAGTCGTGCCCGCAACGCCATGCTTCTTCGCGTCCTCGTAACTCGCCATCTTGAAATCATACGGCAGCTCAAACTCCGCCTTTTCATCGCCCTGGAAAGGCTTAAAGTCCACAATCAGCGAGTCCTTGACCGCAAACACGGCATCGTCTTCAATGTACTTGCTCTTCCGGTCGAATATCTGCGTAACGATAGGTTTATAGCCAGGCGCCGTGAGCTATAGAACGTCAGCGCCATCCCATCTTCTCATGACAATGTTCCCAACTTACCAGAAAGTGAATATGCGCCGGCCGAAACGGATGCCTATCCAGCGCCTTCAAAACCACACCCGCCGGCCCATCAAACGGAATCGGATACGGTACGGGTCTCAGGCAGTAAAAATCATACCTGCCATCCTCGCCCGTCGTAAACCTGCCTCTGAGATTCATCTCCGGCTGATTCGGATCCTGCTGCTCATACAGCCCATTCGGCGCCGTGTGCCAGACATCCACGACCGCGCCCTCGACCGGCTGCCCGCTTACAAAGTCCGTGATTGTGCCGTGCATCCACGTCCTGTCGCCTTGCTTGTTGATCTCGTCGGATACGATGCAGCTTCCCATTGATAAATGGGGCGCGTCGTGCCGGTAGAAGGGGCCTAGTATGGCGGTTGCGGTGGGTTCGTCGGTCGCGGAGGAGGCGAGCTTGTAGGTTATTTCGTCGACGAGGGATTCGAGGCCGAGGATGTCGCAGAGGAGTTGGCCTTCGTTGCGCTTGGAGTCGGACATGCGGCCTGCGGCGTTTACCTGTACAATCGGTAAGTACGTGGTAAATTGTGTCTAGTCTGAGAATCTTACCAGCTCGATTCCTTGCATGAATTCGTCGACGGTGAGTTCGTTTTCCCGCGCAAAGTCATGGAGATGGGTGATCAGGCCTGCGGTGAGCTGTCTGATGCGCGGTGTGGCTTTCGGTCCCGTCGCATTGATGACTGATTGAGTGAAGTCCGGATTGAACTTGTGCTCCTTACTGCTGTTCACTGCGCTGCCGTTCGTTGTCATGTTGTAGGAGTATTGCGCCTGTATTTACGTGCCAAAGTGTGTCGTGGTCGTGTTAGTTGCTGCGATTAGCATCAGCGGTTAGCAAAACATCGAGCAGGCCTTCTTTCGAGCGCGTCTTTAACATCTTCAAGTCAGGGTCTACAGCACGCGGACGCGGGGTTGTGGAGCCTTTGCGGCGTGCAGTGGTACGTTCTGCAGCGGGAGTTGATGTCGGGCGAGGTGCGCCATCCGAGCTGGCCAATGACGATATAGGCAACCGGCACTGAAAGTAAGCTGATGCTTCGTACTATTAAGGCATGTATGGGCGATGTAGGATCGAGATCAGGGTGACTGACATCATCCAAAATATTGGAAGCATGGCTGAGGAGGTGTGAAAGATTGTTGGTAGATAAGGATGCCTATCCAGTATATGATACCATCGCCGACCCAATTGCTCAAAACGCCTATTCAATGCTTACAGCCAATGCTAACTTTGTACAATACTGTCCGCCGCATCCTAATCACTGTCATCGTCCACCCGCGCTCGTTTCGCCGAGCGACCTTCGGGCTCCTGGATGCCGTATCGCTTCTCGCCGGTCTTCTCACCAGCTTTCTCTCCCCTGACTTCGTTGATCATCTGGTTGATGCCAAATTGATCTTCAGTGTCCTTCTCAAACTGTACGGGGCCGTCACGAGCTTCCTGCAGTTCAGTGCCTTTGAATCCACCCTTGGCCTTGCCGAGGACATCGAACTTGTCAGACTTTGTGATGCGGTCGTATGTCTGGCCGTCGTCCTCTCCATCGTCTTGTTGGACACTCGGGCGGTAAATGCTGCTGATGGCTTCTTGGGCTGCGAACAGTGGCTTGTCGTAATGGTTGTCCTCATTGAAACCCGCGTTGAAGCCACTGGACTGGTTGAACAACCGCGAGTCGTACATCGATTCGCCGCTCTGTGTAGGCTTCGCAATGCCGAGCGCGACCTTCTCGGAGATGTCGCGGTTCTGTTCGCGAGCAAGCATCTGAATCTTGCGCTCGGTGCCCATGCGCGACTGGCGGAACTCGCGCTTGCTTTCCTCGAGGCGTTCTTTGCGGTCTGCCACGCGTTTTCGTGCTGCTTCGTCTTCGGAATCGGTGTCTGAATCGCTGGTGGATCGGCGTCTAGAGGCGTTCGCACGCTCCTCTCGGGCCTGCTTTGCCAGGTTTCGCAGATGCTCCTCCTTCTGTAGCTTCTCCTTCTCCGCCAGTCGTTGTTGCATAATCGCGCGCTGTTTGACCTCCTCGCGAGCGTGTCGATCTGCCGCTTGCAGTGCCTCGCCAAACTGGGCGAACTTGTCATTGATCGTGACATCTTGTAGACTTCGTCCATCTGCGGCTAGACGCTTGTCCAGAGGCACAGTGTAACCCTTCGGATTCTTCCAGTTACTGATTGGAGGGGGGATCTTCCACATCTCCTGGTCTTCGGCGGTGAGCTTTCGTGGGGGAGAGTGCAGCACTGGCGGAGGCGGGGACGGCGGGCCGCGTGGTATCCTCTTGTGCTTGAACTTGGGTGGTTCCAATGGATCAATCTGCCGCTGCTGTATCTTGAAGATGCGCGTCTTGCCCTGCGCCTCGCCCATTTGCGCGGTGGGTGTGTACCGCACAAATGTAGGCTCGTCGTTCTTGCGACCTTGCACGTTCTTCGGCCGCTGTGCAGCAGTCTGGCCATTAACAAGCGCCATGAGTGCCTGCTCGGTCTTTTCCTTAGTGGCTTGCACCACATCTTGAGTTGGGCGCGCTAGGTCCAATTGCCCAGCATTCGCCTGCTGTCGCAGCGGGATCAGGTCCTTGAAGCTGGCTTGCACTATCCGCGACTCGCCGTGTCCACGCTTCGCGATCTCGTCGTACTTTGTCTTTCCTTCGCCGTCGACTCTTCGTACCAATGCATTTGACTTGGACGGCTCGCCCTTCTTGCCCATATCTAGCGGATACTGCGCGACATGCACTTCTGGAAATGCACCGCCATCGCCAAAGTCGTCGGCTGCACGCGGTCGCCAGTTTTTCCTGCTTCCGTATGCGGGTGGGCCATTTTGCCGTCTCGCGACCTGAGTCTCGTACTGCTCGTCGGTCAAGACGCGCGTGCTTTGAGTGAGTTCCTCCTCCTCGCCCGTGTATTTCGGCTTCGGCAGCGACTTCGAAAGGGTGGCAACGGACATGATGGGCGACGTGGTGAGGGAGGACTGTTGCGTCAGGGTGTGGGTTGCGAAGTTGACGGTCGACAAATTATCGACGGGCAGCTCGGGCAATTCTGGCTAGCGCCGAGTCACGTGTCGGACATGGCTGGAAAGTGCGAAACGCCCATCACTTTCTTACCCTGCGATTCAATGAGACATTGGCCATCTTGAGGTTCGAGTGAGGATATCATTGCATATGAGACTAGCTTTAACATCCCGTCGCCCTCACTTGATCCTCAAAAGACCGGATGCCCAAATTTAAAGTCTTTAGCTCATGCTATCCGATACTGGGAGGCAGCTTCAATCACTTGTCTCCGGGTACATGATATACTGTATGGGTCTCATTGACATATGGTACCGACACAAGGAATTTCATGTCATTCAATATGACCCGAGTTTTCCCCGCACATGTCTCTTTCCCCACGCCCACGCTTGCCGCATCCGACACCTACGTCAGAATTGCCAGTGCGCCAAGGGGCATATCGAACGTGGCTATTGTATTTCCAGATGTCCTCAAATCTAACACTAAGGTCTATCTAGTTCCGTATCTCCATCATGCACGACTACAAGTCAGAAACCCAGCTCGATCTCGACCCAGACTTCAAGACATTCTTCGAAGACTTCTATGCGACCTCAGACACCCCAGATGCGCACGAACACTATGTGAAGTACTTCACGGAGGATGCGACGTTGATCATGGCGTCGAAGACTGTGAAGGGCTCGGATGGTGAGTGAACTTGTCTTTTTCGTTCATATCAGACGCAAATGGTTGTGGCGCGATGTGTGAGCAAGTATGTATTCAATAGCTTTTGCATCAATCTTCTCGACAGCTAAGGCCTTCCAACTACTTCCCTCGAAGGCCTACTAACACTGTTCCCCCAGATATTCTCGCCCTGCGAAAGTCAATGTGGGAAAAAGTCTCTTCGCGATCCCACAACCCCATCAAGATCTTCCCATTCGGCAGCTACTCGGATGAGGTAATGCTACACGGGACCGTCAAGTACGGACTGAAGAGCGGTGGAGAAAGCGGGCTGGACTGGGCTGCACGTGCACATCTTGTCAAAGTAGATGGGAAGGTCAAGATGGACTTTTACCAGGTGTATCTGGTGAGTTGTCGCTGTCCTCCAACTTTGTTTGGTGAAGATTATCTGCTATCAGGAGTGGATGGAACGAGCTTGGAGACGTTCAAGGTAGAGATTGGGCTGACATGTGCGCAGGATACTGGTGCGATGGCGAAATGATGTGTTATCGAGGCTGCAGTTTTAGAAGGCGTGATACGATCGCAAGAGCAATTAAGCAGAGAAGTGTGCTGTGAATATGAAGGTTGTTGCGTGAATACAAGCCTAGCCAGCAGTCACTGTGGCATTACTGGGTATTGCAATCCCCAGACTCACTGGACGAACTCGATACGGAACATTCAGTGCTGTGAAGTAGGATGACTTAAGATGGTGGCGAGTCAGGAAGCAAGCTCAGGGTAATATGAAATGCAGCCACATCACAGTGACTAACCTGGAGTTTTCGAGCTCTCACTTGCCGGTATTCCCCGACCGGGACTGGTACCAGTGCCAACCCCGCAGTTGGTGAATTCTGAGTCAGCCTCGTTCAGTTGCACAAATCAATATTAAAAGTCAATAATATCTAATTTTTTTGCAGACCTCTCATCTACAAACACAGCGCCCGGCTAGCTCAATCGGTAGAGCGTCAGACTCTTATTCAGCAATCTGAAGGCTGCGGGTTCGGTTAGTACTGAGCCACCATAAGTTCAACGCCTGTTTCTAACAGATTATAGACCCCCGCGTTGGGCTTACAACAAGCTACTTTTTGTTTTTTTATTATTTCGCTAGACGTTCCGTGCACGATGATGTTCCCCGCGGACAAGATTGCAGGTTCAACCCTCGCATCGGGCTTATTTTTGCTCTTCTATCATCCTCTTCAACTTATTTTTGGGATTGTGGTTGGGTGATGAAGGGATGAGCTTTTGAGAAATCACACCACCACCACGCCACTACTAACCTACGAACTTCAGCTTCCAAGCTTTTGTTTCATAGAATTCTGGGCTCCAGAGTCATGAGAAGATATAAAGATTTCCATTGCTTGACAGTCCTATCCTTGTTGGAAGTACTGTGATCGCTTTGGCTCTTGTCAGGCCTCCGAACAGACTAACGACTGGCGATTTGGTAAGCGCTTTGTACCGTGTCACAGAGGAGTAACTCGGAGATATTGAGGGATCTTGTAATGAGCAACGATAGTAGTCTCTCAAATTTCCATCGGTATGTTATCGTTCCTGTCAGGAAGTGATCATAGGTAGATTGCAAGCACTTGGGTCATCCTGCCTGCATCTCGTCTTGGCGAAACTCAGTTCTTTCTGAGTAGCAAACTCTGGCATCGTGTCATGAAGGTTGATGCAACAGCCATGAGTATCTTGCTACCTTCACACATCCGCAAGCGTATCTCTCGGATCATCATTCAGCTTCGCCTTCCCACCCCGTCCACCTCGACTTCCGCCACCTCCTCGACCTCCTCGCTTGCCCCTACTACTGCCACCAACTTCCTTCTCCCACTCATCCACATCCACCACCACCCCGTCCGGTAGTTTGCCATCACTCATCAGCACGCCACCACCCTGTTTCCTGCTCTCCACCCTCTTGAAGAACTCATACGACAAGAAGCCCTTGTCGTTGCCCTCAGTCAAGATAACGCCGTTCTCGCTGATATAGAACTTGACACCCGCTGCGAGCGCGGCTTGAATGTCGATGTAAATGAGCACGCTAGAGTTCTTGCGCATACCGGAGATTACTGGCGCAGCTTCCTTCTCGTCGGCAGACGCTGCGTCAACGGCGAGAGACTTGAAGCCAGCAGGTACACCAGACGCAAAGTGAATGTGATTCCGACCCATTCTTCTCAAGCCTCCGCCCTTCATGATTAGTCGCCACGCAGGCTCGTCGGTGCCGTGAACCACCGTCTCAGGCAGGTTCTCGGTGGTGATAGGCGTGAGTAGACCTTCGACATCGACCTTGATTGAGTGGCCTTGGTTTGCACGAATGAGATAGTCTGCTGGATTGCCCGAATCTGATATGCCTTGCAGCGCATCGGATTCAAGATCTTGTGGTTCTTCGCTTTCGGATGCTGGTGCCTGGTCGAGCACGGATGCGAGGATCATGGAGAAGCGCTTCTTGTCGCTGGTGGCGACTGCGTCACGCAGCTCTGGGAATGTGATTTTGAGGGACTTGAGCGCGCGAGTATTGAGCTGTTGATCATTAATACAAGTTCTGAGGATTCCTAGAACAGACTTACTGCGTCCTGTACATTGACATACCCACCCTTGCCCAACTTCAAGCCTTCTGAATTTGCTCCATGCCGAAGTAGCCAACTGATCTTCTTTGACACCTGCATTTCCCGTGATTGGTTGGCCGGATTGCGACTACCGCCGCCGCGACCACCTCTAGCCATCTCTTTCAGAAGTTTCCTGAGTTGAGGAATCCTGAAATTTTGGTGGGCGGAAAGTTCGATGTGCAATGCTGTGAATTCAGTGATATATCGATTGATAAAGCAGTTGAAAGTCGAAGTGAGTGACGTGGAAATGAGTCAGCCTGGTGTGGTAGTGTTTGTGGTAGGCACGAAAAGGGTAAGAGCGAAAGGTTTGTGTGGGTGGGGTTTACGCAGCCAATCAGAGCCATGACCTCACAAGTGAAGTAGGTAGCAGCAAGTCTCCCATCATGTCACACACATCGATGTAAGAATTCTATACTTTCGTGTAGTTTCTAATATATACATAATGAAAGCCATGGGTAGCTAACATGGTCTGCGGAAAGAGGCCCAGGAGCTTGTCGCGCTGTGCTATTCGTGTGCTGCCTCGCCGTCGTCTCCAAGACTACAACTTCGCCAAGTGTGTACCATCGCTGATGGATAGATACGTAGATTTTCCCATGGCGATAACACGAAGCGCTGTCCTTTACAAATATTAACGGATGATGTTGTTCTTTGCATCCGACGTAAAGTGGCATACTCCTGTACAGCTTGCGACTGAACATCGGTAACAGCCCAAATGTGCTACCGCCTCGGAAAGTTCTCGCTCATGTTCGCATGGTATGGAATGCTGGTGCCGAGCACGTTAAAAGCGTCGCTGAAGCTCGGAGGCTAAAGTTTGTGACTCGGCGATGCCGTCTGGGCCTCCTAATTAGGTGGTGGTCGGCAAGGAAGTTTGGTGACAATTCTTCAAGGACTTTATCTCCATCATCCACCTCGAGGCGTATACTGCGGCGGCTGCTCCGTATATGCCGGTGGTCTATCTCCTGTTGCCACTCCCATTCCGTCCACGCCATCCACCTCTCTCTGCACATTCTGCTGCTGCATCAGCTCCATCGCTTCTCGGTTTATCCTCTTCTGCTCCTCTGTGCTTATGATCGCATCTATACGCCTTTGCTCCGCACTGCTAGTCTCCCTGATCTGCCTACAGCAGACAATCATGAAAAGTATACACGCAAGGCCGATGCCCACAGCGATGCCCGCAATAGCGCCAGGGCTCAGTGGTGCCTTCTCACTATCATTATCATTCCTCGAAGAAGTATAAACACTCGAGCGCCCGGTCGATGTGGCGTAACTCCAGCGCGATGTCGTCGTCGTTGAAGTTTTGACCAGAATAATAGTCGGCCCCTCATGGTCCTGCGAATTCAATTTATCTATCACGTCGTCACCGAATCGCCGCTCGCGCATATACAGCTTCAAGCTTCTCTCGTTCGACGGTGCTTCAGGAATATACGATGCTCTTATGTTGAACATGTAGGAGCTGGTGAAGTCTTCGGTAGTGAAGCCTGTGTTGTTCTCCGGCACCATGTATGAGGACATGGGGTCGTATGTGATTTCGAGCTTGGACGAAGGATCGTAGTACCGTATTGGCCAAAAGAAGCGTACGGTGTACGAGGGCATGCATATTCGTGTGCCGTTCAGCGGCCAGCAGAAGGGTGTGGTTGCCTGCATCTGGCACTGTGCGATGAGATTGAGGGCGGATGCATCGGGTCGGAGTGGGACACAGCTTGCTGAGAGTTTTTAGCTATGAATGGAAACGGATTTCTCGTCGTGCTGATCTTACTTATGTCGCTCATCTTGAGCTGTCGGTGTCGCGGTCGACTGGAGACGAGACTGTTTGCTTCGCGTTCGCGCAATCCAATGCGTAGCAAAAATCAAAGCGGATCCTTTTCGTGAACAAAGTGTCAAATAGCTCACCTTACACCTTTAAGTGGACAATAGACCTCTAGACCTAGCCTACCCAAGCCACGATTGCCGTTTCTTGGCAATAAGGCGCATTTCCGAATGAATGTTGGAGTTCGGCTTCGCGGCACTGCGCAGCCAATAATAGAGGGCTCTATCTCTTGCCCAACGCAGACGTCGCCGGACCTAGTCGAAGCGACATGAGTTGACAAACGGGCCATTCACCATTGCTCGTTACGACATTTTTTGGCGATTCTCCAAACCGTCCACCCGTGTCGCTGCGCATGAGCTGTTATCGGGCTGGCCAATCAGATGTAGGTGCTTCTCTCGTGTGGTGAGAGTGAGACAGACTTTCGTGAATGCCATGCGCACAGGCGCGGCCCAGCAACATTGCAAGGCTGTGTAGGAGGCCTGAATCAGCAAATTAGCCCCCAGTGACCAAATCGAAGGAAGCTACTTACCCTGAGTCGAGTCAGGTCCTCACGCAAGTCTCGTCCCCTAGATATCTACAAGTTATGGCTGACAGGCCAAATGGAAATATGTGAGATCCATTGTACACATAATTGTATTGCGAAGTCACTAGCCGCAGTCAACGCCTTTGTTGAAATGTAGTCAATCGCTCAAACCTAACGACCAGCTCGCACCATCTAGCCTTTCATGACACTCAGCATGCGCAGCCTTCCTTTGCGCCTTCCGTCCTGGCACTGCCTAGATTCACGCGCGCATCCTCTTGCCTGCCCAAGTTTGTCTGTCCGCCAACGCCCCGTGGGCCCTTCAAGCTGGTCTCCGGGATCGCATTTGCAATAGCCGTGAACACTTCCGCGACATTTTGACCTGTCTTTGCGCTGGTCTCGAAGAAGAGCAAGCCCTCTTCATCCGCGTATGACTTTGCAGTCTTGATAGGCACTCTTCGGGCGTCTGCGCCATGCTCTTCTGTGGCATCCTCGCCTTCGGCAGGCGGTGCAGCGTCCGTCTCCTCTGAGCTCTCTTCACCGGCTGCGGCTGCCAGATCGTATTTGTTTCCTACAAGGGCAATGACAATGCCGGGCGATGCCTGGCGGTGCAGTTCGGCGACCCAGTGCTGGGCTTTTGTGAGGGACGAGGGCTTGGTGATATCGTAGACCACGAGGGCGGCTTGCGCATTGCGGTAGTACATGGGTGCGAGCGAGGCAAAGCGTTCCTGACCGGCCGTGTCCCAGATTTCGAATTTGATCGTTCGCGTGGGCAAGTTGCATTTCTGTGTGAGGAATGCAGCTGTCCATTCATGTCAGCATAGCTCGTATAGACATGTCTCAGACCGAGAGTACATACCACCTATTGTGGGCTCCTTGTTTTCTTGAAAGTCGTTATTGACGAAGCGCATGACCAGCGAAGACTGCGATAAGGTCAGCCTGGTAGAGGCAGCGGCACAGAGTTGAGTGTCTTATACCTTTCCGACTGCTGCTTCTCCAAGCAGGACCAGCTTGACGCTGCTGCTTGGCTTTGGTTGCGCGGAGGCGTCCGCCATGTTGATCGTGCGAGTGATGAGCTGGGTTTATGCAAGGCACTGTTATATAACGACGGTCTGGGAGAAATGTGCAGAGTTTCGGCGTGAGATGGCGGTATGCAATAGGCGTGTAGCGATGTGGGAATCGCAAGACGTGCGTGAAGGCAGATTGCCCAGAACGGTGACGAAGCTTCCACGTGATGCGGGCGCTAGCTAAATCGAGAGCAACCGCTGCTCCTCGCTACTCCACCACTTCACGCTCTCAACATCTTCTGAGACGACTTACGTGGAGCTGAACATCAATTGTGAGAATGACGGCGTGCTCGCTGTTTACGCCTGTGTACTGCGCATTGTCGCGTACCACGGAAACCGTAGGGGTACTCAGAAGACGACAAGTCGTTATGTGTACGACAAGTAAGCTTGCAGGAACATCTGCTGAATAGGTTCTGGTTGGGTTTACGACGTTTTTTTCGTATGCTCCAATCTGCAGTATAGTGCAATGGAACGTTTGCTGACGGAAAGACATGACGAGGGACAGATGCTTTCATCGCGTGAGGACAGACGAGCTGTCCACCTACGTGCTCCTGATATAGAGAGTTTGAGTTTACCATTCGTTGGTAGGCACCATGACTTCTTGGACATGGAGTCACGAAAAAGGAGCCGAACTACAAGCTAGCATCTTCGGTACCACAGTTGGTCGTTGTGAGCCATGGAAACATGTGGAGCTTTGGCCAGGTCCGTATGATATGACAGGCGACATTGTTTGATGCCCATCTGTACCTGCAACTAATTTATTTCTTCCGCTGTCATCAAAAGTTTTCAGTCAAAAACAACAGCCCCAGTACCGTCAAGAATTCAGGCATTGTGTTGCCGCTTGCAGCAACACCATCTTGTACAAGATTACATCCACGATGGGATCATTACCAGAAGAATTACTCTCCATGATCGTCGACAGCCTTTGGCATCGAGACATCCGTGGCCTTCTCGTCCTCCACCGCAGCAACGACCAGTTCCTCAGAATAGGATCAAAGATTCTCTACAAGCATGTATGCTTACACTTAGATTCTTGGAGAATCGCAATACCATGGCTCTACATGAGACAAATCTGCGAACACGTGCGATCCCTCACGATTACAGAAAAAAAAAATTTAAACGAAAGAGAAGAGTTCAGTCAATGCGCCGACTCTTGTCAAGACTCTCCACACTCAAATCGCTTTCCATCAATAACACCTCTTACCACAATACCGAAACACTCAACTCCTCAGACGTCGTCAAGGCTCTGGCTCAAATATTGTCATCGGTCCCCTCTTCCGTCGTCAACTTAGAGGTCGTGCTGAACAACGTTCTACTCCTCTGCGAACATGACCACCTTTGCGAGGCCCTCTCTACTCTTTTGCCACAACTCGAAACGCTTCGCATTCTTCTTCCGACCATATGCGAAGGTTTTCTGAGGTTTTTGCGCGGTACCCAAAGCGGCTCCGGATCCAGACAGGTACCGGTACCAAGGTTTCGATACGCTACCATCTGGACCAATTGGCAGGTGGCTCTGCCAGCCTACCTTCCAGTTCCAGGGCAAGAGAGAGAAGACACAATTATGCAACCAAGGATTGCGCTTTTCTAGCCAATCTCTCACCAGACGACGACAAAACTCGAATAATCGATGCAGCTTCGCTTTCCAAGGCTGTCCAATATCACCGAAGTCGAGGGCAATTCCCAGACCTATAGCATTTCTGCATAATGCAGGCAGCAGACTTGAGGGCTCTGAACTGGAAGATACGCGAAGTCGTCTCGAATACGACCTTGGTAGTGCCCTGCCGAAAAACAGTATACCCGAACGACCATGTGAACAAGACGATAATGCGTGACAGCAAGGGAACGGATCATTACGTGGATCGCGCACAATTCGCTGCATTTGTCGAGCCTGCGATATGGCAAAGTCCTCCCAACGGATCTCGTGTGCCGTACGCTCCTGCAGCTTTGTCAACATTCGAAGACGTGTGTCGAAATCTGGTGACGGCAAATGATGGTGCGGGAACTGAGCTGGATACATACAATCAGTTTCGAAACAGGCTCTCGAGTGGTCTTTCATGGGCCACGGCCAAACACCCCGAGGGACGAACTACCCACAACATTGGCAACTCATGAAGGTCCTTGTAACTAGCATATTGTGTCAACCTTCAGGACTCGCTGAACGCCAAATTTGACTGCCAAAAAAATGTGACCATCGTAGACACGTCACTCTTACAACACTGAGGCGGTTGGCGACGGCGCAGCATTCCGGACTATATACCGTTTGGTACAATGACCCACCCTGCACCCGCGTATCTTCAAGTCGCAACCGAGGATTTTCAAAAGTTCCGCACATTGTGGAGTGTACTTTCCTCTAGCCGTTGTGACGTCACCTCAGCGTCAACAAGCTTGCTTCACATGGGCCTAGCTAATACCGAAAGCATATCTGGCGGGTTTGCAAAGGATCGCGTCGGAAGCATGGTGGGCCGCACGTGCAGATGACGCTGCAGAGAGAAGTGGGGGAAAGAGGCACAGAGGCAAGACGCGATATTAGCAAATTGCATCTGGAAGAACTTCGAACCGACACAAGCGAAGTCGGTCCGGATGATGTAGCGTGTTGCCATTCGAGATTGTTCAAGATGCCTCGAGAGTGTTCAATAATGTACCTATGCGGCGCTCGTAGCTCGAGATCGGGGTCCGGATGCTATCCGTACAGCTGGGTCTCCGAACAGAGAAGGTGCATCTGCGCTCCTGCACATTGCGAATGCAATTCGACGTCAACATCACTACTGTAGCCGCACTCCATGCCCGCCAATATCACCCAATAAGCGTGTCCTCACGATGCCATTCTCATGGTCTATGCCAATTCCAAAGGCGATGCTCCACGACACGGGCAAGGCACGCTTCTGCGTTGTCGCAATTTGTGGACAAGTCACGGCCCGTCCGCGGCCACGCGATCTCGACCGCGCCGATCAGTGCCCATCCAAAGGCCCAGGCATGACTTGCAGCAAGGAACGGCTTGTGCACGGCAAGTGTCAGGTGCCTTTCCCTGCCGTCGACTGCCACACCAGATGGCTCCTCAGTGACCCCTCAACCAATGACGAGATGAGGAGGTGGCTTGCGCAGCAGCGTATTGGAGCACCTGCCCATTTGCACAGACGAAGGCGACCTCAAGGATCGCTCGATTACGCCAAGCTCGCGATTTCGCCTCCGTTTGCCTGAGGACAGACGGCCCTTTGTGCTGCGCTGCACGCGCGACATGGCAGCAACAATCGCGAAGGAGCGAACTGCTGTTCAGCATGGGGAAATCTTGTGTAGCGCTTCGCTGAACACAGCAGCGATCGGTCGCCTTAGTCACCATCGCGACTTTGAAGCCGAACAGACGCTCGGTTCCCCCAGTACCTTGCTCCGCGTCAACTGGCCGAAGCGACGGTGGGCGCAGCAGATCGGCGTTCCCCAAAGCGGCACAAGGCTTTATCGACGTCGATTGCTGCTCGAATCACAGAAGCGGGGAGGCTCACGCGCTAGAGCTGTCCCTCGATACCACCTGCGTTTGCGCGGCGGCGCCAGGCACACAAAGGGTCCAAAGAATTTTGGACGAGACGTGGTCTGAGTGAGCAAGATGGCGTCAAGGGAGTTTGAAACACGCAGAAGGCGCTGCGAGGGAGACGCTGCGCAGCATCAAGCTGTAAGACAGCCAGCCTCAAGCCACTCTTGCAAATGCGATATATTCGGGGGCCTGACGACAGATAGCTGCGTCAGCCACGACGCAGGCACACCCTGCTGCTGTTGTGAGGAGTTCGCCGGGATGTTCATCACGTTGTCCGTCTGGCGCCAGTGAGCACCTTGTCCGGATCAGCTGCCAACCTGCTTGCGCTTTGAATGATAATAAAAAGTTAAGCGCTGCATCGGCTGCGACACGTCTCACTCCTCGAATTTGACCTACTGTCTACCCTCAAACAAACGCGAACCCCTTCTCTGGCTGTGGAGATAGTTGCAGCTGTCTGAGCTGAAAGCGGGATTCCGCATTAGCAGCAAGCGCCAACCACATTCCAAGGTTACATACACGTAGACAACTTTTATTATTCCGGAGTGTGTACCTGCCCAGGATTTTATTCAGCAAACGGATCTTGCGGCCGAAGCCAACAACGTCGCTGCCCTGCATCTCTCGGTATTCGATCGATCAGCCGCACTCTCGCTTTATCTCCACCACACCACACTATTCCGACACGTTGGCGGCTGTGCTACCAAATTCCCCCTCTGACCCTCCAGGATCAAAGCACTTTTTCGTGGCCGAACACTCTTTTGGGGCATCATGACTGTCCTCAAGGTAACTGCTGCTCCTCTTTGACAATTGGGAGGATCAATTGGCGCTGACTGTCCCCGCGATCCAGGAACCGATTGCTACCCGTCCAGCCAGCCAGCACCGGCACTCTGGCAGCGTCATGCCCGGCTCCCTCCCCAAATCGCGCCCGCACTCGTCGTCGCTGTCGGTGAGCTCCAGCTCGGCGCACCGCGTGACGCGCAGGAAGAGCATGAGCTCGACGGCAGCCAACAACGTCGCGGCCATGGTTGCGGCCGCCAAGGGCACAATAGGAGCGCCGTTGGAGGGCAGCAGCGTGCCCCGGCGTCTCTCGAAGCCGGCCTCGCAGTTCCGGGGCCCCACGTCTCTACACCCCGACATGGCGTCGAGCATGCCGGGCGATGGCTTGCCGTTCTCTCCAGGGAGCTACAATGCCGCCATCCACAGCGAGGCTATCACGGACGGGCCGGCGCTGGCGTCAATGCCGGAGCACGAGAAGGGCAACTCCAAGTCGCGAAATCGGCGCGCGAGCGAGGGCGCCTCCCGCCTGCTGAAAGGCGAGGGCAAGCGGACAAGTGGTAGCGATCTGAGATGTGAAAAATGTGGGAAAGGCTACAAGCACAGCAGCTGTCTGACGAAGCACCTGTCAGTACCCCTTAGCCTTCCACCATCTTCCCACACACTTTCACACCTCATGACGAATGCCCTTTGTCCACTCGCATCCTATGCACTATGCCTGCAATTGGTGCTGCGTCTCGAAGTTCTGCGTTGACATTTACTATAGATGGGAGCACACGCCCGAGTGGCAATACACGTCCAAGCTGCTCATCTCCAAGCACCAGCAGGTGCAGCTTCTGGAAGCTGCGTCCGTCCTCGTCGCCATGAACAAGGAGAGCGACGGCGACAGCGACCGTTCCTCTGCGTCTCCCCCGGCCTCGGGCTCGTCCGACCTTCGCGACGAGGTGAGCTCCACAGAAACTACCCCGCCCCCGCAGCTCGACGACCATGCCGTGGGATCCTACACGCATTCGCAATTTGGCCACCGCTCCATCAAGCGATATTCCGGGAACAGCTCTGCGTACAGCCACTCGTACCAGTCAGCCGTCTTTTCCGACCACGGCAACTCCCACCACTACCGCCAGTGGAGCAACGTGTCGGATCGTCCGACAACCTCGGGCACCTCCGTTGCTGGCTCCTATCACGACGATGGCAATGACCATGCTGACCTTGCCGCTGCCGTTGGCCTGTTGAGCTGTTCCTACGGCACGCCCAAGTCGGGCCCTGTTGCCCTGCCTGCGGATGTCCCCCCCGTGCCCCCACTACCAGCCAAGTTCATGGACTTCAACCAGACCCATCGCTCGCTGTCCGGCAGCACCACCGTGACGGCGCAGCAGTCGAGCATGCGCAAAAGCTACCGCTACCACGGCGAGAGCAAGGACGTCGACATGGACGACGACCACTTCGCGGACGAGGAGGACTATCGCCAGTCCAACTCGCGCAGCCGCGACCGTATCGACGAGGACGAGGAGGCCTTCTTCGGAAGGATGGAGGAGTAAAATCCTGCTCATCCACGACACCCTAGGCATGGTCATGCAACAACTGCTGACAGCGTGTCCTCGATGTATTCGACATGCCCTGCACAACCGCCTCCACCACCACATTTACTCTTTTTGTTTCCCACATTTGCTATTTTTCCGGCCTGTGCCGCAAGCCAACATTAGCCATTTAGCGATCTATCTCCGCAGACACACTCTACCTGAGCACACCGCGCGTCCGCAAGTACCGATGAGAGGGCCTTCATCCCACGTCGTTGCTCTTGAGGTTGAAGCTTGCAGTCCGGCGCCCAGCGTATCGAGAGGAACCATTTTGCATTGTCTTGCGTCGAGAGTTGTAGCACTGATAACCGCCTCATGTATACCGGAGTTTCCCTTATTCTTTTCACATTACGTGCCTATTTTGACAGAAACACCCATATAACTACGACGATGGATGATGGACGATGGGATCGAAGGGGACGTTGGATGGGGCATTGGATGATGTCCCAGTATTGGAGATTTGACCTTTTCGTGTGGCTACACACCTTATATACTCGGCTGGACGGGAGGGCG
>Ga0265780_10004068_pt1 | contig 19017 bp, 13 predicted proteins | sample P1T30metagenome_FD_192432 | JGI IMG/M metagenome (GOLD analysis project Ga0265780, IMG submission 192432) | Plant litter microbial communities from East Loma Ridge, Irvine, California - P1 T30 | ecosystem: Environmental > Terrestrial > Plant litter > Unclassified | place: USA: California...
TCGGCCAGGTGCAGATGCTGGTGATGGACGAAGCCGACCGCATGCTCGACATGGGCTTCCTGCCGGACCTGCAGCGCATCATCAACCTGCTGCCGAAACAGCGCCAGAACCTGATGTTCTCGGCCACCTTCTCGCCGGAGATCAAGAAGCTGGCCAACAGCTTCCTGAACAAGCCGGTGCTGATCGAAGTCGCGCGCAGCAACGCCACCGCCGACAAGGTTACCCAGATCGTCTACAAGGTCGAGGAAGACGCCAAGCGCGACGTGGTCGAGCACATCATCCGCCAGCGCCAGCTGAAGCAGGTGATCGTGTTCTCGAACACCAAGATCGGCGCCTCGCGCCTGTCGAACCACCTCGAGAAGAAGGGCATCAAGGCCTCCGCCATCCACGGCGACAAGACCCAGCAGGAACGCATGGCCGCGCTCGACGCCTTCAAGGGCGGCGAGGTCGAGGTGCTGGTGGCGACCGACGTCGCCGCGCGCGGCCTCGACATCTCGGACCTGCCTTGCGTGATCAACTACGACCTGCCGTACAACGCCGAAGACTATGTGCACCGCATTGGCCGTACGGGGCGCGCCGGCGCCTCGGGCGACGCGCTGTCGGTGTACTCGGACAAGGACGAGCGCCTGCTGCTCGACATCGAGAAGCTGATCAAGCAGAGCATCCCGCGCGGTACGCTGGATGGCTTCGTGGCGCCGTCGGCGCGCGGCGGCCGTGATGGCGCGCGCGAAGGCAGCCGTGACGGTGGCCGCGAAGGTGGCCGTGATTTCGCCCGCGACAGCGAACGCCGTGGCCGCCGCGATGAGGCGCCGCGCGGCGCCGACCGTGGCGAGCGCGGTGAACGTCCCGACCGTGGCGAGCGCCCGGCGCGTGGTGGCTACAACAGTGGCGGCTATGGCGGCGCACCGCGCCGCGAGAAAGTCGATCCGTGGTTCCTGAAGCCCTACGAACCCTCGTCGGCCGCGCGCCGCGAAACGGTGACCGCGCCGGCGGCGCCGGCCAAGCCGGGCAAGCAGAAGCTGGCTTTCCTGCTGGGTGGCGGGCCACGTAGCAACGCCTGACCCATGACGCCGGTCATCGCACCGGCGTCGTTTTTGTAGGGTGGGCGGTTCTCCGCCCACGCGTTCAACCAGCGCGAAAATGGACGATGCGTGTCATTGCATCGCAACCAGCGTGAGAATGGACGATGCGCGTCAGTTCATCGTGGATTTGAACGCGCGGTCGGCGAAGCCGACCACCCTACGTCCCTCCGATCAGGCCGCGCGCCGCCCGTGCAAGGCCACATGCACCCGATCCAATAAATCCTGGTGATCATAGGGCTTGGCCAGCACCTCCAGCGCCTGCCCCTGCGCGCCGCGTGCCGGCAATTCGTCCATGTAGCCCGTCGTCACCAGCACCGGCATGCCCGGGCGCGCCGCGTGCACCTTGTCGATCAGCTGCAGGCCGTTCATCCCGCCCGGCATGATCACGTCGGTGAACAGCAGGTCCACCGCTTGCCGCTCCAGCAATACCAGCGCCTCTTCGCCGCTGGGCGCCGACACCACCTCGTAGTCGGCGGCGGCCAGCATGGCCTCGGCCAGCTCGCGCACGTCGGGATTGTCTTCCACCACCAGGATGCGGCACTTGCGGCCCTCTTCCTCGGCCGCGGTGCCCGGGTGCGGGCCGTCGTCCACACGCGGCGCTTCCTGCAGCACCGGGAAGATCATGCGCACGCGGGTGCCGCGGCCCGGCTCGCTGTCGATGTCGAGCCGGCCCTGCGACTGCTGGACAAAGCCGTGCACCATGGCCAGCCCAAGGCCGGTGCCCAGGCCCTTGGTGGTGAAAAAGGGTTCAGTGGCGCGCTTGGCCACCTCCGGCGTCATGCCTTCTCCCTCGTCGCTGACGCAGATCGTCACGTAGTCGCCCGGCGGCAGGCGGTTGCTGCTGCGCCGTGTTTCGCTGAGGAGGGCAGTGCCCACGGTGACGACGCCGCCTTTCGGCATGGCGTCGCGCGCGTTGATGACGACGTTCAGCAGCGCCATCTCGAGATAGGTCGGGTCGATCGAGCAGGGCGGCAGGCCCGGACGCAGATCCAGGCGCAGTTCGACTTCCTTGCCCAGCGTGCGCACCATCATGTCGGAAAATTCGACCGCCAGGCTGTTCAGGCTGACGCGCTTGTGCTCGAGGCGCTGCTTGCGCGCAAAGCTCAGCAGCTGCTGGGTGAGTTTGCCGGCCTGCATGGTGGCGCGCTGGGCGCGCCGGATCGGTTCCGCCGCCGCGGTCTTGCCGGCGGTCAGGTTGGCCAGTTCGAGATTGCCGTTGATGACCTGCAGCAAGTTGTTGAAGTCGTGCGCCATGCCGGCCGATAGTTGGCCGATGGCTTCCATCTTTTGCGCCTGCAGAGTCGATTCGAGCAGGCTGCGGCGCTCGGTGATGTCCATCTGCGAGGCGAAGAAATACAGCAGCTTGCCGTCCTGGTCGAAGATCGGGCCGAGGAACAGGGCGTTCCAGAACGGTTCGCCGTCGGCCTTGTAGTTGAGCAGGTCGACCGAGACGGCGCGCTGTTCGGACAGCGCCTTGCGCACTTCGGCGACGGTGGCGCGGTCGGTGTCGGGGCCTTGCAGAAAACGGCAGTTGCGTCCCAGGATCTCTTCTTCCGGATAACCGGTGAGGTCGAGGAAGGCGCCGTTGCAGAACACGATCGGATTATCTTCCTGGTTCGGATCGGTCACCACCATCGGCATGCGGGTCATCTCGACGGCGGCGAAGAAGATGTTGCCGCGGTCCTCGAGGCCGGGCTGGCCGATGTAGCTGGCCTGCCAGTGCTTGACGCCGGCACTGCCGGTCGGACTGATGGCATTGCCGTCCACCTGGCCGTCCGCCGTCACGCCCGCGCTCTGGCCGCCGCCCTGGACGTCGAGCGGCTTGCTGAGGTTTTCTTCCTTGTCCTGTCCGGTAGCCATCGAGCGATCCTGAAAAGCGCGGCCAAACCGTAGCCAACCGCAGCCCGCCGCGAACGGGCGGGCTCTATGGCATTACTCTACCCGGCGGGCCCGGCGGATTCCGTTCGTGACTTCACACAGCCGGCAGTGCCGGCAACCTTGCTTGCGCCGGATCAACGCGCGGCTTGCACCGATTCCTCGACGTCGGCCACCGCGAACTCGGCGATGCCGATGCCGAGCTTGCGCGTGTCGCCCTGGCCGCCCAGGTCTTCCGGCGAGGTCGGCTGCGGGACTTCGATCGTCACGCTGCGCTGCTGGCCGTCGGTGCTGAAGCGCAGGCCGACTTCCTGCAGCGAAGGCCCGACCCGGAACTGGCGGCGGGTCTCGCCCACCTGGATCGTGAACGGCAGGGTGGCGTTGGGGCCATAGCCGCGCGCGGTCAGGATGATGAGCGCCTTCTTCGGCAGCGGCTGGCTGAAGTGCAGTACGACCTGCTTCGCGTCCGACCAGCGGCCCCAGGCTTCGGCGCCCGACAACCCCTGCGCATCGCTGACGAAGCCGCCGTAGGGCTGCGACAGGTGCAGGCTGCCGAGCGTTCGTCCGGTATGGTCCGGCAGGCGCACCAGCGCGAACTCGGCGGTCGACTTGACCGGCTCGATGCCCGGCGGAAGCGCGTGGTTGCCGATCACCAGCAGCCACTTCTTGCGCACCGGCAGCTGGTAATCGGCGATCGGCGCATCCTTTTCCAGGTCGAGCATGCCGGTGTCCGGGGCGTCGATGTGGAACTGCGCGCGCATCAGGTCGAGGATGCCGGTGGTGGCCACCGTGATCTCGTTACGCTCCGCCACCGGCACGTTGGCGCGCGCGAAGCGGCCGCCATTGTCGGCCGGCCAGCCTGGACGCAGCTGGTTCAGGTAGGCATTGGTAATGTAGTGGCCGCTCCACAGCACCAGGGGCAGCGCCAGGAACAGGTAGACGGTGGCCGCATGGCGGCTGCCGCGCGCCCACAGCAGCAGCACCAGCGCGCTCAGCGCCGCCAGCGCGATGCCGGGCGCGGCGTCCAGGTCGAGACCGGAAATCTCCGGCGCATCGACCGGGGTGATCGCATAGGTCGGCAGGCGCCACAGGGCAAAGGCGAGCACCGCCAGCAGGAAGGCCGCCACCAGCCAGGCCGTGCGGCGCGCGCCGGCCAGCAGCGGATTCGGCAGCGCGTTCGACAAGGCCGCCGGGCGCACGAAGGCGGCCGCCGCCAGCATCACCAGCAAGGGCAGCACGAAAGCGTAGTAGCGGATGTGCAGGCGCAGCACCTCGTTGGGGCCGATGCCCGAGATCGACGCGGTATAGGCCACCGTGAGGCCGGCGGTCGAGCCCAGCATCAGGAAGGTCCACAATTGCAGCCGGCCCAGGGCGCCGCCGGACTGGCGCCGCGCGGCGCGGCTGAGCAGCAGGTGCAGCAGCATCGCCAGCGGCAGGCTGGCCAGCAGGGTCAGCGCCATCAGGTGGCCGCGGAAGTTGATGAAGGCGGGGCCCAGCAGCGCCAGTTTCGAGGTGTTGCCGGTCGACGAGGCGGTGTTGCCGTAGAAGCTGCCGAACACGGACAGCGCCGGCTCGCCCGCGATCAGGTAGCCGACGCCGAACTTCACGGCGAACGCCAGCACCGGCACCAGCGCCGCCGCCAGCAGCGCCTGGCCGATGCGGCGGCCATCCTGCCAGGCCAGCAGCGCCAGGAACAGGCTGGTGGCCGGGATCAGGAACACGGCGTGCACCTTCACCAGGGTCATCAGGCCGACCACGAGGCCGGCGCCCAGGGCGCGCTGCGCATGGGTCCAGCCAGATGGAGACAGCGCCACCCAGCTGAGCACCGCGAAGCCGAAGTAATAGCTCGCTTCCGGCATGAAGAAGGCGGTGAACAGATTGGTCGGCGCCAGCAGGCAGCCCACCGCCAGCACGATCGCGCCCAGGCGCGGCATGACGTTGCGCGCCACCAGGTAGAACATGGCGCCGCCGCCGACCCAGAACAGCGCATTGCCGATGCGGACGCAATCCAGGAAGCCGTCGCCGCAGGCCAGGCTGCCGCGGAACAGCCACAGGTAGAGGTAGGACGGCACGATCGCTTCGGACAGCGGCATCAGGCGCGCCATCTTCGAGTAGTACCACTCGTCGGCGAAGATGGCCGGGTTCAGGCCGAGGTTACGGTGCAGCAGCCAGGCGAGGACGGCGGCCAGCGCCAGCAACAGGATGGCGCCGGCGTGGCGTTGCGAGTCGGGGAATGCGCTCTTCATGTCGTTCTGTTATCGATGCGGTGGAAGGGAAGCGCCGCCCCAGGCGGCGAGCTGCTGGGTCATCCGGTCCCAGGTGAAGAATTTTCGCTTTTCGTAGTAGAGCGGGCCAGCGTGCGGGCGCTGCTGCAAGCGCGCCGGATCGACCCGCTGCAGCTGCTCGACGCCGCGCAGCAGGTAGTGCAGCAGCACGAAAGGGAACAGGCCGAGCCAGGTATTGCGCTGCGACGGGTAGGACAGGCAGGCGCGCAGATGCCGCCAGCGCTGCTGCCACGGAATGCGGGTGGCGACGGCCGGGCCGTTTTCCGGCAGCGGCGCCAGCACCCGGAACAGCGGGCCGGATAAGCCCTTGGCCTGGTACAGCGAGAACTGCCAGGTGTTCCCGAGCAGGCCGCGCGCCGCGGCGGCATGCACCGTCAGCGCATGCAGGGCGTCATGATCGTGGTGGCCGCCTTCCCAGGCGGTGACGTGGAGCGCCTCGATGCGCGGATAGCTGTCCAGCCAGCGCCCGATCCAGCCGGCGGCCGGCGCCAGGTGCAGCGGCAGGCGGGCGTCGCCGATGCCGAGCTGCTGGCCGGCGAAATGCACGTCCTGCGGCGCCACGCCCAGGCGCGCCAGCACCGCCAGCGATTCGGCGTTGCGCTGCTGCGCGCTGGCGCTGGCGGTCTGGCCGTCGGTCAGATAAGCGCAGGCTACCCGCAAGCCCTGCGCGCGGCAGTCGAGGATGCGCTGGAACACGCCGAACTCGTCGTCCTGGTGCGCGAACAGGAACAGGGCTGCCGCTTCAGTAGGCATCGAAGTCGAGGAAGGTGAACTGGATGCGCGCGGGATCGAGTTGCGGCACGCGCGGCGAAAAACCGCGCCAGATCAGGTTCAGCGGCGAAGGGCGCAGCTTGAGCGGAATGCTGGCGTAGTTCCAGTAGCGGCTGTTGGCGTCCGGCGCCAGGCCGATGAACAGGCGCAGCGGCGAAGGCGCAGGGCCCTGGCTGCTGGTGGAGGTCGGCAATGTGTTTGTGCCCGATCCGGCATCCAGCTCGGCGTAGGCCGGCACCACGCCCACCGCCGGCGCATGGAACTGCAGGCGTTTATCCGTAGCGCGGTGCCACACGCGGTTGTGCGGATTGGCGCAGCGCCACGCCAAGGCTTCCGGGCTCCAGCTGCGTTCGAACGACAGCGCGGATGCCGGCGCCTTGGGCGCATGGCGCAGCGCGCCGACGCCGATGCGCGCTTCCAGCGGGCGCACCAGCTGGAAACCCAGCTTGCGGATGAAGCCGGGCGTGCTGTTGGCGTTGGCCACGCCGTACACGCCGTCGAATCCCGCTTCGGCGCCGGCCTCGTAGGTCATCGCGGCCAGCTTGGTGAACAGGCCCTTGCCCTGGTAGTCCGGATGGGTGGCGGTGTTCAGCGACAGCAGCACCCGCGCTTCCCGCCCCTCGACCCAGGCGCGCGCCGGCACGCACACGTAGTGGGCCGCCAAACGCTCGCCGTCCCAGGCGTCGTAGCCGACCGCCGCGCCGTCCGGATTGGCCAGGTACAGCCAGTCGAGATAGGCGGGAGTGAACTTGTCGGTGCCGGGGAAGCAGGCGGCGAACAGGGCGCCGTATTGGGCCAGGGTGGCGGGGTCGTGCTGGACGGGAGCGAAACGGAGCGCTTGCATCACTTGAAGATCCAGTATTTGCCGAGCAGGTAGCCGTTCGCCGCCACCAGCGGCAGCGAGACGATCTTCCCGACCAGCGGATTGTCGAAGGCGGCCTGTCCGGCCGCCACGCAGGCGATGGTCAACAGATAGTTGATGCCAACCACGCACAGGAAGCGTGCGAAATTCGCCGGGTTGGCCGCAGAATTGAAGGTAACACGGCTGTGGAAGGCGTAGTTGACCAGCAGCCCGACCGCGAAGCCGGCGCTGGCGGCGGCCGTGGCCCCCACGCCCGACTGCAGCAGCAGTTGCATCAGGCCGACGTCGGCCAGCGCGCAGATCAGGCCGCCCGTGATGAATAAGGCGAACTGGCGCGTGAAAAATTTCGAGGCGAGCGCGGACACGGTCATCGGGCGCGCCGGAACAGGGTCTTCTTGTGCAGCGGCCGGCGCGGCACGGCGGCGATGTCGTAGGCGAGGAAGGCCAGCACCAGCTGCACGCCCATGATGACCGGCAGCGCCGCCAGCATCACGGTGCCGGCCGGGGTCTCGACGTTGGAACGGGCCGAGGCGATCCAGTGGCTGATGCCATACACGCCGCCGAAGCCGGCCAGCAGCAGGCCCAGGGGCAGCTCGAGCGAGGCCAGCGACATATTGCGCAGGTAGTAGTTATAGAAGATGCGCTTGCCGAAGTTGCGTACGTGCTTGGCCAGAAACTCGGTCACGACCTTGGAAATCTTGAGGTTGCTGACCTCGTCGGCATACACCGCATCCATCGGCACGTCGGTCACCACCGCGCCCAGGATGTTCAGGCGGAACAGCATGTCCGATTCAAAAAAGTAGCGCTTGCTGATCTTCCCGAAGGGCAGGTAGCGGGCGGCGTCGGCGTGGATCGCGGTGTAGCCGTTGGTGGGGTCGAACAGGTCCCAGTAGCCGGACGACAGCTTGGTCATCAGGGACAGCACCGCATTGCCGAACAGGCGCATCGGCGGCATCGACCCGATCCGCTCCAGGTCGAAGAAGCGGTTGCCCTTGGTGTAGTCGGCTTCGCCGGCCAGGATCGGCGCAACGAAACTCGGAATCAGGCTGGCGTCCATCTGGCCGTCGCCGTCGATCTTGACGATCACCGTGGCCAGGTCCGCGATCGCGGCGCGGTAGCCGCTCATCACGGCGCCGCCCACGCCCTGGTTCTCGGCGTGGCGGATGACGGTCACGCGCGGGTCTTGGCAGTTGGCCTCGACGAAGTCGCCGCTGCCGTCCGGGCAGCGGTCGTCGACCACGTAGATGCGGGCGACTTCCGGCCCGATGCCGGCGATCACGCCCAGGATGTGGCGGGTGACGCGGTAGCTCGGGATCACCACCGCGATCCGCGGCGCGGTCGCGGTGGAAGGGTCGAGGACGTTCATGGCTTGGGAGGCGGGTGCGTTCATGGTTCGGTCATGGGTTCGGGCGCTGCATATGCGGCGCGGGCAGGTGCGGGCGCGAACAGCAGCGCCGCCAGCTCGGCGGCATTCTCGGCCCAGCTGCGCTCTGGGATGCCGGCGGAGGCGGGCCCCTGGCCGTTTGCATTCAGGCGCAGCCAGTCCTGCACGCCGGCGGCCAGCGCGGCGGCGTCCAAGCCGGCGAAATAATGGGCGTGGCTGCCGGCCACTTCGCGGAACACCGGCAGGTCGCGTGCCAAGAGCGGCACGCCGTGGCGCGCCGCCTCGATCAGCGGCAGGCCGAAGCCTTCGCCTTCGCTGGCGAACAGCAGGCAGGCGCCGGCCGCGTACACGCGGTCCAGGTATTCGTCGCTGATGCCCTGCAGCCAGTGCAGGCGCTTGCCCAGTTCCGGGTGGTTGCGCAGGCGTTTCGCCAGCGCGGGAATGGTGCGGCGCGCGCCGTCCGGCAAGCCCTTCCAGCCTTCGTGGCCGACGATCACCAGGCGTACGTCGACGCCTTGCGCCCACAGCGCTTCGAAGGCATCGAGCGCCTGGGCATGGCCCTTGCGCGGCTCGACGGTGCCGACCATCAGGAAGCTCGGCGCAGAGGCGATATCGGCCAGTACTGCCTGCGCGTCCGGCGGCAGGCCGCTGCTCGGCTGCGAGGCGCTGATGTCGGCACCGTGGTGCAGCACTTTGAAGTCGGGCAGGGGACGGCCTGGCTGCTCGCTGGCGAGCCAGGCGCGGGTTTCGTCCGCCACGGCGGCGCTGATGCAGACCAGGCAGTCGGCCTCGCTGCCGACGGCGCGCAGCCAGGCGCCGAACTCGCGGTCGGCGCCGGGCGGGAAGAATTCGGGTCGCAGCACCGGCAGGATGTCGTGCACCAGGAAGTGGATGCGCACGCCGGCCCCGCGCCAGCGCGCGTACAGGCCCAGGCGCGCGGCTTCGGCCACCGGGCCGGGGAAGACGTCGGGGCTGTAGAACACGTCGCCACTGGATACCACGACCTCTTCGTCGTGCACGCCGTCGCCCACGGTGCCGACCAGCGCGTGCAAATAGCGGCGCGCATAGCGGTAATGCCAGTAACCGCCTTCGTCGCTCAGGTAGACCGGCAGCACCTGGTACTCCTTGCCCTGGCCCCGCAGCAGTTCCATCAGCTGGGCGCGCACCACGCGCTGGATGCCGGTCTTCAGGTCTTCGCGCACCATGGCCGAGACGTCCACCAGCAGTTGCGGCGCCATCTTTTCGCCGCCGACCAGCGCGTGGTGGCGGCCGTACAGCACCGCGTCCATCAGTTGCTGCGCGCTCTGGCGCCAGGTCATCCATGGCATGCGGTTCGATGGCGGCGCGGTGCCGGCCGCGTGCAGGGCCAGCCAGTCCTCGATGGCGCGCGCCAGATCTTCCGGCGCGCCGCCCTCGAAATAAAAGGCGTGTTCGCCCGCCACTTCGCGGAACACCGGGATGCCGCGCGCGATGATCGGCAAGCTCTTCTGGGCTGCCTCGATCAGCGGCAGGCCGAAGCCTTCGCCTTCGGACGCCGCCAGCAGCGCGGCGCTGTGCTCGTACAGCTGCAGCAGCATCTCGTCGGAGACGCCGTTGAACCAGAACAGCTGCTGTTCGCGCTGCGGGTGGTTTTCCAGGTGGGCGGCCAGCGCATCGACCAGCCAGCCGTTCTTGCCGACGATGACCAGGTTCACCGCCACGCCTTTCGCCCACAGCAGCTCGCAGGCAGCCAGCGCCTGGGCCTGGCCTTTACGTGGCTCCAGCGTGCCGACCATCAGCAGCGATGGGGCTTCCTTCAGCGCTGCGAAGGCACGTTCGGCATTGTCCGGCAGGCCGCGGCTCGGCACGCTGGCGTCGATGTCGGCGCCCAGGTGGAACCACGACAGTTTAAGAGGCGACAGGCGCCGGTTTGGACGTCCGGCCAGCCATTGTTCTGTCTCGTCGGCGACGGCGCGCGAGATCGTCACGATGCCGTCGGCCACCAGCGAGATGGTGTCGATGAAGTCGCCGTAGTATTTCTGGGCGCCGAAGGGGAAGCAGTCGGGGCGCAGCAGCGGCAGCAGGTCGTAGACCGTGAACCAGATCGCGACGCCCTTGCGGCGCAGCGCCAGCAGTTGCTGCTGGTTCTGGGTGGTCATGTTGGTGGCCAGGTCCAGGCCCAGGAAGGTGTCGCCTGGACGCGCTTCGATCGGCGCATCCTCGATGCCAAGCGCCGGCGCTTCCAGCATGGCGCAGCTGAAGCGGCGCGCATAGCGGTAGGCGCGGTTGCCGCCCTCGCTGTAGACCGGCTCCACCCGGTAGCCGGGCGGCGGTTCCTTCACCAGGGCCAGCACGATGCTGCGCACCACGCGCTGGATGCCGGTCTTGTAGTCGGCCTGTACCAGCGCCGAGATGTCGACCAGCAGCTGGCGCGGCGCAGTCGGCAGGGTGTTGGCCGCCATCATGGACGCGGTCTCGACCAGCGCAGCTTCGTGCGGCGGACGCGGGGCGCTTGCCGCGGTGAGGCTGGCGACCAGCTGGCGGCGCAGGGCCGGGGCGCTGGTCTGCGCAAAGGCTTCGATCGCCTCGACGTAGAGGGCGCCGACGGCGGCGGTCGCATGGTGGCGCGCGATGTGGGCGCGGCCGGCCACGGCCAGTGCGTCGCGCCGTTCGGTGGACGCGTGCAGCGCCGCCAGGGCGGCGGCCAGGTCGGCGTCCGCGAACGCGTCTTCGAGCATGCACAGGGCGTCGCGCGGCAGGTCGGCGCTGGCGCCGTGGGCGTTGACGATGGCCGGCAGGCCGTGCATCAGGCAATCCAGCACCGAAGCCGAGGTCTCGCCGCGGGTCTGGGTGCGCAGCTGCACCGCGCAATCGCTGGCGGCCAGCCAGTGCTGGTAATCCTCCGCGCTGACGAAACCGGTGATGCTGATGCGGGCGGCGGCACTGCTGTCGGCGATCTTGCGCAGCAGTTCGATGCCGTACTGGCCCGGATCGTTGGCGCCGACGAACACCAGCTTGCAGTGCGGGTCGTTCGCCAGGGGCGAAGCGAGGAAGGCGTCCAGCAGGCGGTGATTCAGCTTGGTCGGGCCCAGCATGCCGAAGGTGCTGACGACGTAGTCCTCGCTACCCAGGCCAAGGCGGCTGCGCGCGGCGGCGCGCGCCGCGCCGTGGTCAGCGTCCTGCGCCACCTGGCCGCGCAGCAGCGGAATGGTGCGCCAGCCGTCGGCGGCGCCGGAGCCGTACCAGTCTTCGGCCAGGCGGCGCGAGAAATCGCTGTGCACGATCACGCCGGCGGCGCGTTCCAGCACCTCCTTGTTGCAGGGGTACTGCCAGATGCTGGGGTTGCGGCCATGTTCGGCGTGGTAGTGCAGGCCGGTGTAGCCGTGCGAGGCGTACAGCGCTTGCAGGAAAGCTTCCGGGACGTCGCCGTCGCGTTCCATGTTGTCCAGCACGCCGCTCAGGAAGAAGTCGTGCAGCACCACGGTGCCCGGATGGCGGCGCAGCAGGGCGAACATGTGCTTGTGTACGTTCGAATTGCCGAAGTGGTAGAGCACGCGGTCGTAGGACCCGCCGTGACGTTCGAAGTACGGCACGTCGCGTTGCGGGAAGCGCGCCAGGCCGGCGTCCAGCGTGACGCCGGGCGTGAGTACCAGCTCGATGTCGTAGTGGCGTTCCAGTTCCAGCAGCAGTTCTGCGCTGTAGTCGGCGATGCCGGAATGTTCGGGCGGCAGTGGCGAGACCAGCGCCAGGCGCGGTTTGTTCACCAGCGCGGTGGCGCGGGCGGGCGCGCGCGCCGCTTCCGCTTCCAGCGCACGCCACACGGCAACGATGTCGTCGATGCCCACCACCGGCGCCGGCGCCAGCGCTGCATCCAGGCGGCGCGCGGATGCATCGTCCAATGCCAGCACCAGCGCGGCATTGCGCAGCGGCGCCTGCTGCTGGCGCGGCGCGGCCAGCGCGGCGGCGGCGTCGCTCACGCCCAGCACTTGCAGCACGTGTGGGTGCAGCGCCAGGGCGTCGCCATCCGGTTGCCACATGCCGAGCACCATGTCCGGCGCCAGGGAAGCCAGGAAGCCGGCGCGCAGCACGGCCGCGCTGTGGTGCGACCAGGCGTCGGCGGCCGCCGGCTGGGCATACACGTGGAAACGCCCGGCCGCCAGCACGCCTTCGAAGGCGTGGCGCAGCACGTCGACGTCGGTCGGGTGGCGGCTGCTGACGGCGACGTGGATGTCGCAGAGCGTCCCGGTGTGGTACTGGCCGCGCTGCAGGGCATGCAGCAGGTCCAGCGCCAGGGTGCGCAGGGCCGCCGTGTCCTGGCTTGGCGTGGCCTGCGGGGCGTGGAAATCGATAATCAGGCGCATGGTCATTCGTGGTTCGGTTCGTAGGCGCGGCGCAGCTGCTCGAGGGCGTCGCGCGCCGATTGCGGCAGTTCGCGCAGGGCCGCCGGCACGGCCGGGCCGCCGGCGGCGACGCCCTCCGGCGCGGTGGCCTGCTTGGCGGCAGCCAGGGTCTGGGCGACGAAGGCCTGCAGCTTCGGCGAGCGCATCACCAGCGGTAGCACGGCGCGGCGCAGCGCTTCGCGCGTGGTCAGCCAGCGCAGGCTGCGGCGCGCGGCGCCCTTGGCCTTGCGGCGTACGATCGCAGCCGGACTGTTGTCGCCGCGGCGCGCGATGAAGCGCAGCGGCGCGGTGAGGCGCCAGGAGCTGCTGTTCAGGGTCGCGACCAGGCGCGCTTCCAGATCCTTGCCCCAGGCGGCGGATTCGTGCAGCTGGGCGCTCAGGGTCTGGGCCTGCAATTCGGCCTCCTGCGCATGCAGTTCGCTGTCGCGCAGTTGCTGGCGCAGCTGGGCGCCTTGTGCTTCCAGGCGCGCCACCGACTGTTCGTGGCGCGCGCGGGCGGCGGCGGCTTCCTGTTCCAGTTCCTGCGCACGGCGCGCGGCCTGCTGGTGCAGGGTGTCCAGTTCGATCGCCTGGCGTTCCATGGTGGCGGCCTGTTCCCAGCCCTTGCCGGCCTGCTCGCGCAGCGCGTCGATCTGGCGCCAGGCGTCGTCCAGGTGGTGCGGGATGAAATCGTCGAACACGTTCGGCTGGATGTCGAGGTGGGCCAGCAACCCGGCGTGTTCCTCGGCCACGTAGTAGCGGTTCAGGCCGTCGAACCAGGCGTAGCGGTAGCCCTGGTCCACCACCAGGTGTTCCCAGGCGCCGTGGTTCAGCGCGCGGCTGTTCGGCAGGGTCGCTTCGATCACCAGGATCCACGGGCGCCAGCGCTGGAAATCCATCCCGTGCAGCACTTCGCCTTCGAAGCCTTCGACGTCGATTTTCAAAAAGTGGATGTCGCCTTTGACGTGTTCTTCGCAGACGGAGGCCAGGGTGCGCACCGGCACCGTGAGCTCGGCCACTTCATGGCCCTCCGAGCGGTGCAGTTCCGCTACCGATTGCTCGGGCGAGGCCCAGCCGCGCACGGCCGGCACGTCATACAAGGTCAGTTCGCCGTTGGCGGCGCCGGCGGCGATCGCCAGGTTGACGTCGCGCGGGCGCTGTTCCAGGAAGGCCGCGTGGAAGGACGGCAGCGGTTCGATGCTGATGCCGCGCCAGCCGGCGTCATAAAACGCTTTGGTGACCGAATGCTCGACCGGGTCGTTGGCGCCGACGTCGATGTAGAAGCCCTTGTCGACGTGCCCGAGCGCGCGCCACAGCAGCACGTCTTCGGAATTCTGGGCGTAGGAGATGAATCGCATGGTCCTCAATCAGGAACGTTGGATGTCGACGGCCGGATCGAGCCAGGCCGAGCCCTCGAAGTGCGGACGGCGCATGTTCATCACGGTGAACACCAGCGCCAGGTCGCGCCATTCGTAGTTGTTGACCAGGTGGGTCTCGGTGCTGACGATCGCGGTGGCCACCGAATAAGTGCCCGGTCCCAGGTTCATCGGGAAGGCGAAGCGGTACACGACTTCCTCGCCGGGCGCGACGTCTTCCAAAGGCAGCTGCTTCAGGTGGGTGTTGGTGCCGTACATCGGCTGGCCGAGGCGGTCCTTGATCATATAGCCCAGCACCATGCGCGGGATCGGCGCATTCACTTTCACTTTCACTTCGAGCGTGACGGCCGCGCCCACGTCGACCACTTCGGCGCGCGCGCCGCTCTCGTCGTAGAGGGCGATGTCGCCGACCGTCGCTTCGCCGGTGCCGGAGATGGTCTGCACCTTGCCGTCGGCGGTTTCATTGAGCCGCACGGTTTCGTTCTCGCGCTCCGCGATCATGGCGTTGTAGTAATCCATGATCTCTTCCGGCTTGCCTTCGCGCGCCAGGCGTCCGCCATCGAGCAGAATGGCGCGGTCGCACACCGACTGGATCGCCTGCTTGTCGTGCGAGACCAGGAGCAGGGTGGTGCCCTCCTTGCGGAACTGGCGGATGCGGTCGAAGGACTTGTGCTGGAAGTAGGCGTCGCCCACCGACAGGGCCTCGTCGACGATCAGGATATCCGGCCGGCGCGCGGTGGCCACCGAGAAGGCCACGCGCATCTGCATGCCGCTCGAATAGACCCGCACCGGTTGGTCCATGTAGTCGCCGATGTCGGCGAAGGCCTCGATCTGCGGCATCAGCAGGGTGATCTCGTCAGCCGACATGCCGAGCAACTGGCCGGCCATGTAGACGTTCTGGCGCCCGGTGAAGTCCGGATGGAAACCCATGCCGAGTTCGAGCAGGGCGGCCACGCGGCCTTCCATCCAGACGCTGCCGGTGGTCGGCATCGTGGTACCGGTGATGAGTTTCAGCAGCGTGCTTTTTCCCGCGCCGTTGATGCCGATCAGGCCAACGGCTTCGCCGGGCGAGACCTGGAAGTTGATGTCGGTGAGTACCCACTTGAGCTTGTGGCGCGGCCCGCTCAGGGGCAGCAGCCATTCGGCCAGGCGCGACCAGCGCGTCGGGTACTGTTTATAGGCCTTGCCCAGGTTCTGTACGACGATCGTGCCCATCAGAGTTCATCCACCATTTCACCGGAGCGCTTGCGGAACAGGCGCAGGCCGAGAATGCACAGCAGCAGCGCCAGCAGCGTCGCCGGAATCAGGGCGTTCCAATCCGGCAGGCGGCCTTCGACCAGGATCGCCTGGTAGGAGCCGATCACGGCGGCCATCGGGTTATAGGCCAGCAGCGGACGCACTTCCGCGGGCAGGATGGTGGCCGGATAGACGATGGGCGTGAGCCAGAACCAGAACTGCATCGCGATGGTGACGAACTGGCCGACGTCGCGGAAGAACACGTTAAGGATGCCGGTGACCATGCCGAGGCCGATCGCCAGCAGGATCTGCACGATCAGCACCGGCAGGATGGCGAAGAACACCATGCCGGGGAAATTGCCGGTGGCGACCAGGAAGACCAGGAACAGGCCGAAGATGATGCCGAAGTTCACCAGCGCGTTGCAGACGACGATGATCGGCAGGCAGATGCGCGGGAAGCTGATCTTCTTGATCAGGTTCGCCTGCTCGAGGAACATGTTTTGCCCACGGCTGACGATCTCGGCGAACAGGCCCCAGGTCAGGATGCCGGCGCACAGGTAGATCGAGTAGGCGGCGCTGGAATCGTTGCCCGGTAGCTTGGAGCGCATGATCTCGGAAAAGATCACGGTGTAGACGAGGATCATGGCCAGCGGACTGAGCACCGACCAGACGGCGCCCAGCATGGCGTTGACGTATTTCGACTGGAATTCGCGTTTGACGCTGCCCAGCACGAAACCGCGATAGGCCCACAGGCCGCGCAGCATCATGGGCGAAATCATGGGGCGGTCCGCTCTGGCAGCGCCCGGTGCAGAGGCGTCAAGGATGTTAACATAAGGAATGGCTGAGCCGGATGAGCCCAAAATTATACTTCATCCACTAGCTATCCTATTGTTACAGATGTAACTTCTTGTCTTAAGTCAACGAGAAAATGTAATGGGCATATGCTGGCGCAATATGGCGGATTTTGAACTGCCGGGTGCGTAGGGTGGACGGCTCGACCCGATCGTTCGATGGACCGGCGGCGTGTGCGCCGTCCGCGCGTTCAACCGGCTTTCGATTAGAGGCGCGGGCTGCAGTACTGAGGTTTGAACGCGCGGTCGGCGTCAGCGCCGCTGCTATCCCACGCGCAGGGTCGAGTCGACCACCCTACGTCAGCTGCCGAGATTGGTGAAGATGCCGACGGCCAGCTCGGCCCAGCAGTACAGCAGCCCCAGGCCGAGGACGCCGGCAGCGACGAATCGCGCCTTGGCCGTACGCAGGGTGCGCAGCGCAGCCACCAGCGCCAGGCCGGTAATGGACAGCAGCAGGCCGGCGATGACGAAATCGGAACCGGTCCACACGACTTCGCGCGTGAACTGCATCGCGACGAGCGGAACCATCAGGATGGCAGCGGTGACCAGCGCCACGGCCAGCAGGGATTTGCCCAGGTCGGGGCGGGCGAGGGGTTTGCCGGTCAGCGTGCTCATGCGGGTCTCCGTGGATGAAGGTCAGAATGTCAATACTGTAGCATGCGGCCGGCCACGCGAAGACCAGTTTTTAAGCCGCTCACGAACCCTGCACCAGCTTCTGCAGCGCATCCGGTTTGACAATGATCAAGCGGTTCGCATCCTTCTGCACGATCCCCTGCTGCGCCAGCACCGCCAGCGCCCGCGTCACGGTCTCGCGGCTGGTGTTGATCATGTTGGCGATGTCCTGGTGGGTCGGCAGGTTCTCGAGCACGGCCGGGGCGCCCGGTTCGGTCGGCTTGTTCTTCTGCATCAGCACTAGATAGGTGTAGATACGCTTGGCCGTGTTGTTGATGCTCAGCAGCGAGCGGAATTCGGAATCGCGCTGGATCTTTTCGGCCAGGTGCTTCAGCATATGGGTCGCTACGGAAGGCGCGTGTGCGAACAGGTGCATGGCGGTGGCGGCCGGCAGGAAGGCGACCAGGGCGTCCGACATCGCCACCACCGAAGCCGAGCGGGTGGAATTGTTGATCAGGGCGATCTCGCCGAAGAAGTCGCCCGGCGCCAGCATGCGCAGGCCGATCGCGCGGCCGTCCTCGGTCACGTCGATCACTTGCAGCTGGCCCGACAGCAGGAACATCAGGCCGTCGCCGTGGCCACCCTTTTGCAGCACGATGTCGCGCTTGCCGTACTGGCGGATGCGCAGGTCTTGCTTGACCCGGATGATTTCCTCGTCCGACAGTTCGGCCAGCAGCGGGATCTTGCGCAGGTGGATCTGGATGTGGCGCTCTTCCGGCGCGGCGGCTGCGGCGGCAGCAGTGGCCGTGGTCTCGGCAGCGGTCTTGCGGGCGGAAGATTTGGCGGTCGCGGTCATGTACTCTCTGAAAGTGATTGCTTCAGAAGAAATTCACATAGAGTTCGGCCGCCAGCGCCGCAAAGGCGATCCCGGCGGCGTTGGCGGCGATGTCGCGCCAGCAGAAGCGGCGGTCCGGCACCAGGGCGCCCTGCAGGACTTCGATCAGCCAGCCGGCCACGAGCAGGCCCAGCAGCCACAGCAGCGCCTCGAAGCGGCCCTGGGCCACGCGCAGCGCCAGGATGCCGAGCACGGCGAAGCTGGCGAAATGCAGGAACTTGTCGTTCGGTAGCGGCGGCAGCCAGCGGTTCGGCACCAGGCAAGCCACGAACACGGCGGTCGCAGCCATGCCCAACAACACCAGATCTACCACCACGATTGCACTGCCTTCCTCTACGTTCGACAGGCGTGATTGTATACGGTCGAGCCTGCTTAGGGGCGATTGGGTGCCGGGGCGGGGCGTGGGTGCAACGGAAGCTGGACAGCTTGGCAATGTTGCGAGGCGGTCTTGGTCGATGCTGCGATGTTGCTCTTGTCAATGCCGCACCGCCGCTTTTGTAGGGTGGACCGGGACGCGTAGTCGGGTCTCCCGTCCGCGCGTTCTCACGGATGCGTTGTGTTAAAGCGTGTCAAATGTCATGCGAGCAGGCCGCGCACGCACCGTTTGAACGCGCGGTCGGCGGAGCGTAGTCCGGTCCACTGGACCGGACTACCCCTACGGAACCACAACGGTTTCGGGTTTGGTGGCCGGCTTGCCCAGCCACCGGCGCACCGCCCGCAGCGCGGGACGTTCGACCAGATGCCAGCTCAGCATCGCCAGCGGAATCACCACCGCCAGCGCCACCACCGTCAGGCGCTTCGGCCCCATCGGCGGCAGCACCTCGCGCAGCATCACGATCACCGGCCAGTGCCAGATGTAGATGCCGTAGGAATAATCATGGCGCTGCAAGTGCGAGGCCCAGGCCGGCAGACGGGCGCCGCCCACGCACAGGGCCAGGGTCACCGCCACCAGAGCGATGCCGAACCAGGTGAGGGGACTTGGCGTCTGGTCCGCCGAGCGGGTCCAGTTGAGCAGCGCCAGCGCCAGCGCGCAGGCGACGTGGCGCCAGCCGATGCGCACGTCCGGGGCCAGGGTCTGCAGCACGATGCCGGTCAGGAACAGCGACCACATGCGGGTTTCCCAGACGTAGCCGCTGACGATTTCCGGATACACGTTGGCGGCCAGCAGCAGGAACAGGGCGACGCCGCGCATCCAGGCGCGCAGCGGCAACGCGGCCGCCAGGCCGATCAGGGCCACCATTACGTACATCCGGCCTTCCCAGTACAGGGTCCACAACGGGCCGTTCAGCGGCTGGCCGCCAAGCACGCTCTCGATGCGCAGGTGCTCGGGCGGGATATGGTAGACCAGACCGTGCAGCACGGTGTTGCCGAAGATGTAGCGCCAGGGCGCGCTCTCGAACAGGCCGCGCCAGCCGCTGGTAGAAAAGAAC
>Ga0265780_10004069_pt1 | contig 19016 bp, 19 predicted proteins | sample P1T30metagenome_FD_192432 | JGI IMG/M metagenome (GOLD analysis project Ga0265780, IMG submission 192432) | Plant litter microbial communities from East Loma Ridge, Irvine, California - P1 T30 | ecosystem: Environmental > Terrestrial > Plant litter > Unclassified | place: USA: California...
CGTGAGTCGCGAATCGGGCTCCTGACAAGACGGCGATCACACACGGTTCATACGAACGATTCAGTACGGTTCGGGAGGCAATACAGCGACGCACGATGATCAACTACCCAAACGAGAAGAGATGGTGAATGATAGAGATGAGGTGGAAACCCTTTCCCGAAGAGCTCTGGCACCAAGTGTATCACGACGATAATTAGTTCTAAGGGGTTTTTGGCTCGGTCGAGTTGACGGCTCGATGCTCTGAACCATAATCTTGGAACGGGACGTATTTTTACACACACGGCGAGTTGTCTAAACACGCTTGATGTTTGTGATAGGAAGGTTCCGCTGCATGGATGTATCACGTAGAGTCCTGCGGTATCTCGGAATCCATTCCGTATCTGTCATGTTTCGCTATTCATTCTCGCGACAACTTGCTCATCTTGTGTGAACGTTCTGCCCGGGCGATGGTAACTTTCTGACTCATGCATCTATCTTTGTACTCGATGCCTTGAAGAAAATGATGCAGGAGGCTAGTTGATGGAAGTGATGTATTCGCTGGATACGGTGACGATAGGAGGTAGAATCATGAGCTGCCAGGTATTAGGCCAATTAGAGAAACCCGGAACGCTACCGTGGATGCCTTCAAGGTCTGAGGAGCTGATATGATAGGATCGCTCATGCTGGCCTGTAAGTCTTCAACGCCAGATAATACGGTGGTGGCGATTAGCAAGGCGTTGAAGTTGCGTCTTGATGAAGGAGGCAAAATAACGTAGCGGTCAACCGCTCCAGCATTGTGCTCAATCATAGGCATAGTGTTTGCAGATACCGTCTTCGAAGATTAGTATCGCTTTAGAAATGGGAATTGTGGTACACGTGGAGAATAAGTTGGGTGTTCATAGTCGAGGTGTTTGAAAGATGGTGGAGCAGTCGTGTGGGCAATCACAACACAAGTCCTACCTCCTCCAAGAACCTACCCATGGCCGAGGAGGTAAGATAAAGCTAAGAGCATCCAGGGCTAGATGTGCTAATTGTGTTTACGTCGGAAAAATGGAGGTCTAGTGACGGGGGCCGCGTTTCAAGGAAATAGGCAAAGTAATGATAATAAGTTCGATACATTCACTCAGACCAAACAATTCCATTGTGTCTTCAAGTATTTCAGTGCCAGCACTTATATAACATCCATACTCAATTCCTCAGGCTGGCCTTCCAACCTATCGTATCTCATGTCGAACATGTTCTCCAAGTAAACGCCCACCACACTGGCAGGCCACTCAATCAGACCCCAATTCTCTCGCCCCAACACCATTGCAATCGCTGTCACGATATCCGCACCAAGACCTTCGAGCCACCACACGTTTCTCACTCGTCCAGGTAGCACGGCATAGTATGCCAGCAGGACAAGCGCATCTCGATCCTTGGCCTCGATGCGTTGCATGAACTCGCGTGATATTTTTGCTACCCACACAAAGATGGCACCGCGGTCAGTAAGTACACCGATTTTCGTGTCGTCGACGAGGTAAGGTATTGCCGTCATTGGCGGATACACGTCTGGCAAAGTCAATTGACTCACGAGCGCAAAAGACTCTCGAAGATACTCCAGCGCTTGGTCCATATCCTGAGAAGGCTCTCCAAGCCATGAGTCTTTCAGCCTCGCTAGGCGCTCGTCTTCTTCCACTGCTCTTGAGGTCGCGGGGAAGATTTGTTCAGGCCACCACATCCTCGCGGTGATGGGATGCATTGAGCCGGTGGTGACCCAGGTCCAGCCGCTCATAAGTACAGTCAGAGGGCCACGAAGTCCCCAGACTGGTCGCAAGGCGCATGCGAACATCTTCTCTACGATATCGTCCGATGGCGTAGAGGTTCCTGGTGGTATAGAGGACCTTATATGCTCCATGTCGAGCGCGGTGGTTCGAAAGAGGTAGACGGCCGTCAGTGTCGCACTTGCAAACAGGGCCGCCGCATTTTCTCTCGTAATGTTTGATAGCTCAACTCGATATGTCGATAGTGCTTTATTCATATGTGAAGCAGCCAAGGCATTCATCTCCAGTCGTTTCGGGGCGTGCCGGTCGTGCAAACGTCCGATGTGTAAGGATGCGATGGAAAGGACGCAGTTCAAGAGGTAACTATGGTCAGATGCCAGGCCGGGTAGATTCGTGAGCCAAGCGGCTTTGGCAGGATCAGTCGGGAGTAGCGTCAGGGCTGTGGTGTATTCGTAATGCGAGAGAACTGTCCGGAGAGATGCGGGTAGGGTGGGAAAGACGGGTGACCAGGCTGAGAGAACAGGCAAGGCAGGTGGTATGGATGGTGAGTAGAGCGTAATGCTTGAGCCGAAACCCGAGCAGTCTTCCTCGAAAAAGAGACACGTCTGCGATGTCGGTGTCAAAGAAAGACAGGCGATTTCACTGCCTGGACTGCCACTTCCAACTGATAGCGTGTTTGGTGTCTTAGCATACTCAAGATTGGAGACTGACGCGGGTCCGGCGTCAAGTAATTGAGGTGATCTTGGTGATGTTGATGTTGATGGTATGACTGAGAGTCTCGATCTGGGAGCAAGCTGCAGGAAGCTGCAATCCAAACCCTTCTTGTCGCAATTTGCACATGATGGTTGTTTAACGTCGCACTGTTTCCACTGTTAGACATTGTCTCCGTCTCTCCACTCCACTAACAACGACAACAAGGGTATGCTGTCAATAGACGCGCGGAATGTGCCGGGAACGAGTTCATAGGGTGATATCGGTATGTTGAAACAATCAGGCGAGAATCGACTGGCTGCCTCTGTGGCTACACAGATCGTATGCACATGCATGACTGCGGCACAGCTTGTACCGATCATTATTACGGTTCGTATGTTCCAGACGCTCCACAGGGGACCAATGAAAGAAGTGAAATTTACAACACTTAGTGGAGGCGCGTACCTTGATTCTTCTTTTCTTACACTGGTGGCACCCCAATCTTGACTTATTATGTGCTCTTCTTGTTGCCATTATGGCTCAATCTTGATGCTAGCTTTTTGTACGGTTGGAGGAGTAGCTAACACAGCTGAGGGTCGGCTCTATAGAGTTTGTAACATTGACGTGCGTCTCGCCTTGCAAAGGAAACATTGAAAGCAAATTATTGCTGAATGCAAAGGGCTCGTGACCTGGAATGAGGCTCTGAGGCGGAGCTGCAGTGACGTCTCTGGGCCTGGAACTAACCCAATATGGTAACTATCTAACCGAACGTGGGCGGTCGCGTACAGAGACGCTCATCATTGGTCCGGCATCCGGAACTTGGCATCTCCCTTCTAATGCATTAGCAGCCATGTCTCGAAGTTCTGCTTTCCATGTACAGGTGGCAGACTGCCTTTAGCTTAACGGAAATGATGGCTGGCGAAGCAGTCAGCTAGCTGTCACATGCTTTGGCACATAAGGGGTATGCTACATAGGCTCAGAGTTGAATCCACAGAAGGGTGAATTACTTAGCAAACAGAACCAAGAATGGTTGTCTCTACTTGAACTAACAAAGCAGAGGAAAACCCCAATCCAGCAACTTTGTTTGCCTTTTGATTGAGCGTATTACTCAATCTATATCTCTTGCAGATACATGGCCGTGCAGCTTCATCTACACGGTGTTGAACTTCTTGCACCAACTTGATTAAGAGTTCCTCGATAAGCCTAAAGCACCCTCGTTGTTCGGTGGCAGGTATGAGAGACGAGCTCCGTGATGGACGTAGGTTGAACGTGAACAGTACATCAGCCACTGTGGCGCGTGCTCAAAACACCCCACTTTGCCAGACCCCTTCAAGGTAGCGAAGCTTCGAGTCCATCTTTCATTGAACCCTGGTACTCCGCGCCCTCAGCACGACTGTTCCGATCAAAACTTTACTTGGGTCGCGAAACAACAACAGCTGCGACACTACTTCCCACTTCTAATCAACCTCACTTCAGTTCCCCCTCCACAATCGCCGGCATGGTAAACAGTCTGCCCCGCCTTCTATCTGTGTAACCGCTAACACCCCGCAGGCGACCCCCCAATCCGAGAAGCGCCTTGCGCTCGCGATCCTCGACTTCCTCCAGACCTCACAAACAAACGGCTCCGTAGCCCCAGATGATGCTGAGCAGCTAGAAGTCGCCGCCAACTGCATCGCCGAAGCTTTCCAGGTCGACCTCGCAGACGAAGCCGCAAAGAAGGATGCGTTGGGTGGCCAAAACCTACTCGCTATCTACAACGTATACGAGAAGCTCAAGGGAAAGACGACTGCCTCGACCGAGGGAAGCTCGTCGGCATCAGAGGCACGACCAGCGACGCCACAAACACCGGCGAAGGATGCTTCAGGTCCCGGCGGACCAAACAAAGATGAGGCTGAGCGACTGAAGGGACTGGGCAACGAGGCGATGAAGAAGAAGGACTACGACAGCGCTATCAAGCACTACACCGCAGCCCTTGATATCGTCCCATTGAACCCCATCTACCTCTCCAACCGCGCCGCCGCCTACTCGGGCCAGAGCAAGCACCAGCTCGCCAAGGAAGACGCCGAGATGGCTGTCGCCGCCGACCCCAACTACTCCAAGGCGTGGTCGCGTCTAGGCCTGGCCAACTATGTTCTGGGTGACGCGAAGGGCGCGATGGATGCATACAAGAAGGGCATGGACGCAGAGGGAGGCGGCTCGGAGGTCATGCGCAAGGGATACGAGACGGCCAAGAAGAAGGTCGAAGAAGAGGGCGGTGATGTCGGTGCGCCAGATGCGCCACGAGGTGCCCCAGGAGGTGGTGGTATGCCAGACCTGTCATCGCTGGCGTCCATACTCGGTGGAGGAGGAGGTGGCGGTGGCGGTGGCAGTGGCGGCATGCCAGATCTCGCTGGACTGATGCAGAACCCCATGATGAGGCAAATGGCGCAGAACCTGATGAGCAACCCAGACATGATGTCCAACCTCATGAACAACCCTCAGCTCGCAAACATGGCCAACCAGTTCGCTGGACGCGGAGGTGCTGGAGGCCAGGGAGGTGGCGGCGGCGGTATGCCAGATCTTGCCAGCCTGATGAACGACCCGAACATCGCCGACATGTGAGTCATCGCCATTGCTTTCACCATTCGCCCCAGCTAACTTTTTCCAGGGCAAGAAACTTCATGGGAGGCGCTGGACGTGGTGGTGCCGGAGGAGGCGCACCACAATAAGGTGTTTACGAGTTGGGACCGTTTCTGCCACAATCTGGAATATACTGATTGGCTTTCATGACTAGACAATGATACCAAGTTCACTTCAAGGCGTCTTACCCACGTGAATCCAGCTTGCAGCCAGGCGTGCCTTTGCCTGCATGTATCGAGTGTAGCTCAAGCTGGCATGCCACACTGATCTTAAGCCGAGTCTCCTACCACGGCCATAATGATGTGATCCATGCATGGCCCAGCAATAGCCGTCTACTCCTTCGCACGTGCTTCCAAAGCCTCTCAAACCGCCCTTCAATCAAGCTTCAATGCCCACAGGCCATCGCCCAGATAATGCCCACTCTCACACGCCTGCCCCTTCTTGACCTTCTTCATCTCCGCCGTGCCCATCTTCAACACACCCACCATGCACGCCGTGTCCTTGCCCTCCGCCTCAATCACCACCACTGCGCCTGCCTCCAGATCTTCTGATCCGTACTTCTCCTTGTCCTCATCGCTTAAACTGGGATCTGGCAGGCGGCCACCGGGCGATGTGAGGCCTGGCGCCATCAGCGACGCGCCAGACAAGACGAAGCGGATTGCGCCACGGTCGATGCGCAGGCGGTTGAACGCGAATGGGTATTTGTGCACGAGGGTGAGGTGAGGCATCAAGGCGTCGTCCATGTGTTGAAAGAAGAGGGGCGTGTTGTTGAGGGTGTAGAGGGATACGCGGTCGGGCCTGTAATTGTTGTGTTAGCAACCGCACAACTGGATTGTAGAACCACAGCTGAAGTGTAGCGCTATGCGGTATCTGAGATACACGTACAGCTTGACGAGATCTAATTGCTCCTTCTTGGGCAATATGTCCTCGATATACGGTTCCAGCTTTGGGTATTCCTCGAGGACTTTGGAGCGGATGCCGCGCTGCGCGCTCGATTTGACCTTGGATTTCGCGCCGGAGGTTATGCTTGTTACTGTTAGCTTTTACATACTTTGTCTGTAGACGCGTCTGACTTACTCCTTCTTAAACATCTTGGAGGATTTGCGTGTAGATGTGGTGTTGGGGCAGAATGCGTGGGAAGCTGACCTCGTGCGCGGGGCATTTGGTGGGGTAAAGTGCAAGCTTCACCCAACCTTCATCTTGACGCGACGTCCGAGCGTCGGCAGTCGCGCTAGTGATGGCGGCCGCGACTATGGAGAACTACGTTGTGACGTCTGATGGCGTGCCTTTTCACTCATCACTGCGATCCATCATCCCGCACTTATCTCGAAAGGTTTGTCGAATTGCTCAGATGTGATTCGAGCAGGTGGTGGGCGTGAAAACTATACCATCTCGATAGAACGGGCGGAGCATTGACAAAGTCTATTGGCTACTCACCGTCGTTTCGTTCCAATCACTGTTGCAACACTACTCCTTGAAGACATCGCACGTACTAGGAAACAATGGTCCCTTTCCCTCAAAGCTGCATATCTGCCTTTAGGATTCTTGACCATCAGGATCTCAATCACCCCAACTATCTGAAAGAGAAGATAAACGCCAATGCTTTGCTGGATAAGGCAAACAAAGTTGATTGGAAGGCGCATGCCCGCTCTTCGCCTTCTGGAGGCTCTTCACTGGCTATATATCCACAGCCACGTTACCTCCTCGCATTTTATGAGGCATAAAGTGAAATACTTACTGCAGGTTCTCACCTCCGACGGAAAGCGACGAGGTGCCTGGAGCTATACACGGCGCCGTGTTGTCATAATTGAAGCGTCACGATATCTTGCATAGTTTTAAGCTATCAGATGCCCTTATCACTTTCCGTCGCAGTTGACAACCTGTAGTAGGTCTGAGGAATGATGAAAAACTGGCGTAGAGACGCCTCTACGTACGTGCTCGTTAAAAATCTTACAGGAAAGACAAATACTTCATGACGATGTGGCGCAAGAATGACGGAAAGCATACCTCTCGGACAATACTACCTATGTCAGATGGTAGATGATTGCAAGTGCAGTTGTGTGAGCCGCAAACCAGAAGCTCTCCGATTACATTGATCGTAGCCCCACAGACGAACGTAGAGATGGATTCGCACTGAATGTTCCTCTACTTCGACGCGCTTGCTCGATACGAGATTCCACAAAGCCCGCTGGTGGCTGCGAATTGCAACGACACTGCCTTTGTGTGCATGCGATTGCGACAGTGAGTAGTAGCTCTGTCTGAACAGACCTAGAAGACATTAGGAGCTCAAGGAATACGGCCACAGCCGACGTCCAAGCCATGGGCAAGTAACACCAAAAGTCCTCAGAATCGGGCTGATGAAAGAGAAGGAGATTAGCTTCCCATACGCAGATAGACACGGGCATGGCCAGATAGTGAACTACTGGGACTCATCGGAAATCCTGATCGGTGACCCAGCAATGGAAACACCTGCGCGAATATGGGTACGCGTACACGTTGGATAGTATCACAATGTACCTCTCTTCGCCGATTCCCATTTCCATGCAGAAAATATCCTTGGGGTGGCAGATCGCCATCAGGTAGCGGCATCTTGTGGTCGGAATGGTCTTCCTTTCGGCTCGTGGTGGGTACGAATGCGCAGTCGTGGGCACCGGATGTGTGGAGATGTGTTACAAGGAAGACACAGCATGTTGATGCAGAGTAAAAGATGCTCAAAGGTGGTACAGTCTGCAGTGATACATGGGCGCTGAAGACAGCTCCCCGCGGGAACGGGAAAACGGTCTGGAAGGTGGGTCGCGATTGGACGGTTATACTCCCGGTTACATTCCTTGGGTCCAGCCATTGAGGTATCAATGAGTAACCCGTATCACGGTTTGCTGGCCCGGAATCATGATCCGGCGACGGCAGTCTTGCTAGTCTTGACGAGAGATTGACATCACTCCACGTTTACCGATCGAGTGGTTGATTAGACGTGGAGAAGCGACACATGCAAGACACGTAATACTCTCCACATCGCTTTTCGAATTGCACGAGTTTCGCCGACTCAGGCAGATAACATTGAAAAGAGGGGGCATCTGTTAGTTTGTGATCATTCTACAGCATCGTGCATATCTGCCCACCCGTCTAGCTACATGCATCCATGATGGCAAAGTCATGGTCTCCACATCCAACTGACATCATTACACTGTACCTTGCTCAATATCTAGGCATACCTGCAACACGATAACAGCAAGTCTCTCTACAATTTTCCATTTTTTTTCGCAACGTTTCCTGCATTCATGGCGGGCGCGGCACAACAATGCCATAGCCCAACAAACGCCGATCGGTAACTGCCCTGATACAATTCTCGAATCGACGAGACGTCGTATCCGTACGACGCTGTTGTGCTTGCGGTTTCTCGAATTGTGTTGCGTCTGTACCTTGTCAGCGGAGGGCATCGCCGCAGCCAATCAACGTCCTTTCCAGCACTCTGGTGATATAGTGATCCCCGAAGGCCACGACAGACGGATGCCAGAATACATATGCATATGCAGGTGCTGTGTGTGCCTCTCTGTCTGGATGTGAGAGTCACAGTCGTGGGCCAATGCGGTCCAGGCCGGGTAGTTGTATGTGGAATGATGTGGAGTGAGGAGAACTGTGACACTTGCATACTCTGCTGTTTCGAAGCGGAAGGCGGTACCACTGGGACTAGATTTGCGTAGCCGATGATGTCGAAATTGCCCGGAGAGACTGTGGAGGGAAATGGTCGAGGCACGCGAGTTGTCCTTTTTTCCTTTTTTTTCAACAAGAAAGTGATTAGGAAATGCCACAGGCCATGGTTCAGCGTCATTCTGGAAAGCAAATGCGGATATTTTCCCTCTTGGAAATAATTATTGGCAGCGGACCCGTGGTCTTAGTGTACCGCTCAGCCTTGTGGTAGCGTGGTAGCTTACCACCAAAGGACCGTAACGCGGTCAGGGGGTTATTCAATTGTGTGATGCAATAATATCAAAAGCTAATACCATAACTAGATGGTGACAAGTCTATTTTGAAACGCGAAATGACGCTGTTATAGCCTGCCACCGTCGCATCACACAATCGAGTAACCCTCCAAACGCGGTACGGGATCATGGAAACTTGCGACGCTTGAGAGCATGAAATGGCGATAGTCAGACCTAGGGAAATCCTGAAATGTATTGACAAAAATAATACGTCTGTCCTAAAATTTCATGAATCGTGCATTTCGATGGTACGTACCTTTATGTCATTGTCTCTCTTTGAAAGCTGACGTGTGCACCGAACGAGCATCTCATTTTTCACTATCGTAAGCTTTATCGAAACGGTTAGACGACGCTCTGAACGATAGATCGAAATTTTCCGCGGGCTGTATTACTGGTCTTGAATTGTCCATGTCCTTCTACACGACCATGGGTTTCAAAGCTACCTAGGTATACTTGAGCGGCGCGTGCAAAGTCAACGAGACCTACATAATGGTTTGTAAATGTATTTTGTAGGCTATTGCTAACACAAGCGCGCTGGTTCTTGGTTTTTTGGTTGTTTCTTTGTTGCAGTGTTGGTCCGTCGAATAGTTTCCAAACCATGGTACGATGTTTGGCTAACAAATATTTGATATGAATTTTGCATCTGAGACTACATTAGCCATAAAAATATTTTATCTAAAAACATTACTGATCTAAAGAAACATTTGCAACAAAATCAGTACTTTTTGAGCAGACATGGCGTCCATCAACGACTTACCCGCTGAACTCCTGCTCAAAATATTCCATGAACCAACGCTCTCCATGTTTGACTGCATGCACTTAGGTGAAGCTTCCAAGACATGGCGAGAAATGTTTCAGGCTTCGTCTCTCCTACAAGAACGTATGTGGCTCAAGCGGGACCGAGCTCTTCCGAACCTGCGCAAGCCGAGGACTAAGGCAGATGCTTTTGCTCTCCTCGTGGTAGTCCGCCAACTGCCTGCTACAATTTGGAACAACTACCAAGACAACCTGTGGGAAATGACATGGCGGCACGACCACGAATGTAGAACGCTGTCCTGGCCACGCAACCCCATCTTCGACCGTTTGGAGGACTTTCTACATATCGTCAATCCGCACTTCATCGCGCAACCACCCTATGCTGGCTGCGAGGCTCGTATGCCTTCGAATACGCACAAGAGCCTTGTATTCTGTGGCATGAACGATTTGCAGACGAAGATGGAAATGCCCTACACCAAAGTCGAGGAGTCGTGGGGAAACATGCTCATCTCACAACACCTGGTGACAAGCATTGAGATAGATTTCGAGCTGTCGATAAGATATCGCCATCGGAGCCATGTCTTACCCGATATTGTATGGTACCACTGCATAAAAGAGGCTGCACCAGGTGAAGAGCTCCGGATGAAGGATTTGGCCAATGGGCTTCGGAGAACTATGGAGAAAACGTTCAAACAGCTTAGCATGCACGGCGTGGGGTTGGGCTTCGCAAGATTTATTAATGCCGATTTCATGCGAGATCACGACGATCGAAGCCCTTCGCCGTCGGGTCCCAGAACGGATGAAGGCTAGGTATCAGCAATGGTTTAATGAGCTCAGATTTATGTGGACAGTAGCGTGCTTAGAGTATACCAGGAGCAATAAAGGCACTTGCATTGCGTCGTACTTTGAATCGAATACCATGATCCATCCTAGGAACAGATGAATCATCATTGCAGCATTGCAGAGCATGTGCAAGCAACGAAGTACTTTCAAGAAACGGGATGCCGAGCCAATCAGATCCCTGCGTGTGACACGTGCTGATGCGCCTTCACAGGACAAGTACCGATTTCCTTGCTTTCAAGGCATATTGTTGACATGGCATCCACACTTATGTAGAGACGTTCAACTGTGAAGTGAATGATGTACGTGAAGCGAGATACATCCATATCGTGTTACCAGACGAGAAGTGCGCTGCGGGAACTACCTATGATCGTGATGAAAGGGAGACACACCATATTCCTGCAGTCAAGTGGAAGATTATTGGATCTCGAGGTTCAAATGATAACGTAGCGCGTCTAAAGGGCGGGTACTGTGCCGCTAAGCGCCAAACACGCCCTAGTGTATGCTACGTCGAGCGGGCATTCCAATCAACTTGTACCAAAGGGTTCGTCCGACGCATCAACTCCGTATGCCAAGGCCGGCCTTGGATGTCGACGTTGCTCAGTCGATATGCGTAAGCTGCGCATTCGCAGTACCACTTGGCAGTCTCCACAGCAGACCGAAGGAGCCACAATCTGCCAACTCGAAACCATTGCGACTGCTTGCAGAACGGCTTTGAAGCACACAGCCAGGTTGTTCCGCACACACAGATGTCCATCACATTGTTTGCTGATTGTCCCGGGTATGTATGCCGGACACCGCCCTCGTAACGAGATTTTGTGCCGCCAAATAGCGTGAGTGTTGCAGCAAAAACAGCCGCCCCACCCGCGACACCTACATTAAAAGCGGATTGAATCACTTTTGAATGGATGGGAATGTCAGGATAGTGGCACGAGATGTGCTGTATGACATCAATTCGGGCTCACACATGGTCTGGAATGAGAGGAGGACGGAGAGGTATAGAAGTGCGAAGGTCGGGGATACGTAGCCAATGAAGTGGACATAATGGTTCTGCAAGAGCGAATCAGAGGCTCGCAGCTTGAAGAGCTGCGTGAGATACATTGGTTGCGCCCGAAGTAGCAAACGCGGCGAGGGCGGGTACGGTATCCTCCCTGCTGCGTTGCCTCGATCCGGCTCTGTACATACTCTGGCATCGAAACTTCCTGGCCGTGGACAATGCTAAGCGAGCACCCGGCCAGTCCTATAAAGTTGCAGTCCCCAAACGCCGCGACCTGTCGCTCCAAAATGCAGCACATCCTCTTCCTCTCCCATCATCACAACGATGAAAACGACTTCGGGCCTAGGCCACCCGAGACTCCTTGACTCGATGACAGCAGCTGCATGAGCATGTTCCCATGCTTGACTTGCTCAACGAGCATACTCGGATCCTGACCAGCTCGGATCCTGACCAGCAAAGCATTCGCCTCTGGCTCTTTCAACGTTTTGAACAGGTCGAAGAGCGCCTCAAGATCCTCATGTTTGCGCTTTTGCATGGCGGTTTCGGTTTCGGTGTACTGGCATGAACTTTCTCGAGCTACGCACTCATGGCATATTGGACGGCGTCCGTCGCACTGAGATTGGTCAGATGAAACGGCCTGTAAACTCTGCATGGTTCTGGTGATGGGCTACCTTTGTTTTGCGACTGCGACAGGCCGCACAGGCCAGTGAAACACGGTGTCTCTTGGGCGGTAACGAAGTCGTCTCTCCGCGGGGAGCTGTCGATGGTAAAAGAGGTCGCAGCAGCGGGCGAGGCATCTCGTGCAGGCTCGCTGACGGGGGTTCCATTGTGACCCGAAGACGACCTGTGAAAAGTGCTCCGAGGACGAAGTCAAGAAGTTGGTTACTAACCCCAGGTGGCGCCGTTTTCTCTGCGCGGCGGGCAGCGACATGCAGGTCAGCAGGGCTTTTGATACCCTGACCCTTTCGAAGACCGATGGCAAGTAAATGCTGCACAGTAAAAGCCGTCCGATGCCCCGCTGGCCAGCCGGCAAGGTAGCTGTGCCAGGTGGCGACAGCAGCATGCACGACATATGGCACGATGCAGTCGTAGGACAATTGGACGGGCACATTCCATCTAGAGCGGTACGCGAAGCATGGATGGATGCGAAGAGGTGCCTAACTATCTGACTCGACGGACGAAAAAGCCGCCAATGATTTTCTGTCCTAGGAAGTACTTTAGGCATCTTCAAGTTTGCGAATGCGCCGAGGATGATCATGTCCCCAAGCAGTCATCATGGGATTTCTTCTGAAGCTCAATCGCCGGGTCTTGTCGCCGTTGCATGGTCGTGCAACGAGTTTGTCAAGGCATGGGCCATGGACGTTACACCCTGAGGACATTTTACGGCCCGCGGCATCGACTTCCACGGCAAAGCAGATAACGGATATGCTTTAGGCCCAAAATGCCCTGTAGTCGCAGAGCCTCCTCACTTAGAGTTACTGACGACGCAAAGGCTTTCTACTGGCTGGCCACTTCTCTAGTGGGATGCTTTTGATTGTACATTCGTATCGACTACGGGAATTATTGCAGATCCCCTCATAAGTAGTCAGGGAATGTGGACAAGACCGGAGTGCCTCCTATTGGACTATTAGCCTGGACTGCTTCGGAGAGGTGGGTAGTGCCGTTGTTGAACTCACTGGCAATTCGGCTCGAACGATTTTAGTAGCACAACGCATATGTGTAATATTCTTAGTGGTAGTTCATCAACATGACATGTCACGCTTCCCGCCACTTCTCCCGTTGTAGCGGATTCTTATCCCTGGCATATCAGCTCTCCCGCTGCTAGGGCGGTCATGGCACCATAATCGGACCGACTCGAAAAGCAATTCAACTCGTTACATTGCGGGACGATATGCAAGTCACACTCACGTCTGCAATGCAGTTTTTCCCCACCTCTAATACTTTCATGCATAAGACCCGCTACATCAACCCACATGTTCTCCGTGGAACATGGCTACAAATGGCAACGACGACAAGGAGTTCCAGGTCTGGGCCACGATCGCCAACCAGCCCTATCGAGTTGCGGCGCGTTCATTGAAAACTAGATTCCATTGAATTCTCGTACGGTCGGGTTATGTATGGCGGTCTGCGAAAAAAAACAGGGAAATCTGAAAAGAGCAGCTCTTCCCATGTTTTGTTGTTATCAGCGACGACACGTCAACTACCGCTAACCCTTGTCTCACTCTTCGCATGCGGTGTGCTGCAGAGTGGTATACTCCTTCTCTCAAGACGCGACCTCGTTGTTCGCACATGCAGCCACCACTATACACGCTGCATCAAAGGCGTCAAATATCGGTGTGAAGCATCGAGTGAGTCTGCACAAGAGCCAGTGAGATTGATCACACACAACGCTTACGCACCGCTCGGTTGTGTCTTGTCCGACGTCATGACAAGTGCAACCTCGAGATGAAGGCACGAAGCGTAAGAGCTGCTTCGTTATCTTCAAACGTGGTTTTGTGAGAGACGATGGAATTCATTAAGTTATGGAATTCTTATGAACAGCTATAGAAGAGTGACTTGCCACGCATCGTGCCGGTTCCTGTGCCATGAAACATGCCGGAACGGCTTTGTCTGCCGAGGGTCTGGCTTCCGCGGACCTCGTGTGGAAAGACAGCCAAGCCGAAGAGTAGCACCCCGCACTTGGGCGTGAGAGGTTTGGCCGAGCCAATAGAGATTAGACTCATGTCAAGAGGATTCGGTGGCCGGTTGTCCGGGCGCGATACATGCACAGATCGGATCATGTGCCAGAATCTGGCAGGTCGATCCCTTGTTTGTGATACGATGCTTTCTTCATTCCATCTAGTACTCAAAATCATCATCTGCACTTGGTCCTTTGGTCTTAGAGACGCTCTCCTGCCGTTGATACATCTCCGCAATCATCTTCGACGTGGATGCCTGATCTGGCTTCTTATCGTCCCTTTCCTTGATGAATCGGGGAAAACGTAAGCTGATGCCCTTGCCACCGCCGGAGACCTCGTCAGCTGCAGCCCGATATCTCGGTGATAAAGTGAGGTCTGCAGTCTTGACTTCCCACACGAAGCGTGGTTCAAACCATACGTCAGGTTGGTCCTTGTTGCCGACGGAGTGCGTGTAGAACGGCTTTGGCTTATCGATGACGATTTCTGACAGCTGTTGATGGAGGGTCTCGAGAATAGCCTCAGAAAAGCCGGTACCGATGTTGCAAACCGACTCGTAGTTTTGTGTATTCGGATTGTAACATGCAAGCAAGAAAGCTCCGTACCAGCTGGTTCTCTTGCCTTTGCCGAAGTAAGCTCCCAAAACTACAAGATCGAGCGAGTCGCCAACGCCAGCAAGGTAGTCTTTCTTGACCTTGAGCCAGTTTTGAGATCGCTTGGACGGCTCGTATGAGGATTCCGGGCCGTCAAGCATCTTCACCATCAGACCCTCACAGGACGCTTTCACTGAGTCTTCGAGCAAGATCTGAATTGCTTCCAGTTCATTGGTGTTGCCATATTTGGCAAGAGCGAATTCGCCCTCCACAGGAATGAAGGCATCTTGGAGGTGTTCGCGGCGCTCACGGAAAGACTTGTTGACTAATGCTTCCCCGTTCAGGTAGAGAATGTCGAAAGCAAAGACGCAGACCTTGACTTTTACATCCTCGACTTTAACATCCTTTCTCTTGCGGGTCATGAGCTGCTGGAATGGCAGAACTTTCTTTTCGACCATGTCCCAGGCCACAGTTTCGCAGTCCAAGACAAAGCTCTTGGTGCCTTCTTTGATCCATGTGGGCAGTTTTGCGAGAATGTCTGGGTATTTCTTGGACAAATCCTCCGAGTTCCTAGAGAAAATGTTGGATACTCCGCGGTCGCTCTTTCCGGCCGACGGAGCTGTCGTCGCCATTTCCATATCGGCGTCGTGGGCGACGAAATGGATCTGGGCTCGTTCTCCGTCGTACTTGTACTCGCACGTAAAGTCTTTGCCTTCAAAGCGGTCGAGAACCTCTGTGATGGATTTCGTTGGTTTGGCAAGCATAGGTTTGAGTGGTACGCCAGGTTGCAGTCGACAATTTTCGCGCAGGTGCAGGATGCCGTGCTCCAACATTGCTGGAATAATGACTTCGTAGCTTGGGAGCTCACTGTATTGGTGTTAATGGGTAGGATAATTTAGAATCGCTCTCGGATAACATACCTGTACACAGTCTTGAGGATCGACTCGGCCATTCCCAGGTCAGTCGTTGAGGGGGTCTTGCCGTTTTGCGTCATTTCGTGAAATATCATGGCCTGGGCGAGCGCAACAACGACGGTCCTCTCTGCAAGACCCAGCCTGAGCTTACCCTCGAGTGTCCGCACGATGAATTTTGATTCGCTGGGCCCACCCTTGTTTTCTTCGATATCGACATGCTTGCCAGCATTGTGGGAGTCGGCAGCGGAAAGTAGCTTCTTGATGCCATCAACTTTTCGTCCTTGCGCGCCCTGCCCCTCGATGGTTGCAATCGCCAACAGACCTTTGTGTACACCTTGAATAGTAAGAGGCTTGGGCTTGAACATAGTTGGCTGCTTCGATCGACTCTTGGCCGCCACAAGTCCAAGGTCACCAATCTCGTTATGATCGCTGTTGATGTGCTGCAGGGTTCGACCTGTGCTCTCCGAAATAGCTTTCTTAATGAGTGATTCGCCAATGCCAAGCTCAACTCCCGTGTAATCAGCCGCGAGCTTGTTGATCATGAGTAGAGTAGTGGGTAGCAAGTCAGATGGCGTTAAACGCAAGACCTGCCGAAGGAACAGCGAGCAATGAGCCAATATCTCCAGTCGTTTCGTGGTCATTTCGATCTTCGAGAAGGTAGTGCACAACGCGGCGTACGGTACAGGGTCCACAGCCTTCCAGTCAGGATATGGATCTTTTGTGTTGGACGTCAGTGTAGTTTGGACCTTCTCCCGCGCTTTTTTCTTTATCTCCTCTGGCTCCTCGTCTGAGCTGAGTATTTCTTCTTCCTCCTTCGCACTGCCCTGGTCGTCTGGTAGTGCAGGTGTGGGCGACCTTCCAGTGCTCTTCTTCTTGCCTTTGCTGACCTTGGTAGGTGCAGTAACTTCGTCATCGTCGTCTTCCGGCTCCGCTGCTTTGGCTTTTCCAGATTGTTTGTTCGACTTTGCGGACGACTTGTCAGATTTCTTTGCTGCTGGCTTCGGCTTCTTCGCAGATTCGGACTCTTTTAAAGGCCTTCTCCGTTGTCGCTTCGTAGGGGGCTCATCTTCTGAGTCTTCTTCTTCTTCCTTCGCAGGCCTCTTCTTTCCAGTCTCAGAGGAGGAGCTGTCTACATCCATCGCTTCACCATTTGTCTCCTCCTTGACTTCTATTTCCTCTCCTGTGGAGGTAGGCTCGGCTTTGACATCTCCGACAGATGACTCCGGCTCGTCTTTGATTTCCGCATCCTTCTTTTGAGTCTTTGGTTTGGTCGAGAAACACAGCTTCGACTGCTGTTTCGATGCGTTTCCGTTCGGGTTCCCAAAGAACTTTCTGTGATAGGCTCATTAGTACTGCTATAACATGCTTCGTGCCACGTGATTGTGTCGCCGCACCCTAGAGTAGTCTGAGAAGACTTGACGTACCCCAAAGTAGCCTGTTTCGGCGCCATGATTATGCCACTGTAATTGTCGCGTGCACACCACCGCGGAGAAAGATGGTATTGGCGAAGTGAACGGAAAAGAGTGTTACGACAGAAGTAGAACTTGTGAAATGTTGAGCGAGTGTGGAGAGACTTTAAGGCAGTCAAGGTTGTCGAATTGGAGCAGAATGGCATGCTCTGTTGCCTGTCAGGTGGGAACACTTTTCAGGCAACTTCGACGCGGAGACGCGCCTTCTTCGCGTCCAAAGTACGCTAGACCGTGCTGACATCATTAACCGAACATGGGTCTTCTATCGTCTTTCCGGCATCATCGCTCTACCACAGTTGCCTCGCACGCTGATATATACCATATATTTCTTCTACAAGATACCCGGAACAACCTTCGATCTGGCGTCCTACTTCTGGTCAACGGCGCCCCCTCTTCCCTCGCCGCCACCTCAATCACCACCTCCCACCATGTCACAACCCTCGTCCGCCCCACGCCTTACGCCACAATTCTGCTTTAACCAGACCGCATTACGAGGTTTGTCACGAGCTCTCTCCGCTTTCCAGCTCACTGACTAATCAAAGCTCCCCGGTAGACTTCCTACGGATATCACGCGGAACTATCGACGACTCGATAACCCAAAACCTCAATGCATTACTCACGCCTGCAAACCGAGGCTTCGACCCGACATCTACCAGCACAAGGCAGCTGAATTCCCTGGGGAGGACTCTGCAACCCGAGCAGTGCGATCAGTTCAAAGAGAAAGTACTATACCCAAGCTGGGCAGTACGATCAGATGTGCTAGACTATTGCGCTGGAGTCGCGACATCGCCAGATCCAGACGATCCAGAAAGCGTACTTCGGCAGATTGAGGATGCAAAGGCGCGCGAGAGAGAGGTCAACGAGCGTCTAGATCCATACTCCGGGCGGTACTTTGCGCGGGAAGCGAGGACGGAAAGCTTAGCCATGCTCATGCGCAATGAGCGCGCGGTGGAGCAGATTATACGGATGAGGACATGGAACTTGCTGGGTGAACGTTGTGGAATCAGCCATGAGTCTGCAGAGCAAGCATTCGACAAGTGGAGGGCGGCGCAGCGAAGATAGTTGAACATTTCTGCGTACGAAGGAAGAGTACATTTTGGATTGCATTGTTGGAGCCTTGCGCGTGGCGTTGTAGCATAATGTAGACTCATCTCTAAACCCACATGATTGGGAGTAGCACCGACTATGCGACGAGCCGTTTCGCACCTCGTGCGCGACGCGCGACAGCAAGCGCTCAAGCAAAAGAACAGCAGAAGCTTGCCTTGAACCAGCACGATGAACACTGGTTCACGGCCGCCGCTCATCTCGCGATATGCCCACATAAAAGTCCGCAACCGCAAAACTCCACCCGACAAATTCACATCACAATCCTCAAACCACACATCAGCAAGCTCACACAAAAGCTCTCAGATAACTACATCAAGCAAACAAGCCACGATAAATGGCATGTCCCACACCATCCCACAACTCCAATCCATCTTTTCACGGATAATTGCAATTGGTAGGAAGACGGTCGGAATTACTCTACGGGGCCGGGAACGGAAGACTATTCACAGAGAAAAGGAATAACCCTCAGCAAGCCGCTTGCGCGGAGCCACGATATTGTTATACATGTAGTATACCAACTGATGATAGTGAGGAAGAAGGAGGGACGGAGGGCGCAGAGGTTTTGTAGGCGCGGGTGGGCGGGGCCGTGCGTCGAGCGCGCTAGTTAGTCAGCGGAGGCTAGGCTTAGTCATGT
>Ga0265780_10004071_pt1 | contig 19008 bp, 14 predicted proteins | sample P1T30metagenome_FD_192432 | JGI IMG/M metagenome (GOLD analysis project Ga0265780, IMG submission 192432) | Plant litter microbial communities from East Loma Ridge, Irvine, California - P1 T30 | ecosystem: Environmental > Terrestrial > Plant litter > Unclassified | place: USA: California...
CGAGTGCCGAGGGCGTAAGAGGAGGGTTGATCAGAAGAAGCGAGAGAGTGGTTGTATGCGACTTGAGTAGCGTTGTCGAGGCCTTGATGGCATCGAGAGGGTTCGGCAGCTCAGTTGCTGTGGTCTGGCTGTCTGAAGGTGTGGCTGCTGACGAGGGGGCAAGGGACGACTGGAAATGCGTGAGGAGGGTCCGAGTCGACTTTGTGAGCTCGATAAGGGCTTTGAGGTCTTTTGGTTTCGCCATGTTGTTATTTGGGGTGCGCGGGTGTGATTGTCGAAAGTAACTTCGGGAATATAAATTTTTGGAGGGGCATTGACGGAAGCGTTCCGTGGGCGGATTGGCTGGTGCAACTTCTCCTCCACCTCAATTCCAATCCTCACCTGACACTTACACTTGTTTGGGTGTACTGCATCCAAATAAGTAGAAGCAAAAGTGAACACGATTTTGTACAGCTTCTTCACAGTGTTTATTTCGGCGACTTACCATCTCACCGCTTGTCGTCAATTTACGCACAACCCTGCCATTAATTGAGAAAAGACTCTGAACTTCCAAGCGTCGAGATTCACAAGGTGCTCTTTACGATGAGTACTTTATATACCGCACTCGGCGCAACTGAGATCCGCCTCGTTGAAATTCTCCCTGGGGCCTTCGAAGACACGATTGCGCTGAACATTCATGTCGTTGACACGCGTACAAACCCTTCCTATGATGCTCTTTCCTACGTGTGGCATCCAGAAGATGGTACTATTGACACTTCAAAGAGTGTGGAGCTGGCGACCATTATGAACCACCAAGATGCTTCTATCGAACTGGGTACGAATCTGGACGCTGCCATTCGTCACTTTCGGCAAGAGAAGCAAAGTCTTGACAGCGAACCACCTCGCCGCCATATTTGGATTGACGCTCTAAGCATCAACCAACGAGATCCTAGGGAGAGGAACCATCAGGTGGCTTTGATGAGCAGCATCTACTCATCAGCACAAAATGTCTTGATATGGCTCGGACCTGAGCACATGTATAGCAACTTTGTCATGGACACATTATCGACGGGTCATCTTGACGTCGAAGATGTGTCAGGTTTCATCGATTGCGTGGAAATCTTCTTGCGTCGGTCTTGGTTTGGGAGGGTGTGGATAGCACAAGAGCTCACACTAGCGCGTACGTGCCCTATAGTGTACACCGGCTTTTACACCATGAGCTGGGACGATTTCACTCTGTCTATCAAGTGTATGTCAGCGAGGGTGGGTGGCGCAGATGAGCCATTTGGTATGGATAATCCAGACTATCTCGCCTGTCTGGAGAGAGCTGACAGGGACAATACCGGTACTTCCGTACTATTACCACGAGCGGAATGCATTCGGCAATTGGCTGAGATTCGTCAAAATGGACGAAGCGCATCCTTTAGCCAGCAATTCTTCAGAACGATATATCTCAGAGCCACCGACCCCAGAGACCAGGTCTACGGCTTACTCGGTTTCTCGCGTTTCGGCAAACGAGCAATCACTGCAGACTACACAAAGTCAACGAAGCAAGTGTACGAAGAGGCCGTCGCCACCATCATGCAGGAAGACTTTTACACCTACATCAGTTCCCAAATGTGGATATACCCCAGATACAGAACGCGTGATATCGAAGTCCTAGTCGCCAACGCTTCCAACTCAGGGCCCGCATCATGGGCTCCTAATCTGCAGACAATCGGACTTGAACCCCAGGGGCCCCTATCGATCATTATACCACACCGCACTCAACTCGCAGAAGCCCTCGCCATATCTAACCTCGAGGCTCCAATCATCGAAGTATCGGAGGACTTCAGTACTGTCCGCACAGCAGGAGTGATGCTGGGCAGGGTAACAGCTAGACGGCGAAAGAGCCATTTCGGGCCTGCGGAAGTGTGCGACATGTACAAAGCCCTGAACCTCATCCGAGACGACGGCGAAGCAGCCATCGAGGCCATGACCGACGCCTTTCTAGTCCACAGCGTTCCCACCCCGGAAACTGACCGAGACAATTTTCGCGCCGCCCTGCAATCATGCATCTCCCAAGGCAATCGTAAAGCCGACCGCGACGACCCAGCCTTCGAGCACATCAGACAGGTACTAGATCGCCACCCGCCTCTCACCTACGTGTTCTCGACTGATGCGGGCGACGTGGGCATTACGAAGATGCGTAATACAAACACTGATTTGATGGGCATGCATATAGCAGGTCTTTTCGGCATCGGGCTGACTTTCACGCTGAACCATATTGAGGGCGAGACGTATAGACTACGCAGTATAGCGCGGATCGGGAATCATAGATTAGGTGACACGAGACTACGGTCTGCTGCTGACTGGAGGGATCTGGTGAAGAGTGGGGAGTTGTTGATGTTCAACTTAGTTTGATCTCGAGATGGAGGTTCCGATCGAACGACACTCGAATCTATCTGGATTTATCTCTACGGATCCTAGAGCCGGACACTGTTGCATACATTACAGCAGCAGGCAGAAACCCTGACGCTCTGAGTACCGCTCGTCAAGCCTACCTACCACGTAGAAAAGGCATGTATAACATCCAGAGGTTCTACCATCTAGAAGTGCACGTCCGCGAAAGCAATCCCCCAGAACTTCACTGTTCTTCACAGACAGAACCAAACGTCGTGAATAGCCATGTGACAACTCAGTCACATAGGCAATTGATCATAGAGCTCTTCCTTGCTGAGCAGCAGCGCATTTCTTTGCAAATGGACGAGGAAGAGAACGACCGGTAGCTCTAACAAACATGGAACACGCTGCGATGTGCAATCTACACTGCAGGAGATAGGGGCGTCGATTTCTAACTTGAAACTATTCATCCTCGTCTAAACACACAACGTAGTTCAACTTAGTCAGGCTGCCTTGTTGGCTCCGCACATACACAACGGTTCCTGTACCTCTTGCCAATGCCAAGTGACGAATGGTCAATGTGTTCCCTATTCGCCATCTCTACAATACGCCCCAATACCCAAACGCTAATGATTTATCGCCCCCCTCATCGCCCCAGCCAACCTCTGATACTCCTTCAACAACTCATCCACATCCCTAATCTTCAGCTCCTGGGCGTCCCTCGCGTCTAAAAAGCGTTTAACCGGCGGCGCCGTCTTCTTCAACTGCTCAATCGCCGCCAGGGCCTTCGCGCCCTTCTCATCGACTTCGCTTCTTGTTGTCCGACTGAGCGGTTCAGGTGGCTGCTCCGCGACCGGCGATGGGAGCACAGGTGTACTGCTGCTGCTCACTGCGCGGCCGAAGCGCGGGAGTACGTTGATGTTTGCGAAGCGATTTAGGGGATTGAGGCTGTTGCCCATGTTGCGCAGGGAATCGACGGCGGAGGTGTTGCTTTGCGCTGCGGGTTCGGCTTTTGCTGCTGCTGGAGGCGGGGTCTTTTCTTCGGTCGCGGTTGGTGTGAATGTCACGCGGCGTCCGCTGCTACCGACTGATCGCGTGGAATCGGCGCTTCGTTCTCGTATTTGCTTTCTGCCCGCGAAGAGGTCGGCCATTTTTGCGTCGAGGCGCTTTTGGCTGGAGGGCTCGGGGCGGTCTTCGCCTTGGGTTGAGCTGGCGGCGCCTATGCTTGATGTGTCGTCGTCGTCGTCGATCCGAGTCGGTGAGCTGACTAATTTTCTGGCGTCTTCTAGTGTCTTTGGGAGGGCTGGCTGTTCTATAATGGGGCTGTTGGGGTTTCTGTCCCGTATGCCACCGAAGAAGAACTTGAAGCTCGTGTCTAGTGTGTTGTTGATCCTGCCCATAGCTTGATCAGCCGAGTCTAGTATGGAGTCTCGCACGGCATCCGAAGCAGCCTCAAACTTGGTCTGTTGTGCTTGTATCAAGTTGCTCAATCGTCGTTGAGCTTTAGTTGTAGCTGGACTTGAGGGCTCGTTGGGTACACCTGGTGCTGTGGGTGAAGCTGGAGTCTGTACCAGGTCTGGAGCGTCAGACAAGCCCAAAGCCATGGGCGTGACCTCATCTCTGGGTGTGCTTGGTCTTGAGTCTGGCTTTGCAGCCGTTGCCGTCTCGTCGGCGCGTAGTGATGAGAGATCGACTGTCTCGAGGAAGGAGATTGCAGCCTCCAAGTTTACAAGACAGTAAGCAGTCTCGCCATCCATTCGGCTTGCACCGCGGAACCTCTGTATGAACATGAGATCGCTGATGACGTTCAAGTATACCGGTGGCAGTGTGATCAAGGTGTAGATCAACGTAGGTAGGATCTCGTCTGCGGACGAGGTAGCAGGGAAGATCTTAGATAAGGCTTCAACGATGGACTTGTGGGCTGCGGTCAGATGCTGGACCTTGCCTAGAGGATACTTCTCATCGTTCATCTTCATGATGTCCTGCCGGGCTGTAGATAGCAACTCACGGATCTCAGGCTCCTTCTCTTTTGTCCGTTGACGCTCTTCCTCTGTCAGAGCTTCTCCAGTCATGAGCAGCTCCTTCAACCCGATGCCCACAAGCGAGAGAGCTGCTGTCCGGGACCGAAGTTTGTGGTCCCTTTCTTCGTCGTCTGTACTCCGATGTCGCCATATCCTGGCGTAAACCTGCTCGCACACTGCTCGCTCCACCGCCTCTTCCAGCGCCAATCGCTTCGTCTCCAGAGACCTTCTCGCCTTCTTCCGATCTGACATCTCAGAGGCACTGAGCATCTGCTGTTCGCCGGACTGTCCACTTCCTTGCCGTATCGAGCCTGGTCTGCTTGACGGAGCTGAGCTCTTTTTGGACGTGAACTCGTCGCTCGTGAGACGGGCTGAGAGGGTGGCTATGTGTGTGTTGATTTTGGACGACGCACGTGCGTAGAAGTCTTGGAAGAGATCTGAGAGGGTTTCGATGGATAGAGGGGTAGGATGGACCTTGGCTGTAAGGGACTCGAGAAATCTGTGCTGAAGTCAGTGATGATGCATGTGGTATGCTATATTAGTATGTACCTCTCCGTCAAGCTTCGTATCTCTATGGGCAGCTCCTCGAACGAGTCCGGTGCGGCTTCATGCGGCGTGGTCGACTCGTCTTCCTCCTTCTTCGCAAACACATCGCCATCAGCTGCCTCATCCTCCTCCGGAAGCATGTTTGCCTTGAGAGGGTCTAGCATGTCTGTCACTAGGGGACCTTGCAGCGTGCTTGCTCGACTTCGTGATAGCGGACTCTTAGGCGCAGACTCGAGTCGGGTGAAGGATCGCGAGGGGTGTAGATTTCTGGGTCGGGCAGCCATTTTGGAGTGCACAGATACAGGTCTGGCTGCATGTGTTCTGAGTGTGTCGTGTGCCTGGATAGAGCTCGGGTGCTACTGAAACAACGTCATGCGGTACGGGGTGCGGCGGAGCTCGTGGGCGGGGAGCATCCGTCGGAGCCGGTTAGTACTATGTAATGTACAGAATTGCAGGTGAAGGAACAAGACATGAACAGGCGCAGATAACAGCAGGCAAACGAGTGAAAGGTGACTGTGCTGCCGTGTCCCGGCTTCAGCTGCGGAGGTGTCTTCGCTATCAATGGCCAGGCGGGCGCGTCCCCGCGACACGTGCAAGCCCCAGCCGCGCCGCGCGAATCTGGGGCATCGTCATTGATGCTTGCAACCATGCAGTCGCCTTCGATAGGCAACTCTGCACATTCAACCTCATGTCACTGCATCGCACCCAGTACACCACTCCGAACATGAGACGGCGATCACCCTGTACCTCCGCATCTCGCGTAACAGCCACCCTGTTGCTGTCCTTCCTCGCCGTGACCAGCGCGACCACCGAGGCTCCCATCCTCCCGCCGCCACCCACCGCTCCGCAACCACACAGCACAGAGAAGGACTTTTCACTGCGGCACGTCTTCCACCATGGCACATACAAGTATCCGCAGCTGCACCGGCGGTTGGACGTCCCAGAGAACGCGGCGGTATGGGCCGCCGACGAGCTGCACTCCACCGAGCGCGAGCCCGTTCCCCGGTTGCGCGTGAAGTCGGAGGCGATGAGCATCCAGCGGCTGGCAGACAGGAGCAAGGAGGCGATAAGCGGGATACTGGAGTGGGGCAGGACGAAGGGACGGGCCGTGCAGCTGGCCGCGGACGACTGGACCATCGACGAGATCGCGGGCCCCAATGTGACGGACCGCGAGACGGTGCTGAGCTTCGCGCGCATGGCCTCGAACGCCTACATACTGGAGCCCAACACGGGCGAGTGGGAAGACGTCGGCGGCGGCTACAACTACACCGAGGACTTTGGCTGGGAGTCGGACGGCCTGCGTGGGCACATCTTCGCCGACACGGAGAACCAGACGGTCGTCATCGGCCTCAAGGGCACCTCGCCCGCCATGTTCGACGGCTCCGACACCACCACCAACGACAAGATCAACGACAACCTCTTCTTCAGCTGCTGCTGCGGCCAGGGCGGCCAGTACCTGTGGCGCCAGGTGTGCGACTGCCAGACCAAGGCCTACACCTGCAACTCGACGTGTCTTGTTACAGCGCTACGGGAGAAGAACCGCTACTACTATGCAGCGCAGGATCTCTACCACAACGTGACTGAGCTGTACCCAAACGCCGAGATATGGATGGCTGGCCACTCCCTCGGTGGCGCAGTCGCATCATTCCTGTCGCTGACGTTCGGACACCCTGCCGTCACTTTCGAAGCCGTTCCTGAAGCCATGCCAGCGTCACGCCTCGGTCTGCCAGTGCCGCCAGGCCACCAGATTGGCACGCTCCAGCAACGCAAGATGACCGGCGGCTACCACTTCGGCCACACTGCTGACCCAATATACATGGGCCAGTGTAACCAGGCTACCAGCGTCTGCACGTTCGGTGGCTACGCCATGCAAAGTGTGTGCCACACCGGAAAGAAGTGCGTCTACGACACCGTCAAAGACCTTGGCTGGCGCGTCGGCATCGGCACCCACAAGATCGTCGAAGTCATCCGCGACGTGATCGAGAAGTACGACGAGCCGCCCAAGTGCGAAGCATACGTCGACTGCACTGACTGCTATACCTGGAAGTACTTTGAAAGCAACGGCTCCGAGACCACCACCTCCAAGACGTCCAAGCCCACAATGACAACCACCAAGATCAACACTCGCACCAGGACCGAGACGTGCAAGACGCCGGGCTGGTGGGGCTGCCTCGACGAAGAAACCACAACAACGAGCAGCACCACTTCAACCTCAAAGACTACCTCCACGAGCTCGACGTCGACATGCAAAACTCCAGGTTGGTTCGGGTGCAAGGACCGCAACGGAGAGAAAACAACGTCTTCCCCTGCGACACCTGCACCGACAGCCACAACTACTTCATCCTCACCTACATCAACATCCTCGTGTCAGTACCCCGGCTGGTTCGGCGACTGTCTGGACGGCGACGATCCACCCGGGCGCACAAAGCTCAGAACGCCAACACCCACGGCGACAGCAACTAGCTCGTCGTGCACGCACGAAGGCTTCTTTGGCCTGATATGCTACGACAAGACGAGGAAGCACAGTAATTACATTACACATTCACGCACTAGCGCATTGACGAGTGCGTCTGTGTCAAGGACGACGTGCAAGCACGAAGCCTTCTTCGGCCTGATCTGTTTCGACAAGACGAAGAAACATGGGCAGACTACGGCGACGGAGAGAGTCGAGATGTAAAGACGTGTAGCATCAGATTGTACGAGTATATCATGATTTGGCGAATAGGCATTGATTACTAGGATAGGGTAGGGCAAGGGGGCGTTTTCTATTCTTTCGGGCATGATACCTAGCAGCAGTCCATCATTTACGAGTACATGACAGTAATAACAGCATTTTTGACTTTGTGCGCACGTTCACGGATCAGGCCATTCACACTCTAGGAAACAAGAGAACCAGACATATTCCCAACCGCCCACCTCACCTCAAAGAAACCAATCCGAAACCCCATCCCACTCATCCTCCACCTTCCCCATCCCCATCCCCATCCCCTCACCATCAACCTCCCAATCCCACAACGTTTCCCACTCACTCGTTTCCTGCGCACCGACATCACACCACTCATCCTCCTCCTTATCTGCCGTCCACACCGCACATAGCACGGGCGAGGGCGGCGGCGTAAGGACGGGCGAGGCCTCTATGAGTTTCGGAGCGCCGCTGGATTCCACGCTGTCGATATCCAAGCGTACTTTTAGCAGACCAGAAGCGTCGTTGGGCCGGAACTGCGGCGCCCAGTGGTGCCGAACGCTCTCGGCGAGGACGACTGGGCGTGGCGGCGTAGGTATATCGTTCAATCGAAGGGCGAAGATCTTGCGGCATATCTCGTCGATGGTCTCGCTGCTGCTATCAGTGGGCCTTGGTGCGGGTCGGTGGCGCTTGCCGCCGCGTTTACCTCGGCGGCGTAGGTTGGTGTCTGGGGTGTGGATTTGGCCGAAGTCCCAATGGGGTTTGGGGGTGGTGAGTGGGGTGAAGGGGTTTGCTGTGGGGGGTTAGTTGGGGTGGGGTGGAGGGAGGGGGAGGGAGGGCTACGTACGTGAGGGTGTGAAGTCTGGTTGTGGAGAAGAGGGATTGAGGAGGGCTTTTGATGGGGTTGGGGTTAGGTCTACTAAGCAGGTTGTGACCTCTGGGCTATGAGTGCAGGTCTCTAGAGGGTCTTTCGATGTGTTCGCCGGTGAGTCCAGCAAGCGGCATTCGGAGTAACGATGATCTTTTGTTGTAGGCAATTTGATACGAGGACGAGATTGCGATTGGCCAAGGACCATTATCTGGTGCTGAGGTAGGTAATGACTGTTTGATAGGCGTGAAGTGTCTTAGGTTGTTCGAGGTGTTATGTAGAATGCGGTGTTGTGGAGGTGCAATCTGAGCCGTGAGGTCAAAGAAGAAGCGTCATCGCATCAGGTGCTGGTCCACGTGGGAAATTTTTGTGTGAGAAAGTGTTGATGGGCTCCTTCCACATTCGACGCGTGGGATCTGCCAGCCAATCTCTATGCGACAATGTAGCAACATGGCAGCCTTCTTTAAACAATGGGCCTGAATAGATTTTGAAATACTTTGGTATGATGTTCTGTCAGTCTTCTACTCCTGATCATCTTCGGTCGTGGTAAGATGCAAGCCCTGCCACTCGAAGCTTGGGTTGAGAGTGACGAGATCGTCGCGACATAGCAAGCAACAACGACCATCCTGTCTAGATTCATAGTGTTTTGCGCGGCTATCCAGGGTTGATGCCTCTCGTTACTAGATTATGAAGGTAGTATGTGCATAATAAGAGGAGATTGACTGCGGAGACGATGATGTCGAACCAGATATTTCAAGATTCGAGCTGTCGTCGTGCCTTCCTAGAATGACGAACGAATGGGAATGCTTCTTACCACAGCTCGCAGCCATCACGATAAGCCACAAACTGCACAATCAGAACAGGGCTCCTTGCCGATGCAGTTGATTGGGGACTACTCAACCAGTGATGGAGAGAAGGTGGTACAGTGCTGGGCCTCGACTTGGCTGCCTGGTATGTTCGGACAGGTTGCCGTTGCAGCTGGCATGGCTATAACCTCCCTGGAACGCAGAAGGGCAGTCAGCGATCTGTTCATCACAACTTTGTCATTTTGTTGGAGCGGAAGCGAATTCTCGTCGAGAGAGTCGGAGGTGTCCCTGCTGACTAACTACCGGATGCGTCATCTGTCATAGCTTTTCGGTCTCCCCACATTATCGCAAGTCTCCACCTGCATCTTCTGCACGCTCACTCGGTCACCCCACGCGCTCTTCAACCGTCTCAGAGCGCTCCAGGCTAATTGGCAACACTGCGAATCTGCTGATACCTGGAGCCGCTGCTACCGTGTTTCACTGCACTGTTTGACTCTGCAGAAATCACAGCCATGGCTCCATCAGTAGCAGACGCACCAGTTCCAGCGCAGAGGCAGGCGCGCCGCCCTCTCTCGCGCGTTGTGCCTGCCATACCCCACCGCCTGTCTCGCACCATTCCTGCTGCCAGGCCTATCACTCCAGAGGAGTCCAACAAGGGCACTGTCACTGCTGAGAAGAATGGCTCGGGGCCGCAAGCTGTTGGTGCCGAGAAGCAGGCCGAGGAACAGCTCCCGCAGACGAGCGCTGTCGATGCCCCCATGACGCCGGACTCCCGCGCTTCTACAGCAGAGAAGAGCGAGGAAGACACCACTGTCCTGGCCGCGTCACCCGCAAAGTCCACAGAAGACCATGTCGAGCGGACGCCCCTCCTCCACGGTGAGTTCTCTCCCCGCACAACAGCCACGCTCCTGTCGAAACGTGTACTAACATGGTCGACATCAGACGCCCACGTGGCTATCGACACGAACGGTGGAGCTCCATCCTCAAGCTCCGACCAGGCTGTCGAGCCAAAGCCTGCCACCAACGGTCATCACCGCAAGCTGAACATACCGACCGAATTACCTCCTCCCTTCTTCCCCTCCAACAGGGTCGATTCGGAAGTCTCGCCTCCTAGCACTGGCAAGCCTGTTCCTCTGTCACACCGCTCTCAACTCAGTGCAGGCGCCGCAGCCTTCAGTGTGCTGAATAGCTCTCCCGCAACGCCGGCTGAGCCAAATGACTTCGGCCAAGATCGACACGCCACACTACCACGCCCCCCTCCAGGTTTTGCTCCTACAGAGTTTGTCCCGTCATTCTACCCTGGACATGCTCAACATCCATCAGACACGGGTAGTGCATGGCCATATCCACTTGCGACACCTCACCAAGATCCCAACTATAGCAACGGTGTCGACTATCAAAACGGGCACCCGGCCACCACCTACGAGAATGCACATCCACCACGAGACAGGATGAACGGAGCCGCCAACTCGCCAAGCAAGTCCTTCTTCGGTGAGATGAAGCCTGGTTCTGAGCTTGGTGACGCGCAACGGATGGTACCGTACCAGAACGGCATGACATCCCATGAAGGTATGGAAGAGTCACCCTTCGAGCTCGCCGCCTATCTGTCTACTCAGTTTGGCAATCCCGAATTCGCCGACTTTATCCTACATGTCCGTTCTCCTGAGTCTTTGCTAGTGAGCATCCCCGTCCATGGTATCGTGGTAGCCCGCAGCCCAGTGATTGCAGAAGCTGTACGTCGGAGCCTACCTGCCGCACATCGCTCAAGGGATACCCGCCGCATGCTCGACATCATCGTCTCCGACCCTTTCGTTACTCGCGAGTCCCTTGAGGAGGCTACCAAAGTGCTTTATGGTGCGCCTTTGCTACTCGCACACAACTTCTTGTATGGTGTTACGCCTTACGACTACGACAGTGAGCAGCCATCTCTGCCCAGCGACGCGCGAAGGCGGATGCAGCAGCTTTTGAGCTACATCGCTGCAGGTAGGGCACTCCAGATTCCGAGCATGCAAGCTCGCGGTGTCGACATCGCACGGTCGCTACTTCGATGGGACACCGTGGACGAAGTGCTACAGGTTGCCCTCCAGTCTAGCTCCAGCAAGGAAGGCTTCGAGGCCGACGACATGTTCAGTGCGGCTCTGCTCAATTACGCCATAGAGTTTATGGCTTTCACCTTCCCAGTCGACTTCAAGCTCCACAACGTTGCACCGGAGCTGCAGCATCTCCCCCGTCTGCCCGTGCTTCGTGAGTCGCGTCCTTCAACCCACAACCCTCGGTTAAGCAAGATTCGTTTTGGAGATGCACCGCCTGGTGATGGGGTTCAACCAACCCATGCATCTCGTGTTCTCTCTTCCGTGCTGCTTTCGCTTCCACTTCCTCTCGTCGATCGCATCCTAAATCATCGTGCAACCGCAAACCAGTTGGGCTGGTCGGAAGTCACGAAGCTAATGCGAGACGTGATCAATGAACGTGAGGAGCGCCGTCAGAGAGCGCTCAAAGGCCACGTCAAACCCGCGCCTGACAGTCACAGTCACATGCGCAACAAGCCTCTGCAGAACTTGCGTCTTGAGGAGCGTATCGAACAAGTCGAGGAATCACCGATGCACCCGTCAGGATACAGGCTCTTGGCCCAACATGTGGAGGACGACAACTGAAGACCCCAGCATCCGGCTAGTAGGAGTTGCCCATCAGCGCTACGGCAACTTTTCTTGCACATTCACGGCCGACCAGTTCCTTCATTGTCTCATACAATTTCCGGTATAAACAAAATCTGGATGGATCTTTGCTATTACAGGTGTACAGCATAGCGAGTGTTTTGGGCGTTGTGTATCAGCGTCTGGCAGATTTTCTTCACCTCACAAAAGCCAGTTCTCTGACGATTTCACGAAGCATATTCCCCGCAAGATCATGACGGGTACACGGGAGCCTGACATTACATTGTACATTACAGCGGCATTTCGCTTTGTTCATCCGGATGGACGTCTTGAGACATGAAATGTCCAAGGGAATTCTCCTGTTTCTTTCACGTTCATGTGGTATTTGGTTGGGTTTACAGGTAGACTTGCCCAAGGGCGGAATATGACATTGCTTGGTACCTAATTCTTTCATTTCATAGCCGGCCTCTAACCGTAAAGATGGTAATCGTGTTCGACTAAGTCCATTCTCGTCAATCTCATCAATAGCCTCTACATACGACTTTGCGTTGGGTTCACAAACGAGTGTGTTGCAAAGCCCTACCGGCGCCTCAACATCTAAGTGCGACATCTCACAACTCGCGCATGGACTCCAACACCACAGCAACGTACTCGTCGGCATCCTCGCTTCGTTCGACTGAGCCGTCTGCACGCTCAACGAGCTTTCCTCCCTTCAAAGCAATGTCGTACTCAACGGAACGCTTGCCTGTTGTTTGACACTGTCAGTTTGCGATTTCCCCATCGACTGAAATGGGGAGTATCTCACAGTTACTAAATTGAGTGTTGCACGCCGGGAAACCGCCGCAAGTATCACTGGGTGACATGCAGCCGCCATCGCACCCAATGACTTCAGTGCAGTAATGCGAACCGCCACGCGTATTGCACCCTTTTACGCCGCAGCGCTTGGCCTGCTCGCTCCTAGAACAATTCATGGCAATTCAGCGTTTCGTGTAGTTTAGTGCTTACGAGCAGGTCGCGCTCGTTGAACGCGGGGGTTGCAGCGGTGATGGCGGCTAGACTGCACATGACTGCGAGTGCCTTGATGAGGTGAGAATGCATAGTGATGGGAGAGTTTGTTGGGGGTTTTGGTTTAGTTTTTGGGGTGGTGATGGTATTGAGGATGGTACTTTTTGGATTCAAATGGGACTTTGTGTCGGGGTTATATACTTGGGAGACAGCCCGCGATTTCCCCTCATGCTCAACTGCCGTGAGACACCAATCCACCCATGATACATCTCTTGCTATGTTTACAATCCATCATGCATCGAGGGCGGAGTCTGTGTTCCCAGTAGATATCAAAAGGTCCTCCACCAACATGGGGGAACATGCAACACAGGCGTTGAATACCCATCATCTGCCTTTGGCGGCATAGTCCCTTGATCACACGACAACATTTCCGCCTCAATTTCATGTCGGATGCACCCATAGGCCTGTAGAATTGGTCCCGATCATCGCGCAGGCGCTGAGACGAGAGGACGTACTTGGCTAGTAAAGCTTGTGTAGCCTTGTCAATGCTTGTGCATGCTAGAGTGGTATTGGCTATCTTGGATATGGCTTCGTGGCAGCCGGATATAGGCATCTTGGTAGTCAGCAATACTACACCTGCACCGGCTAGCCAAGTTGGCGTAGCCTTGTCGAGGCTTGAGCTTAGACTTCTGACTGGAGGTTAAGGTGTCATGCATGCGGATGATACGCACGAGATGGGTGTGGATAAGGCTAAGACCTAGACCGTGTTCTGGTAGGCCTGATGTTAGTGGCTAATGGGGTGCGGTTGTTTCCGAGGGAGCTAGATGTTGTAGAGGCGCCACATTTGCTGTCGTGGAAGGGAGCTGGTAACTGCAGCTTAGCTGTTGGTTAATTGTTTGATTAACTATACTTTTGCATTGGATGCTAGCGACAATTACACGCGAATGGAAGAAGATGCAGCGTTACCGGTAGTTACACGTTGCACGAACCGGGTCGAATTGCTGTGAAGCCAAGTTCTCCTCATCGTTCTCATGATCTTCGAGGGCATCGTCTAGACGTTTAATTGCATCTTTCCTTGTCGGAGTTTCCGCCTCTGCACTCTTCCTTACGAACGTACTTTGTCCACTTCAAGTAGGAACATGCGAGTCTGGATTCGGCACTGAGATTGGTGATTGCCCTCGTCTCTTTCGCAGCAGCCACCGACGCTGAATTGAAATTTGCCAACCCTCAAGCTGAAGTGCGAACGAAGGATATGCTACACCTCTCCAGCGATGTAGTACGTTCGTCGCCTGCTACAACATCGACCACTGTGTCAACCACCTTCGGCAAGTGATCGCATGTCACATGGACCTGACGCGCGTCCGTACAGCGTACTTCGAGGATGTGATTGCAAAGTCGGCGATTTCGAACAGGTACATGTGTGTCGAGACATCGATGAGCTTCGACGGTACGTCGGTCGGCGCAACGTAGAAGATCACGGATGGCCAAGTTCATCAGTTGGGACATCCCGGCAATGCAGAGTCGTTGCAAGCATACCTAGGTAGACTAGTCAGGGAAGAGAATTCGAGAGGATACGGCGGTGAGGCGCTGAGTTGCTCTTCTGAGATCTCTGGCGTATGCGGTGGTTGAGTGATGCCTCAGAACGTGCTGCAAAGTGTTTACAGTGCGGTCGGAGGCCGATAGTCTAGTACCTGGGTATGGTCTATGGGGTGAGACACTCAGGTTCATGCTTACCGTACGCCAGCCTTCTCGAGGAAGCGCACACGCACACCATACTCTAAACGGCTGAATCCTCGACGCGCATGCAGACACAAATGCAGATCCTAAGCACGAAGTACCTATCCACGAAAGGGACGCAGTTCATGGGTTTGTAATCTACCAGACTTTGGATTTCTCATCACACTCAACTCCTCACCTTTATGAATCTTCAACACGCCGAAAGTTTCGTGGGTTGCCAAACACAGCTACAAGAAGGTTGTACCTATGCTCGTCAAGGCATCGTGGACAAGAGACCGGCCAATGGCAGGCTCCAAATCGAGTTGATTTTAGCGTCTGATTTGCTGATGTAATTTCAGCCCTGTAAACAAGCCGGCCATAGCACGGCTTTAACCCATAAAATTGTATGATTCCCCGGCCCGGCAACGGCACACACAAACGTGGAGCAAGCTCGCCCTTTTTCAAGGCCGAGCGACCCTCAAGGGCGTGCTGCGAGGCTTTCACATTTCGATTAGTAATAGCTTCGAGTGCCTAGATGAAAAAGCCATATAACAGGAACTGAGGCCCAGACTTGAACAACGTACCTTTTCGCCTGTTGCTCTTTCCTTGTGTGCCCACATCGAAGTCCTGGTTGCCGATCGTCAAGCGTGCCGCCACCTCGGGTCAAACGTTTCGTTTCAAAGTTCTACGTTGTTTGCCGGACACAACGCCGCCCTTTCACCACCTCATAAGCGTCAGCCGTCAGCATGGACGCGACGGACCGCACGATCAGCTCTCCGCACGAGTTGCTCGATGAGAAGTCCAGCCAGCATCCTAACATCCCGTCAACCCCCGTTCGAAGTACCCACGAAAGGCCAGCCAACGAGGCGCAAGAGAAGGACAATCACGTGGTTGAGGACGATGATGCGCTTGAGCCGGTGGTATCGAGACAGGCGAGTGGGAAGGATGCGGATGCAATACCGAACGGAGGGTTCTGGGCGTGGATGCAAGTGCTGGGTAGCTTCTTCCTAATGTTCAATACATGGGGCATAATCAACAGTAAGTGTATTTCTACGAAGTGCATGTGAGACATACACTAACTTCGTACCTACACACCTCGCAGCATTTGGCTCGTATCAAGCCTACTACGAGAACGAGCTCCTCGCCAACTCTTCCGCCTCAGCAATCTCCTGGATTGGATCCATCCAAGCGTTCCTTCTCCTCACGGTCGGCGCATTGACAGGTCCCTTGTACGATGCAGGCTACTTTCGCTCACTTCTGGTGTTTGGCTCTGTCATGCTGGTACTAGGACAGATGATGTTGTCGCTTGCTCATGAGTACTGGCAAGTTCTGCTTGCCCAAGCGTTTTGCATCGGCGTTGGGACTGGGGCGCTGTTCATACCGAGTATCGCGATCTTGTCGACGTATTACTCGACCAGGATCGGTCTGGCAATTGGCATCGCGGCATCTGGATCTTCGCTCGGCGGCGTCTTATACCCGATTGTGTTCCACAATCTTCTTCCGCGAGTTGGTTTCGCGTGGACAACGAGGGCGCTGGGATTTCTTATCCTCGGCACGGTGATCGTGCCACTCGCATGCATGCGCGTCAGAGTCTTGCCAGCGAAGTCGCGCTCGCTCCTCGATCTGCGCGCTTTCCTCATTCCGGCGTACAGCCTGCAAGTTGCGGGCTTCTTCTGTGGCTTCATGGGCTTGTACGTGCCGTTTTTCTATGCGCAGGTATACGCGCTGCAACGACACATCACAAGTCAGGATCTGGGTTTCTACTTGCTGGCTATCATGAACAGTACATCCGTGTTCGGACGTAAGTACAATTCGCTGTGTTATCCATTTCCAGGCTTGCTGATGCGTTACGTAGGCATCGTACCCAACATCTTCGCCGACAAACTCGGCCCCTTCAATGTCGTGATTCCGTGCTGTCTCATCTCCGCGATGCTTTGTCTCTGCTTCATGGCTGTCAACACATCCGCCGGCATCGTCGTGCTCATCGCGTTCTACGGCTTCTTCTCCGGCTCTTTCGTCAGTCTGCCACCCACTATCATTGTCAACCTCAGCAGAGATTCCCGGGACAAGATCGGAACAAGGCTAGGTCAAAGTTTTAGCATTGTGGCATTTGGTGTTCTGATTGGAACGCCGCTTGGAGGCGTTGTGTTGGATCATGGGGGATTCAGTGCTCTGTGGACGTTTGGGGGTTGCATGCTACTTGCAAGTGCGTCGCTACTGATTGCAGCGAGGATCAGTTGGGCTGGCCTGACGATCATGAAGAGAGCTTGATGAAAGAGGGCGCATGAATAAGCAATTTTCAAGTTGCTTACGACCATGCCATCTAATCCCAATTTCGGTGGCTTTTACTGAATCCTACACAAACTCCGGGACCCCTCGCATACCCAAAACGCCACGGCACAATCATACACAGCCTTGATCCAATATAGGTATGAGGAATATGACCAGGACAGTCCATTGCGTGCCGCGACACGTCAAGACCCCTACCCGATGCATTCAAGCACTTACTTCTTCTGCCCTCTAACATCCTCGTACTTTTGTCCTTTGGGAGTAGGATCGTAGTATCTGGCTGCGGGTCTCACATCCTCGTAGCTGCTCAACGGCTCCATTTCGCCCTCTTCCACATTGTTGACCTTTTGTTGCTTATGCTTCTTCTGCGGGCTCGCCAGCGCAGGAAAATACATGCCAGGATGGAAGATTGTCTGGCACAAGACCGCGAGGCAGATCATGACGCCTTCGAGAATGATGAATTCGAGCTCGTTGCGCATCAGCTCGCCGCCCCAGCCGCCAAGCAGTTCGGGAATTCGGTATACGCAGCGCACGAAGATGCCGGTGTATGCTCCGATGACGGCAGCGGTGAAGATCTTGAAACGCCGGTTGGCCCTGGTAATCATAGTCAGTTTGTACTCTGCCTGCAGTCTACACGGGGAGCTAAGTACCAGAGGTCCAACGCCGATTGACTAAGTTGATTTCGGCGACGGTATGTTCGAAGCGTGTATTCAGCGACGAGGGCTGCGAAGATCACCAATACTGCTATTATCAGTATCAAAACGTTGATCAGAAATGCTGGGAACTTACCGACAACCTGCCAGATGATTCCGGCAATCATAAGATTGGTCCCAATGTCGCCAATCTTCTCGCCCGGATCCGCCATCGCAGCCATGGCCCCTCCAGCACTCTGCATAACCAGCGAAGACACATCGCAGGCGATGAACACGTACGTGTACCAACTGGGTCGCAATCTCGACCACTCGGCGCCAAACTGCAACACCACGTGCTTGAGGGTCAGATATATGCCCGCCGCGAGGAACGACGGCGCGAATATGAGCAGGCAGATTTGGACCTGGAACGCCGTACTATTCCACGGATTGTTGTGCATTAGTATGCGGCCCACGTAGCCACCGCACTCTGCAAGGCACCCGAGGCCGACCGCGGCCATGTAGCTCCATGTCTTGTATTTGATGCCGTAGAAGATGTTTACGAGCATGGCGAGACCGAATATGCCGGCTAAAACGGCGTTGGCGGGGAGGCTGGGTGTGTAGCCGTAAATGGTGTCTTCGACGGGACATGTTGCGTTGACGTATTCGCAGTCTGCCATTGTAGGTCAAGGTGAATCTGGTTGAACTTCGGGGTGTTTTGTCGAAAGTGATGGAACGGAATGCGCTTGTTGTTAAGATTGATGAAGTGAAAGCTGATACTCTGAGATGTAGGTGACTTTACCGACCATATAAGCATGTTGCAGAATTGCAATGCTCCGTCGGAAACGGACAATAATGCGAGGCTCAAGCATCAACGAACGACTCCGCCACAAAACCTCGCAAGAGGATCGACCCCATGGAAGTTTTGCGTCAACGTACGGTATTCCAAGTATACATTTTTCATGTCTGCCACTGCCCGCTGGTTGTCGTGTCCCGCCTAGCATGCGATTCTCGCTGGGGCCAGGAGCAAGGTCAAGAACTCGCATGATGGCCTGAATGTGGTAAGATGGTAAGTTCAGATGGATCCGATTGGCTGTCGCTATGGTAAATTGCTTGTGTTGCATTTCACATGCGCAATTGTATTTGGTCGTGGCATATCCCTTGAGTACGCACTTCGGGAATCCATGATCGGAAGAACGTCTTGTCAAAACAGACTATTATCAACTCAAGTCCTCGTTGAAGTGTCCAGTGAATTGCGCCTTCACATAGCCTTCTCAGCGCGCGTAAGATGCGCCGTGCACGGTGCAAGTGCGAAGTTCGCTCTGGGTGCGAGTTCGCTTTCTACTGTGCTGCGATCTCAGGGGTCAAGTTAAGGCGGGGATGTATGTAGGGCGCAGCACCAGCTACAGTGCTGCGCGCATTGGGCATTT
>Ga0265780_10004072_pt1 | contig 19005 bp, 19 predicted proteins | sample P1T30metagenome_FD_192432 | JGI IMG/M metagenome (GOLD analysis project Ga0265780, IMG submission 192432) | Plant litter microbial communities from East Loma Ridge, Irvine, California - P1 T30 | ecosystem: Environmental > Terrestrial > Plant litter > Unclassified | place: USA: California...
CAGAGGATGCCGCGCTGTGAGCCGTCGAACTCGACGGTCGTGGTGCGTCCCCACCAACGCCGGGCCACCGCCGTTTCGGTCACGGTGATGCTCGTCGTCCGGAGGTAGACCCACAGGCCGGCCGCCAGAATGACCAACAGGACGACGAGGTACGGGACGACGGTCATTCCCATGCGATTCCAGCCGATCAGGAAGGCGAGGGGTATCAGGACGAGTCGGCCTTTGGCCTTCGCCCAGAAGTGCGGCCACGTCGGTCGGTAGGTAATGGCGGGCGGGAGGGGGCTGCTGGTCATGGTTCTTCTTCCTCTGGTGTGGTGTCTGACGGAGGGTCGTTCGTGAGATTCCACGAAAGACCTTCGGCGAGCTCGTCCATGAGGCGGACGACCTCGGAGAATGGGTGGGGAAAGGGAGCTTCCGCGATCAAGATGACGCGGGTCGACGTGCCCTCCTGCAGCCACGTCCAGGTCACCTGGCCCATGGCGGCGGGGCGCGAGAGCCCCTGAAGCGGCAGAAGGCGGATGGCCTGTATTCGGTGGGCGCTTCCGAGCTGCGTTCCGAGGGTTGCGATGGATGGTGGCGCCAGGCATGTCGAGCTCGCGACGAGGGACTCCCTCAGCAGGCCCTCTCTTATCGGATGGTCGTCTTCGACGACGTAGAGGGCGGCCCAGGCGACCGGGCCCGAGCCCGGACGCCCGGGGGTCACAAATGCGGCTATCGCGCCTTGTTCTTCCAAGGTCGTCCGCAGTCCGGCAAGCGGATGCGAGTCATCGGGAGGCCACTGGCCCGCCACGCCGAAGAGTGGTCGCCAGAGGGACGAGTGATGGATGATCATTCCCAGGTCTCGGTCGGGTCTCATGCGCTCGCCGCCGCGACGACAGGGGGAGCCCCGAGTGACCAGATGACGATGCCAAGAAGGACCGCGGCGATCATGGTCAGGGAAACGGCGATGACGAGGGTCGCCCAAGGGTGTCGTTGTAGGGGCGACAGCATGCCTGGTGCGAGGGCGTCTGCTTCTGCAGGGCTCAGCAGGCCATTGCCGTTGGAGTACCTGAGAGGAAAGTGGCGCGCGATCCGTTCCAGGTCAGGGGTGGCCCAGTAGGCACCCGTCAGCCGCACGATGGGCTGCTTGCCCCGTCCCAGGATGAGACGAAGAACGGGTCGAGGACCATCTACGTTGGCGAAGATTCCGGCCGTCGGACGAGTCCTAGGGACATGTCGAGTCGAGAAGAAGCGCGAGTAGCTCAACCCGTCGTCGTGCAAGACGATGCGGGTGGTCACCATGTAGAGGCAGATGCCGCCGAGAACGAACACCAGGACGCCTGCGGCAAGAGCCCAGCCCGCCGCCGAGTCCCGGACGGTGAACGGGATGAGGCTCGTCGACCCGCCCGAGATGACGGCGTTTCGTGCGTAATGGCGCCATCGTGGCCGTAGGACGAATGGCGTCGACATCGCCCGGCTCACGAGCCGGCCTTATCTTCAGCTGAGGTCGACGAAGGTCGGGTTCTGGCCGGCATTGTCCAGCGGAAAGCGCGCACGATGTCATCGGCGTGGGCGAGTTGCGGCGAGAGAAAAACTCCGCCCGTCGCGATGAATGTCATGAGGAGAACACAGTCGCGCCGCTTGGGAACGTCAACGATGTAATGAACTCGTGCCGTTTCGACGGGCTCCTCGAGCGCTTGGCGTTGCTCGAAGGAGAGGTCTGTCGTGCTGGCGATTCCCAGGCGTGCAAGCGCGAGTTCAGCCGTCCTGGCCCACTGCGCGGCGCTTTCCGTCCATCGATCCAGGACTCGTGCGACGTCGCCCTGGCTGGTGCTCATGGTGCTGACCAGGCTCGTTGGCCCGGCGAGGGAACGTGCGACCTCGACATTCAGCGAGACGCCTGAGCGAGCTTCGTTTGTCACCACGGGCAAGACGGACAAGCACATAGGGCCCATCGATGGCCCGGCGGCCGACGAAAAGACGAAGACGTCGAGGACGCCGTCCTGCTTTGCCTGCGAAAGAATCGCTAGATAGGTGTTCTTCGCCCGCCGACGGGCCAGAACCGTGTTTCGCGCGTCTCGTTGGCGACTCAGCGATGTCACCCCGTCGAGGAATCGCTCGATCTCGGTGTCGAGGTCGATTGCGAGGTTCAGGCGACCCCACCCGTGCGGAAACGTGAAGGCATATCCGGCAGACGTCACAGCGACCCCACATGGATTTTCGTCTTCTCGGTCCAGTAGGTGCCCGCCGCGATGTCGGCTGCGTCTTGCCCGGCCGACACCAGCGACTTGACGTTTTGACCTGCACCCAGCAGACCGTTCGTGAGGGCTGAAACGACGCCGGGAGCAAAGAGTTCGCGTGCCTTCGGCCCACCCGCGGCCAGGCGACGCATCGCGAACATCTCGGCGGCCCCACCCAGGAGAAGATTGTCGAGGCTCGTGACAAGGGGGTTCCTCGCCACCGCGTCGAGTCGCTCTGCAACGGCTTGTCGCTCCACGATCCGGGCCTGTTTTGCGGCCTTGGCGGGAACCCCGGCAAGTGCGCGAGCACTGACCGAGTCGATGATCGATCGTCGCATCCCCGATGTGGCCACCAGCGCGCCCTTGGCGGCCCCCAAGCCGACGATCGAGAGACCGACACCGAGGAGTTCGGCCCCGACGTCCGCGGTGGTTGCATCGCCCGCGCTGGCTTGGGCAAGGGTGATGACGAGGAGGAGCACGGCGGCTGCGATTCCGAGGCCCAGAGCGAAGGGGCCGATCATCGGTACGAAGCTCAGGACGGCCAGCACCGGCCCGAGCGCGTTCAGGACGTCCTTGATCGCCCCCAGCACCCCGCGGGCGTCGTGCACCGCCTGCTTCACCCCGTCCCACCAGGTGTCGCGCAGCTCGTCGTCGCCGGCCAGGCGGATGGCGGCGATCGCCTGGTCGTTGAGGGCGCCGTACTCGCCGTCCGTGTCGCCCCCGGTGCCGACCAGGCGGGTGATGACCGCCTTGGCATCCGCGAGGTCGGTGTCGGCGAGGTCGACTGCCCGCGTCCGGGCGGCCTCCTGCCGGTCGATCTCTAACGGGTCGGTCTCGCCGGGGACGACGAACTTGTCGGCCGTGCGCCGCGCCTCCTTCGCCTCGTCGGCGTCGAGGCGGGCGGCGTCCGCCTGGCGCTGGAGCTCTTCGAGGCCGTCTGCGTAGGTGTCGAGCGCCGTGGCGAGGTCGAGGTAGCGCTGCTTCGCCTTGTCGATCGCGTCGGCGAGCGGTTCGGCCGACGTCGTGAAGGTGCGGCCCGACTCGGAGTCCCATCCCTCGGCCTTCGCCAATCGACGCAGCCGCCTCGACTGGGTCTCGATCGAGGTGCCCGTGGCACGCGCCGAGGTCGCCGACGACCGGATCTCGGTCGGGTCACCGGGCACGGGGTCGGACGCCAGGTCGAGCGGACTCCAGTCCCACGGGCGGCTCATGCCACACCTGCCGTGTCGGTCGGAGCCAGCGCGGCAGCCAGCTCGTCCTCGGCCTGCGTGAAGGTCTTGGCCGCACCCTCGGACATGGCGCCGACCGCGGCGATCGACTCGAGCATGCGGCCCCGGGCGATCGCCCAGTCGTCGGCGAACGCCGTGACGGCCTGCTGCAGGCGAGGCGAGCCGATGCCGTCACCCGCGGCGCCGGCGCTGCCCGACGACAGGTCGGTGTGCAGGGTCTGGAGGTCGCGGGCCAACGCGGCCAGCGCCTCCAGATCGATGTTCATGTAAGGCGCCACGGCAGATCCCCCTCGTCGATATGAGCAATGTCACACACCATAGCGATTGTTCGGCCCACCGTGACCTGCCTGTGGACGACCCCTGTGCCCCCCGGAGACGGGCGGATCGGCCGACGACCCGCACCTAACGCCCCGCCACCCCCGGCCGATAGTCACCCGTAGCCGCTCAGGACGAGCAGCGACACCTGCCCCACGGATGGCGGCAGGAGACACAGACCTAGGACGGGCCGATGATCGTCGTCACGCGACTCAACGACAGCAGATTCGCTGTCAACCCTGACCTCATCGAGCGCATCCACGAGACGCCCGACACGGTCCTGATCATGGTCGACGGCGCCAAGTACGTCGTGACCGAGCCGATGGCCGAGGTCATCGAGATGATCGCCCGCTACCGGGCCCGCATCGTCTCGCTCGCCTACGACGAGCCGTCCGTCACCGCGCCGGCCAGCCAGTCGCTCGGCAATCGCACCTCGACCGGCCCGCAGCTCGGCATCGTCCGTGGCTCGTCGGGTGCAGGAGGCGCGGGTCGCGTCACCGAGTTCCGTCCCGCCGTGCAGGCTCCCGCGGTGCACGCCCCGACCGCGCCGACCACCCCGACCGCCCCGACCGTGCCGACCGCGCCCGCCGCAGCGGCCGACACCACGCAGGGACGCTGACCGTGGATCCCGCAACGATCATCGGCATCGTCCTCGCGCTGGGCGCCCTCTTCGGCATGATCCAGCTCGAGGGCGTCAGCATCGCCGGGCTGCTGCTGCCGGCCCCGATCATCCTCGTCTTCGGCGCCACGATCGGCGTCGGCATCGCCGGCACGACGATCAAGGACGCGATCCTCAGCTTCAAGAAGATCACCCGCGCCTTCACGGGCAAGGTCGTCCCCCCGCAGTCGGTCATCGACGGTGTCGTGTCGCTCGCCGAGAAGGCGCGCAGCGAGGGCCTGCTCTCGCTCGAGCAGGAGGCCGAGAAGCTCGACGACCCCTTCATGAAGGGCGCGTTGCAGAACATCGCCGACGGCACCGACGGCGAAGAGCTGCGCATCCTGCTCGAGGACGAGATGGAATCCCGCCTCGCCGCCGACCGCACGGCCAGCAAGTTCTTCATGAGCCTCGGCGGCTACGCCCCGACGGTCGGCATCGTGGGCACGGTCGTCAGCCTCACCCACGTGCTCGAGAACCTCGCCGAGCCCGACGAGCTCGGCCACATGATCGCCGCGGCCTTCGTCGCGACCCTGTGGGGCCTGCTGACGGCGAACTTCCTCTGGCTGCCGCTCGGCGCGCGCCTCAAGAAGCTGGCCGACCTCGACGAGCTGCGCATGACGCTGCTGATGGAGGGGGTGCTGGCGGTCCAGGCGGGAAGCCAGCCGCGCCTCCTCGGCGAACGTCTCAAGGCCATGGTGCCGACGCACGCGCTCGACGGCGGCGACGGCAAGGGCGGCAAGGCCGGCAAGGCCAAGGCCGGCGCGAAGAAGGGCGGCGACGACCAGGGGCTGGCCGCATGAGCGGGGCACGTGGCGGACGCAAGAAGAAGGGGCACGCCGAGGACGAGCACCCGGACGAGCGCTGGATGGCCTCGTACATGGACATGATCACCGTGCTGATGTGCATGTTCATCGTGCTGTTCGCCATGTCGAACGTCGACCAGGACAAGTACATCGCCCTGCGCAACTCGCTCGCGACCGGCTTCGGCCAGACCGACGTGGGCAAGGTCGACACGGCCTCGGGCACCGTCGTGAACGCCGCCGACGTGACGAAGGAGGGCAAGGGCTACTCGTCGGGCGACGAGACCGACCTGAGCAAGGCGGCCGCCTCGGGTGAGGCCCAGACCGCCGAGCAGGCCGCCGCCGCCACGGTCGCGGCCCAGGGCGAGCTCGACGACCTCACCGCCATCAAGGCCGCGATCGCGGCGAACCTCGAGGGCTCGGGGCTCAGCGCCGACGTCGAGTTCGCCGTCGACGCCCGGGGCCTCACCGTCCGCCTGATCGGCTCCGAGACCTTCTTCGGCACGAACAGCGCCGACCTCAGCGGCACGGCCGTCAACGTCATGAACGCCATCGGGCCGGTGCTGAAGACCTCGGGTCACGACGTCTCGGTCGAGGGCCACGCCGACCAGCGCAGCTCGACCGCGCCCTTCGCGACCAACTGGGAGCTCTCCTCCGCCCGCGCCACCCAGGTGCTGCGTGACCTGGTCGAACGCGGCGGCGTCGGCGCCGACCACATCCAGTCGGTCGGCTTCGGCTCGTCGCGTCCCCTCAGCACCGGCACGACCGACGCCGACCTCGCGTCGAACCGTCGGGTCGACATCGTCGTCCTGTCGAACCAGTCCGACTCGGTGAGCGCGCTGCTGCCGCAGCTCGAGCAGGCGGCGGCGGCCGCAGGAGGCGCGGTGACCGACGGTCGCAACCCCGCCGTCCAGCAGGCGGCCGACACCTCGACCACGGCCGAGGCGGGTGACACGTCGAAGGCGGGCACCGCGGCCGAGACGACGACGGACACGAAGAGCGAGAAGAAGACGGAGAAGAAGGAGGAGTCGTCGGGCCACTGACCTCCGCCGAGCCCCTCCGGCCCGGCAGCGCGGCCCCGGCCCCCGGGCTCGACCACGGCAACCCAGTCCGGGGGGTACGACCGATCCTGGGCTAACGCCCAGGTGGGGCGGGCCGATAGCTCCGTCCGTGACACTCCTCGACGCCCCGACGGGCAGCAGCGCGCCGACCGCGACGGTCGGCTCGTCGACGCGCCCGCAGAAGACCGTCGAGGTCTACGACTTCCGCCGTCCGACGACCCTCGCCCGCGAGCACTCGCGCGTCCTCGAACTGGCCTTCGACACCTTCGCCCGGCAGTGGGGCACGCAGCTCACCGCCAAGGTCCGGGTGCTCTCGCAGGTCACCTGCGACCAGGTCCAGATGCTCACCTACGACGAGTACGCCTCGTCGCTGCCGGCGACCACCGCGATGGTGCTCTGCTCCCTCGAGGGCGTCTCGGCGAAGGCCGTGATCCAGTTCCCGTCGTCGGCCGCGCTCACCTGGGTCAGCCACATGCTCGGGGCCGCCAAGCCGGCGAGCCTGCCCGAACGCACCTTCACGCCCATCGAGCAAGCCCTCGTGCGCCGCCTGATGGACGACGCCCTCGACGACCTGCGCTACTCGTTCGGCACCATGCTGGCCGACCCGATCAGCGTCGGCGGGTTCCAGTACAACTCGCAGTTCGCCCAGGCCGCGCAGAAGTCCGACCTGATGATCGTGGCCTCGTTCGAGATCCGCGTCGGCGAGCGCGTCGCGCCCGGCACGGTCGCGATCCCGGCCGACGTCCTGCTGTCGCAGCTCGGCGAGTCCAACCCGACGATCGACGCCGCCGACGCCCGCGACCTGCTCGGCGCCCAGCTGGCCTCGGTCCCGGTGGGCGTCTCGCTGACCTTCGCCCCCGCCGCGGTGCTGCCGAGCGTCGTGCTCGGGCTGGCCGTCGGCGACCTGCTGCCGCTGCCCCACCCGCAGCACCGCCCGCTCGAGATCAGCGTCGACGGCCAGCCCGTCGGCCGTGCCGCCGTCGGAGCCGCCGGCTCCCGTCTGGCCGGCATCGTCGTCTCCACCTCCCTGACCGGCACCGAAGAAGGAACCTCATGACCGGCACGACCATCACCCTGCACACCGCGGCGGTCGAGGCGCTGGTCGCCCAGCTGCCGACGCCCACGCCCCTGCGTGCCGTGGCCGTCGACCCGGCCTCCGCGCACGGCCTCCGCCTCGCGGGCTCGTCCGTCGTGGTCACGTCGTTCGTCGGGTCGGTCTCGGCCGACACCGCGGTCGTGCTGGCCGACATGGACCAGCTCGCCGCCGCCGCGGGCACCGACAACCCGATGGTCTCGGTCTCGGACGTCCTGCGTCCCGCGCTCGAGGCCGCGACGGGCGTGCTCGGCACCGGCGTGCTCGGCGAGAGCCGTCGCGAGTCGGCCGACGCCCTGCTGGTCGACCCCGAGACGGTCGTCTTCGAGCTGACGGCCGCGGGTCAGCCCGCCGGCTGGTTCGCCCTGCGCCTCCGCGAGACCGGCACGATCGGCGGCTCGTCGCCCGTGGCGCCGACCGTGGGCGCGGTGTCGACCGGCAACCTCGGTCGCATCAACAACGTCGAGATGGCGCTGACGGTCGAGATCGGCCGCACCCGCATGTCGGTCCGTGACGTCCTGGGCCTCGAGCCCGGGGCCGTCATCGAGCTCGACCGCTCGGCCGGTGCCCCCGCCGACGTGCTGCTCAACGGCCGCCTGATCGCTCACGGCGAGGTCGTCGTCGTCGACCAGGACTACGCCGTCCGCATCACCAAGATCCTCGACGTCGCCGACGGCATCGCCTGATCGTGGACACCGTCGTCGTCGGCCTGCGGGTCGTCCTCTCGTTGGGCGTCGTCCTCGCCCTGCTCTGGGTGCTGCAGAAGCGCCTGGTGAAGGGCGGTCGCGCGGGCACCCGTGCCACGTCGCAGGTCTCGGTCGTCGCCCGCCAGGGCGTCGGCGCGAAGGCGAGCGTCGTCGTGGTCGACGTCGAGGGCGAGCGTCTCGTGCTCGGCGTGACCGAGTCGTCGGTGACCGTCCTGGCCGCCGCCGACCGCCCGGTCGACGTCGGTGCCCTGACGCTGGTCCCCGAGCCCACGGCTGCCGAGGCCGGGTCGGAGGCGCAGGAGGCGCGGGTCACGTCGATCGCGCCCGTCGCCTTCGCGTCCGTCCTCTCCGCCGAGAACGCCGCGGCCCGCGACGAGCTGCCCGCCCGCCCGGTCGACGCGACGCCCGCCGAGTTGTTGCGCCCCCGCGGTGCCGCCCGTCGTGCCTCCGTCGCGCGTCCTCGAGACCTCGACGCGCGTCGTCGCGGTCGCACCGCCAAGTCGATCGAGGGCTCGATCCTCGCGCCCGACACCTGGCGTCAGGCGGCCGCGGCCCTGCGCAGCGGACGAGCCGGATGACCGGCCGCCGGTCGTCCGCGTCCCCGACCCGCCCCTCCTTCGCGTCCGCTCTGCGCCGGCTCGTCCGCCCGACGCTGCGCGACGGCCTGCACGGAGCCCCCCTGGGCCGCTCGGTGGTGGCCGTGCCCGTGCGCTTCGCCGACACGCGGTTCGCCCGTGCGGTCGTCGTCACGCTGCTCGCGCTCGTCGTGGCGTCCGCCCTCGTGATGTTGATCGGTCAGCAGGCCAACGCGGCACCCGTCTCGCCGACGGCCCCCACCGCGCCCACCGCACCGGCCACGGACGGCACCGGCACCGAGGGCACCACGGGCACGACCCCCACCGACTTCACCGACACCGACCAGACGACGTCCGACGGCACCGGCTCGGGCGGCCTGAACATCGACATCAACGGCCCCGACGGGGCGCCCAGCCAGGCCGTCGTCACCCTGATCGGCATCACCCTGTTGAGCGTCGCCCCCGCGCTGCTGCTGATGATGACGTCGTTCACGAAGATCTTCGTGGTGCTCGCGATGACGCGCAACGCGCTCGCGCTGCCGTCCATCCCGCCGAACCAGGTGCTCGCGGGGCTGGCCCTGTTCCTGAGCCTGTTCATCATGGCTCCGATCCTGACCCACATCAACACGGACGCCGTGCAGCCCTACCTCGACGGCCGCCTCGACCTGCAGGGCGCGATCGACGCCGGCATCGCGCCGCTGCGCGAGTTCATGCTCGCCCACACCCGCGAAGAGGACCTCGCGCTGATGACCCGCTCCGCGAACCAGCCGAACCCCGACAGCCAGGCCGACGTGCCCATGCTGACGCTCATCCCGTCGTTCATGATCAGCGAGCTGCGCGCCGCGTTCATCATCGGCTTCGTCATCTTCATCCCCTTCCTCGTCATCGACCTCGTCGTCAGCGCCGCGCTGATGTCGATGGGCATGATGATGCTGCCGCCGGTGATGATCTCGCTGCCGTTCAAGATCCTGCTGTTCGTCCTCGTCGACGGCTGGGGTCTCATCATCAAGAGCCTCATCGAGAGTTACCAGGTGGGTGCCTGATGGATTCGAACGCCGTCCTCGACCTCTCGATGCAAGCCCTCATCATCACGGGCAAGCTCGCCGCGCCCGTCCTGATCACGTCGCTCGTCGTCGGTTTCGCGATCTCGCTGCTGCAGTCGATCACCCAGATCCAGGAGGTCACCCTCTCGTTCGTGCCGAAGGCCGTCGCCGTGGGCATCGCGCTCATCGTCACCGGCCATTGGATGATCAGCGAGATGGTGTCGTTCACGACCATGGTGTTCGACCGCATCCCCCAGCTGCTCAGCGGCGGGTAGGGGCACGTCGTGTCGTTCGACCTCAGCTGGCTCGAGGCCACCCTCCTCGCCGCCGTGCGCATGACCGCGTTCCTCGTGATCGCGCCTCCGTTCTCGTACCGCGCGTTCCCGGCGCGGGTGAAGGCCATGCTCGGCATCGGGCTGGCGCTCGCCGTCGCGCCGCGCGTCACCCCCGGCTACGTCTCGCTCGAGACCGGCCCGTTCGTCATGGCGCTCGTGCTCGAGCTCGTCGTCGGCGCCGTGCTGGGGTTCCTGGTGTTCGTCGCCTTCGCCGCGGTGCAGGCCGCCGGCAGCCTGATCGACCTCTTCGGCGGTTTCACGCTCGCCCAGGCGTTCGACCCGCAGTCGATGGTCAACGGCGCCCAGTTCACCCGGCTGTTCCAGATGACCGCACTCGCGCTGATGTTCGCGACCGGGGGCTACCAGCTGATCATCGGTGGTCTCACGCGGTCGTTCGACGCCGTCCCGCTCGGCCTCGGCATGGACCTCTCCCGTCCGGTCGAGCTGCTGACGACCGGCGTCAGCCAGCTCTTCCTCTCGACCATCCAGATCGCCGGGCCGCTCTGCGTCGTGCTGTTCCTCGCCGACGTCGGCCTCGGACTGCTCTCGCGCGTCGCGCCGGCCCTCAACGCCTACGCGATGGGCTTCCCGCTCAAGATCCTCATGACGGTCATGCTGGCCGGCGGCGTCTTCCTCGCGCTGCCCGGCGTCGTGGCCTCGTTGACCGGCGACGCCGCCGACATGCTGCTGGGGGTGGGCTGACATGGCGGACGACTCCGGCGAGCGCTCCGAGGCCGCGACCGAGAAGCGGATGAAAGAGGTCCACTCGAAGGGCCAGCTGTCCCGCTCGCAGGACCTCAGCGCCTGGGTGGGCGTCGGCGCCGCCGCCGTGATGATCCCCTCGACCATCGAGCGCGCCTCCTCGGCGGGCGTCGACCAGATGTTCTCGATCCGCCAGGCCATCACGCACCCCGACTCGGCGACCGTGGTCACCGAGCTGATGCAGGGCGCGGGCTCGATGGGGGCCACGATCGGACCCATGCTGGCCGTCGTCGGCGTGGCCGTGCTCGCGACCGCGATCGTGCAGGGCGGCGTGCACATCAAGCGCATGACCGGCAACTACGAGCAGTTCAACCTGCTCAACGGCCTGAAGAACACCTTCGGCACGCAGGCGCTGTGGAACGGCGCGAAGGCGCTGATCAAGACGACCGTCGTCGGCCTCGTGCTCTGGTTCGCCATCCAGGGCCTCATGCCCGTGCTCATGAGCGGCGGCGGCCTCAGCGTCTCGGCCGTGCTCGCCGAGGCGAAGGTCGGCACCGGCATCCTGATCAAGGCCGCGATCGCGGCCGGCCTGCTGCTCGCCTTCGCCGACGTCTTCGTCGTCATGCGCCGCAACCGCAAGAAGACGCGCATGACCAAGAAAGAGGTCAAGGACGAGAACAAGTCGAGCGACGGCGACCCCCAGGTCAAGTCGCAGCGGCGTTCCCGTCAGCTCGCGATGAGCCGCAACCGCATGATCGGGGCCATCGCCGACGCCGACGTCGTCATGGTGAACCCGACCGACTACGCCGTGGCGGTCAAGTACGAACCCGGCAAGTCGGCACCGCGCGTCGTCGCGAAGGGCGCCGGCACGGTCGCCGCACGCATCCGCGAGCAGGCCACCGCCGACGGTGTCCCGCTCGTCGTCGACGTCCCCCTGACCCGAGCCCTCCACGCCGCCTGCGGCCTGGGCGACGAGATCCCCGTCGACCTCTACACGCCGGTCGCCCGCGTGCTCACCTTCGTCATGGCGCTCAAGGCCCGCGGCACGCTGAAGGGCACGCACACGCCGCCCCGCGTCACGACGGCCGACGAGGTGGCCGGCGTCCTGGCTCCCGAGTCGCTCGAGGCCGACGCCGTGCCCCGTCGCCTCCGCATCGCCCGCGAGACCGCGACCGCCGTGGCCGCCGCGACCTCCGCGGCCGGCACCGCGACCGGCACCGCGGCCGGCGCGACCTCCGCGCCGTCCCGCACCGCGCCTCCTGCGCTCTCCCGCTCCGTCCGCCCCGCCACCCCTGGAGGCACCCGATGAAGTCCACCCTGCCCAAGCTCGCCGTCCCGGTCGGCATCGTCGGCATCGTGCTGCTGCTCGTCGTGCCGGTGCCCGCGCCGCTGCTCGACGTGCTGATCATCCTCAACATCCTGTTGGCGCTGGTGATCCTGCTGACGACGCTGTTCGTCAAGAAGCCGCTCGACTTCTCGGTCTTCCCGTCGCTGCTGCTCGTGGCGACGCTGTTCCGCCTCGGGCTCAACGTGGCCTCGACGCGCCTCGTGCTCGGCGACGGCTTCGCCGGCGACGTCATCGCGGCGTTCGGGCACGTGGCGGTGAGCGGCTCGATCATCATCGGCTCGGTGATCTTCCTGATCCTCGTCGTGATCCAGTTCGTGGTCGTGACCAAGGGTGCCGAGCGCGTCGCCGAGGTGGGCGCGCGCTTCACCCTCGACGCCATGCCCGGCAAGCAGATGGCCATCGACGCCGACCTCAACGCGGGCCTCATCACCGACGAGGTCGCCAAGCAGCGTCGCGCCGACGTCAGCGCCGAGGCCGACTTCTACGGCGCCATGGACGGTGCGTCGAAGTTCGTCAAGGGTGACGCGATCGCCGGCATCATCATCATCATCATCAACCTGGTGGGCGGCATCGCGATCGGCGCGCTGCAGAACGGCATGGCCATCGGCGACGCCCTCTCGCACTACGGCCTGCTCACCATCGGCGACGGCCTGACCACGCAGATCCCCGCCCTGCTGATGGCCGTCTCGACCGGCATGATCGTCACCCGCTCGGGCGCCGACACCGAGATGGGCGCGCAGGCCGCGTCACAGCTCGGGCAGTCGCGCATCGCGCTCGCCGTGGCCGGGACCGCCGCCATCGGCATGGGCTTCATCCCCGGCATGCCGATCGTCGCGTTCCTGCTGATCGGTGGGGCGCTGCTGCTCGTCGCCTACCGGCTCGGCGTGGCCGCCAAGGCCGAGGAGGCGCGCGCGGCCCTCGCGGAGCAGCAGGCGGCGGTCGTCGCCCCCACCGACACGACCGACGACCTGCTCGAGCAGATGCGGGTGCACGCGCTCGAGATCCTGCTCGCGCCCGACCTCGTCGACATGGTCGGGGGAGCGTCGGACGACCTGCTCGGACGGGTCAAGGCCCTGCGTCGCAAGATCGCGGTCGACCTCGGCATCGTCGTGCCACCCGTCCGCACCCGGGACAGCGTCGACCTGCCGCCGGCCACCTACTCGATCCGCATCGCGGGCGTCGAGGCGGGTCGCGGCCAGGCCCCGGCCCGTTCGGTGCTCGCCCTCGGCGACGCGCTCGACGGCCTGCCCGGCACGGCCACGGTCGAGCCGGTCTTCGGCCTCGCCGGCAAGTGGGTGCCCGCCGAGATGCGCCACAGTGCCGAGATGACGGGTGCGACGGTGATCGACCGTGTCTCGGTCCTGGTGACGCACCTGTCGTCGATCATCGCCGACAACGCCGCCCGACTGCTCACCCGCGAGGACGTCCGCGTGCTGACCGAGGGCGTCAAGCAGGTCAACGCCCCGGCCGTCGACGACCTCGTGCCGAACATGCTGTCGCTCGCCGAGCTGCAGCGCGTCCTCCAGGGCCTGCTGTCGGAGCGCATCCCGATCAACGACCTCGCGCGGATCTGCGAGGGCCTGACGCTGCGGGCGAAGGTGTCGACCGACCCGGAGGGACTCGTGGAAGCGGCCCGCGCCTCCTTGGGGCCCGCGCTCACGGCGCAGTACCTCGACGGCCGCGTGCTGCGCGTCATCATGATCGACCCGACCCTCGAGCAGTCGATGCTCGAGGGGCTGCGACCCAGCGACCAGGGCACGCAGATCCTGCTCGACGGGCACCGGGTCGAGCAGGTGCTCGGGTCGCTGCGCGAGGCCGTGCAGTCGGTCGAGGCCCAGGGGCTCAGCGCGGTGCTGGTCTGCGCCCCGGCGTTGCGGCCGGCCATCCACCGGCTCGTGTCGGCGCAGCAGAACGGCCTGCCGGTGCTGTCGTACCAGGAGGCCACCGCCGCCGGGTCGACCATCGAGACCGTCGGCGTCGTCCGCGCGACCGACTCGATCGTGGCCTGAGATGCCGACCACGATCGTCATGACCGGCGAGACGCTCGACGCGCTGCGCCGCGAGGTGCGGGCCACCCACGGGGCCTCGGCGCGCATCGTCGCGGCCCAGAAGGTGACCGTCGGGGGAGTCGGCGGCTTCTTCGCCCGCAAGCACTACGAGGTCACGGTCGAGGTGCCCGACCCCGCGATCGACCTGCCCGTCGCCCGGGTGCGCATCACGACGCCGGTGCCGGCCGAGCGCGCGGGCATCGCGGCGCTGCTCGCGTCGGCGGACGAGGCCGAGGACGCGTTGCAGGCGGGGGCTCCGGCAGCCCGGGCCGCGTGGTCCGCGTCGTTGGCCGCGGGGGACGCCGCCGCGACGGCGGCGACGCCCGCGCGCGACGGCTTCGACGACGTGCTGACCGGTTCGGCCGTGCCCGTGAGTCCGCGTCGGGCCGCCCGCGCCGCTGCCGCTGCCGCGGGTGCGAACGGGGCCTCGGCCCCGCCGTCGAGCGCAGGAGGCGCGGTGCCGGTCGCGACCCCGGCAGACGTCTCGACGCGCACCGACGCGTTCGCCTCGATCATGGACGACCTCACCTTCAACGGCATCGCGCCCGTCGCCGGTGCCGCCGCCGGCCTCGGAGCCGGTGTCGCGGCGACGGGCCCGGGCTCCACCGCCTTCGCCGACGGTGACGCCGCCGACCCCGACGCGCCGCACGGGGCCGCTCCCCGTCGGACGGCGGCGTCGCTCGCGGCCGCCGCCGACGCCCTCGCCGCGCAGGCCCGTGCCGTGGCCTCTCCGGGTGTGCCGCCCGCCCCCGACGTGTCGCGCGGGGCAGGCGACCTCGTCGTGGTCGTCGGCCGCCCCGGCGACGCCTTCCGCGTGGCCGCCCAGATGGCCTCGACGTTCGGGCTGCGCTCGGTCGACGTGTCGGACCGCCGCAGCGGCATCCTGGCCCGGGCCACCGGCGTGCACGAGAACTCGGCCGTCGTGACGGCCCTCGCCTGGGACGCCGCCGCACCCGCCGCCCTCGAGGCGATCGCCGCCGACCAGGTCTGGGTCGCGGTCGACGTCGGGCGCAAGCACGACGACACGGCCCGCTGGGTCGAGGCCGTCCGGGCGGTCGCGCCCGTGGTCGCGGCCGCGGTGGTCGGTGAGGACGACACGGCGACCCCGGGCACGGTCCACCTGCTCGGCGTGCCGGTGGGCTGGCGCGAAGGAGGCGCGGGCCGCTGAGCCGCGCCTCCTGCGATGGTCGTCCTCCCGCGGTGGTGCCTCGTGGCCGATGCCGTCCCGCGATCGCCGACCCGCGCCTCCTGCCTGTCGCCGCGACCGGAGCGCCCCGCGCTCGGTAAGCTGGCCCGATGCTGGTGCTGACACGCAAGGTCGGAGAACGCATCGTGATCGGCGACGACATCGTCATCACGGTGCTCGACTCCCGTGGCGACGGCGTGCGCATCGGCATCGACGCACCGCGCGGGGTCAAGATCCAGCGCGAAGAGGTCATCAAGGCCGTGACCGAGGCCAACGTCGAGGCGGCCAAGGCCCCCGACGACGCCGAGGCCCGCCTGCGTGCCGCCCTCGGCGCCCCCGCGCCCCGCGCCGACCAGTAGTCCCGCCGCTCCTGGCCCCGAGGTTCCTGGCCCGGGTAGCTCTCCGCTCGTGCCTCCGCGCGGTCGCACCCTTACGCCGCCGCGCGGTCGCACCCTTACTCGATCGCACCGTCGCACCGTCATGCCGCCACGAAATGGACACGCCGCCACCCTTTCGCGTGGCGTCGTGTCCACATCGTGGCGGGTTGCCCGAGATAACTGCAGCCCCCTCAACAGTCTGGCATTGCAGATAAGAATGTTGCTACCTTCGACGCATGCATGACAGCCGCATCCGATGCCTCTTGCCAGCTGCCTCCGACTGCGTCGTCGGCGAGTCGGTCAGGTTCATCATCCGCGACGCCTCGCTCGACTACCTGTTCCTCCGCGGGGGCGCCAGGTGACGGCGGTGTCGCTGTGGGGGGTCGGCCACGACGTGGTGGACACCAAGGGGGCGCGGCGCCCCGTCCTCGAGCAGATCTCGTTCACCGTGGCGAGGGGTGAGACCGTGGCGCTCATGGGGCCCTCCGGGTCCGGAAAGTCGTCGATCCTCGGGTGTGTGGCCGGGCTGCAGGACTGTTCGACGGGTCGCGTCGACGTCCTCGGTGGCGACATCCAGGCGCTCGACGCCGCAGGCCGTGCGTGGGTCCGGGCTCACCACGTCGCCCTCCTCCTCCAGGGGGATGACCTCCTGCCGGCTCTGACGGTCCGGGAGAACGTCGAACTCCTCCATCGCATCCGCGGCGAGAGGCCCCCGGCTGACGTGATCGACGACGCCCTTCGTCGCGTCGGACTCGCCGACAGGTCCGACGAACTGCCCGAGGGTCTGTCGGGTGGCGAGAGGCGCCGGGTCGCACTGGCCCGGGTCGCCGTCCAGCCGCCTCACGTCACACTGCTCGACGAACCGACCGACGGGCTCGACCCGAGATCGGTCGACGCCGTGGTCCAGATGATCCGCATCCGTGCCCGTGCCGGCTCGGCGGTCCTCGTCGTGACACACGATCCGAGGGTGGCGTCCGCTGCCGATCGCGTCGTCTTCGTCGACCGGGGCCGAGTGCGCCATGACGTGACCGGTCCGACTCCGGAGGGGCTCGAGGCCATCTTCCGTTCGGCTGGCACGGCATGACGGTCTGGCTGGCCTGGAGGTCGATCCGTGCAGACCCCCGGGCGGCCCTCGCCGCCACGATCGTCGCCTTCGTCTCGACCTCGGCCCTGACCTTCGCGCTGGGACTCGCGGTGTCATCGGGGATCATGCGGTGGGTCGAGCCCGATCCGGTGGACGCCGACGTGAACCCGGTCGTCGTCGCCACGGCGATGGCGACGGTCGTCGTCCTGATCCGGGTGCACGCACTCGCCGTGCGCCGCGACGAGGTACAGAGCGCCCTCCTGTCGACCGCAGGGCTGGGTCCGAGGCACGTCGTTCGTCTCGCACTCGCCCGGGCAGGGGCCTGCGCCGTCCTCGGGTCGGTCTTCGCCGCGCCACTCGCCCACCTCCTTGTCCTGGTGCTGGTCCGTCCTGCCCTCGACGCCGTCGTCCCCTCGTTCGTGCTGCTGGTCGGCGGCAGCCTGTCGTGGACGTGCAGCGCTGCGTCCGTCGTGGCGCTGTCCCTGCTGTCGGCGCGCTCGGCAGCCTCCAGGGCTTCCACGCGCCTCCCGGCTCGGGTCCTCCGCGGCGAGGGGGCGGATCACACGGTGGCTGCCGCCCCGCCCGCAGGTCGCATCGGCGTCGTCGCCGCGATGTGGCTCGTGTTCGTCTTGCCCGTCGCGGCCCTCGTCCTCGTCTGGGACGGGCTGACGGCGGCCGTCACGTCCGGCGCGGAGTTCTTCGACCAGGCCGACGTCGCCGCGTTCTCCGAGCTCGCGTTCTTCACGCCTGCCCTTCGGTTGCTCGCGCTGCAGTCGACGGCGGGTGTCGTGTCGGTCGCCAGTGTGGTGCTCCTGTACCCGTCCTTCGTGCCCTGGTTCGTCCGCCGATGGACACGGCTGGTGCCCCCTGGCAGAGGAATCGTCTGGCGGATCACGAGGGCCCGGGCCGTCCACGGGACCGTGTCCGCCGTGTCGACGACGGTGACCGTCGGCGTCTTCGTCGGTCTCGTCATGGCGACCGGGTCGGCACTCGACCTGGCCGTCATGCTCGGAGTGTCACCCGCCGGAGCCTCGGGGCCACAGTGGCGTCAGACGGCTCTGGCCCTCGGGCCTGCATCGGCCGTGGCGCTCGCGGGTGCGGCCGCCTCCACCTTGCTCCGCGGCCCTCGCCGCGACCCCGACCGACTCCACTTGTCCGCACACGGGGCGCGACCCGCCGTCGCCCGACGGATCGCCCTGGCAGAGGGGTTGGTCGTGGTCTTCACGGCCACACTGCCCGTCGGACTCGTCGTGGCGACGTCGACGGGTTTCTCGCTCGCGCTCGCCGTGTCCACCGGGGTGCAGGTGACCCCCACCCTGCCCGACGTCGTCCCCGTCGTCGTCGCGACGGCCCTCGCCTCGGCCGCCGTCGTGGGCGCCACGGGGGCGGCCCACCGGCTCGACCGGGGCGTCGTCAGCGCGCCCCGAACACGCTCCGCGACGGCTCGGGCGACGGCACGGCCGTCGCGTCGGTGACGACCGGCGCCCCGGCGACGAAGTCGCGCAGCTCACGGCCGTGGACGACCTTGGCCGGCAGCGGGTCCGACGAGTAGAGCCGCGGCATGCGATCGGTCGGCAGCGGCGACGGCGAACCGATCAGCACGACGTTGCCGAAGCGACGCCCCTTGAGCGTCGCGGGGTCGGCGACCGCGACCACGTGCTCGAACACGGTCGCGAGCGTCGACGCCTGGCCCCGGGCGAAGGCCAGCCCCGCGCCGTCGGCCGAGTTGACGATCAGCATGCCGGTCGGCGACAGGAATTCCGCCGCCGCCGTGTAGAACTCGAGCGACGTCACGTGTGCGGGGATCTGCGAGCCGCCGAACACGTCGACGATCAGCAGGTCGACCGTGCCGCGCAGCCCGGCGGGCAGCTTCACCATGACCTCGCGGGCGTCGCCGTAGCGCACCCGGATCGAGGCCCCGCGGGGCAGCGGCAGCGTCTCGCGCACGAGGGCCACGAGGTCGGCCTCGAGCTCGATCACCTGCTGGCGCGAGCCCGGTCGGGTCGCCTCGACGTAGCGCGGCAGGGTCAGGGCGCCGGCGCCGAGGTGCAGCGCGGTGACCGGCCCCTCGGGCAGCAGGTCGACGGCGTGCCCGATCCGCCGGACGTACTCGAAGGCCAGGTGCGTCGGGTCGTCGAGGTCGACGTGCGACTGGGGCGTGCCGTCGACGACGAGGGTGTACGAACCGGGGCGGTGCCGGTCCTCGTCCACGCGGGCGAGACCCG
>Ga0265780_10004074_pt1 | contig 19000 bp, 17 predicted proteins | sample P1T30metagenome_FD_192432 | JGI IMG/M metagenome (GOLD analysis project Ga0265780, IMG submission 192432) | Plant litter microbial communities from East Loma Ridge, Irvine, California - P1 T30 | ecosystem: Environmental > Terrestrial > Plant litter > Unclassified | place: USA: California...
CCACGGCGATGGGCAGCTGCGGGAGCGGCCGCTTGGCCGGTCCGAAGATCACTTCGCAGTTGTTCGTCACGTCGAAGGTCGACTGGTGGCAGGGGCAGAGCAGGTGGTGTGTCTGCTGCTCGTAGAGTGCCACGGGGCACCCGACGTGCGTGCAGATCTTGGAGTACGCGACGATGCCGTCGTACTGCCATCCCTCGCGGCCTTCAGGGATGTTGAGGTCCTCGGGCTTCAGGCGCATGAGCAGCACGGCTGCCTTCGCCTTCTCCTCGAGGAGGTGCTCCGACTCGTTCAGGTTCTCGGGGATCACGTGGAACACCGAGCCCAGGGTCACGTCGGACGCTCTGATGCGCGAGCCGTCAGGGTCGCGGGTGAGGTGCATGCCGTCTTCCCAGAGGGTGTGACGGAGGACCTCGTTGGGGTCCTCTGCGGGGGCCAGGTCGCGGAAGATGACGACGGCCGGCAGGGGAGTGGCGACGAGTGCGCCGATGAGGCTGTTGCGGATCAACGCACGGCGGCCGAAGCCCGACTCCTGGTTGCCCAGGGCGAAGACCTCGACGGCCTTCTCACGGGTCTCGTCGGTGCCGCGGGTGCTGTGTCGCATCTCGGTGATCTCGCGCGCGGGCATGAGCGTCTTCGACCAGTGCACCGCACCGATGCCGACGGACAGCAGGCCGAGCGCGATGCCGAGGCCGAGGAAGAGGTTGTTCAGCCGCACCGAGCCGGAGTCGCCGGACGTGATCGGGAACGCCACGTAGGCGCCGATGGCACCGATGCTGCCGACGATCGAGAGGAAGAACCAGATGCTGACTTGGCGCTCGGCCTTCTTCTCGGCCCTGGGGTCGATGTCCGTGACGCGGTCGCGGTGGGGCGGCTCACCCGGGTTCTCGAAGACGTCCGTCGTGACGACGGCCGTTCCGGCCGACACCTGTCGAGGCTCATGCTTCTCGACAGCCGAGCCCGCGATCGGGGCCTCGTCGTCGTGCTGTGCCATGGTTTCTTGCCTTTCGTGGAGTGCGGGAGAGTCGCGGGTCAGTTGGACCGGGCGGTGAGCCAGATGGTCACGGCGACGATCGCGCCGAGGCCGAAGATCCAGATGAAGAGGCCCTCGGCGACGGGGCCGAGGCTCCCGAGCTCGAACCCGCCGGGCGACGGGTTGTTCTCCAGGTACTTGAGGTAGGTGATGACGTCAGCCTTGTCCTGAGGGGACAGGTTGAGGTCGTTGAAGACGGGCATGTTCTGCGGGCCGGTGAGCATGGCCTCGTAGATGTGCGCGCCGCTGACGCCGTCGAGTGCGGGGGCGTACTTGCCCTCGGTGAGGGCGCCTCCTGCACCGGCGACGTTGTGGCACATGGCGCAGTTGATGCGGAACAGCTCGGCGCCGTTGGTGGTGTCGCCGTCGGCCTGCAGGTACTCCTCGTCGGGGATCGCGGGGCCGGGGGCCAGCGACGCGACGTAGGCGGCGAGGTCGTAGACCTGGTCGTCGGTGAACTGCGTGGGCTTCTCTTCTGCCTGGGGGCCGTTGGCCGCCATGGGCATGCGGCCCGTGCCGACCTGGAAGTCGACCGAGGCGGCGCCGACGCCGATGAGGCTGGGGCCCTCGCCCGTGCCGTCGGCGGCGAGGCCGTGGCAGGTGGCGCAGTTGGAGGCGAAGAGCTTCTGGCCCTCGTCGATGCTCTGCTGCGAGGCGGCGGAGGTGGTGCTCTCGTCGGCGGTGGCCGTGGACGAGAAGAGGGCGTACGCACCGCCGGTGGTCAGCAGGCCGACCAGGAGGAGCGAGGCCGTGGCCAGGGGGCTGCGGCGACCGGTCTTGGCCGGGCGGCGCTTGGGCGTGCGGCCCTCGGGAGAGGACGTGGCTGCTGAGCTTTTGAGGAACATGCTGTGCGAGGGATCCAATGCCTATTTGAGGACGTAGACGACCATGAAGAGGCCGATCCACACCACGTCGACGAAGTGCCAGTAGTACGAGACGACGATGGCGGTCGTCGCCTCCTTGTGACCGAAGTTCTTGACGGCGAAGGCGCGGCCGATCGTGAGCAGGAACGCGATGAGCCCGCCGATGACGTGGGCCCCGTGGAAGCCGGTCGTCATGTAGAAGGCCGAGCCGTAGGCGCTCGAGCTGAGGGTGACGTGCTCGGAGATGAGGTGCGCGTACTCGAAGACCTGGAGGCAGATGAACGCGGCGCCCATGGAGTAGGTGAGGAAGAACCACTCGACCATGCCCCACGAGCCGACCTGGAACAGCTTGCCGGTGCGTCGTGCCTGCATGCGCTCGGCGGCGAAGACGCCGAACTGGCAGGTGACCGACGAGAGCACGAGCATGATCGTGTTCGTCAGGGCGAACGGCACGTCGAGCTTGGCGGTCTCGGCAGCCCACAGCCCCGGGGAGGTGCTGCGCAGCGTGAAGTAGATCGCGAAGAGGCCGGCGAAGAACATGACCTCGCTGCCGAGCCACACGATGGTGCCCACGGCAACCGTGCTCGGCCGGTTCACGACCGGTCCTGCAGAAGGTCTCGAGAGAGAGGTACTTGTCACGCGGTCCATTATGCCTGGTAAGTGGCCCAGGGTTTGCGCAGGAAACCCCGGGCGGTCGATTTTGCGTTGACGACGAGCTATGTCTTGGGGCACCCTGTCCGCCGCTAGCCTTGGCGGCATGATGCACGACCTGACCTGGCCCTTCCTCATCGACCAGCTGCTCTCCGGGCGCGACCTCTCGATCAGCGAGGCGACCTGGGCGATGGAGCGCGTCATGGTCGGCGAGGCGTCCCCGGCGCAGCTCGGCGCGTTCCTCGTGGCGCTGCGCGCGAAGGGCGAGACGGTCGACGAGATCGTGGGCTTCCGCGACGCCGTGCTGGCCCACGCCGTGCCCCTCCCGGTCGACTCGATGGCCGTCGACATCGTCGGCACGGGCGGCGACCGGTTCGGCACCGTGAACGTGTCGACGATGGCGTCGATCGTGGTCGCCGCGACGGGCGTCCCGGTGATCAAGCACGGCAACCGGGCCGCGAGCTCGTCGTCGGGCTCGTCGGACGTCCTGGCGGCCCTCGGCATCGATCTCGGCCTGGGGGCGGACCGCGTCGCGGCCGTCCTGGAGGAGGTGGGCCTCACGTTCGCCTTCGCGGCCGCCTTCCACCCGGGGTTCGGCAACGCGGCAGCCGTCCGCCGTGAGATCGGCGTCCCCACCGTGTTCAACTTCCTCGGCCCGCTGGTCAACCCCGCGCGGCCCGAGGCCAGCGCGGTCGGCGTCGCCTCGCCCGAGAAGGTGGCCCTGATCGTCGGCGTGTTCCAGACCCGCGGGGCGACGGCGCTCGTGTTCCGCGGCGACGACGGGCTCGACGAGCTCACGACGACCGGCCACAGCCACATCTGGGAGGTCTCGGCGGGCTCCGTCACCGAGCACGACCTCGACCCCGTCGAGCTGGGCGTGCCGCGCGCCTCCATCGCCGACCTGGTCGGCGGCGACGCCGCGCACAACGCCGACGTCGCCCGACGCGTGCTGGCGGGCGAGGCCGGCCCGGTGCGCGACATCGTGCTGCTCAACGCGGCCGCGGGCCTCGTGTCGTACCGGCTGGCCCGGGACCCTGCCCAGCGCGACCGCCCGATCCTCGCTCGCTTCCGCGAGCAGCTCGTCGTCGCGGCCGAGGCGGTCGACTCGGGCGCCGCGTCCCGCAAGCTGGACGCGTGGGTGGCCGCGACCCGTCGCTGAGTCGTGACCGCCGCTTCCTCGGCCTGGGGCCGGTGACCGGCCGGCGTCGGACACGACGGAGGGCCCGTTCCGGTCGGAACGGGCCCTCGTGCTGTCGCCTCGGGGAGGCAGGCGTCAGTTGACGTCCTCGTCGACCCAGTCGAAGGTCTTGGTCACGGCCTTCTTCCAGAGGCGGAGGGTGCGGTCGCGCTCGTCGGCCTCGATGGCCGGCGTCCAGCGCTTGTCCTCCTGCCAGTTGCTGCGCAGGTCGTCGAGCGTCTCCCAGAAGCCGACCGCGAGGCCGGCCGCGTAGGCGGCGCCCAGGGCCGTCGTCTCGGCGACGACCGGACGCACCACGGGCACGTTCAGGATGTCGGCCTGGAACTGCATGAGCGCGTCGTTCGCGGTCATGCCGCCGTCGACCTTGAGCTCGGTCAGGTCGACGCCCGAGTCGGCGTTGACGGCGTCGAGCACCTCGCGGGTCTGGAACGCCGTCGCCTCGAGCGCCGCACGGGCGATGTGGCCCTTGTTGACGTAGCGCGTGAGGCCGACGAGGGCGCCACGGGCGTCGGAGCGCCAGTACGGCGCGAACAGGCCGGAGAACGCGGGGACGAAGTAGACGCCGCCGTTGTCCTCGACGCTCTTCGCGAGCTCCTCGACCTCGGCCGCGGACCCGATGAGCCCCAGGTTGTCGCGCAGCCACTGGATCAGCGAGCCGGTGACCGCGATCGAGCCCTCGAGCGCGTAGTGCGGCGCGGCGTCGCCGAGCTTGTAGCCCAGCGTCGTGAGCAGGCCGTTCTTCGAGTGGACGATCTCCTCGCCCGTGTTGAAGATGAGGAAGTTGCCGGTGCCGTAGGTGTTCTTGGACTCGCCCTGGTCGAAGGCGGCCTGGCCGAAGGTGGCGGCCTGCTGGTCGCCGAGGATGCCGGCGATCGGGACCTCGCGGAGGAGGCTCGACGCCTCGACCGTCCCGTAGACCTCGGACGAGCTCTTGATCTCGGGGAGCATCGAGCGGGGCACGTCGAAGGCCTCGAGGATGTCGTCCCGCCACTCGAGCGTCTCGAGGTCCATGAAGAGCGTGCGGGAGGCGTTGGTCACGTCGGTGACGTGGACGCCGCCGTCGGTGCCGCCGGTGAGGTTCCAGAGCACCCAGGTGTCGGTCGTGCCGAAGAGCAGGTCGCCGGCCTCCGCCTTCTCGCGGGCGCCCTCGACGTTCTCGAGGATCCAGACGACCTTGGTGCCCGAGAAGTACGTCGCGAGGGGCAGGCCGACGACGGGCTTGAAGCGCTCGACCCCGCCGTCCGCGGCGAGGCGGTCGACGATGGACTGCGTGCGGGTGTCCTGCCAGACGATCGCGTTGTAGACGGCCTTGCCGGTGGTCTTGTCCCAGACGACGGCGGTCTCGCGCTGGTTGGTGATGCCCACGGCCTTGATGTTGTGGCGCGTGATGTCGGCGCGCGACAGCGCCTGGCCGATGACCTCGCGGGTGTTCTCCCAGATCTCGGCGGGGTCGTGCTCGACCCAGCCGGCGCGGGGGAAGATCTGTTCGTGCTCCTTCTGGCCGGTGGACACGATCGAGCCCGAGTGGTCGAAGATGATGGCTCGGGTGCTGGTGGTGCCCTGGTCGATCGCCAGGATGTAGTCGTCGCTCACGGGGTGTTCTCCTTCGTCGTTGATGGTGCGCACCGCACAGGGCGGACACGCCCCGGCCTCGGCCGGGGCGCGTCCCGGGTGTCCCCGCGGTGCAGTCGTGGAACGGGTGTGGTGGTCCGCTGGCCGGGGGCCTGCTAGCCGTTGATGAGGGGGAGGAGCGGGTACGACAGCAGCGCCGCGAGCGCGCCGCCGACCAGGGGGCCCACGACGGGCACCCAGGCGTAGGACCAGTCGCTCGAGCCCTTGCCCTTGATGGGCAGGAAGGCGTGCGCGATGCGCGGGCCGAGGTCACGGGCCGGGTTGATGGCGTAGCCGGTCGGGCCGCCGAGCGACGCGCCGATGCCGACCACCAGGAGGCCCACGGCCAGGCCGCCGAGGCCGCCGAGGTCGACGGGCGCCGCGCTGCCGTTCGTGAAGGCGATGATGACGAACACCAGGACGAACGTGCCGATGATCTCGGTGACGAGGTTCCAGCCGTAGTTGCGGATCGCCGGGCCGGTCGAGAACACGCCGAGCTTCGAGGCCGGGTCGGGCTCCTCGTCGAAGTGGTTCTTGTAGGCCAGCCACACGATGACCGCACCGAGGATCGCACCGACCATCTGGGCGGCCACGTAGACCAGGAACTGCGGGAAGTCGATGTTGCCGAGGATCAGCTGCGCGATGCTGACCGCGGGGTTGAGGTGCGCTCCCGACTTGTACGAGACCGCGATGCCGGCGAAGACCGCGAGGCCCCAGCCGAAGTTCACCATCAGGGTGCCGCCGTTGAAGCCCTTCGACTTCGTGAGGGCCACGTTGGCGACCACGCCGCCACCGAGGGTGAGGAGCATGGCGGTGCCCACCAGCTCAGAGAGAAAAATCGTTCCCAGGTCCACGTCGACCTTCCTTAGTCGTCGGGCGGGGTGCCACTGTGCACCTCCGCGGTGAGCGTGTGGCATCACCATAGACCCGCGGAAGCACCCGCCCGCTAGCCGAATCACCCCTCGTGCACATATGTGCACGCGGCACGTCGCGAGACCCGCCTGCGCGTGCCCGCCCCGGAGTAGCTTCGAGTCGCGACGGTGCCGTCCGCGCACCGCGCCCGTTCCAGGGAGGGACTTCGATGAAGAAGCTCATCAACGATCCGAAGGACGTCGTCGAGGAGGCGGTGGCCGGCATGGGCGCCGCCCACCCCGACCTGCTGGTCGTCTCGCACGACCCGACCTTCGTGCGTCGCGCCTCCGGGCCCGTCGCCGGCAAGGTCGCGATCGTCAGCGGCGGAGGCAGCGGCCACGAGCCGCTGCACGCCGGGTTCGTCGGCCACGGGATGCTCAGCGCCGCCGTGCCCGGCCCCGTCTTCACGTCGCCGACCCCGGACCCGATCGTCGCCGCCACGCTGGCCGTCGACGGGGGAGCGGGCGTGCTCTACATCGTCAAGAACTACACGGGCGACGTGCTCAACTTCGAGACCGCCGCCGACCTGGCCGAGGCGGAGGGCGTCACCGTGGCGTCGGTGCTCGTCGACGACGACGTCGCCGTCAAGGACTCGCTCTACACGGCCGGTCGCCGGGGCGTGGCCGGGACGGTCGTCGTCGAGAAGACCGCGGGCGCCGCGGCCGAGCGGGGCGACTCGCTCGAGCAGGTGGCCGAGATCGCGCGTCGCACCAACGCCGCGACGCGCTCGATGGGCGTCGCGCTCGCGGCGGGCGTGGTCCCGCACGCCGGCGAGCCGAGCTTCACCCTGGCCGACGACGAGGTCGAGATCGGCATCGGCATCCACGGCGAGCCGGGGCGCGAGCGCGTGCCGCTCGAGCCGGTCGACAGGATCGTGGACCGCCTGCTCGGCGCCGTCCTCGACGACCTGGGCACGGCGTCCGGCGACCGCGTGCTGCTGTTCGTCAACGGCATGGGCGGCACGCCGCTCGTCGAGCTGTACGTCGCGTTCCGTCGGGCCGCGGAGGTGCTGGCCGAGAAGGGCGTGGAGGTCGCCCGCACGCTCGTCGGCGACTACGTGACCTCGCTCGAGATGCAGGGCATGTCGATCACCGTCACCCGGCTCGACGACGAGCTCACCGAGCTGTGGGACGCCCCGGTCGAGACCGCCGCCCTGCGTCGGGGCCGCTGACCCGACCGCGGGCGGCGGCCGGCCGCCGGGGGAGCGGCACGGTGACGCACACAGACATCGACATCGACACCGACGAAGACACCGAAGAGAAGGACGACATGACACTGGACTCCACCTGGGCGCGCGACTTCATCGCGCGCGCGGCCGACACCGTCGCCGAGAACCGGACCGCGCTCATCGAGCTCGACCGCGAGATCGGCGACGGCGACCACGGCGAGAACCTCGAGCGCGGCTTCTCGGCGGTGCGCGCGAAGCTGGGGGACCAGCCGGACGACGCGACCCCGGGCGCCCTGCTCAAGATGGTCGCCACGACCCTCATCTCCACCGTCGGCGGGGCCTCGGGCCCCCTGCTCGGCACGGCGTTCCTCAAGGGGGCGGGCGCCCTCGGCGACTCGGCCGAGGTCGACTCCGCGGGCGCCGCGGCCTTCGTCGCCGCGGCCCGGGACGGCGCGGTGCTCCGCGGCAAGGCCGAGGTCGGCGACAAGACGATGGTCGACGCCTGGGCCCCGGCCGCCGACGCCGCGCAGGCCGCCGCCGACGCCGGCGACGACCCCGCCGCCGTGCTGCACGCCGCCGCGGACGCCGCCGCCCAGGGGGCCGCGTCGACCGAGCCGCTCGTCGCCCGGAAGGGCCGCGCGAGCTACCTCGGAGAACGGGCGGTGGGCCACCGCGACCCGGGCGCCCAGTCGTCGGCCCTCATCCTGGCCGCGGCCGCCGACGCGGCCTCCGCCGTCGCCTCGTCGGCCCGCACGACCTCCGGGGAGGCGTGACCATGGCCTCCGTCGGCATCGTGATCGTCTCCCACAGCGCCAAGATCGCCGAGGGCACCGTCGAGCTGGCCCGCCAGATGGCGCCCACCACCACCCTCGTCGCCGCCGGCGGCACGGACGCCGGCGGCATCGGCACGAGCTTCGACGCCGTCTCGGCCGCGCTCGGCACGGCCGGCCGGGGCGGCGGGGGAGTCGTCGTGCTCTGCGACCTGGGCTCTGCCGTGCTCACCTCGGAGACCGCGGTCGAGTTCCTCGACGACGCCGAGCGGGAGCGCGTCCTCGTCGTGGACGCCCCGGTCGTCGAGGGCGCGGTGGCCGCGGCCGTCGCGGCCGAGACCGGCGGCTCCCTGGCCCAGGTGGCGGAGGCGGCCCGCAGCGCGACCGGCGTCGCCGACCCGCACGCCGACGAGCGCGAGCTGCGCGGCGGGGACGCCGTCGAGCGCTCGGCCGTGCTGGTGAACGCGACGGGGCTGCACGCGCGACCGGCTGCCGAGCTCGTGACCCACGCCTCCCGGTTCCAGGCCGACGTCACGGTCAACGGCGTCGACGCCAAGAGCCTGCTCCGCATCATGGGCCTCGGGCTCGGCGTCGGGTCGACCGTGTCGCTCATGGCGACGGGGCCGGACGCGCAGCAGGCCGTCGACGACCTGGTCGAGCTGGTCGAGAGCGGGTTCGGCGAGGCGGGCCAGGCCTGATCTCGGCGGGACGCACGTCGCGGGCCCGGTCCGACCGGGCCCGCGGCGGGGGAGCCCGCCTCAGGCGCCGGTCGTCACGCCGGACCGGTCGCGCACCGGCCGGGTGAGCGGTCCGGCCGAGGGGTCAGGCGTCGCCGTCCCCGGTCCCCACCAGGGCGATCGCCTCGGCCCGCGCGACGGGGTCGGCCAGGGCGCCGCGACTGGCCACGGTGACCGTCGAGCTGCCGACCTGCCGCGGGCCGCGGGTCGTGACGCAGCCGTGCACGGCGTCGAGGACGACGAGCACGCCGGCGGGGGCCAGGCCCGTGACGAAGGCGTCGGCGATCTCCTCGCCGAGACGCTCCTGCAGCTGCGGCCGGGAGGCGAGCGCGTCGACCACCCGGGGGACCGTGCCGAGTCCGACGATGCGGTCCGAGGGCACGTACGCGACGTGGGCCGTGCCGAGGAACGGCAGGAGGTGGTGCTCGCAGACCGACCGGAACGAGACGCCGCGGACGATCACCAGCTCGCCGAGCTGCCCGGGCCCGGACGGCACGGCGGACGACCGGACGAGCTCGACGGCGTCGACGTCGAGCCCGGCGAAGAACTCGGCGTAGGCCTCGGCGACGCGCCGGGGGGTCGACTCGAGCCCGGGGCGGGACGCGTCCTCGCCGATCGCCGCGAGGATCTCGGAGACGGCCGCCTCGATGCGCGGGCGGTCGACGGGGGGCGGAGTCATCGAGCCAGTCTGCCAGGTGGGCCGGCGTGCCCCGGGCTGCCGGGGTCTGTCCGACGGCCTGGAGGAGGGGTCGCCGACAGATGAGTTGACATAATGTGCATTATCAGCGCCTGGCCAGGGTGCCGAGAGGGGCAGCTCAATCGCCCGTCAGGACCTCGCGCAGCAGCGCCGCCAGGTCGGCCGGCTCGACGGGGTCGTCGGTCGCCTCGAGCTCGGCGAGCGACCACCAGCGCGACTCGAGGATGTCGACGCGCTCGTCGTCGGTCCAGCCGTCGTCGACGACCTCGAAGTGCGGCAGCCGCACGACGAAGAACTCGGCGTGGCCGTGCGTGTGGTCGGCGTCGTCCCACGGGACGACGAAGTCGTCGACGCGGACGACCGGGCCCACGTCGGCGACGACCTGGCCGGTCTCCTCGAGCAGCTCGCGGACGGCCGCCTGCGTGTGGTCCTCGCCCGGGTCGACTCCCCCTCCGGGCGTGATCCAGCGGGCGGCGCCGCTCGTGTCCGGCGCCTTCGTCATCATCAGCAGCAGCCGGTCGTGCTCGTCGAGCACGAGGAGGCGCGAGGTCGGTCGGACGATCCGCTCGGTCACGAGGCTCCCCCGTCTCAGCTCAGCGGGGCGAAGTCGCTCGTGTCGCCGACGTAGCGCGTGTGGTCGGCGGGCACCGGGTCGACGGCGGCGGAGGCGACCTCGGCGGCGAACTCGGCGACGTTGTAGAGCTTGCCGGCGCTCTCCTTGCGCGAGGAGATGGCGCCCGGGTTCGACCGCTCGAGCAGCGTCGCGGTGATGGTGCCCTCGATCATGTCGCCCGAGACGACGACGAACTCGACGCCCGCGGCCTCGAGCTTCGGGAGCATCTCGCGCAGGGCGTCCTCGCCGGCGCGCTTGCTCAGCGCCACGGGCAGGTACTCGGGCATCGTCTCGGTGGTGCGGATGAAGTGCGCCTGGTGGCTCGTGACGAAGACGACCCGCGAGCCCGGCGCCATCAGCGGCAGGGCGCTCGTGAGCAGCTGCACCTGCGCGTCGCGGTTGAGCTTCAGCGCGTAGTCCTCGGCCATGCCGCTCTCCATGCCGCCCGAGGCGTTCATGACGAGCACGTCCAGCCCGCCGAGGGACTCGCGCACCCGGGCGAACATGGCGTCGAGGCTCGCGGGGTCGGTCAGGTCGGCGCCGACGGCGATCGCCTCGCCGCCCGCGGCCTCGATCGCCGAGACGAGCTGGAGGGCGCGCTTCTCCTTGTTGCGGTAGTTGACGACCACGCGGGCCCCGGCCTCGGCGAGGTAGCGGACCGTGTCGGCCCCGATCCCCCGGGACGACCCGGTGACGAGGGCGCGCTTGCCGGTGAGCGATCCTGCGGCGAGGGGGTTGGACACGGTGGGCTCCAGACTGTGGTGAGGACGTGGTTCGGGCGGCCGTGAGGGGCCCCGTCGAGACTATCGGTCCCCGTCCCGCTGTCGGGTGCCCCTGGTAGCGTCACGACCACGGCGATCGAAGGAGGCCGACGTGGACGTCGTCACCCAGTGGGCGTGGCTGATCTGGATCGGGCTGCTGCTCGTGTTCGTGGTCGTCGAGGTCACGACGCTCGAGCTGACCTTCCTCATGCTCGCCGTGGGCAGCGTCGGCGGCCTCCTCGCGGGGCTCTTCGGGGCTCCCTGGTGGCTGCAGGTCATCGTCGCCGGCCTCATCGCCGTCCTGCTGCTCTTCACGGTCCGCCCTCCCCTGCTCCGGGCGCTGGGCAAGGGCGGAGACCCGACCCCGAGCAACCTCGACGCCCTCATGGGCATCCGCGGCACGGTCGTCGTGCCGATCGGTCCCGACGGGGGCCAGGTCAAGCTGACCAACGGCGAGACCTGGACCGCCCGCCTCCTCCCGCCTCCCCCGGCGACCGCCGGGATCGTGCTCGACACCGGCGCGCCGGTCGTCGTCACCGCCATCGAGGGGTCGACCGCCCTGGTCGTCCCCGCCTGAAGGGACTCTCCATGGACCCCGCCACCATCGTGACCGTCGTCGTCGTCGCGATCATCGTCGTCTTCGTGCTCGTCGTGCTGTTCCGAGCCGTGCGGATCATCCCGCAGGCCAGCGCCGGCGTCGTCGAGCGCCTCGGCAAGTACCACAAGACCCTCATGCCCGGCCTGAACCTGCTCGTGCCCTTCATCGACCGGGTGCGGCCGCTCATCGACATGCGCGAGCAGGTCGTGTCGTTCCCGCCCCAGCCGGTCATCACCGAGGACAACCTGGTCGTCTCGATCGACACCGTCGTCTACTTCCAGGTGACCGACGCCCGGGCGGCGACGTACGAGATCGCGAACTACCTCGGCGCCGTCGAGCAGCTGACCACCACGACCCTCCGCAACGTCGTCGGCGGCCTCAACCTCGAAGAGGCCCTGACCAGCCGCGACAACATCAACGGCCAGCTGCGCATCGTCCTCGACGAGGCCACCGGCAAGTGGGGCATCCGCGTCGGACGCGTCGAGCTCAAGGCCATCGACCCGCCCGTGTCGATCCAGGACTCCATGGAGCAGCAGATGCGCGCCGAGCGGAACCGTCGTGCCGCCATCCTCACCGCCGAGGGCACGAAGCAGTCCCAGATCCTCGAGGCCGAGGGCTCGCGCCAGTCGGCGATCCTCCGGGCCGAGGGCGACGCGCGCGCCCAGGTGCTCCGCGCGCAGGGCGAGGCCGAGGCGATCGAGACGGTCTTCAACGCCATCCACCTCGGCGACCCCGACCCGAAGCTGCTGGCCTACCAGTACCTGCAGACCCTGCCGAAGCTGGCAGACGGCACCGCGAACAAGCTCTGGATCATCCCGAGCGAGTTGACCGAGGCCCTCAAGGGCATCGGCTCGGGCTTCTTCGCCCCGAAGGACCCGTCGGCCCCCGGCTGGGTCGACCGCGGCACGACGAAGGTCTCCGAGACCGAGCAGACCCCCGACCTCGCCACCACGGTCGACCTCGGCAGCGAGCCCGACCTCGGCTTCCCGACGGTGACGCGGCCCGGCTCGTCGGACGGACCGGCCGCCTCGGACGGCAGCACGGACGTCCCGCCCACCGCTCCCCCGGCTGCTCCCTAGTGGTGCCGGTCCGCGCCTCCGTCTGGTTCGACGGTCCGACGCCACGGGTGCTCGCGCACCGGGGGCTCGCCCTCGACGTGCCCGAGAACACGACCGCCGCCTTCGCGCAGGCGATCGCGTCGGGCGCCCGGTGGGTCGAGACCGACGTGCACGCCACCAGCGACGACGTGGCCGTGGTCAGCCACGATCCCGACCTCGGCCGGCTCGCGGGCCGCGACGCCTCGGTCCGTGACCTGACGCTCGCCGAGGTGCGCCTCGTGCGGCTCGAGGGCGGCTACGAGATGCCCACCCTCGAGGAGGCGCTGGCCGCGTTCCCCGAGACCTGCTTCAACATCGACGTCAAGGTCGCCGAGGCGGTGGGGCCGACCGTCGAGGCCGTCCGCCGCGCCGGGGCGGAGCACCGCGTGCTCGTCACCTCGTTCGGGCAACGGATCCGACGGCGCGTCCTCGCCGGGCTGCCCGGCGCGGTGACGTCCGCGTCCTCGCTCGGCGTCGCCGTCGCGGTCGCCCTGGGCGTCGTGCCCGTCACGTGGCTGCGCCGACGGCTGCTGGCCCGCGTGCTCGTCGGCTGCCGCGCCGTCCAGGTGCCCGAGCGCCAGGGACCCCTCCAGATCGTCACGAGGCGGCGCGTCCGCGACCTCGAGGCGATCGGCGTCGAGACCCACGTCTGGACCGTGAACGACCCCGTCGCGATGAGGCGCCTCCTCGACCTCGGCGTGCACGGCATCATCACCGACCGGGCCGACCTGGCCCTCGCGGAGGTGCGGGCGGCCACTGCCAGAGCACTGTGAGCGCACTGTGAATCCCGGCGGGACGAAACAGGCGGGGCCACCGTGACGTTACAACGGGAGATTGCAACGCGAGAGGAGACCACACAATGGCAGATCGCAGTTTGCGTGGAATGCGGCTCGGCAGTCAGAGCCTGCAGAGCGAAGAGGGCGTGGAGTTCTCGCCCCGGAAGCGCGCCGTCTACCAGACGGCAGACGGCCAGGAGTTCGACATGGTCTTCGCGGCCGACGCGGAGATCCCCGACATCTGGCAGTCGCCCAAGAGCGGCCAGGAGGGTCGTCTGCTCGCGGCCGACGGCAAGCCCGTCGAGATCGAGGCCGGCGACGTCAAGGTCCCGAGGAGCCACTGGGACATGCTGCTCGAGCGTCGCAGCCGTGACGAGCTCGAAGAGCTGCTCGAGGAACGTCTGACGTTCCTCCGGGCACGTCGAGGCAAGCAGGCCATCGGAGCCTGAGCCCCGGCACCGCTCCCCCACCATCGGCCCCGGTCGTCGTCGAGACGACCGGGGCCGATGTGCGTCCGGCTGCTCGGGGCCGAGGGCTCAGCGCGAGCGGCGACGGCGCCGCGCGGCGTCGAACTGGCCGGGATCCGACAGCTCGTCCTCGACCGCCGTCGACCGCCGCGTCGCGGGCACGGTGGACGAGAACTCGGCCCACGGCGCCTCGTCGAGGAGGCGACGCCGACGGCTGCGCCGGCCGCCGATGAGCACGCGCGACAGGACCAGCACCGCGAGCCCCAGGAACGAGACGAAGAGCTCGACGGCCCGGCTGCCCACCGTGGCCGGCGTGGTGCCCGAGCCGAGCTCGACGGAGTGGACCATCGTGCCCGCGGTGAAGTCCCTGACCCCCGCCACGATGTGGCCCTGCGCGTCGATGACCCGGCTCGACGCGACGGTCGAGACGTTGACGACCGGGCGGGCGGTCTCGATCGCCCGGAGGCGGGCGATGGCGAGCTGCTGGGCGTTCTCGTCGGTGTCGCCGAAGTCGGCGTTGTTCGTCTGGGCGATGATGACCTGGGCGCCGTCACGCATCATGTTCGTGACGAGCTGGTCGTCGACGATGTCGAAGCAGATCGAGATGCCGGCGGTGAAGTCGCCGATCGTCATCGCCTCCGGCCGGGTGCCGGGCGTGTAGTCGCGGGCGATGAGGTCGATCAGGTCGGGGGCGAACGGCCGCCAGAACGACCGGTCGGGCACGTACTCGCCGAACGGGATGGGGTGCTTCTTGTCGTACTGGCCCTGGACCTCGCCGTCCTGCCAGAGCACCGACGAGTTCCAGACGGTCTCGCCGTCGTCGCTCTGCGTGATGACGCCCGACAGCAGCGGGGCGTCGTAGCCGGTGGTGATCGCGTCGAAGACGTAGCGTCCGTAGGCGTCGCGGGTCGGGTCGCGGTCGCTGCCGCCCTCGGGCCAGACGATCAGGTCGAGGTCGTCGCCGGGCTGGATGCCGCTCATCGCCAGCACCTGCGAGTTGAGCAGGTCGCCCTGCTCGCGCTCGTCGAAGTAGCCGGCCGGACCGTTGCCCTGCACGCCCGCGATGCGCGCCGTGCCGCTCGACGAGGTCGGCCACGCGGGCACCGCGAGCACGGCGACGACGGCCACGGCGCCAGCCAGGACCCGGGTCGCCCGGGGCAGCGTCGCGAGCAGGGCGAGCTGGAGGAGGGCCGCGACCAGGGCGACCATGAGGAAGCTGAGGCCCGAGATGCCGACCCAGGCCACGAGGCCGGCGAACGGGCTCTGCGACTGGCTCAGGGCGAGGCGCCCCCAGGCGAAGCCGCCATAGGGCCAGTTGCCCCCGACGAACTCGCGCAGCGTCCAGAGGCCGGCGACGACGACGGGCACGACCACCGTCTGGCCGACGACGCCGGGCCAGACGCGCGGCACCCAGCGGTAGGCGAGGGCGATGAGCACGCCTCCCCCGCCGACGATCAGCGCCTCGAGCGTCGAGAGCGCGAGCCAGGGCACGAGCCCGAGGTAGAGCGTCGCCCAGAAGACGTGCACGAGGTAGAACGAGAGGCCCGCGACGAACGCCACGAGGAACGCTCCCCCGGCGCGTCGGCCGCGCAGCGACACGAGCACGAGCGCGATGCCGACGAACGCGAGCGGCCAGACGTCGCCGTCGGGGAAGCCCGCGTCGAGCACGACGCCCGAGCCCGCGGCGACGATCACGGCGGCCCAGAGCGGGAGGCGGAGATCGGTCACGCGGAGGGGCACCGTGCGATCCTACGGGGGCGAGGCTGGGAGGCGGGACGCGCCTCCTGCAGGTCGGGATCCGTCGCCGAGCCCGTCGCCTCAGACCGCCGAGTACGAGACGATGCCCCGTCGGACGGCGTCGAGCGCCCGGCGGGCGACGGGCCCGACCGGCAGGTCGGCGACCACCGAGAGCTGGTCGAGCAGGTCGATCGTCTGCTTCGTCCAGCGCACGAAGTCGCCCGCGGCCAGCTCGGCGTCCTCGAGGACGCTGTCGAGGTCGGCGCCCCGGGCCCAGCGGTGCATGGCGAGCGCGAGGCCGGGAGCCGGCGGGTTGCTGCCCGGCAGCCGGTGCTCCTGCTCGAGGTCGTCGAGCTCGGCCCACAGCTTCTGCGTCTCGTCGAGGGCCTCGCGGTACGCGCCGCGGGGCAGGAACCGCTCGCTGAGCTGCCCCTCGTCGCGGCGGGGCTCGTAGACCAGCGTGGCCGCCATGGCGGCCATCGACGGGACGTCGAGGGCGTCCCACAGGCCGAGCCGGAGGCTCTCGGCCACGAGCAGGTCGCGGTCGCCGTAGATGCGGCGGAGCGTGCGGCCCGTCGACGTGACCGCGACCTCGGCGGTGCGGTCGCCGCGACGGCCCGACGACGTGGGCGCGGCCGCGCCCGACGTCGACGACCGCGGCGCGGCCGGCTCGAGGTAGCCGCGGTCGAGCAGCACGTCGGTCACCCGGTCGAAGACCTTGGCGACGGCGCCCGTGCGGCCCCGGATCTGCGCCGAGAGCTGGTCGGTCTGCTTCTTGAGCTTCCACCAGCGCTCGGACCAGCGCGCGTGCTGCTCGCGCTCAGGGCACGCGTGGCAGGGGTGCTGGCGCAGCCGTCGACGCAGGTCGGCGAGCTGGCGCTGGCGACGGTCGTGCTCGGCCCGCGACTGCGAGTCGGCCCGGGCCGCGCCCTGCTTCTCGAGGTCGCCGAGCTCGCGGCGGATGGTGGTGTACTCGCCGAAGTCGCCGAGGTGGCACTGCATGCTGCGGGCGTAGCCGTCGAGGCTCTCTTGCTGGGTGCGGACCTTGCGCGCCAGGTCGACGACGGCACGGTCGGCCTGGAACTGCGCGAACGACGTCTCGAGCACCTCGCGCGTGCGGGACCGCCCGAACTGCTCGATGAGGTTGACGGCCATGTTGTACGTCGGCCGGAAGCTGGAGTTCATCGGGTAGGTGCGGCGGGAGGCGAGGCTCGCGACCGCCTGGGGGTCGAGGCCCTGCTGCCACTGGATCAGCGAGTGGCCCTCGACGTCGATGCCCCGGCGGCCGGCGCGGCCCGTGAGCTGCGTGTACTCCCCCGGCGTGATCGGCACCCGGGCCTCGCCGTTGAACTTCTCGAGCTTCTCGAGCACGACGGTGCGGGCCGGCATGTTGATGCCGAGGGCCAGGGTCTCGGTGGCGAAGACGACCTTGACGAGCTTCTTCTGGAAGAGCTCCTCGACCACCTCCTTGAAGGCGGGCAGCAGGCCCGCGTGGTGGGCGGCGACGCCGCGCTCGAGGCCGTCGAGCCACTGCCAGTAGCCGAGCACGGCGAGGTCCTCGTCGCGCAGGGTGCGGCACCGTGCCTCGACGATCTCGCGGATCTCCTGGCGCTGGTCGGCGGTGGTCAGGCGGATGCCCGACCGCAGCACCTGCTTGACGGCCTGGTCGCAGCCGACGCGGCTGAAGACGAAGAAGATCGCGGGCAGGAGGTTCTGGTCGTCGAGCATCTCGACGATCTTCCAGCGGTCGAGGCGGCCCTGGGCGTGCTGCGTGGGCGGCACGACGTGGCCGCGCGGGCCCCGACCGGAGAACCCGTCGCGACCGCCGCGCTCGCGCCGGCTGCCGCCTCCTCGGCGGGACAGCGACGTGGCGCGCAGCAGCTCGGGGTTGACCCGGTTCGTGGCCGCCTGGCCGCTCGAGTCGAAGAGGTCGAGGAACTTGCCGCCGACGAGCACGTGCTGGTCGAGGGGCACGGGGCGGTCCTCGGAGACGATGACGTCGGTGCCGCCGCGGACGGTCTGCAGCCAGTCGCCGAACTCCTCGGCGTTCGACACGGTGGCGCTGAGCGAGATGAGGCGGACGTCGAGGGGCAGGTGGATGATCACTTCTTCCCACACGGCGCCGCGGAACCGGTCGGCCAGGAAGTGCACCTCGTCGAGCACGACGTAGCGGAGGTCGTCGAGCATCTCGGAGCCCGCGTAGATCATGTTGCGCAGCACCTCGGTCGTCATGACGACGATGCGGGCGCGGGAGTTCACGTTCGTGTCGCCCGTGAGCAGGCCGACCTCGGAGGCGCCGTACTCGGCGACCAGCTCTTGGAACTTCTGGTTGCTGAGCGCCTTCATCGGAGCCGTGTAGAAGACCTTGTCCCTCGGGTGCTGCATGGCGAGGTGGATGGCGAACTCGGCGACGAGGGTCTTGCCTGCCCCCGTCGGGGCCGCGACGAGCACGCTCGAGCCCTCTTCGACGGAGGCGCAGGCGGCCTCCTGGAAGGGGTCGAGCGAGAAGCCGAGCCGCGAGCGGAAGGACTGCAGCTGCGGCGTGCGCACCCGGGTCTTCGAGGCGGCGAAGCGGGCGGCCGGGCTGAGGTCGCTGCTGGTCATGGGGTCACCTTCCGGCGAGTTCGGCGTCGAGCGCGGCTGCTCGCTTGGCGACGCCCCGGTCGTGGATCCAGGCCACGCCCGCGGCGACGAAGTAGAGGACGACCATCGGGACGGCGAGGAGGAACATCGAGAAGATGTCGGCCGCAGGGGTCGCGATGGCCGTGAAGACGGTGATGAGGAGGATGGCGACGCGCCAGCCCTTGATGATGGCCTTCGCGCCGATGACGCCCACGAAGTTGAGCAGCACGAGGAACACGGGGAGCACGAAGGCGATGCCCACGGCGAGGATGAGCTTGAGGACGAAGTCGAAGTACTGCTTCGCGTCGATGATCGCGGCGTCCTGCTCGGAGACGAAGCCGGTGAGCACCCGCACGATGTTCGGGAGGACGTACACGCCGCTGAGGCAGCCCAGCAGGAACAGCGGGATGGCCGACCCGATGAACCCGACCGCGTAGAGCTTCTCGCGGCGGACGAGGGCCGGGACGATGAAGGCCCAGATCTGGTACAGCCACACGGGGCTGCTGAGGACGACGCCGACCGTGACGGCGATCTGCATGCGCAGGTCGAAGGAGCTCGTGATCTGACCGTAGTTGAGCAGGGCCTCGTTCGCGTGGGCCCCGGCCATGGTGAGCACCGGGGCGCGGAGCAGGTCGAGCACCCACGTCGACACGAACCAGCCGGCGACGCTGGCGAGGATCAGCGCCAGGGCG
>Ga0265780_10004075_pt1 | contig 18999 bp, 17 predicted proteins | sample P1T30metagenome_FD_192432 | JGI IMG/M metagenome (GOLD analysis project Ga0265780, IMG submission 192432) | Plant litter microbial communities from East Loma Ridge, Irvine, California - P1 T30 | ecosystem: Environmental > Terrestrial > Plant litter > Unclassified | place: USA: California...
ATTCTTCACCAGGAACGGGATCAGCTATTCGGGCGGCTATGTCGGCGCCCCCATGCTCGCCGACGGACGCATCGTCACCTTCACTGACAATTACAACATCGGCGACGCCTTGCCGCTGGCGGCGTTCGCATTGAATAACGACAGGCCGCTTTGGCGCTCGAGCTACAGCTACACCGGCCAGCCCGCCGCGCATGGCGGCAGACTCTACGCGGTCCGCTCCTCCAGCACGATCGTCGACGTGATCGACGCGACGACCGGGCTGGTGTCGGCGTCGATCAACGTCGGGGGTAGCGAGAATCTCAAGAGCAACGTCGTGATCTCGGATAGCCACTTGTTCGTCGCGAGCGCCGCCACGACTTTCGCGGTGGATTTGGGCGCCGCCGCCTATACGGTGGCATGGAAGACCTCTTATGGCGGCAATCTGGCGATCACGCCCGACGGCTATCTAATTATCTCCACCAAGACGGGTTTGCACGCGGTCAAGCTGGCGTGACCCCCGCGCGGCACCAATGCGGTGCCGCGCGGGGGCGGGTCACGGTGCTTCGCGATGAACTCGAACCTCATATCGAGTCCCTGGCGAGGTAGGCCGCCGCTTTTTTTAGGATGTCGCGCTCGGCCTTCATTCTAGCCAACTGGCGGCGCAGCCGCTCAATCTCCTGCTGCTCGGGCTTTAGCACCCCGTGTCCGGGAAACGCCGATCCCGGGTCCGCCGTCTGTTCGCGCACCCACTTGCGCAGCACGTTCTCGTGCAGGTCCAGATCGCGCGCCGCCTGCGATACCCATACCCTGCGTTCCCGCACCAGCTTCACCGCCTCGATCTTGAACTTGCGGCTGAACTTCCGTCGTTGCATCTCTATCCTCCGGTTCCAAAAACACCTCATCTCGGTGTTCACGAAACCGGCAGCAGCTCAAAGCGCGTATACCTTGCGTATTGCAGCGAAGAAGTCGGTTACGGTATGGACTGGATTGTACAGCACTTGTTACCTGCTTGTCTTTACCGGTTGATGGTCGTCTTGCGATGACGTGCGAGCGCTTCACAGAGCTTTTCGGTTGGAACGGGCGGTCTGTCGAGCACGGCAAAAAATGCTTCGTGGTCGGCCGGCTGCAATGCGGTACGTTCCGGCACCGTGACCGTCTCCACCGCCGTTTGGTCAGCAGCGTTGTCTGGGGTGTCAGGTTCTGATCGATGGTTCATGGTCAGCGCCTTGGATCTAGAAAGGTGTGCATCCCAAGATCAAGGAGGATCGAGGGTAGCGTAATCGTCGAAGAGCTCGGATTCCTGATTAAGGTCGGCCATTCGCTGAAGAGCATCATGCTGCGCCGCATCCGTACGGTTCTGTTCTTTATCGTATGTAGAGCGCTAGCGGCGCTGGGTAGAACCAAAGTCTTGGAACCGAACTCCAACAATCAGGCTTAGCGCGGAGGATTGAGAGCCTGGGCAAGCGGAACGCCGAGCGCCCCGTTTCCTTCGATGCGCAGGGATGCCTGATCGACCTTTGCTTCTCTGAACACCTGGACTGCTTGACCTGTCCGGCCCTCAATATTTCGAAACGTGTTGGCGCGCATGGTCAGACCGCGCACGGTTCCTGCGACCACGGCGATCGCAACGCCGTCGCGACCACCGGGTATGCCGGCATCGATGAACCGGTTGCCGACAAGGTTGATGTCTTGGCCCTCCCGAATCCACAGTGCATACCCCGGTACCAGACCACCTACGCGTTCAAACAGATTGTTTGCAACCACCGCCTGTGCGTTCGCCGTTAGGTATCCGAGTTCGGCATGTCCGTGACAGTCTCGAAACTGATTGCCGACGATCGTGATTGCGCGAATGCCACTGATGATGAAGGGCTTGTCGCAACGCTCCACCTGGTTGTTGCGGATCATGATGTTATAGGCACGATTGCTGGTCATGGCGGCATTTCCAGCGAAGCCGAATGCTTCGAATCCCCCGGCCCGATCACGAATTACGTTACGTTCAATTAGGATATTGCGTTGCGCATTCCGCAGGACATCGTTCGAAGACAGCAACAGCGCTACTGCGAAGCCACCGCCGCCGGTGAAGCGATTGTTGCGGATAGTCACGTTTCGAACGATGGCGAATGCGTCGCCGTTTGGCTCCAGATCGATCGCGCCGGGCTGCCCGAGGCCGGTGGCGGGGTTCATCGGATCCCCGGCACCGGCGCTGCCGTCACCTCGCCGTGTGACGTTAATGAAACGCGACGCCTCGACTATCAGGCCGTCGACGTCGATCACCGAGATCGCATTGCGGTTGTTTGCGTTGACCCCGTTAAAAATGCAGTCGCTGACGGTGATGCCCCGGTTGTGCCGTTCGACCCGGGCCGTGACGCTCGACCCCAGATGCAAACCATCGCCGCGAAAACCGCGAAAGCCGACGCGGTCGAAATGCACTTCGCTGACGCCGTTCAGCATCACGAGATATGAGAACTCGCTAAAGCCCAGCCGCGCAACATCGTCAACAAAGCTGAGATCGCGAAAGCACAACCCGGTGATGTTGCGCGCTGGATCCGGTGAGCCGCTGTCACAATGCAGGATGAAGGGGGACTTGCGGACATCAGAACGGGCAAAGATCGTTTTGTCTAGGCCGTCTCCGGACAGCGTGGCGCCCGATGGCAGCGACGCACTTGCATCATTGCCGACCAAGTATCGACCATCGGAGCCGCTGCCGCGTCCTGCCGGTGCATGCACCGGCTTGCCCGTGGCAAAAGCACGGGCGAGCGCGGCGGTGTCGTCGGGATCGCTGGGCTGGCGAAAGTCGGGCAACGAAACGCCCTTTGCGGGCGCTGTCTTTCCGCATGCGGCGGTTGCCAGCATCGGCACCAACACCATGCCGGCGACGACCTGCCGCCGCACCAGCGCGCCGACAGGTCCAGAGGCTCCGCTTTGAATTTTCATCGTTCGGTGAACGCCTCTTTGGAAAGTCGCGTGAATGGGGTCAGCAGATAGCTCATGACCGAGCGCTTATCGCCGATCAGATTGACGTTGGCGACCATGCCAGCACTGATCGGCAGCTTGCGGCCATTCTGATCGCGCAAGGCGTCACTCGTGGTCATGATGCATATTGTATAATAGGTCTCTTCGGTTCGTTCGTCTCGGATCGCATCTGGTAAGATGCCGATGACAATGCCCTCAAGGCCTTCATAGATTGAATAGTCATAGGCGGTAATCTTGACCAGCGCACGCTGCCTTTGCCGTACGAACGCGATATCGGATGGCCGCACCCGCGCTTCGATGGTTAGCCCACGATTGACCGGGACGATCTCCCCCAGCGGTTCGCCTGGGCGAATGCTGCCACCGACCGTTGTCGTCAGCACGCGGTTGATGCGGCCGACAAGCGGCGCACGTACCGTGGTTCGATTGAACCTGTCTTGCAGCGCGGGAAACGTCTGGCGCTTTGCCGCCAGTTTGGCCGGGGTCGCCGCCAGTTTTTGGGCGGCCTTCGAACGCCAGCCCTGACGCGTCTGCGCGAGCGTCGCGCGTGCTTCGGCCACGCTTGATTGCGCACGCGCCACGCCTGCATCCCCTGGCTCGTCGCGACCGAGGCCTGGCGATTAGCTTGGATCAATGACAGACGCGGCTCTATGTCGTTGGCAACGAGGGGACGCAGCATATCGGTCCCGCCACCGCGGCATCGACATGGCTTCCGCTTCGGCGACGGCGCGCTCGGCCTGAATTAGGCGTGCTTGGCCGGCAGAGGTCAACCCTTGCAGGTCGAGTTGGCGTGAAAGATACAGCGACCGCTCGATCCCAATTTGCTCCGTGACCGCAACGTCCTGGGTCGCGGGAAACTGTGGCGAACGGCCAGCCAGTTGGGCCTCGAGCCGCGAGACCTTGACCTGTAGCGAGTTGAACGCAGACTGGTTCGCATCGAAGTCCCCGCCCGACGCGGTCGTTATCGAGGCGAATAAGCGGATCATTGGCACGTACGACCGTGCCTGTTTGGCCAGAGTTTCCTGCACGATGCCGCCCTCCAAGTTCGACATCACTTGGAGTTGGGCGGTTGGCACGATCTGGCCGACAGCATGCACGGTGCGATCGAGCTTTGTGAGCATCCCCCAGACAAAGAATATGGCAAAGAATGCCAGGATCGCCTGGAGAAGCACGCTCGATGCCGAGCGCAGCCTGATCGGTAAGGTCTTCGAAAGGGGTGTGCGACACGTTATGCAGCCTTAGATGGGTTCATACGGCGCAAGATTTCATCGCGAGGTCCATCGGCTAGTATCTTGCTGTCGCGCATCAGGACGATGCGGTTGACGAGTCGCAGCAACGACATGCGGTGTGTGATCAGCGGCAGCGTACGGTCTTCGATCTCGGGTGTGATGCGGTCGATCAGCGATGCTTCGCTCTCGGTGTTCCCGAAGGAAGAGTTCATCCGCAACGGCGAGAATGGCATGCTCGTGGACTTCTTCGACGGCGATGCGCTGGTTGACACGGCCTGTACGCTGCTCGAGGACCGGATGCCGGCAGCGCGGCTAGGCGCGGCGGCACGGCAGACGGCGGTGGAACAATATGACCTGGCGACGGTGTGCCTGCCGCGGCAACTCGCTTGGCTGGACGAGGTGGTGTGTGCTTGAAAGATCCCAGCCGTTGGCCGGCAAAACTATTTTGCTGCTGCCGCGCTACACGGCAACCGGGCCGAGCAGCCGGCTGCGCATGGGACAGTTCGTGCCCTTGCTGGAAGCGGCGGGCGCAACGGTACGCAGCGAACCGTTCTTCGACGACGCGTATCTGATGGGGTTCTTCGGATCAGGCAAGCAATCACGGGCAGCGGCGTTGCGGGGCTATAGTCGGCGAATGCGACTGCTTGCGACGGCGCGCGCTGATATGGCGTGGGTGGAGCGCGAGTTGTTCCCGTTCCTGCCCGGTTCTTTCGAAACCATGCTACGTTGGCGCGGCATTCCGTATGTGGTCGACATGGATGATGCAGTGTTCCACCGTTACGACATGCATCGCAGCGCTGCGGTGCGCGGCATGCTCGGCCGCAAGCTAGTCCCCCTGCTGCGCGGTGCAGGGGCGGCAACGATGGGTAACCCGTATCTGGTCGAATATGCCCGCAGCCACGGGACAAAGCACGTGGTCGATGTGCCGACCGTAGTCGATCCCGACCGTTATCCCCTGCGCGCGCCCCCTGTAAGTGAGCGGCTGCGACTAGGGTGGATCGGCACGCCCGCCAATGCTCGCTATCTCGATGTTGTAGTGGAAGCGCTGCGGCGGCTCGGCCCCTCGGTACCAGTGACGTTGGTGACGATCGGCGCACCCAAACTGCCCGGACTGCCGGTGCCGCAGGAGGCGCATGCCTGGAGCGAGGACAGCGAAGGGCCGCTGCTGGCGGGTATCGACGTTGGGGTAATGCCGCTGGTCGACGACCCGTTCGAGCGCGGCAAATGCGGATACAAACTGATCCAGTACATGGCTGCAGGGCGCGCTGTGATCGGGTCTCCGGTGGGCGTGAATGCCGACATCATCACGTCCGACTGTGGACTGCTGGCAAGCAGTGTTGAGGATTGGATGGACGTGATCCGCACGCTGGCCGGTGATCCAGAGCGGCGCGCGGCGATGGGGCGAGCGGGACGGTCACGGGTCGAGCAGCATTACGCGCGCGACGTGGTAGCGACGAAGCTGATTACATTGTTCAAGGAACTCATGGCGTGACACGGGTCGCATTCATTACCAGTGGGGCGCGGACCGTGCCGAACTTCCGCGGCACGCTGATTGAGGAGTTGGTGGCACGCGGCGCCGAGGTGCTGGCGCTGGCGCCCGATTGGGAAGACGACACGCGTGCGGCAACGCGGGCGCTGGGGGCCGAACCCGTCGATATCTCAATGGCGCGGGCCGGACTTAATCCCGTGCGCGATGCGAGCGATATGGTGAAAATGGCGGCGCTGCTGCGGCGGCAGGCCCCCGATGCGATACTGACCTATTTTGCCAAGCCGAACACCTACGGCATGTTGGCCGGGTGGATGGCGGGAGTGAAGCGGCGGGTCGCGATGGTCGAGGGGCTGGGCTTCGCATTCGAAAGCAGCGAGCTGGCGGGGACCAAGGCCAAGCTGGTGTCGTCAGGGGCAAAGCTCCTGTACCGAGCCGCCTTTTCCCGGGCAGACTTGGTATTGTTCCTCAATAGCGAGGACGAGGCGGTGTTCCGCGGCGATCGACTGGTGGCACCGGACAAGATCGTCAACTTCGGTGGGATCGGGGTAGATCTAGAGGCCTTCGCGCCGACCATGCCCGTGGTCGATCCACCGACCTTCCTGCTGATGGCACGGCTGCTGCGCGGCAAGGGCATCCTCGAATATGCGGAGGCCGCAGCGCGCGTAAAGGCGCGCTATCCGCAAGCGCGCTTCGTGCTGCTCGGCGATGTCGACGCCAATCCCGATTCGCTGACGCGTGAGGAAGTGCAGCCTTGGGTCGACTGCGGCGTGATCGAGTGGCCAGGCCATGTTAGCGATGTACGGGCGCAACTGGCGGCAGCCAGCGTGTTCGTGCTACCGGCATGGTGCCGCGAAGGGCTGCCGCGTTCTACCCAGGAGGCGGCAGCCATGGCCAAGCCGGTGATCACGACCGACGTGGTCGGATGCCGTGACACGGTGGTCGACGGGATCAACGGCTTCATGATTCCGGGTCGTGACGTCGCGGCGCTTGCCGCGGCGATGACGCGCTTTGTTCAGGAGCCGGCACTGATCGTCAGCATGGGACTGGCAAGTCGGCGACTGGCCGAAGAGCGTTGGGACGGGCGGGTAAAAAGCAGCCAGCTGGCCGACATGCTGCTGTCCAACTGACCGGGGCTTCAGCCTTCGGCTTCGGGTACCACCGGTTTAACAGCCAGCGCCATGACTGGAAGGAAGTACATCCACTGGAAGACGAAGGATTCGATATACGGATTGGTGGCGGTTGCCAACAATGCGGGCACCAAGCCACCAATCATATAGATGTCCTCGGCGCGCAGATCGCGCGCACTCCAGCGGCCCAGGAAACGTTGACCGTAAAGCAAAAAGGTCGAGGCGTAGGCAATGAAGCCGAACAATCCGACACGCAGCAGCGTCGCGAGCGGCATAACCTCGTAGCGCCACGGGAACAGCATGTTGCGGATATACGGCACGCCAACGCCGTGACCGACGCCTAGCCCGTAACTGTCAAGAAAGCCTTCCCACAGCGCGCTAGCCTGCTCGGTCCGCTCAGACCCGCCACCGCTGGTCAGCTCATCCCAAAAGCGCGTGACGATCAGCAAAAGATCAACAGAATCAAACAGGATATCGATTACCACCAGCATTAGCAGAGAGCCCAGGCCGAGCAAAAACATCGGCAGCAACGCTGAGCGGGTATTCTCCGTCAATTCGGTGTCACGCATACGGCTGCGTAGAACGAAGCCCGTCAGGAAGCCGATTGGGATTGCCAGGATCAGCGCCGAGCGGCCAGATGTTAGCGCCGCGATAAACATCAGCCCAGGCAGAACGATGCGCGCTACCTTACCCTTGATGATCAACGGCTGGGCAAAGATGGCGCCCGCCAGGAATATCATCGATCCATAAACCAGCATGGTCGCCGCGGCGAACCCACCCTGCACATTGACGTTGGCATCAGCCGTCAGGAATACCACTGCGCCCTTACCGAAAGTCAGATAGAGATAGAAGAACGCCGCCACCGACGCGACCGCGGCCCAGGTCATCCATACCAGCCAGGTAGTAACCCGGACTAGCCCAACAAATTGAAATAATGCCGTCGACATCACGATCCAAAGTAACGGCGCGATGATGTAGACGAACAAGGTTTGGTTCGACGCCGAGCGAGGCGCCCCGTTAGTATAGCCTACCCAGATGTATAGTGCGGTTACCGCAGCTCCAAGAAAAAAGGTCAGCATAACCTGATCGAGCCAGGCATCTCGACGAATTAACACGATACAGATCAACATAGTCAGGAAAAAAGTGGCGGCTTCGACGGCTTGAAACGAATGCGGCACTACCGTCGCCATCGCCAACGACAAGAATAAGAAAAACCGCGCAATCTTTGCTAGAGCGTCGCGGGCTTCGTTGGGATAGACTGTCTCAATGCGCGGAGCAGTTATCACCGCGTGCGCTCCGATGACCGCTGTGCAAGGCTGTTGCGGACGATTGAACGGACCTTGGGGAGAGCACGGTACAGCATGCCAAAGCCTTGCAGCGTAAAACGGAACTCGTCCATCGACCCGCGCAGCACGGCGCGTCCGAGGCGCGAAACAGGCTCGACCAGCAAGGTAACCCCGGTAATCAGATACGCTTGAGCGCGCGGCAGGTGCTTAAAGGAATAAATGATGTTGCTCTGCAGGGCATAAAACAGGCGGTGGGCACGCACCTGCTCCGATGTGCCGCCCTGTTTGTGATAGGCGGTGACGTCGGCAAGATAGTGCGTTTCCCAGCCCGCATTGGCGACGCGGCGCGACAGATCGAGATCTTCGAGATAGACGAAAAAGTCCTCGTCGAAGCCGTCCAGCCGTTCGAACACATCACGGCGGATCAGATAAAAGGCACCCATGACGTGCTCGATGGGACGTGTCTCCAGATGATCGAACTCGATCATCGTCACCGGTGGGAACCAGCGCCTGGCGATCCGCGTAAGCCCGAGCGAGTTACCAATGAAACTGTGCCAATCGGGAAAGCGTGCACAATGCCGGTGGGCAATACCATCGCGCCCGACAAGGCGAATGCCAACTACGCCGACGTGCTGGCTGCGCGACGTCGCATAGGCCAGTGCCCCTTCGATCGCCCCCGCATGCAACTCGGCATCGGGGTTAAGAAACAAGAGGAAAGGGGCTGTGCATTGCCGCGCGGCTAGGTTGCAGGCGCGGCCAAAGCCCAGATTCTGACCGGTCTTGATGATCTCAAGAGCAAGGCCGGGTACCGCCACGTCGGCGGAGCCATCGGTCGATCCGTTGTCGACGACGACGACGCTGCGTACGGCCGGTCCGCCATGCACGGCAATCGAGCGCAGGCAATCGACCAACTGATCGCCGGCATTCCAGTTGACGATGATGATATCCACCGCATCCACACCCGTCGCCGGCACGTGTCGCGGATCGGCGGCCGGAAATGCCGCCTCGCTCGCATGTTCCATGAAGCCGCTGTAGGCCGGGTACCGGCGAACTTCCAGCCACTCCGTTTCGCATCGCGCCTTCGCCGAACGTGCGGCTCGACATCGGTTCAGAGCACCGCCACAGGACCATCATGGATCTCATGTCTTCCCCGCGGCTAGCCGCGCTTCAGCCGGACTGGACCTTTACCCCCACAACGGCGCCCTGGCGGGTGCAGATCGCCAGGCACCGCGAGCGGCTGCGCGGCCGCGTCGCCGCTCCGGCCAGCGAAGTGCTCGTGCCCCCCAAGGGCGAAGGGGCGTGGATCGTGTATTTCGTCTATCTGCCCGAAGGGCGGCTCGACCCGGCCCATCGTTTCGCGCTCGATCGGCTACGCGCGCTCGGACGCCGGCTGCTGGTGGTGTGCGCGGCGCCCAATGCCGCTGCCATTCCCCCCGAGCTGTCACGCGCGGCTGATGCGTTGCTGTGGAAGGCACTTCCGGGCTTCGACTTCTCAGCCTATGCGCTGGGATTGCGCACCCTTGCCGAGCATTGTCCCGGCAGCGATGCGCTGGTGCTCAACGATTCGACGTTCGGGCCGCTGGTGGATCTCCGCCCCTGGCTCGACCGGGCCCGTTGGGACCTGACCGGCTTTACCGCGACGTCGAACGTCGAGAACCATGTTCAAAGCTATGCCTTTCATCTGCGTGACGTCACCCCGAAGCGGCTCGGCGCCCTCACCTCGGTGATGCCCAGGCGGCATGCCTTCAACCACTTTTGGGCGGTCGTGCTATGGCAAGAAACGCGGTTTGCGCGGGTTGCGGCCAAATCGATATCGGTGGGATCGTTCCTGTATGCCGACACACCTGAAATCGAGGATCCGACGCTCCAGGTTGCGCTGCCGCTGGTGGCTGCCGGCTTCCCCTTCCTCAAACGCTCGCTACTGGGCAAGCTGTCGCACGTCGCCGAGCGTGAGGAGACGCTGGCGACGTTGACGGCCGTCGGCTACCCAGGTTAGCCGCGCGTTACCGCCTTGAAGCGTCTTGCCCGTCGGATGCGGCGCACGACGTCGGGCAGCCCAGTATACAGCATACCGACGCCCTGAAGCGCAGCCCAAGCATCGGCAGGACGGCGCTGCGCCAGGAAACGCGCCACACGGGACACCGGCTCCCCAAGCAGAGTCACCCCGCTCACGACCAAAGCCTCATGCAAAGGACGGTGTTTCCAGACATAGACCATGTTGCTTGACAGAATATAGGCGTAGCGCCGCGACTTGATCTGGTCGGAGGTGCCGCCCTGCTTATGAAAGGCAACCAGGTCAGCGCGATAGTCGATGCGGTATCCCGCGTCGACGACCCGCTTCGACAGGTCCAGATCCTCCATGTAGAGAAAGAAGGCCTCGTCGAAGCCGCCCAAACTCTCGAACAGCGCACGCCGCATACAGTAAAAAGCGCCCATGACATGGTCGACTTGCCGGCTCGACCGATGGTCGAAGTCCAGTAGCGGAATGGGCTTGAAATAGCCTCGACCAAGCCGGAACAGACCCAGGCTCTGCCCGACGAATGATCGCCAGGTGGGAAAGCGCGCGCAGTGGCGGTGGGTTTCGCCGTTGGTATCGATCAGTCGTACGCCGACCACGCCGGTTTTATGCGCACCGTCCTCGTCCAGATGCGCCACCACGCCCGCCAGCACGCCCGCTTTCAACTCGGCATCGGGATTGAGAAACAACAGGTACGGCGCGGTACTCATGCGCGCGCCGAGATTGCAGGCTGCGCCGAAGCCGAGATTGCTTCCTGCCGGCACGATACGCAGCGGAAGTTCGGGCATAGCGATTCTGTCCGATCCATCGGTGGAGCCGTTGTCCACCACGACCACCGATGCGACCAGACCATCGCCATGATCGACGAGCGAACGAAGCGCTGCCGTCAGCTGATTGCCTGAATTCCAGTTCACCAGGACGACGTCGACGACCTGACAGCTCACTTTAGCACCTGCCGTTTCGGTATCCTCAGCCGCAACGCCAATCGCTCAACCTCGTCCCACAGCGGATGCCGCATCCACCACAACACCCCTATCCAGCACAGTCCGCTGCCTAGCAGCGACACGGCGAGTAGAGCATAGGGAACTCCCACCGTATCGCGGGTCCAGATCATCGCCAGCGCTGGAAACAACAGTGCAGCCGCGGTCAGGCCGGCATTGCGGGCATAAATTTTTACGAAGGCACGCGTCGGCGCACCAGAGAGGCGCCGCACCTGCGGCAGATAGAAGATCATGCCGATGATCGGATCGATCAGTCGTCCGAACGCGGCACCGATGATGCCAAAGGTACAGCAATAGGCGAAGACGGCTAGTCCTAGGATTGTGCGAATGGTTTCGATGCGGGTCTGACGAGCGACCTCATCGCGCAACACAAACAATTCGTAGTTCATTGCATAGGTCAGGCCGACAATCTGCCCGATTGACAGGAGCGCCAGCGGCACCGCTGCTGCTAGCCAGCGTCCGCCAAACAGCAGCTCCACCACCGGCCCGGACAGTAAGGCCAGTCCCGCCAGCATCGGCCACAGCACGGCCAACATCATATCCAGCCCGCGCAGATAGGAATGGGTGATGTCTCGCCCTGCCCGCGCATCCTCCGCCAGCTTGACGAACAGGACCCGCGAGAGACTGAAATAGACGTTGGTAATTGGCACGCCGGAAAGCTGGGCGGCGCGATTGTAGAGACCCAACGCAACCAGGCCGAGAATAGACCCTAGGATAAAGTCGGACAGACGGAAGGCGATCACCGCAACGCCACCGATGGCAAGGGTCTGAAACCCAAAGACGACCATCGACCGCCAGCCTATCAGTGTCAGCCCAAACCCGCTATAGCGGCGCGCAACGATCGCGAACGCCGCGGCGCTGGCGACCGCGCCGGCAACCGCGCCATAGGCCGCGCTCACCGCACTCGCCCCCGTCAGCGCGCTGGCGATGCTAACCGCCGCGGTAACGACGGTACGCCCTACGGTGATCAGCGAAATGGTCGAGAACTTCATGTCCCGCTGCAGCATCGTCGAAGGACGGAACTCAATAATACCCAGCAAGGGCACCAGTGCCAGCACGCGCAGCACCGTGCCGACGAGCGGCTCGCCCATGGTAATCGACGACAGCGTGCTGCCGACTAGCAGCGCCAATGCCAGCAGGCAGGCGGTCAGCGCATTGATTGTGAAGGCCGTGGAGAGCACGGCAGGGGTCAACTGGTGTTCACGCACGACATAGGTGCCGACGCCGAACGCGGCCAGCGCCTGCAATACGCCGCTGACCGCGGCGGCAATTGCGAACATGCCAATCTCGCGCGGCGCGAGGATCCGCGCCAGCACCACCGTCATCCCGAACGTTGCGGCGAACGAAACGACCTGCCCCGCTACTGTCCATGCAATCGCGCGGCGGATCATCGTGCCCCGAACCCCGTCAGCATGGTGCCGATCGTGCGCACGACGATGAGCAGGTCAATCCAGGGCGAGTAATGCTTGATGTAATAGAAATCGTAGTGAAGCTTGCTCCGGACGTCGTCGAGATCGGTGACGTGTCCTTGGGAGACTTGTGCCCACCCGGTAATTCCCGGCTTCACGATGTGCCGGTACCGGTAAAACGGAATTTCCGCTTCGTACCAGCGCGATAGCACTTCGGCCTCGGGCCGCGGCCCGATCCAGCTCATTTCCCCGCGTAGAATATTGATGATCTGTGGCAGTTCATCGATTCGGGTACGACGAAGAAACCGGCCAAGCGGTGTGATCCTGACATCGTCGTTCTTGGTCATCGCATCGTCACGGGCGCAATCGAGCTCGCGCTCGACCGTCATCGTCCGAAACTTGTAGACCGTGAAGACGTCGCCCTTGTACCCGATGCGGCGTTGGCGAAAGAGCGCAGGCCCCGGCGACTTCGTGCGGATGGCGATCGCCAGCGTGATGAACGCGGGTGCCAGCACGATGGCGGCACAGGCGGCGATCAGCCAGTCGAGAATGGCCTTCACCGTCATAAAGGCGGAGATCGGCGCGAGCGATCCGAAGCTGTTTTCCGACAGATGCTCGAGTTCGACGCGCCCCGTCAGCGATTCGATTAGATGCTTGGTGTGATAGACCGGCAGGCCGGACAACGCGAAATCGGCTAGGCGACGATCCCACATGCTGGGCAAATCACTGCGCAGGTCCGCAGCGATCGCGTCTAGGCCTATGACCGACGCATTACTGTCGACCAACGTAACCCAATCCACCCCGGAAATCTGTTCGACACGCGCCTTTTCGCCAAACGGCAGCACACCGATCCTGAGGACCGAGTGTCGGTGCCGACGCGAATACAAGCCGAGGAACCAGATGATGCTGAGCGTGTAGCCGCTGATCAGCATGGTCCGGTTGTAATCCAGTCGCGTCATTATGAACACGAGCAGCAATGCCGCGAACGAAATCGTAAAAGCCGGCAGGACATACGCCGAGTTCTCGACACCCGGATAAGTGGTGACGTTCCTAAACAGCAAAGTCCCTGCCACGATGGCTATGATGGTGCCGTACAGGGCTTGGTTGATGGGCCCCATCTGCGCTGCGTTATCGATGGTCACGAGGCGGATAAGATACGGAATGAGCGCGGCGAACAGCAATGTTCCGCCCAGCTGATAGCGTAAGCGATGATATTTCCTGCGCTTCATGATGTTACCTTGCTCATGATGCGATTTTCACACTCTCTTACCCAGCTGGTACACACGCACCTGATATCTACTGCACATTCCCGTTCGCCCGGAAAAACCTCCTGGGCAGTGCGGAGTACATGTTTACTTGCGCGCGGCATCCCGGTTACGCGGTTGCTTGCCTGAGACGGCACCATGCCTATTACTCAGCCCGTTCGTGCTAGACGAACCAAGCGTATGGTCCCATTTACCGTGCCTAAACCCGAAGCCGGTGGCGCTACGATCGACAATGTCTGTGCAGGGCACCCCGCCGAGACCGAAAAGCTCACGCCATTCGTTTCCTGTAGCAGCAACGGCTTGCGCGTCAGCTCGGTACCCGAAGGTAGGCAGACCACACGAAGATAGGGCGGCTGGGCGTCGGCCGCTTCAATCGGGCCGACTTCAGCTTGCAGCGTATAGGTTCCAGGCGTCAGCGACAGCGTCTGTCTCGCGACATCGCCCCCCTCGCCTGCAGCCGTAGAAAAGATAAGCTCTCCCTTGGCCGACGTGGTCTGCTCGATCCGCGCGGTGACGAACTCGTTGTCGCTCAGCTGCCAGTCATACGGCGTCTTGACCACAGGATCCTCGCCGAACGTGCCACCGCGTACCGCGGCATGCTGCGCACCACGATGGTCTGAAGCATAGACTTTCCATGCGTCGTCGAACAGCTGCGCCTCCAGCAAGCGGGTGTAGAGCGCAGTGTCAGCCGCGGCGCCGGTGGCGACGCCTTGCTGCTTCAACATGGCAAATAGCAGCGCGATGCGGTGGAGGTCTTTCCCGCTCTGCGCCAGCTGCTGCAAATATAGGCCGCCCCAGAGCGGACGCTGCGCCAGGGTCTTAGCGATAGCAGGAAGCAATTGGTCGTTCGAGGTCGCATCGACCAGAACTGGGAAGAGCAGCGACGGGGCCGCGCGCGATGTCCGCAGAGCGATGTCATACTGCCGCAGCGCGCCCGAGACGTCCCCCTTTGCAACCGCGTTTTCTATCATCCAGATTTGGACGATCAGGTTGCGGCGAGACAGGCGATCGGCGGCGGTGAACACAGCCGCCACCTGCTTTGGCTTGTCGCTGGCCAGGCCAAAGGCCGCCAAAGCATTCACATTCCCCGCATCCCGCGCCAGTGCGGCACGCGCCAGGTCGCGTGCCTTGAAGCGTTGCGGCGTGGATTCATCCTGCACAAGCGTCAACGCCACCTGCGCCAGCACCGTGGCATTCTCGCGATCGAGCTGCAGAGCCAGCTCGGGACGTTTCGTGGCCAGTGCCATGCCTAGGCTGTGGCGTACCGCCAATGCCCCAACGAGCAGGACCAGCGCCACAGCGAACGCTTTGGTCCAACCAGCGCTACGCCAATCCGCGGACGCAGGCATAGCTACGGTCAATCCTGATTACCGTAGTTATAACCATATTCGTAGCCGCCGACATTCCGACGCGCCTCGAACTTGGTCAACACCGCACCAAGTACGCGTGCATGTGCGCTGAACAGGCGGTTGAGCGCCGTCCGGACGAGGCTGGACCGGATGCCGTGCGATTCGACCGCGTAGATCACGCCTTCGACCTGGCTGCAGATCAGAGGCGCGTCGGCGAGGCCCATCACTGGCGGCGAATCGATTACGACGTGATCGAACTGTTCGAGCAGGCGGTTGATCAGCATCTTCAACCGCTCGCTGGTCAGCAGCTCCGCAGCATTGGGGGGAATCGGACCGGCGGTAATCGCGAAGAGACCGAAATTCTCGACCGAATGGATCAGACCTTGGATTTCGTCGTCGCCGGCAAGGAAATTGCTCAGCCCGTGGCGATGATCGGTGCCGATGAGATGGTGCACCGACGGCGACCGCATGTCGCCATCGACCAGCACGACCCGCTTTTGTGCCCGCGCCAGCGTCGTGGCAAGCGCCAGCGCCGTGGTTGACTTGCCCTCCATCGGCCGGGTGCTGGTGATTGCCAACGACCGGGGAACGCCGTGCTCGGTTGAGAACGCCAGGTTGGTCTGCACCGCCAGATAGGCGTCGACCATGCTCGATTTACGATCGGCCAGCGCCTCGTTGGGCGTCTTGCCCACGAGTTTGGGGACGCTACCCAGCAGGGGCAGACCGACCATACGTTCCACCTCTGCCGGATCAGAGATCGCCTCATCCGCCTGTTCGAGCAGGAAGGCGGCAATTGCACCCAACGAGGAGCCGATCACCAATGCCAGCAGCATGTTCAAAACCAGCCGCGGGCTGGATGGCCGCTGCGGAGTGTCCGCCGGATCAACGATCGAGACGTTGTTGACGCCAACACCGCCGGCGATGCCGATCTCCTTGTAGCGCGCCAGCAGCGTATCGTAGAAACCGCGGTTCGTATCGGTATCGCGCTGCAGGATCTGATACTGGATGTTACGGCGACGCAAATCGAGCGAGCTGTTCTTCAGATCATCGACCCGGGCCTTCAGGCCCTGTTCGCGTCCAAGGGCTTCGCGATAGCCGAGCTCGATCGACCCATTGATGCGCCCCTCTTCGCTAGCGATGCTGCGATCGATCTGAGTAAGCTGTGCCTTGAGCGACTGCGCAGGCGGATAGCCTGGCTCGAACTGCAGCATCAGCTTCTGGTAATCGGCTTGGACTTCGGCACGCTTGGTACGCAGGCTATTGATGGTGCTATTGGTCAGCGCCTCGCTCGCCTGCCCGCCATGCCCCTGATTAGCGCGGAAGCGTGCTTCTGCCCTCACGCGGTCCGCGGTGGCTTCGTTCAGCGCCGTATTCAACGACCCCAGATCGTCGGAGTTCAGGGATCGCTCGGCACCACCGGCAGTGCCGGGGATGTTGATGATACGTTGCGCCGAGGCATAGGCGACGAGGGCACGCTCGGAGGCTTCCAGTCGCTGGCGCAACTGAACGAGCCGCTTTTCCAAGAACTCGCGCGCGTAGCTGTTGGCCTGATAGCGGCGCTGCAATGTCGCTTCGATGAAATTCGTCGACCAGGCATTGGCGACCTTCTGCGACAGCGCGGGGTCGGGGCTGGTGAAGCTGAGCTCGACTAGTCGTGACGACCGCACGGGCGCAACGTCGATATTGTCGAGCAATAACCCGCCGGCGATCCGCAGTCGCTCTGGTCGGCCACCGGCACCCAGCCGTCCAGCTCGGCCTGCCTGGAACAGCGGGCCATCGGTGTTGACGTCAAACATGGCAAAGAAGGCAGGATCGTCGACCAGCTGCAACTGCGCTGCGATCCGTTCGGCTAGCGACCGCGACTTCAGCAAGCCGTACTGGGTCGAATAGAACTCCTGATCGGAATCGCTCGATTCCTGCTGTGCGCCACGCAGATCGACGACCTTGTCGGATTCACGCGCGATCTCGATCGTCGAAATCGCCGTATATTGAGGCGTCATCAGCAAGGTGATGATCAGGCCGATCAGCAGACAGCCACCGACGATCGCCATGATCGTCTTCTTCCAGCGCAACGCCAATCGCATAACATAGCGCAGGAATGCGGCTTGCTCCACCGGCACCTTGACCAGCGCGGTGCCTGCACTGGGATTGCCACGCAACATGGGATCAAGGGTATTCATACTATTTCCCAGTGCGCTTACTGAATGACGGCGATTAGCGGTGCCGCCAGGATCGGCGCCACGGCAAGGGCATTACGGAACAGGCGTCGCGACGCCGATTCACCAACGACGATCACGTCGTTGGGATAGATGGCTGGATCGGAATAGACGCCGCGTCGGATCTGCTGGATATTGTAGAGCCCGGCCATCCGCTTCCTCTCGACCGTGCGCAGGATCACGACATCGTCGATCTTTGCAAATTCGGTCAAGCCGCCGCTTTGCGCGAGGATCCGCATCAAGGTAGATTGGTTGGTAACCGAGTAGGAGCCCGGCTTTTCGATTGCGCCATCGACCGTCACGACTTGGCTTACCGAGCCCTTTATCGACACCGTTACCTGAGGGTCGCGGACATATTTTCCTCGCAAGCCATCATCGATTCGGCGGGCCAGTTCGGGTGCAGTCAGGCCGTTTGCATCGATGACCCCGACCAAGGGAATGGCGACGCGGCCACCACTGTCGACCATGACGTCGCGGGTAAGCTCGGGTGTGTTGAACACCTCAATATTGATAGTATCGAGTGGGCCGATATAGCTCGGGCGATCTGGTGCCACCAGATCTTCACGGCCTGGCGCGGGCAGCCCTACCGTCTCGACGACCTTAAGATCCGCACTGCTACGGATCGGTTCCTCGTGAGCACAGCCGGTGAGAAGAGCCAAACCGACGGCCAGAAAAAACTTGCGCGACATTACCCTACCAAACCACTTCAAAATTCAGAGAACGCCTTACCGCGCCCTTAGAAGGGTTGCCGTGCAGCGTAAAGGCGCCATCAATCGATGACCTCTGCGCCACTCCGCTCCGACACCGGCGTCAACATCCAGACCGCGGCCACGCAGAATATCGTCAGCATTAACGATGTTCGAAGCGGGTAATCGACGATGCTGGCGGCCAAGCACAGCAGAATGACCGCCGATCCCGCCCGTGCGGCCATAGCCTGCGGCGATGGCGCCGCGCGCCACGCCCTAAAGGTCGCCATGCCCCACCACAGAAGGAAAACGATCAGCAACAGTGCTGCTGGCGCGCCGCCTTCCAGCACGAGTTGGACGATGTCGTTATGCGCCTGGTTGAAGAAGGTGAGCTTCAACAGCGCGAACGGCTCGACGTGGCGAAAAACCGGCTCGAACGCGCCGACGCCGGTTCCCCATGGGAAAAACGTGCTGGTTATGTCCCAGACCACGGGAAATGCGCGAACCCGCTGATCGGTCATCGGATCAAGCGAAGCGATGCGGCTGAACGCCACATTCCTTCCCATGAACACAAAAACAGCGACGAACACTGCAAACGCCACGGAGACCCCGCCGATGAACCGCTGGCGGCTGCGGCGACGCATGCCGAGCAGCCGCTGCTTCAGCACCGGTGCGGCGATCGCGGTGGCAAGCAGGATCGCTAGTCCGCCAAGTACCAGCCCGGCGCGAGAGCCCGTGCTGGGCAGCATCAGCACGATGAAGGCGGCGACGCCCAATGTACCCCACCGCATGGCGGTGCGGCGGTTGACGCGCGATTCAGGTACGCTAGCCAATGCCGCCAGTATCGGTAGCGCGCAGGCGAGCAGCAGCGCCTGATGATTGCGGTTGGCCAGAAAGCCGACGGCGGAAGGATCGGGATTGCCACCATACCAGCGCAGCGGGCTGCCGGGACCACCCGTGACCTGTGCCAGTCCCA
>Ga0265780_10004077_pt1 | contig 18997 bp, 22 predicted proteins | sample P1T30metagenome_FD_192432 | JGI IMG/M metagenome (GOLD analysis project Ga0265780, IMG submission 192432) | Plant litter microbial communities from East Loma Ridge, Irvine, California - P1 T30 | ecosystem: Environmental > Terrestrial > Plant litter > Unclassified | place: USA: California...
CATGTTCTCAAATACGAGTATGATGAGCCCAGGGCCGGTATCTTTCTCTCATCATTGGCGTTGGGGTTGGCCTATGGTACAAAGTGCTAGCCTTTGTCCACCGGCCGAAGTACACGTTGGCTTTTCACACTCAAAGCCGCCAGTGCAACTTACAAGGCGAAGGGCATGGCCTTGTGTGGATGCCTAGCGCAGGTATATGTTTTTCTCCACCCCCTGGCTACACCACATTTGGAGTCAAAGGCTGAAGGGCTTCAAGGCCTGTCAGTGTCAGAATCACTCAGCACTGGAGCATTCGAAGGTAGACGGAAATCGTTTTCAGACACAGTACGCTGTTTTCAGAGGTGTGTATTGGACGACCTTGTTTGTAGTTGCTGGGTGAATTGAAGACCAGAAGCTTCACTGTCGCACATTCAAGATGCGATATCTGTGAAGCACACCGTGTGTGACAGGTCAACGACCGCAGACTCAGAAACAATTGAAAAAGCTGACTCCCTGGAATGTACACGTAACACGATTCTCCCTAGGTTGATGATCGAGAGAACTGCTTCATCTACCCAAAATGCGAGGCAATTGTCTTCTACCACTGCTCGTCCTTGGATTATATACGCTGGTCGTATTGGGCCACGTCCGCGAACTTACAGCTAGCCTAGTTCAACCAGGTATGACTGCAGAAGATGGCTCATCAATACACACAGCAGTCAGAGCACGCGCGGAAAGCGAGGAGCACCTGAGTTTTGTACTGTACGCTCAATCCTCGATGACACTCCCGACCTCGCTATCATTCGTCCTATACCCTCCTCCCACCTCGTTCCCGACATTGACGCCTTCGAATTCGACAATGTCTCCACCAGGACCTACGCTCACACCCACTCCTCTGAACTCAACAACCTCACCACCACCTACCACCGTACCGGAAGAAAAGCCCAAGCCTAAAGAAACATGGACATTCAACATCGAAAGCGGAAGCAAAGGCATCAACATCGGCACCTGGTCGCTCGACGAGACATACTACGGCCTCCGCCGAGGCCTCCGCGAACGCTGCGACGACCCGGTCCCGCCGACCATAGCAGCGCGCAAAAAGCACAAGCAAGCCGCGCCCCCACCACCGCCCCGCAAGCAATGGGGCTTCAACGCGTGCAGCGCCGAAGCCTCGATCTTCAGCCGCGAATACTCGACCGACGGCGGCGAGCAATTCTGGGCGGACGAAGGGGTGCACGTGAAGATTAGCTCCGTCTTCATCCCGGAGAGCTACGGGTTCAATCTGCAGAATCTGTTCATCGAGCAGGTCGTGGACATTTACCGGCTGGCGGTTGCGGACGGCAAGAATTGCATGCAGTTTGATTCCAAGACGACGTCGTGTCCTGCGTGCATCGCAATATGGTGCACACAGAAGATGCCGGGTAAGCATATGGGGGCGGGCGTCGATAAGAAGACGAGGATTAGGCGCTGGTGCAATGTGCCGGATTATGTGCGTGTGGCGCTGACTGATGCGAGCGGCAAGGAGCAGGCGCATATGAAGGTCGAGGTGGAATTCATCTGCCCGAAGGAAAAGGATCCGTTGTTTCTCAAGGGGTGTATCAAGGACATGGGCAGGTTTGACTGCATGGCTGTGATGGGTGTCACGGGTGGAGAGGCCAGGGGGAATGGGACGAGGGGCGGGATGCTGAAGAAGGCGACGCAGGGGAAGGATGTTAATGTTGTCGCTGACTGTCCGAATAAGGAAGTTACAGGTAAATGTCCGAATGCAGGTATGTGCAAACTGGGCATCTTTCTACTCGTCTTGGGCTAACTCAGGTATAGAGTGCATGTACAAGATCGGGGGTTGTTTCAGAGGGTTTCTGAAGAATTATTGAGGAGCAGGGTGAAGTCGGAAGTCGAGTGGAGTGGGCGATGTGAACAAGATTCGGCCTGCCACAAGCTGACTCCTATCCTGAAGCTTGGTAGGTACGTATCGAACAACGGGTCGGACCACTTTGGTCAAGATCCTTCGCACGAGTTGTGATGGTTTTGCTTGTTAGATTCTGATTTTATTTTCAATCCACATCTACTGCTCTTCCCTCTTACCCCTCCCCGTCCTATTTCTCACACATCCTGCTTCCACTCTTTATTAAACGCCCGCCCAATAACCATTCTCCGCACCTCACTCGTCCCCGCCCCAATCTCATAAAGCTTCGCATCCCTCAATATCCTGCCCACAGGCACCTCATTCATATACCCCATGCCGCCCATCAACTGCACCGCATCGGCCGCAACCTCACTTGCCTTCTCTGCCGCATACAAGATCGCGCCCGCACAATCCTGCGTCCGGATAACCGGGTCCGCGTGCGATTCGTCCACGGCGCGCGCGATGCTATATGTAAAGGCCTGCGAGGCGCGGAACTTGGTGTACATGTCGGCGAGCTTGCCCTGGACGAGTTGGTTGTGCGCGATGGGGTAGCCGAATTGCTTGCGCTGGTGGGTGTATGGTAGGACGTTGTCGAGGGAGGCTTGCATGAGGCCGAGCGGGCCGGCGGAGAGGACGAGGCGCTCGAGGTCGAGGCCCTCCATTAGGACGCGCACGCCGCGGTTGATGTCGCCCAGGATGTTTTCTTTGGGCACGAAGACATCGTCGAAGACGAGTTCACCTGTGTTGGAGCCGCGCATACCGAGCTTGTCGAGCTTTTTGGTGATGCTGAAGCCTTTGGTGGAAGTTTCGACGATGAAGGCGGTTATGCCTTTGGAGGCGGCGGCGGGTTCAGTTTTGGCGTAGACGACGATTGTGTGGGCATCTGGGCCCTAGCATGTTGTCAGTATTTGATGTCTTATGTATAGGAGGAAGAGGCGTACGTTTGTGATCCACATCTTGGTGCCGTTGAGCAGATAGCCGCCATCGACCTCCTTCGCCGTCGTCTTCATGCTGACTACGTCTGATCCAGCAGAGTGCTCTGACATGGCCAACGCGCCTATTTGCTCTCCGCTTATGAGCCCAGGCAGGTACTTCTTCTTCTGCTCAGTGTTGCCGTTCAGCATCAACTGGTTGACACAGAGTTGGCTGTGGGCGGCATAACTCAGTCCTATGCTTCCAGACGCTCTTGAAAGCTCCTCCATGACGACGCAATGTGCCTGGTATCCCATCGCCAGCCCACCAAACTCCTCGTCGGCTGTTATGCCCAGGAAGCCAGCTTCGCCAAACTTCCTCCACATGTCGTTGGGGAACTCATTGTCGCGGTCCGTTTTAGCAGCTATTTCTTCTGGAATCTCTCGCCTTGAGAATTCACGGACTGATTCGCGAAGCTCGTCGAGGTCGGATTGTGTGGGCGGTGCGAAGTCCTTGGGATGTTTCGTCGAGGCGTGTCGGCGTGCGCTGATTGCTGCGGTCCGTGAGCACCGGAAGAGAGGCCGCGCACTGCGAGCAAAAAGACGGGGTGTTATTGAAGCCATTTTTGTGTCTACAAAAACTTCACAAATACAGTTGAATACAAAACTCCTTCGCGAAAAGTGTGAGAACGCAGTCTTGTGCGGCTTCGGTTTGCGACGGCTGTAGCCCATCCGCCGAGGCACCTGCCAGATGCGGTTGAAGTCTGGGGTAACCGCGGCTTAATTCCGCGACGCTTTTCACTCCCAGAAAGTATGCTACAACTCCTCCACCTTCTTCATTGCCCGCCCATTACACTCCCCCACATCCAGCGCGACCAAGAACCTACTGACAGCATTATACGCCGCCACCGTTGCCGTAAGCTCCACCACCTTCGTCTCCCCCAACACGCCCTTCAACCTCTCCACTACTCCCTCCTCCACCTCTACCCCAATCGTCATCTGATCCGTGTACAACACCACCGCCTCCTCTTCCCCGCTCAGCCCAGCCAGATCCCCATCCCTTCGCCACCCCCGCCCCGTAACCGGTGTATCAAACACCAGCTGCATAGTCTCGCGCGATACGCCTGCTTTAATCGCGAGCGCGGCGTGCACGTCCCATTCGTGAACCGCCTTGTTGAGCACGGCGACGCGGCTGATGGCGAGTTCTTTGAGCGCGTCTGGGATGCTGGTCTTGGTGCGGATCGCGCCGATGAACGAGTTCCAGCCGTCGGCGACGGCGGGGTTGTGGAGGAGTGCGAGGTCGAGCGGGATGAGGGGGCGTGGCTTGCGGCGCTCGGCGATGCGCTCGTAGATTGGGCGCGCTTCTTCGTTGGGAGCCTCCGAGGGGGCGTAGGCGACGCGCATGGTGAGGTTTGAGGATGTCGAGAGTGCTCGTGTGAGGTTTGTATAGAGTGGTGGGGGCCGGAAAAGGTATCCTGCAGTGCGCAGGGACATTGGCGTAGACAGAAGGGCAGCATGGCACCTTTTATACCCTACAAGTGCGATATGCAGGGTGACGGTCGCATGCGGTTACGGCATGCTCTTCTCCACCCAGTGTGAGTGCGTTAGACCGAGCTATTTTGCCTTGACGTATGCTGCTTCATCACTGACATGTGCCGCTGTGAACTTGTGATCAACTTGGACAGGAGCTAAAAACTGGTTGGACCCGGTTCAAAAAGTCATGGTATTCATGAAGATGCAAAATTGAAAGCTATCCCTATGTACAAAATCCCAGTTTCTAAGCTATACACACCGCACCATTTTTACAACCTGCTGCTTTCGTCGAAAACATTTGGCAGCCTGGGGATACCGTCGAGACGGTCAGTCTTCTTACCCGTTGGCGCCAATGTGACGTTGTAAAGCAAGTCGAGCTTGGCCTTGGGGTCTTTGGTAGGCTCAAAGTCAAGCAGCAAGTCGTCCTTGACCGCGAACACGGTGTCGTTGGTGACCCAAGGGTCGTCGCGGGGGTAAAGCTGGGTGATCAATGGCTTGTAGCCTTCGGCTGAGACCATCAAGTGAATATGTGCGGGACGGAAGGGGTGGCGGTCCATGGTCCTGAAGAGCTGGCCAGTAGCACCTGGTGAGTTTATTAGCAAGAGCTTCGTAAAGGTAATCGGGGTGAACACACCATCGGTAGGCAGCGAGTAGGCAGTTGGCTTGTAGCAGTAGTAGTGGTATTCACCATTCTCGTTTGTCTTGAACTTGCCCCTCAAGTTGTTGGGCTCTTGGTTCTCCGGGTCCTGGAAGTCGTACTTTCCGTTCGCGTTTGCTTGCCAGATGTCAATGACGGCGCCCGGGATGCCCTTCTTTGTGTCGAGGTCGCGGACCACACCGTGCATGAGCGCAGTCTGGCCATCTGGGTGAGGGTTGCGGATGATGGTGTCGCCCAGATCGCGGAAGGGGGAGTGAGGCGACCAGAAGGGTCCGAGGATTGTGGACGAGGTGGGTGTCTCGCCAGACTCGTTGATGTGCATGTGTGCAATCTCGTCGACTAATCTGTGTAGTTGTTAGATAACCAGTATGTCGTATAAGAAAATGAACACTTACGACTCAACACCGAGAACATCAGAAATGCGATGTGCCTCGTTCCTGGTGTTTGTGGTGGTCTTGCCGATGGAGTTGACGAAACGCACACCTTCGAACCACTCATCGTTGGTCAGCTCGACCTCGCGAATGAAGTCGTGGAGATGTCTGATCATAGAACCCAGCACAAAACGTGTTCGCTCGGGCACAGCAGGGCCCATGGCATTGATGACTGCGGCTGTGAAGTTGGGGTCGAAGCGGTGCTTCGCATCGTCACCCTGGTACTTCGGCGCTGACTGTGTGTTTGGGTCCATTGTAAAGGGATGAAGAGAAAATGGGAGAAGAAACTCTTTGCGAAATGATATCAAGTGGTGTATTGATAGTATATTGATGCAAAATCTGGGGGGAACTCTTTATAAACCCTTCAATGCACAGGCAGTCCGGCCAACCGAACTAACACCGTTGACAATCGCCGTGTCGCTAGCCGGTGCATCAGGCGATGCACTTGGAAGCATAGCGCTGCGGGAAGAAGATTTGGGTGAGACTGCGAGCGTCTGCGAGCGTCTGCGAGCGTCTGCCGAACGTCCCGCCCTCTGGAGATGGCTTGCCCCGCCATGGCCAGGGGCGGTTGGCCAATGAGATGGAACGCGTTGTGGGTGAAGTCTTATCCGTCTCTTTTCCAATGCTTCTAGCGTGTGCCCCGCCATCTTCTTGGGTTTCGGCAAGTTTACTAACAACGGGTCGAGATGCGTCGCGCTTTTCGGTTTCGAAGATGGTCGCGGTCCGAATCTTGTTGATGGATTCATTTCGTGCGACGTGAACTCCTGAGCAAAGCAACTCTCTTTCGATACGCGAAACAGTCAACATGGTCAAACATCATCTGATGATAGGCACGTGGACGCCGCCTGGCGTAATCATTACCGTCGCATTCGACGATGAGACGTTGGAGCTGGAATTGGTGAAGAAGACTGAGATTCCTGAAGATGAGCCCATCAGCTGGATGGCATTCGACGTACGCGATTCCTGCTGGGTGTATATCAGAGACGACAATAACTAATAGGGAAGTGCAGCGTCAAAGGAAGAACATCTATGGCTCGTCGATGAAGAAATGGAGCTCCCATGAAGTCAAGAGTCCTAGCGAGATCGTACATTCTGGAAGCTTTCCGATAGGTGGCCATCGTGAGTATGTTTGGCCTTCGCAGCTACCATCCACTAACAATTATCACAGCCAAAGCCAACGATGCCGACACCAAGACGCGCGCCATCTTCCTTCTCCCATCGAAGAAGCCGCCGTACGCCGTATACTGTAACCCCTTTTACGACTACGCTGGCTATGGCAATGTCTTCTCCGTCGACTCCTCTGGTCGCATGAAGGAGAACATCCAGAACTTCGAATACTGCGACAAGACGGCGATCCACGGTATGGTCTTTGATCCCACCGAAACCTACCTCTACAGTGCGGACATGTGGGCGAACAGGATATGGTGCCACAAGAAGATCGACGACGAAGGCAGGGTAGAGACGGTAGGATACACAGAAGCACCCGCGCCAAAGGATCATCCGCGATGGGTTGAGATGCACCCGAGTGGGAACTACCTGTACGCCTTGATGGAGGGAGGGAACAGACTGTGCGAGTACGTGATCGACCCGCAGACGAAGTTGCCAATCTACACGCACAAGACGTACCCATTGATTCCACCTGGTAAGTCATTCATAGCCAGCTCCATATGCAAAGCTAATTGCGAAAGGCATTCCCAATGCGAAAACAATGTACCGGTCTGACGTCTGCTTCCTCACAAAATCCGCAAACTACCTCTTCGCAACCTCCCGCTCCAACTCCTTCTCGCTTACGGGCTATATCGCGGCTTTCAAGATTGCGCCATCTGGTGTAATCGAGCGACAGATATGTTTGAATCCCACGCCAACATCCGGTGGGCATTCGAACGCGGTATCGCCATGCCCATGGAGCGATGAGTGGCTGGCACTTACTGATGATGAGAAGGGCGGTATAGAGATATACAGATGGCAGGATGAGTTTCTAGCCAGAGTTGCCAGACTGGAGATTGGAGAGAAGGGCTTTGGTATGAACGCTATTTGGTATGATTAGTTAGACAGAAGGGGAATAGTACAATGCAAGAAAACCAGACAAATTCGAGGCTGTTCAATGCAAGTATATCACCACTTTCTCATGATTTCAAATGTAGCTGCTCGTGCGAACAATAATACTGTAATGCTTGCACGTGTCAGATCGGAATTGTTTTCCGACCTCGGAATGAACCATGAGGGGCAGCTTGGGGAAACCATGATCCCTGAGCCTCGACACGTTAGTGTCAGCCGGCAGATGTCATCGGGGAAGCTCTCTTCCACGTCGTTGGTTCATCATGGCGTCCATTGAGGTGCAGAAAGATACTATTTCTAAACACTTCCATCTCAACTACATACACACGGTTTTGCTAATTGTTGTCCCCGATTGAACCTCGAATTTACCCCATATCCTCCAACATGGCATCCAAATCAACACGGGGCATTCTGTACGTGACGATGCAGCCCAAGGAGGGTCTGCCAGAAGCGCAATTCCACGATTGGTAAGTTGACGTCCTCAGTCGGATCCTGTCGAACTCGAAACACCGACTAATACCTCTTCAACCCAGGTACCAGAATGAACACGGCCCGAACCGCCTACGACTCCCGTTCTGCAAGAACGGCTTTCGCTACCGAGCCACAGACCTGGAGAATTCACCTGGGAGCCAGGAGAAGCCGGAATGGATGGCCATCTACGACTTCGACGAGCTCGAGCACCTCACGCGCGAACCGTACCTGAAGCTGCGATCTGCACCGGTGCAGTCGCAGAGGGAGAGGGACACCATGAAGCAGATCTTTGTCGATCGAAGGAACTATGATTTGCTTGGCGAATGGAAGAGTGACGACTTTCGCGACCTCCAGAAAGTTGAGAACGAAGGGGAGAAGAATGTCATGATTGCTGTGAGCTTCCAGGTCCATGACGGCAAGGACAAAGAGGAAGAGCTGGAGAAATGGTACGTGCAAGAGCATGTGCCACTACTGCAAAAGGTACCAGGGTGGAGGAGGACGAGGCGATTCGTAACGAGCTACTTGGATCTGGAGAGTGGACACAGGAAGGAGAAGGAGTATCTCGCTCTGCACGAGTATGCGCCAAAGAACGGTCTCGGAGGACCAGAGTTCCAAGCTGCTATAACCACCGAATGGTGCGCCAAGATCTACAAAGACGTCGTGAAGGAGAGAAAGAGGCGGGTGTACGATTTATACTACACATTCGGTGCCGCCCAACGAGACCTAAAGAGCCTAGCAAGCGACGACACCTTCCCCGCAGAATCAACAGACGGCCTGATTAAAACCCATCCCGCAAAATCCACCCCTGAAAAACGCCCCATCATCGAAAGCTTCGTCACAACCCCCGACGGCGTGCAACTCCCCTACCGCCTCGAAGGCTCCACCGACCCCAATGCCCCTCTGCTCGTCCTGATAAACAGCATCCTCGTCGACTACGCCATCTGGGACGACTTTGTCACACACTTCCTCAACCTCACGAGCAGCAAATACCGCATCCTGCGCTACAACACGCGCGGCCGAAACACCCTCCCTCCATCTGCTACATCTCCAGTCACCATCGATCTCCTCACCACCGACCTCCTCACCCTCCTCGACGCCCTGCGCGCCAAAACCGCGTCTGTAATCGGCGTCTCGCTCGGCGGCGCAACCGCCCTCAACGCCGGTCTCAACCACCCGTCGCGTATCTCAGCGTTCGTCGCATGCGACACCAACGCCTTCGCCCCGCCATCCAACGCCACAGCATGGAACGACCGCGTCGCCATGTGCGACAAGGAAAACGCCGTGTCCCCCTCGGGTGAGGTCATTGTTGGGCAGGACCTCGCCGAAGCTACCGTGCGGCGCTGGTTCGTCAAGGAATCGTACGAGGATGCGGCGCTGGAGAAGAAGATCCAAAATGTGAAGGATATGGTGAGTGGGAATTCGCTGCAGGGATTTAGGCAGAGTGTGGTTGCGCTGCATCAGTATGATATTCGGGAGAAGATGGGTTCGTATGAAGGCAAGGGGGCGTTTTTGGTGGGCGCGGGCGATGGCGTGCTGCCGAAGACGATGAAGGAAAATATGGCGGAGAAATTGGGCACGGGGGTGGAGTTGAAGGTTGTGGATGGGGCGGGACATTTGCCCATGGTGGAGAGGCCAGGTGAGGTTGCCGAGTTTGTAGCGAAGTTTTTAGGATAGAGTAGGATTTGCTATACTTTGCTTCGAAGTTATCCAGATATATGGTCTAGATAGTACTGCATATAAACAGTGTTTCCAGAGTGCCATCTCAACACAACTTCGACCCGTCATACCCTTCCAAGTCCGGCCCAACTTCATAGTCGGGCTTGTCCGCCTCCTTCAAACTGGCCGGGTCGATGTACCGACACGTCAGCGCAAACCGCAACTTGCCCGCATGCTCGACAGAATGCTCATAGTACTTCTGTACTTCCGCGCCATGCATGACCACAATATCTCCGTGCCCCAACTCCATCTTCAAGACTTCCTTCGCGTGCCCAGAGTGCTTAAGACCCAACTCTTTCCGCACTGTCTTAAGCCGCACGCGATATGCCTTCGGATCTGACAACTTCAGCGCGTCGAGCTCAGGCTGTAGTGCCAGGCGCGCTTCGTACTGTGTGCAACCCGGGATGGGGGGCTCGTGATCGTATTCACCTGCTGCGGAGGACACACCGTGGTAGTGGCGCGCCTTCATGCGTATGCGCATGGTTCCTGGTGCGCCTAGACTGAGTGTTGCGATCGTGGGGCCAAGACCGACCTCGCCGTCGTCGTGGTAGTTGATCTTTTGCATTTCGAAGTACCCGAGGGCGAGGACTTCGTTGAATTCGGTAGGGGCAATAAATTCGGCGGAGGCGTTGAAGCCTTGCATGATCTCTTCTGTCTTCTGGGCAAAGAGGGCGTGGTAGTCTGGGCAAGGTCGGGCAATACACTGTCTAGCGGTTTCTTGCGCAGCGAGGAACTTCGCTGCCCAGGTGAGGCGGCTGCGCGTTGCGTTAATTGGACGGGCCGCGCCCTCGAAGGGGTGAGAGTCAGTTGCGGCAACGAACTTGTACGGCATCCCGTAGTTCACGTTGAAGTGGCGGCAGTACATGTCACCCTTGAGCTGGCCGGAGGGCATGATACGACGGCGAAGACCGATGTCTGTCTTCTGGAGCTCTTCGAACATCGTGTTAGGGCCTCCTTCCTCTCCTATCACGGTCTTGTTGGCAACCATGTGCGTGATGAAGCCGTTAATGCCAGGGATCTGATACCGATTGATACGGTATCCATGGGCCATGCTTATTGACACTCCTAGAAGGGGAGAGCTGACGTCTCTAGAGAGCGTGTAACTCGCACTGAGCGGCCAGAACGTCTCGTGCAAAGACTTAGCGGATATCAAAGAATGCAGATGCTCCAATTTGTAGTCACAATTCGGAGTCGAGCATTCCCAACCAGTCCACGCTATACGTGAGTTACAACGTCCACAGTCTGGACAGACTATGCCTGAGGAGAATGACTGGGAGGTTGCTTCACCAGGAAGAGCGTAGTCGGAGACTTCGGGACGGTCAAATCTCAAGGCGTACTCCATGTTGTCATTGAGCCACGGTGTCTTCTGCTTAAGGAACCGTGGGTCGTAGAAAAGTTCTGCCTCGTCTGGTTCTCTTAAAACCTTGCTAGAGCCGGAAATTGACTCTTGGACAATGTGCCAGAACGCAGTACAGCTTGGCTGTAAGCACATCCAGCCGTTGAGGTAGACTTGCATGGACAGCTTGCCACAACAGTCGCAGGTCTCCTGAACCGGTAGATCGAGCGAGCCCAGCTCAACCTGGTCTTCTTCGACCTGATTCTCTCCGTTCTCAGGACTCCACCAAGACTTCTTCTCGGTGTTCAGCTTTTCGAAGCGATATCGAACGATCTTGCTGTTGCCGCTCTTCTCAGTCCAAATGTGCGTAGGCTTAAAATAGTCAAGAACACAATACTGGTGCGGTGGCAGCGATGGCATGTGTGGGTTGTCAGCACCTGTGAGAAGAACGACGGGATTGCAGTGGGCCATGCAATTCTTCAAAGCCGTAATAACCGCTGTTTGCTCGGCTTGGTCTCGGCCACTCTTCATCTCACCGGAGTCGTTGTCTTTGACTTGGCCCCCACCAGCTCTCGAGATGACGACGTCGTTGTCAATATAGTCTCGGGCATGAGCGACTTTGTCGAACATCATGCCTCGCGCGAAACCTCCAGTAGAATAACACGCGCTTTGGTAGGCGCGGTAGTAGTGCAGAGTTTCGCATAGCTCCTGGCGACCCGCAGCCCAAACCTCGGGTTTGCCAGAAGGCGCAGGCTTCTTCAAACCCGGCTTACGATTGGCGAAGAGCTTTTCAGAGATCCTGTAAAGCTCTGGATGCTGTTGTGATAGAGGTTTAGTGTCCCTAGCAACGAACAGCTCTTCGTCCTCTGTCGTCGCTTCTGAGCCTGCGTCGAAGCACTCATAGCCCGGCCTTGGTATTGCGCCGTCTCTACTGCGCAGGTACTCTAGTAATTGTTAGCATGGGGTGATCAGTGGCTTGAATGACTCAACTTACTGTAGGGCTGGCTCAACAGCTGCGTGGGCTGAGTTTGGTCCTCCTCCACCATTGCTCTCTTTTGTGACTGGGTTGCGTCAATCAAGCCAGACAATTGGCCTACCAAGGCGACCTCCCCATTGTGATTGTACGGGGGTATCGGGAGCGTCCCCTGTGAAGTGATTGTACTGGGCTCTTGTGGGACGAACTTCTGGGATTGGCGTGGTTGTGTGCGCAGAAAGCTAGAGCCGTCAGTGGACGTGGTTTCGCTAGAGGCCGGTACTGGTGCCGACACAGGCTGTGCGTATTGCTCTTGATTTCCAATGGCTGGTCGTTCGCTTATACTCGCGAAGCTGGTCTCTGGGGTAGAGAACTTCGCGTGTTGTGAGGCTGTTATTCTATCTAATGGACCACCAGGCGAGAACCACGACGGGGAGGTCTTCAGGATGATGACGCGCGAGCTCATCCCTGCTGATTCTTCGATAGCAGCTGCGTCGGCTAATATTTGCTTCCTGGATTTAGTTTTGGGCCGGGCGCTTCGTCTTGGTGTGGTTGAGGACTTGGTCGGCATTGCTGAGGACTTGGTCGGCACTGCTGATGACTCGGTTCTGGACTTGGACGGAGCATCGATCGCAATCGTTTTATTCTCCTTAGGAGGGGGTGTCCATGGGTCATCTTTCACAGTCTCCTTAGTCTTGCGCTTTCGGAGTTGACGACCCGCCGCTGGCGTTGCTGGGGGTGACTGGGGTTCATCTGCAAACGCAGACTCGTCAGCGAACTTGGACCGAAAACTTTTGGAATCCCTTTTCGGCTGATTTGGCTGCGGTTCCGGGGTCCTTTCAAGGACTGCTGGCTGCCGATTGCGCGTAGAACGGCGCGCTGGTACTGGTAATGGTTGCTCATCGACCTGTTCCGTAGCAACGGCTGGTGGCGCGACATCTTGGACAGTCGTAGAGATCTGTTCCGTCGCGGGCTCCGATCGCTCCTCAACTTGCTTGTTCAATTGTAGCAAAGCTTTAGTCCCTCGACGAGGGCGCTGTGACGCAGCAGTTTCGCAATTGTTAGGGTCATCGAACAAGGCGAGGGTCTGGGTGTTCCTGCGGCTCTTTCCATGGTCTGGCTCATTATATATGTCGCTTAGAAGTGAGGATGATGGACTGGAGAGCGGAGAGTCGTCGCTGTCAGATGTAGTCGAAAAGGTGGTGCCTGGGGTGTCGCCCGAGTCGCCGGTTTTCAGTGAACTCGGTGTCTCCATCGTGTCAGGGTGCAGGCAATTGCGCTTCAACTTCTTGTTTGCGGGCAACGGACAGCACAATTTGCAAAGGACGGGTAGAAGTGAGGACAAGCAAGGGTACAGGGAGTGTATGGGAAGATAGAAAAGGTGGGTTGGCAAAGTAGTAGTAGATGAATCGAATTAGAGCAGATAATAGAAGGTCGGAGGTGCGCAAACAAAAGACCGACTGACTTGCGCTGCCTTCACCTCGAGGACGTCGAGGAAGTGAGCGCCGGTGAACGTGAAGGCGGGGAAGGCACAAGCCAGCGCCAGCTCGCTACCATGGTACCACATGGAGACTTGCGCACACGAAGACGCCATACACGTCTATTGCGGCTCACTGCGCGTTTAGCCATCGCAAACACCATGCAAATGCGATTGACAAACGATCACGACAGAGATGATGGTGTCGTATGTGTAACGCCAAGGCGGTTAACCGCTTTCGTCGCCATCCTCGGCTTCCCCAGCTTCTCCACACCAACGACTGCGGCTGTGAGGAGCTGACAGCTTCCGATGCCTGCTAGCGTGTATGCTCGCTGAACTTCGGCGAGCTTTCTCTTCCCTGCCTCTTCCTTGAGAGCTTGAATCTCAATAAATATATCATCTCTTTTTCATCGCATCGCTTTACCTAGGCACTGTCCGCTGAATTGAGTTGTATCGTAAGTGCGCGTGCTGTTTTGTGGGGTAGCGCATCGCTGATAGCTTCCAGTCTCTGCCGAACATGGTCTTCGTTCCGCCATCATGGGTGCCGCAGCTGCCCTTCGACCCGCCAGACTCGATTCCCATCTGCGATTTTATGCTGGATGAGAGATTTGGCAGACATCCACTGGGCTATTCGCAGAATCCATTTACCTGCGGCTTGACTGGCAAGACGTACACGAGCTTGGAAGTCAAGGAACGCGTGGACTGGCTTGCACGTGGCTTGGCAAAGGAGTTTGGGTTCCAGCCCAACAATGGCTCCGAGTGGGACAAGGTCATTGCTGTCTTCTCAATGAACACGGTAAGCTCTGCGTATTCACTCGCGTTATGCGACAAGGTTGACGTGCAATAGTTGGACACACTGCCCTTGGCATGGGCGACCCACCGTCTAGGAGGCATCCAGTCACCTGTGAATGCCGCGTATAGCACTGAAGAGCTCGTGTACCAATTGAAGAACTCGGGCGCAAAGGCGCTCTTCACTTGCATCCCATTGCTCGAGACGGCGCGCGCTGCGGCCAAGCAGAGCGGCATTCCCGACAATCGCATATACCTTCTTGAGCTACCCAACCAGGCTACTGGGGGGAAGAGCAACCCGGATGGCATGAAGACCGTGGACGACTTCATTCGCGAAGGCAAGGAGCTCGGCCGTCTGGAACCATTGAATTGGGCACCTGGCGACGGCGCGAAGAAGACTGCCTTTCTCTGCTACTCGAGTGGCACATCTGGGCTACCCAAGGGCGTCATGATATCGCATCGAAACGTGATTGCAAACACAAGTATGGAGATTCCTCCAATAGAGTGGTTCTTGCTAACAAAAATCAGTGCAAATCAAAGCTTTCGAGAAGCCTTACCGAGACACATTGATCAACGACCTCCGAAACCAGACCGACTACACTGAAAGAGTGCTCGGATTGCTTCCCATGTCGCACATCTACGGCCTGGTCGTCATTTGCCATGCAAGTGTTTACCGAGGAGACGGTCTCATTGTCCTGCCCAAATTTGAGTTCGCATCCACACTGCAGGCAATCCAGGATTACAAGATCAACTCGCTTTTCTTGGTACGTTTGTCGCTGCTCCTACCACAACAGCAATCTAACGGCAACTAGGTCCCCCCTATCATCATTCTAATGACGAAGAACAAGCAATTGCTTGCCAAGTACGACCTGAGTTCTGTGTGGTCGCTGTTCACGGGTGCGGCGCCGCTCGGACAGGAGACTGCGGAGGACTTGAAGAAGATCTTCCCCACTTGGAAGATTCGTCAAGGATACGGTAAGCTGGAATTCCTAAGCTTTTAGTACGCTGCTGACATATAATAGGACTGACCGAGACATGTACCGTCGTGTGCTCCACGTCCCCTGACGACATTTGGTTTGGGTCTTCTGGATCGCTTCTACCTAGCATCGAATGCAAGATCGTGACGATCGAAGGCGTTGAGATTACTGGCTACGATCAGCCCGGCGAGCTTTTGGTCAAGTCGCCTGCTGTCGTGCTGGGCTATCTCAACAACGAGAAAGCCAATACCGAGACTTTCCAAGATGGATACATGCGGACCGGTGATGAAGCCGTCATTCGCAAGTCACCCGCAGGCCACGAGCACGTCTTCATTGTCGACCGCATCAAGGAATTGATCAAGGTCAAGGTATGTCATATTGCAGAGCGTCTCCATGCATCTCACTGACTGCGCAACAGGGCCATCAAGTTGCACCAGCAGAGCTTGAGGCGCATCTCCTCACTCACCCAGCGGTTGCCGACTGTGCCGTCATCCAGGTTCCCGACGAGAAGTCCGGCGAAGTACCCAAGGCTTTCGTTGTCAAGTCATCCAGTGTCGGCATCGAGGAGAATGATCGCGTTATTGCACGTGAGATCCAGAAGCACGTCGAGAAGACCAAGGCGCATTACAAATGGATCGTGGGTGGCGTCGAATTCATCGATGAGATTCCAAAGTCGCCGTCGGGCAAGATTCTCAGGCGATTCCTAAGGGACAAGGAGAAGGAGAAGCGCAGGAAGGCCGGCAGCAAACTGTAAACCCGGACCGTCAAATTGTCTGAGCATGTTGTATGTAGATTTTATGTAACATAGCCACGCCGCAATCAATGTCCCGAGTCGTGCTTGAGCTGAATGGTCGCTTACAAAGCCGAAAATGACGTGGGGCGGAGCCCCTCAAACGCCGACTAAAAAAGTCCGCGAAGGAAGTCATATTTGCGCATTTCTAAGCAACGCGACCAGCAACACCAAAATCTCATAAAAAGCGCAAGACTTGTGTCGCAGCAGGCACTCCACCCACTCCACCACTCCGACATCTCTGAGACCGTACCCAAACCGCGAAATGGCAGCGCCGAATTCAAACCCGCCCCACCAAGAGGAAGAGGTCGACATCGACTACCACGATGAAGACAACACGCTAGACGCAGAGGAGGCGGAGGAAGTAATCGAAGATGACGGCGATGTCCCCATGGACTCGGACGACGAGGAGGGTGGTCAAGACATGCAGATGGAGATTGAGATACAAAACGACTCATTCGCCCACTTCGACGAACACAAGGACAGCATTTTCTGTATAGCACAACACCCGGTGAACCAGGAAATCGTGGCTACCGGCGGCGGCGACGACATCGGCTACATCATCGACCTCTCCACCGCGTCGACAGCGGCAGCACAACCAAGCGAAGATGGCGCGCAAGTCGAGCGAGAAGGACTGAGGAGTGTCTTCACGCTGGACGGACACAAAGACTCGATCAACAGCATTGCCTTCTCCCTCCCCAAAGGCCAATTCGTCGCAACCGCAGGCCTCGACGGCAAGCTGCGCGTCTGGCAGGGCGTGCCCGACGGCAAGAAGTGGAAATTCCTCGCCGAAGCCCAAGAAGTCGAGGAGATCAACTGGCTCGTCGCCAACCCTTCGCCCTCCCACCCCAACGTCATCGCCCTCGGCGCAAACGACGGCTCCGTCTGGGTCTACCAGCTCAACACAGAGAAAGGCAACGAGCTGCAGGTCCTGCAAGCATACTACCTCCACACTGAGTCGTGTACAGGCGGCGCATGGTCAGCCGACGGTTCACTGCTCGCCACCATCTCCGAAGACTCGAGTCTGTACGTGTGGGACGTGTTCGGCGACGCAGCGTCCCAGGGCCTCACATCGACCTCCGACTCGCAATACGTCGTCGGGCTCAACGGCCTCGACGAGCGCTTCCGCGTCGAAGGCGGCCTGTACTCCATCGCCATCCCACCTACCGGCGCCTTCGTCGCAGTCGGCGGCCCCGAGGGCCAAATCCGCATCATCGGGCTCCCGCGCCTCTCCCTCACAGCGCCCGCAGAAGCATCCACGTCCTCGGGCGGCGGCGGCGCGAAGAACAAGGCTGCGGGCGGGAAACAGGTTGCGGCCAAGGGCGGCGCGTCGTCGGCGGGCCAGGCGGGCCAGATCCTCGCGAGCTTGCAGGCGGGCAGTGATAATGTCGAGTGTATATCTTTCTCGTCTGCGCCGCTGACGCTCATGGCGGCGGGGAATGTGGATGGCTCGATTACACTGTTTGATACTGCGCATCGCTTTGCGGTCAGGCGGCGCATCGAAGACGCGCATGCTGACGAGGACTCGCCGCAGGCTGTTGTTAAGCTGGAGTTTGTGCGCAAGGAAGGGGCTGGTGGGTGGTTGTTGACGAGTGCGGGATACGATGGCGTGCTGAGGCGGTGGGATACGAGGGGCGGAACGGCGGCGGCGGCGAGGGGGCTTGTGGGCGAGTGGAAGGGTCATAGGGGTGGGGGTGAGGGCGGCGGTATCATGGGCTTTGTACAAGGGAATGGAGAGGCGGTTGTCACGGCGGGAGACGACCATGTTGCGTTGGTGTTCAAGACGCCGTTGACGCAGTAGAGCACTTGGGAGTGCTGAAGAAGGCGTGGCCGAAAGTTCCGCTACAAAAAGTATAGAAATACCCATGAAGCTTGCAAGAATTCCAATCGAGCAGGACTGTCTTCAGCTCCACCAGCCGCAAGCATCCGTGAGCGCACTCTATCCATACATCCAATTCACAAGAGAAAAAAACGACCAGAACACGCCCTTCCACAAAGATCTAGAGAGCGTTCCCATTTCCACAGGGCCACCGAAAGAAGAGACCCGAGCACGAAAACAGCATTGCAGAGATGACTCGAAAAGGAAAAGGAACAGAAAGGTTGTAAGCAAAGTCTAAGCTGCAGGAGAAGAGAGAGCTGGAGGCAACAACGTCCACTACCAATCTGTTCGGGTCTGCGAGTTGTTAAAGGCGATGGCCGGTCGTGCAATTCTATAGCACGCATTCTAAGATAGCGTCCTGGATTCGCACGCGGTGTTAAGCTTGTATTTTCTCGGCTTCTACTCGACCAAAGAAGATGTCATTCTCGAGATACGATGAGACGACTATTAGAGGGAATTAGAACGATGCCGCCAAGAAACCATACAGGCTCTTGAATCGTGCATGCTGATATGGTTCGCTGGAGAAAAAAGTTGGAATGTGTCTTCGCAACATGTGAAGGTCAAACTTTTCGCAGCCGAGGGCGGCCGGAGTCATTTATACAGGTTGCCGTCATTGTGCATATATTCCTCAAGGATCATGTCTGGATGTGGACTATCCCGTTGTGCTTCGAAATCAGTCTCCGACCCTGAGTTGTCGGAGGAGTTTCGTATGTCGTGTGCCGGCGATAAGACCTCGAGATGAATACTGCCGACCGCTTCATGGCTGTGCTTGAATTTTTCCCAGTGAAACGTGGGACAAAAGACCGCTTCCTCGTCATTGGTGACAAAGTACGCCGAGGTTCGGTTTGCCACTGGGTCCTGGCAGGCCCGTTCCTCCCCCGAGACAGGCTGCTGAGGTCCGTGTGCATGGACAAGTGAAATTGCATGTCACAGCCATGGATATCTGTGAGATCTCGATGGCATAAAGACCAGCGGGTCTAGTGGCGGACGTTATTCTCTGGCTTGCGTGGGGCAGTTTCATTCGTTCCCATATGCTCGTTCGGGGACTAGATTTAGTGAGAGATGGTTAGCAGGTCGATCACAAGGAGCGCAGTGCTAGCTTTGATACGTTTA
>Ga0265780_10004079_pt1 | contig 18992 bp, 13 predicted proteins | sample P1T30metagenome_FD_192432 | JGI IMG/M metagenome (GOLD analysis project Ga0265780, IMG submission 192432) | Plant litter microbial communities from East Loma Ridge, Irvine, California - P1 T30 | ecosystem: Environmental > Terrestrial > Plant litter > Unclassified | place: USA: California...
CGAGCCAGGCAAAGCCGCGGCCCATGATCTCGACGCTGAGCTGTTCACGGTCCAGGTAGCACTGGTTGACGTCGGTGATCTCGAGTTCGCCACGCGCCGACGGTTTGATGTCGGCGGCGATGCCGCAAACATTGTTGTCGTAAAAATACAGGCCGGTAACCGCGAAGTTCGACTTCGGTGCCGCCGGCTTTTCCTCGATGCTCAAGGCGCGCTGGCTAGCATCGAATTCGACGACGCCATAACGTTCCGGATCGTGTACATGGTAAGCGAACACAGTCGCGCCATCGGTGCGCTCATTGGCACTGTGCAACTGCTTGACCAAGTCATGGCCATAGAAGATGTTATCGCCCAGCACCAGCGCGCTCGGATCGTTGCCGACGAAGTCCTTGCCGATGATGAAGGCCTGCGCCAGGCCATCCGGACTGGGCTGGACTGCGTACTGGATATTCATGCCCCACTGGCTACCGTCGCCCAGCAGTTCGGCGAAGCGCGGGGTATCGTGTGGCGTGCTGATCAGAAGGACGTCGCGGATACCGCTCAACATCAGGGTGCTCAGCGGATAGTAGACCATCGGCTTGTCGTACACCGGCATCAACTGCTTGCTGACCGCCTGCGTCACCGGATACAGCCGGGTGCCGGAACCGCCGGCCAGGATTATGCCTTTTCGTTTGTTTGACATGGATGTCCTTTAGAAGATTTGCTGCAGCACGTGACGCAGGCCTTCCTGCCAGTGCGGCAGGCACAGGCCGAAAGTATCGCAGAAGCGCGTGGTATCCAGCCGGGAGTTGGCGGGCCGCTTGGCCGGTGTCGGATACTGGTCGGTCGTCAAGGGTGCCACTGCATCCGGCGTCGCCTTGAGCGGCTTGCCGGCTGCCAGCGCCTCGGCAATCACGAAACGGGCGTACTCGTGCCAGCTGGTTTCACCGCCGGCGGCGACATGATAGGTACCGTAAGGGAAGCTCTCGCCGCCTTCACGCTGATGCTGGCGAACCAGCTGCGCCGTCAAGTCCGCCAGCAACGCAGCCGAGGTCGGCGCACCGAACTGGTCGGCCACCACGCTCAGGCGCTCGCGCTCGCCGGCTAGGCGCAACATGGTCTTGGCGAAGTTGCCGCCATGCGCGCCAACTACCCAACTGGTGCGCAGGATCAAGTGACGCGGATTGGCTTGCGCCAGCGCCATTTCCCCTTCGTACTTGCTGCGCCCATATACACTCTGCGGATCGGGTGTGTCGCTTTCGGCATAAGCGCCCTCCTTCGTGCCGTTGAACACGTAATCGGTTGAATAATGGACGACCAGCGCACCGAGGCGGGCCGCTTCCTCGCCGAGCACGCGCGGCGCTTCGGTATTCACGGCGAACGCCATGGCCTGGTCGGCTTCCGCCTTGTCGACCGCCGTGTAGGCGGCGGGATTGACGATGACGTCGGGCGCAATGCGGCGCACCAGTGCACGGATCGCATCCGCATCGGCAAGGTCGCATTCCACGTGATCGACGGCGACCACCTCGCCGAGCGGAGCCAGCGCCCGCTGCAGTTCGAAACCGACCTGGCCGTTCTTGCCTGTGACGAGAATCTTCACATCACGCTCCGTATTGGGTACCGACCCAGTCGCGGTAGGCGCCGCTGGTGACATTCTGCACCCAAGCCTGGTTGTCGAGGTACCACTGGACCGTCTTGCGGATGCCGGTTTCGAAGGTTTCGGCAGGCTTCCAGCCGAGTTCGCGCTCCAGTCTGGTGGCGTCGATCGCATAGCGGCGGTCGTGGCCCGGACGGTCGGTGACGAAAATGATCTGGGTAGTGTACGACTGGCCGTCGGCGCGCGGGCTCAGTTCATCCAGGATTGCGCACAAGGTGTGCACGACTTCCAAGTTGGCCTTCTCGTTCCAGCCGCCGACGTTGTAGACCTCGCCCAACTGGCCGGCTTCCAACACGCGGCGAATTGCCGAGCAGTGGTCCTTCACATACAACCAGTCGCGGATCTGTTGACCGTCGCCGTAGATCGGCAGCGGCTTGCCGGCCAGCGCATTGTGAATGCACAGCGGAATCAGCTTTTCCGGGAAGTGGTAGGGACCATAGTTGTTCGAGCAATTCGTGGTCAGGACCGGCAGGCCATAGGTGTGATGATAGGCACGCACCAGGTGGTCGCTGGCGGCCTTGCTCGCCGAATACGGGCTGTTCGGTTCGTAGCGGTTGGTTTCGCGGAAGGCCGGATCGTCCTTGCCCAGCGAACCATAGACTTCATCGGTCGACACGTGCAGGAAGCGGAAATCGGCTTTTTCCTGTTCCGGCAGTGCGCTCCAATAGGCGCGCACGGCTTCAAGCAGGTGGAAGGTGCCGACGATGTTGGTCTGGATGAAATCTTCCGGGCCGTGGATGCTGCGATCGACGTGGCTTTCCGCGGCAAAGTTCACGATAGCACGTGGCTTGTGCTCCTTAAGCAGCTTGCTAACCAGCGCGAAATCGCCGATGTCGCCCTTGACGAATACATGCTTCGAACTGTCTTTCAAGCTGGCCAGGTTTTCCAGATTGCCGGCGTAAGTCAGCTTGTCGAGGTTGACGACGGGCTCGTCCGAGACCGAAAACCAGTCGAGCACAAAATTACTACCGATGAAGCCGGCGCTGCCGGTGGTCAAAATCATACTTTGCTCCAAAATAAATGCAAGCAAACGGCTTCACTGATATTCAAAGAACATCAACAAACCACGTTTGCCGAAACGAATAATTTTAATCTGAACGTAAGCTTAGCTTGAAAAAATTTCCGAGCTTACATTCATTAATGCAAGAAAGCCTCATTTGGGACACGTTCTGTCATCATCGCGCCTCGCCCGCTTCAATAGGATCCGCCCCAGGCCACGCTAATCTGGCGCACGCCAGGCATGACTGAGAGCCGCGATCCGGTGTCGTTACGCTGGGTTTTCCATAGCCAGCTGCCCATTGCATAGCCCACCACCCCGCCAGCCACCACATCGGAGACCCAGTGCTGCCGACTGGCGGTGCGGCCCAGAGATCCTATGGCAGCCAAGCCATAGAGCCAGGGTGCATCGTATTCCTGCGCGAACGGCGTTACCGCAGCGAAGGCGACGACGCTGTGGTTGGATGGGAACGAGGCATCCGAGCGGTTCGAGGTCTTGCTCCACTGGCCGAGGCCCTCGTCGGGCCGGGCGCGGCCCACCACGCGCTTGACTGCCATCGAAATGGCCGCTGCGCCGACGATTGATTCGAGCGAAATAATGCCCGTGTTCTGCATGCGCGCATCACCCAGCAACACAGCAGCGCCGGCGCCGCCCGCCAGTAGTACTGGCGCGGCCTTGCCGACGTTACCCCAGGCGCGCGCTACGCTCGACTCCTGGTGCTTACTCATGAAGCGGTCAACCGGCTTGTCGAGAAGTGCGCTACCGAGGATGGCGCCACCAGCAAACAGCGAGCCTTTTGCCCATTCCGGCAGGGTTGGCGTATTTGACACCGACTGCTCGACACGCATGCGGAATGCCGGCCAAGGGTTGGTCAGCTGTCGCACTGGGGGATTAACCGCCGGCAGATTGCGCTCGTCCGCGCGCTCCGCGAAATTGCCCAGACCGTCATAGGTGTTCAAGTCGCGGCGCGGCTGCTCGACCATGTCGTACAGATCGCCAGGGCTGGCTACCATCTGCCCAACGTCGCGCGTCCAAGGCGAGATGCCAATGCTGGCGGTGGTTTGCGAGTCGAACGGCAGCATGATGTTGAGCGGTACGGACAGGAACACGCCCTTATCGTTGTACGGATTGGCCGGAGAGCCGGGCATCGTGATGTCATGGCCGTTGGTCCGCGTGTACCAAGCGCCGATCTCGACGCCAGAGGGGAAGCGGCGCTTGAACTCGAAGCGCACGCCCTCGTCGCGTGCCAGGAAGCGCCCGGCTCGCGCAGTCGCCGTAATGTCGTACGGCAAGCGGTAATGCAGCGCGCCCAGCGCGGTGACAGTCTGATAGTCGCGCTTGTCGAACCAGCCTTTGACGCCGCGCTGCTGCAGGGCATCGGCGGTCAAGTCTACCGCCCAGCGGCTGTCCTTCGGCAGGTACAGGACCTGTCCACCGAAACCGCGGTACATCTCTTCATAGAAGCCGGCTGACACCCGCGTGTACACGCGTTCCGCCGGGTTCTGGTACTTGTTGATCAACAGCCTGTTCAGCTTGAAGCGTGCGCCGCGCTTGTAGTCGGCGATATCGGTGCGTACGTGGGGCAGCAGGCTATTCGATTCCTGAGTAACGCCTGACACGGTTTCCAGCGCAGTCAGCTTGAAGTCGCTGTTCAGGTAAAGCCCTTCTCCCAGCCGCCGGTCGTAGTTCGCAGCCGCCCACAGCTCGTAACGCAGCGCGCCGCTCGGGTCGTTGAAGAAGAAAGAGACTTTTGGAACCACCCGGAACCGGTTGGCCTCGCGGTCTTCTGAACTGACTTGCACCAAGTTACCGTCACGTCCCATCTGAACACCAAGAGCGCCCTCGCCTTGGATACCGGCAAGCATGCCGTGCTCGTCTTCGCTGGTGCGGTCGGCTGGCGTCGCGTAGCGCACCACGACCGTTTGCAAGAATGCGTCGCGCTTGACTAGCCCGGTAAAGTAGTCGGTGAGCTTTTGCAGATCGAGGAATTCGTAGGTGACGATCGGCTGCTCGAGACGTGTATATGTCACCTGAATCGAGCGGGTGCCTTCGGGGGCAAAAGCCAAGGCGGTGCGGACGGCTCGGCCTACGGCCCGACCTACGTTCGAAATCCGACTGTTGGTCAAGTTGATCTTGAGGCGACTGCCGTCCAGTTCGACTCGGACATTCTTGAAATCCTGCTTGACAAGCGTGGCAACCAGCGCTGCGCTTGGCGCAGGGTTGTCCTGCCATGCCGCGGCCGACACGCGGGGCGGCGCATCGCTGGCTTTGAACGGGCCAGGCTCAAACAGTTTGGGAATGAACTCGCGCTCGGAGAACGGGAGCGCGAGATAAGCATTGGCGCTGTAATGGTCGCGATGCCAGGCGATCTGCGCGCCGAGCCAGCCCCAGCGGTACTCAAGGCCGACCGCCGTCCCGTTCTTGCGCTGGGCGGCGCCGCTCTGCAGCGCCAAATGATCCCGGGTATAGTCGTTGGCGTCGTATTCTGCCACCACAGCCCAGCGCGGTGCTGACAGGAAGCCGTAACGCACGCCTGCGAACACACCTTTCGGGCGCTTGTTGCCATAGCCGATACTGGCATCGAGATTACGTGCCTGCCCAAAGGTTTTGGAAGCGACAATATACTGGCCTTTTAACAGTTCAGTGCCCAGTAGGTCGGTAGCACCCACCGAGATCGCCGGCAGCGTGGCACTCTCGTCGCGCAGCCGCAGCTTGGCGTCAACCACTTTGTCCTTGTAGCGGCCATAGCCACTGCCGTAACGCGGATCGGTCGTGGCGAACGCCGGGATCCCAGTAATAGATACGTAACGACCTGTTACCTGCAAGAAAGGCAATAGAGTAGTACTTGCCCAAGTACTGCCGTAGGGGCTGTCGTAGCTATAACCCGTCATCAGGGTCCCGTCGTACTCGGTCCATGCGCTGGGCATGCTGATGTAGCCGGACTGGCCTTGGACGGAGGGCGTGGCTGCAAAGACCTGAGCTGCGCTCAGGACTAGGCAACCATACCACGTATGTTTGGCGATTTTTTTCGTTACTTTTAACACGTGCAACTATCCAGCGTAGGCATCGATTGGATCGCTTTATGCTGACGGGCAGGGCATCAGAATACTGCGAAGGTCCGCGAGTTTATCATCTGCAACAAGCTCGGACCATATATTTCCTGCTGTAGCACACCTGACGCATCCAAACCAAACAGAAGAAACATTACAAATTGTAAATGATCATGAATTCTCACCAATTATTTCAGCATGTCCCCGGACTTTGCTGTCGCGTTCGTTCCCATGGCTTGAAACTCAATTACCCTTCCCAGATGACCGTGGTATTTTCGCCTATTTCACAAACGAGTTTGCACATCTTGCTCAGCATTCATATAATGTACGCTTACGCATTTTTTGTGAATGCCTCCTCTGGTGGTCTACCTTGATCTACCTGTACTGCAGCGCGACCAAGGGTCGGCGCGAGACGCAGCTGCCTTGTGGGAACGCCCTTCTGCTGTGAGCATCCGTCAGTCGTCTCGATATGTAAAATCAGGTCTGTAATCGCACCTTATTCAAGGCCGAATTTCAATATGAAACCAATCGAATCGATTTTTCTCTCAAAAACCAAATGGTATTGCAGTCGACGCTTTGAAAAAGCTTTTCTGATCAGTACCGATATCGTTGCAATGGGTTTTGCTTTTGCAATCGCCGTCATGATTGCAGCACCATTTCACGGTAAAGCAGTTTTTGCCAGCGAATCGTGGTTACCCGTGTTCAATTCTGGAAGCTTGCAAATATATTCGGTTCTTGTTCTATTATCGGTCGCGGTATTCTGGGGCAAAGGCCATTATTCGAAACGGAAACCGGTCGCGAACGAAACCAAGGATATCCTCAAAGTTATCCTGTCGATCGCCGCGCTTGATGTGGCTTTTTTGTTTCTCGCCAAGCTGGAATTTTCGCGCGCGATCGTGCTGATCAATTGGACGATAGTTCCGATCGCTTTGGTGAGCATTCGCTGGATGGCAAAACGGACCTTGATGGCAATTGGCGGCTGGGTGCGGCCGATGGTCATCATCGGCTGGGGCGAAAATGCCATCGAAACAGCACTCGCGTTTAAGGACGAACCACTGATGGGCTTGCGGCTGGCCGCCTTTTTGGTGCCGGCTGGTAAAGCGAAGCTGGTCCACGACATCAAGGACAAGCAAGGCAATCTGATTCCCGCAATTTCGCTCGGCAAGGATCCGGTGCAAACCCTGCGACAGCTCGGCAATCCACATGTTGTCATGGCTATGGAGCAGGGTGGCGTGGATGCCTATCAAGACATGATCCAGCATCTCAGCCGCCATAACAACGACGTACAACTAGTGCCAGCCTTACGCGGTCTGCCTTTGTACGGCATGGAAGCCAATCACTTCTTTGCGCACGAGGTGCTGATTCTCACGATGCGCAATAACTTGGCCCGTCGTCTACCTCGCCTGATCAAGCGCTGCTTCGATCTGGTCGTTTCGATGCTGGTTCTCTTGCTCGGATCACCACTCTTCCTGTTTATCGCATTCAAGGTAAGCCAATCCGGTCGTCCGATCTTTTTCGGCCATACCCGTGTCGGCCAACATAATCAATCGTTTAAGTGCTATAAATTCCGCACCATGGCGCCAAATGCCGACAAATTATTGGCGGACCTGCTTGCCAACAGCGCCGAAGCGCGTGCCGAATGGGAACGCGATTTCAAGCTCAAGGACGATCCGCGTATTACGCCGATTGGCCATTTTCTACGCAAGACCAGCCTGGACGAAATTCCCCAATTGTGGAATGTGCTGAAAGGAGACATGAGCCTGGTCGGGCCACGCCCGGTGGTCACCGCCGAACTTGAACGCTACGGCAATCAAGTTGATTATTATTTGGAAGCCAAACCCGGCGTAACCGGCTTATGGCAGATCAGCGGACGAAACGACGTCAGTTACGATACGCGCGTGTACCTGGATGCGTGGTATGTCAAGAACTGGTCACTGTTCAACGACATAGTGATCCTGCTTAAAACAGTGCGTGTGATTCTTCGAAAGGACGGTGCGTACTAACGGCAGTTTGTTGAACGAAGCATGACGCCCGACTGTCGCGCCAATACCTGGGTTCCGTCGGCAAGACCGATAACGGCATTGTCGCGGTGACCTCGCTGTGGCCAATGAGCGGAATTACTATCCCTTGCATGTTGAGCCCTGCTCACCGCCGCTCGCCTGGCCCAGGGATCGCGCCGCCTGCCACGCGGCGGAAAAAAAATCACTGTCGTGAAAACGACGCCGTTCTGGACCCGGTCGCTTCGCGCGGTCCGGGCATGGCTGGTCCCAGCGTACTGGCTGGCGCGTTGCTGGGCCGCGTTCTCCGCAGTGCCCGCCCCCTGAACTTGTAGCCCAGAGCGAGGCCGTAGTCGCCAGCCAGGGGCTCAACCTCTACCTTCGTATTAACAAACTACCGTTAGACGCGACTGAAGCGATTCACGACACGCCTGTCGGCGTGAAGTGCAAGGCCGGGGTAATCCGAGTAATGGAATGCCGCACCGGCCATGTCTTCAAGACGTTTGGTTCAGGTCCAGCCTGCTGCGGCCGAGATCACCATGACGATCCTGTCACTCACACGGCGTCGCCCATGGCGCAAGAAGAATGTTGCGAGACGCACACGCCTGCCTGCCGTATTGCTACTGAACATTAAGTCCACGAAATTGCTCACGAGTGCAGAGGTATTATTGGCAAGCATGAAAATCCTGGATGCGGCAATGATCTGGCGCTTGTACCAACCGTCGCGGATCAGTTCCAGACGTTTAAGCACCGATCCAATCTTGCCACGCGATCCGATTTCGTTGCCGCCATGCTGGCGATAGCGCATCCAGGGTGTGGCATCGAAATACCACTTCAACTGCCAGGCACGTGCTAGCAAGTATATAAGCCAGTCATGATAGTGAAGCGCTTCGGTCGCCTCGGGGAAGTCGAGGCAGAAGAGTTGTGCCCTATGTGCCAAGTCAGGATGCAGGACAAAGGTGCAGCCCTGTCCTGCGCCCTCGAACAGGAAATCCGCACCCGTGCCGGATGGAACCTGGGCCAGTACTTGCTCGCGCCCGTCAGGCCAGAATGCTTGGACTGCGCAGGAATAACCGAAGGCGCCGTGCTGGCGCAAAGAATGGATTGCTGCAGCTAATTTATTGGGCAGCCAGAAATCGTCTTGATCGGCAAAAGCCACGAAATCGTACCCGCTCAGATCCGACTCTTTCAACATGCGCCGGAAATTTGCCCCGGCCGAACCGCTGCCGGCTGCTGGTGGCCGCAGACATACTCGCGCATCGTCGCCCCATTGCGCCGCAATAAGCGCGCGCGTCCCGTCCTTCGAATTGTCGTCCCCGATATGGATTTCGACCGCGACACCCCGCTGCCCGAGAATGGATTCGATCTGTTCGCTCAACCAGGGTTCGCCGTTGTAAGTGGCCAGTAATACGAGCACCTTAGGAAGAGGAATGGATGCGGTAGACGATTCTTGCACTGCCATAATAAAAATATGAAGTTTGATTTATGCATGGGTGCCTTGATCACGCCTTGCTGCGGCATGTACGCGGCATCGAAGAAGCGAGCACGATCTACTGGGCTCGAGTTCGAAAGTTCACTGCGATCACGACTGCACGCAAGATACCGAATCTCATGGACAATTTACGCCACAGGGAATTTTTGGATTTTTCGCCTGTCGGCGAGAAATTCCCGCCATGTCGACGGTACAGCATGCTGATCTGCGGCAATCGGGCAATTGCTCCAGTGCGCTCTGCCACCAGCCCAATGTACCAGTCGTGCCAGGGAATGCCGGATGGAAAGGGTAGAACACGGTCCAGCAATTCGCGGCGGAAAGCCATGCAGCAGCCGATATAACTGTTCTTGAGCAAATTAGGCCAGAAGCCGGCATGAACGTTCACAGCCTGAAAAATAGTCTGCCCACGCGGCTGTAGGTGTTCGTCGACGACTTCGCCGTTAATCATGACTAACTGGGATGAGTACAGTGCGCTCCGGATCGCCGTCAGCCGGTCGGGCAACCAAACGTCATCCTGGTCGCACAACAGGATGCCATCGCCCTTTGCGGCCTTCAGTACACGCTCGAAGTTGGCAACGACGCCACCCACGCGCTCGGTGCTGACCAGACGGATCGGATTTCCCAGTGCGAGGGCGCGCTCGACGGTATCGTCGCGCGAACCGTCGTCGGCGATAAGCACCTCGTCACCCGGTTCCAGCTGGGGAAAAATACTCAACAACTGCTCTTGAATGAATTGGCTACCGTTATAGGTAGCGATACAAATACTAAGTTTCATGATTTATTCAAATCTGCGTAATCTGGCCGCGGCGCCGCATCCCGGTCAAAGATCCGGCACCTGCCGCCTTAAAGGCTTTGCCGATTGGGCCAAACCGGCCGGAGGCACGCCCGACACGCACGACGCGCACCAGAAGACGCAGCAGGCCATTGGCAAGGCGCGCAAGTCCGCAATATTGGAACAGGAAGGCAGCCTCGTAATGCGCCATATTGGCCAGCCGCTCGGAATTCATTCCGCCATCGAGCACGGAAAGGCTGTGAGCGACGTCTACCTTCATCTCGGTGACGGGAATGTGCTTCCGATGTAGGTTGGCATAAATGGCAAAGTCTAGCGCGTCAAGCCAATAGTAATTGTCGATGATCTTGCTGTCCGCCAGCACCGCTGTCGCATACACGGAAAATGAATTAATGGCATGCAACTCCCCTTTTCGTCCGTCGAAATGGGGATTTCCAAAGGCATCATACACATACGGACTGACGACACGTCCTGCCGACATGATGCGTGGGCAGAATACCACCTCTTGCCCGGCATGATGGTAGGCGTAATCGCGCAGACTGTTCAGGTACGCGGCGCTCACTATCGAATCCTGGTCCAGGGTCACGATGAACTCTGCACCATCTTCTTTTGCGCGATCCGCGGCATAGCGGTATGCATGGGCCAGTCCAACATTCTTGCCGAATGCGACGTATTCGAAACCCTGTGCTCGTCCTTGGTCGCCGGCTGGCGCGGGCGAATTGTCCAACACTAGAATGTGTGCGCTTAATCGTGCGATGTTGCCCAAGTGCTCGAGCAAGCTGTTCACGGTTGCGGACTCCAAGGGGGCGATACGATAGATAACGACCGCAAAAAGGATCTTGGGCGATGACACTGTCATTGCTGGCCCCCTGTAGCGACCAGCCGTCGATTTGGCGAATTTTCCTGGAGCCGCTCCCGGATCACAAGACAGATGCCGATCAGGATCGGTCCGACTGCCCCGGAAAAAACCAGCATGTTATCGAAGAACAGCAAGGTGCCTTGGGCGCTCATCCACGCCATTAGCGCAGGGCGATAGCGCGAACTGCGTGCAAATATTGCCAGGAACAGAGTATAAGACACGAAGTACAAATAGATCAGATAGGGACCGACCCAGCCCATGCTTGCATAGGCCGACGCAAAAGCGGTAGATACCGTCAACTGCGGGGTGATCAGCATGGGCCGGACGAAAGCATCGGCAGTCGGATCGACGATGTGCTTTGCGATGAAGTCCGGAACAAAATTCGCGACCATGCCCTCCATAACGGAGTTATAAGAGACCGGCATCGAGGAGGCTGTCAGTTCGAAGTTCGCAAGCGGTGATGTGGCATACAGATACACCCAGAAGAACTCGTTGGGCAGGCCTGATTCCGTAAATGACTTGTTGGCACCGCCGATTGCAAGGATCGGATCTTCCTGAAAAACTTCCTGGCTCAGGAAACGAAGGTTGCCGATGAAACCGAACAGCCACACCACGGCGCCCATGATCACCAACACCTTCAATGCCTTCCTTACGTTGAAATTTTTCGCAAAATACATGAATAGCAAAGACAGCAGTGCGATGATGATGGCGCCGCGGTTCATGATGAGCAAACCGAATAAAACTCCGCCAAAGAACAGATAGATGAAACCACGCTTGCCGGTTTCAAAATATTGCGATGCCCAATAGACAGCATAGAAAAAATTAAAACCAAGCAGAACGACGTGAAAGGTCGGTACGCCAAATTCGCGGTAATCAAATACGGCACCGCTAGCCAGCGCCAGCAGCGGAACAAAACCACTATACGCAAACTCCAGGACAAAGCCGCCGGCAATGGCACAGAAAATCAGCACATCGCGCCGAGCCGGCCCTGTCAGCGGCTCCTCAACATGAGGCTGCTGGTATGGCAACAAGGTGTAGACTGTAGCCAGGACCAGCGACGCGCCGCAGGAGATGAGCAGAAACGTGATCATCTCCAAGGACAAGGGCGGGTACAGGTCGGAGAACCCAAGCGCATACATCATCGTGATGGCTACGCTTGCGATGACATAAGCGCCGAAGGGATTGGCAAGACTGATCTTCATGATTGTTCCAATGTCAGACGCTGGCTATCAGGCCCGCGCCAACCCGCTTTTCGATGGCCGCGAACATGTCTCGTACCAGCGCTACCTTCGCCTGGGCCGAGAAATAGCGGTCGAACTCTGCAATGATCGCAGGGTCTGCAGGTGCTGCAGAGGCGGCATTGATGGCATCGATATAGTCGTCGTCCCCGGCAGCAATGCGCAGGCTGTTGCTTGATATGCTCTCGAATCCGTGTGCGGCTTCTCGCGACGCCACGACTATGCGGCCATAGCTGAATGCTTCGATGATCTTGGTTTTGACGCCGCCGCCCGAAAAAATCGGTGCGACGATCAGGCTGGCGTGCTGATACAGTGATGCCAGGCTCGGTGGGCTGTCTAGCACGATCAGATTCGCATGGTTTTCATATTGGGGTCGAATCTTTCCCAGATTAAATCCCGCGACCACGACTTTCTTGTTCACATGGGGCGCGATCCGGGCAGCGAGATAGGCGATCGCTTCGAGATTCGGCTTGTAATATCCGCCGACGAACAGTACGTAGTCATCTTCAACGTCACGCTTGCGCGGAGTCAGGTCCGCCGGCGGGTAGGTAATCGGCCAGATCACATTGGAACTGGCGCCGAACATCCTGTCCATCAGCCGGTCATCCGTCTTGCTAAGTGCAACTCGGTAATCGCTGTGTGCCGCCAGCCGCTCGGCGCGATACATACTTGCCAAGCGCAACCAAGACATGGGATTTGCCCGGGACATCATCGAGAAATAAGCAGCCGATTCGACGTTGTGAAAAAAAGTCACAATGCGTATATCTGGATAGCCCCGACGCAACATCGGCACGAGCAGTCCTAGCAAACTGCTGTCAATGAAAATCAAATCAGCTGGGTCTGCCATGGCGGTGCGCACAACCTTCATGGCAGCCCCATAATTGATCGCCGGACGTAGCCGGGCGTAGCTGGCAAGCTTGCCCGCAGCATTTGGCGACGGTATGTAGGGATGGGTTGCGTAGTCGAGATCGGCAGGTCCGATAACCATGACCTTGGCACCAGTCGCATCGCGTAAGGCTTCAAAATTAGAGCGAGAAGCAACAGAGCCACCAGACAGGCTGCTGTTTGCGAGCGAAATAATAAGAACTTTCAACATAAGGACATATTTTATAGTCGCCGGGCCAGGGCCTTGTTCGCGTAAAAACTTACCTGAACAGACGTTTGGATGCTCGGATCATCGGATAAAGAAAAGTAAGTGCGATGGTGGGCTTGAGCCATGCGGGTAATAGACGAAAGACCCTGGCGCTTTCGGACCATCGGAAATGGTATGCGTAGCTGATTCTGGCAGATAGCCAGCGTGCGGCTGACATATACGAAGTCAGATATCCCCGTGCGCGCAGCCAGTTTAGATATGAAATATCGGCACTTAACTTGCTGAAGGAATTATCCTGTGAAGCGGATATGTTTTGCCTACTCTGCCGCCACCATACTTGCCCGGTCCGGATGCCGTGGATACCCGCTCGTTGAGCAAGCGCCACCCAAGTCGCGTCATCGGAGTTCCAGGCCAACGGAAAGTTAATGAATCCATTTTCTAGGCGCCGCAGTTCCTGCCAATTGAAGATATGGTCCGGCACACACGAAACCTTGGCACTACGAAAACGTGCCGCGATGAATTCCACTGCGGTTTCGTGGGCGGTAGCCTGGCTCTCGCACAAAGGGGCCAAGGATTCATCGACCTGCTTCACCGAAAATTGAAAAAGCAACGCATTGGGTACGTGTTCGAGCGCCTCATAAAATCCTGCAACGCAATCCGGAGTCATCACATCGTCATCGGAAAACAACCAGACCCAGGGTGTGTCAATCGTTTGCAAACAGCGATTCCAGTGCGCGATCAGGTCGCTACCGCCAAGGTTTTGTTCGAAACGGACATAGTTAAAGTCGGGGTGGCGTTGCACTAAGGTGCGGATTCCAGACGGACCCGCGTCGTCAAATACAGTGACTGTAAAACGCTTGTCCGTTTGCGCGGCAATGGACTGCAGTGCAGCATCCAGAAATTCCAGTTTCCAGGCAGGAACTACGATAGTAAGCAGGGTATTGGAATTATTCATAAAAGTGCGTGCCTTGTGCAACCGATGAGGCAGTTGCTGTACATTAATCGACAGGAAGTATGACATGCTCTGGCGGTTCTTTTGTGCCGCTTTTACCCGTCGTAGCAAACGACATGACGAGCACACAGACTAGAATGAGCACCTCACAAACCAGTGTCGCTGCAGCAGCCCCCACAGCACCCCAGGCAGGAATCATGAACAGATTCAGGACGACATTCAACAGCAACATCGAGGCCGTCATGACCAATATTTTCTTTACCCCGCCTTTTGCTACAACGGCATTGCTGAATGCACCATAAGAGAATACGACAAACAGATACCATACAAGGATTTTATATACCGGAATGGACGGATCATATTTCCCCCCAAACATGACATCAAATAGCAGACCAGAGCCAAGGAATAAAAAGCCGCTCAACGCAAAACCGGCGCATGCCATGACTGCGGCCCCTTTATTACGTGCTTCTTGGAACTGCGCGGGGTTCAATGCATTTTTCGACAAATGCGGAAACAGCCCAGTGGCCAGCACTGTGGAAACGAACATGAAAGGATAAATAAATTGGGTTGCCCCAGAATATAAGCCGACTTCATGTTCGCCCGACAGGTATTTAAGCATCACTACGTCGATTTTGTTATATAGAACGTTGGCGAACATCAATGCCGAATATGGCAGTCCCTCGAATACGATTGAGCAGAACGCAGCCGTGCTCAATTGCCGTTGGAACACATAAGAGAAGCCCGATTGACGCTGCAAATACAAACAATATGCCAATCCCGCTAATGCAGCGACGAAATTGCCGAACGCAAAAAACAGAAGGGAAGAACCGGATGCGATGAATGCAGCCACATAGATCAGTCGGACAAAGGAAACGAAAATATCTTTTTTTAATATCTGCCGCTTATGCCCTTGAGCGATCAGCGCGGAAAACACCGGCGAAACGTAACCGGTGAGAATGGCACCAGCCCCGAGTGCAAGAATGATCAGGAGTTCCTGACTTGTATGAATGCTCCAGGCCGAAACAATCAGTACCAGAGTGATAATAATGCTCAGGGCCAGTTGTACGCCTTGTACATTCTTGTAGATTTCCGCTGCCTTTTCCGGACGTTGAGCAATCTCCTTAATGACGTATTGAGACAGACCGCCGTCTGCAATGAACGAAAAGAAGGTGACAAAAGCAACTGCATAACTGTAGACGCCGAATTCCGACACCTCGAGCGTACGCATCGCAGCAACGATGGATATCAATCCAACGATTTGGACCGTAATATTTCCGGCCATATAATAGGCCGTATCGGAAAGTATTTTTTTAAGCATTGTAGTGGCAATCGATGGCGACCTTCAGCGGGACCATGACGTGGCGCCAGTCATAACGTTCACGCGCATCGCTTGCAATGTGCCGGTGAAGCTCGCTAGTGGTGATGCTTGCAGTGACCAGCTTGCGTAAAACCTGTGCAAGTGCTTGTGGGTCTTCGCGTGGAACGACTTCGCCGATTGCGCCGAACCCAGTGACTTCACGAACACTGGACACATCCGTGCTGAGAATGAAGTTACCGTAGCATTGCGCTTCCGGAAAGACGAGAGGAAATCCTTCCCAGCGCGAGGTCATGACGAGTACGCGTGCGCGTGCATACCAGCGCATTAATTCCTCGCGGTTTTCGACATTGCCGATGAGTTTCACGACATTCCGCAGATCTGGTCGCTCTTCGAGCAGAGACGCAAATATCTTCGCAAATTCATCGGTATATGGGCCGATGATTGCGACTTTCCACCCCTGAAGTTGGACTTGCTTTAGAGCATCCAAAAGCAGTTCGTTATTTTTCTGGAAGCTGCCGATACGTCCGACGGTAATGATCAGGTTTTCTTTCAAAGCCATCGCGGCATCGACATCGTGTGGCAGCGCATCGCTTTCTAGCCCATTGGTAATGTGTAGTACTTTGCCTTTCAGCAACGGATAACGACGCGTAATTACATCGACTGCTTCTTTCGACTCTGCGCTGACGGCGCTAACGGCGCGATAAAAGGCGGAATGGAATAATTGACCGAGTATCCTTCGGAACAAGTTACGCCTGGCGGGCCGCGCGAGCGCTGCAGTTTCATCTGCCACGTTAACGTCAAGCTTTATGTACAGAAATCCCTTAGGATTTCTTATCCGATAGAGTAGCGAAAGGAGTTTAGTTTCTAGGCTGAGGTGATATAGGTTGAGTACTTGGATCCGTTTCGAATTCTTCAGCAAATAAAGAATGGCCGACATGCGTATGCCAAGCAACGATTTTATACGCTTTAGCGGCATAATTTTCAGTCCAGGGGTCAAGTGCAGGCTCTCGTCGAACGAATCGGCTAATTCGGTAGCAAGTAGACTGTTCATGCCAAAGTCCTTGGCAAGTATGTAAGGGATCTGTCCGACGTCCTTGGAAAGATGAAGTCCTTCGGCGGCAGGAAACAACGTAACAAAGTTGATACGGTCGTTGGAATACAAATCAGATGTCATACACTAGAAAACAAAGCAAGCGTAAATCCCGCAATCAGCGGCACTATTCCACTGAACCAATTGCGGAGAAAGCGGCCAGAGCAGTTTGCCAACCGATCCGGCATGCACGTCGGGTCGAGATCGCGAGCCGCAAGAGTATGGAGATGTCAGCCATAGATTCTGCAAACCCTTGATTGCAGTTTGTCTCCGATCCCTGTCTGCTTCAATCCCCACTCTTGACGAATCCGTCATTCCGGCCGTGCCCGGAAACTATAAAAGGCGTTTTTTCTACTTTTTCAGGTATGACTTGAATTCCGACCACCGAGCTGCCCCGCCAGACGAGCTGAGCATTCGATGTTTTGCATCCCGAGCGAATGCAGCGAAAATGGAAGCGAATAAGGTCACTGAAAAGGCAAGAATGCCGAATAGAAGACGCTTGGGTTTGAATTTACGTTCGGGTGGTACAGCCGGATCGAGGACCTGAATAATCGAAGGATCTTTGGCTTCATCCAGCCGCGCAACCTCGTATTGCTTAGCAAGCAATTCGTACAGCATCTCATAATACTTCACGTCACGCAGGCGCTTGATATTTTCAAGGCCGCCCGAGGCAGCGCCGTCGTGCTCAGTACTGTCGTTTCTACGGCCATTTTCAAGCATCGCCAATTGTGAACGCAAGCTGCTGAGCTCTTGCTCTACGCGCTTGTATTCAGGGTTGTTCGGCGTGATGAATGCTTGCATTGAATTAAGTTGCACTTCTTTTGCCGTGGTTTGAGCCCGCAGGCGAGCGACAGTTTCGACGACAGTACGGCTTTCCGCATCAACGCTGACGACGCCATGTGTCGCAATTGCTCCTTTCAATCCAACTTCTGCGGCTGCCAAGTTGTTTTTTGCTGTCTCCAACTGCCGTTCAAAAAATACCCGACGTTGAGATGCATCCGTTACTGCAAGTTCCTTGGTTAGCCTGAGCAGTTCTTCAACATAGCTGTTCGCTAGTTTGGCAGCGCGTTCCCGATCATTATCCTCGACTTCGATAACGATGAGGCCGTCTTTTCCCGCCGTGATTATCGTACTGTCCTGCAGGCGCTTGATCGTCCGCTCCAGCGAATCCATTTCATAGACTTGCTTCAAATTGAAACGTGTGATCAGTCTCTCCGCCACCGTACGGCTTCTCAACATACCTACATACAAATCGTTTGGATTCTTGATACTGGCAATCCCGGCCGCCGCTCCCGCAAAACCACCCAGTTGGGACAGGAGTGCCGATGCACTCGACTGCGCCTGCTGCGGAGGAAGCATCTTCGTGCGCGCTTGATACACATCCGGAAGTACAAAACTGAGTGCAATTGCCAGTAAGCCGACAGCCACTGGCAAGCCAATGATCGATTTTTTATATTTTGCCAAGACAATAAAAAATCCCATGACACCGCCGATAGACTCGTCACTGTGTTTTTCAGGTACCACTGCAGATGCTTGATTCATTCTATGATTCAACTCGGTTATGCTTGGATCTATACATGCTCATTGACGCCCATCAATCACGCAAGGTCTTGACGGCAGCTACGCCAATCCCAAAATTCGCCAGAATTTGTGTCCATTCGCGGGCGCCCTGCGTGAAACGAGTCCACGCGGTCAGCTTGTCCACTTTTTCTGGCACTACGATCGTGTCGCCAGGCATGACCTCAAGACCACCGATTTTTCCGAAAAACCATCCCTGGGATTCTGCGGATACGACCGTACCATCGACACGCAACACAAATGTATTATCGACATCGGCGTCCGGAGTCGTACCGGCCAGCTTCAGGTAGTCCTTGACGCGACTGTTCGGACGCCACAAAGGTGATGCCTCGACGTTGACCGAACCGAATACATGCACGAATGCCGGCTTGGACGGCACCATCAAGCGATCTCCATTCTGGAGCGTCACCTGGGGCAGGCGGGAAAACGAGCGCTCATCTGGTTCTAGACCAAAAGCGATGCGCCCGCTCGATTGCATTTTACGGAAACGCGCAATGCGGTCTGCAGCATTGCGACGTTCGACTTCAAAGCGGGCGGTCGATGCAGCAGCTTCGGTGGGCGACATTGCTGCAAGATTTGCCATTTGAGAAGACTGTTCACTGCGAATCTGGTTCTCCAAGCGATCGGCGGCACGCTGTAAATTGGCCTGCTGCTCCTTGCGTACTTCTTCACGGTAAAAGGCGGTGCCGAACAGATAAGCATTCACTGTCGGCCCACCGGCCTTGGCAATAAGCGTCTGCAGAGTATCGCCCGCAGTCATCTGGTAAACGCCAGGTACTTTCACCTCGCCTTCGACGCGCACGAAGACCTGGCGCTTGTCCATCGGGACCGCGACGTCGTTCTGCGAGAAGATGGTGACGGTATCGCCCGGCTGCAGCTGGACGTTGTCCGGACCGTTGGGGTTG